>ERZ761609.258-NODE-258-length-69224-cov-16.840781_pt1 | contig 69224 bp, 71 predicted proteins | sample MGYA00511163_ERZ761609 | MGnify/ENA primary metagenome ERZ761609 (study PRJEB28899, sample SAMN02445070) | bioreactor sludge metagenome | biome: EBPR sludge | place: Australia: Brisbane, Thorneside Wastewater Treatment Plant | collected 2011-12-16 ...
ATACGAGATTGGTCAGTGACTGGAGTTCAGACGTGTGCTCTTCCGATCTGAAAAGCTACACGACAAAACAGGTCTCAAAGTATTTTTTGATGAAGCACCTGGGCTAAACCCTTCCCGAAAACTCATCACAGGAGTTATTTGCGGAGTACGAGTCGAAGATATCCAGGAAAAAACCATGCAAGAGATTCGGTACCTCGATAAGCTGATCGATGAGTTAGCGCGTGGCAAGGCAATGGAAAAGATTTTGAGGAAGTAACTACCGATGCCAGTTAGTGGACGTACTTCGAAACTATTTAGATCTAACTTTTTGGATAACCAAGTAAATCACTACAAACAATAGCCCAACCCCAGCTATGACCGCTTTAACCCCAATGGTAGCAGTTTCGGTTGTGCTAAGTGGCACGACCGTATCAACGCAATTGTACCCACAATCAAGATTACTCAGGCTACTGAATCCTCTCCACCATATAGCAACAAGTCCACCGATAAGGAGAGTAGCTATGTACGAAAAGCGTATTGAAGATTTAAATTTTAAAAATAAGAGGCAAGCTAGTAGTACCGCATAAATAACTCCATAACCGATTACGACTCCCATCGCATATCTATCGGACTGTTGGGCTGTAATAAAGTGTTCGCTCTTAAAGAAGTCAGAAATGAGACCGCTACCCGATGCTACCCAAGTACCCAAGGCGAACCCTAGTGCAACTGAAATAATGCTGGTTCCGATAATATGTTTAATTTTCATCATGATGTGAATTATACGCTAATTCCGTGAGTGGACGTATTTCGAAACTTAGTTTATTAGTGTTCCCAAATTTTTACGTTTGGACCGGTGCCTGGTTCAAGTGAGACTCCTAGGAAAGGTGACGTTGGTGAACGATACAAATGCACATCAGCTGCAATTGCTGCTGCATCTTGCTCAGCTTGATTGATTACTTCTACCTCGTTCATAGGTAGCTGTGCAAGTCGACGTTGCCATGCGCTTGCCGGTCTTACGACTATTTCAGTAGATCGTGGTCCTAGGCGATCATCAGGATGTTGACCGTATGGCACTGGGTAAGGACGATTATATTCACACATATTTTCAACATACTATCAAACTAACTTAGAAAACAAAAACACCTTCGTTCTGAAAGTGCTTATGCTTGGTGCCGGCTAGTGGACGTACTTCGAACTAGCAACTTCAGCCAAAATCTTGAAAATTTTCGAAACTTAGGTTGGAGGACAGAGTAGAGACTTCGGGTGATAGATCATCGTTGTCTACCACCCAGGTAGAAGGCCGTTAGGGAACAAGCTCGATGTAGCCCCAGCCGTGAACGCGCCAGATCGGAACGTCCTTGCAGAAGCCATCTGCGTAGCTGACGAAAGGATCTGCGCCGTTTCCGGCAACCTCTTCGTACACCTCATTCGGCATGATGATTGCCGCAATGTCGCCGAACTGCTCGAGGTGCTTCTTCATCAGCCGCTTCATGAGCTCTTCGTCTTCGCTGTAGAACATCTCGTTCCACATGGGGGATTGGTATGGAAGCTCGGACCCGTCTTCGGATCCATAGAGCCGAATCAGCTCCATCCCATCGAGATCGATCTCTTCCCAGTCCCTTACTCGCATGATGAGAGGCTTGTGACCCTCACGCAGGTAGTTGAGCCTGATGTCTCTGTACTGCTTGGCGGTGACGCTGCCAATCACAAGAATTGTCTTGATCATGGTAGGCTTCCTCTCTACTCTGTCGATGTGCGTCAGGATGAAATCACCTGAAACTTTAATATTATATTAAATTATATGTAATTTGTCAATACTTGGTGCCCCGGGGTGGATTCGAACCACCGGCCTTAGGCTTAGAAGTCCTCTGCTCTATCCAGCTGAGCTACCAGGGCATGAGCACCACGTATAGTTTAACAGATAGGGGCGGTAGGTAAGCAGACGGTCTTCGACCGTAGGCGAGAAGGCGGTCGCTTCGCTTCCTATTTCCGCTCGCTTCACGAACTCGCATCTTAACTCGCTACGCTCGCTGATGCGAGTTAGACTCGGCCACATACCAAAGTAAAAACCCAAGCTAACGCTCGGGTCTTTACTTTGGTGCGGGCGGCGAGAATCGAACTCGCATCACATGCTTGGAAGGCACGTATATTAGCCATTATACGACGCCCGCGAAACTGGAACTTGAGCTATTATACCCCAGTTATTCGCTGATGTCAGCTGCAGTGATGGAGAGCGTCTGTCCGGGCTGCAACTCACCGCTCAGCAGCTTCTTTGCAACCTGACTCTCGACCGTACGCTGCACAACTCGCCGCAGTGGCCGAGCACCGAGCTGCGGATCGTAACCGAGATCGATGAGCTTCGTCTTTGCGTCATCGCTAATTGCAACGGATACCTTTTGTGGTTCGAGAGTTCTGTTGACGCCAGCAATCAGTAGGTCGATAACCTGTGAGAGTTCCTCTTTGCCGAGTGGTTTGAAGAGAACAATCTCGTCGAAGCGGTTCAGGAACTCAGGACGGAATTGGCCAGAACTGATGAGTTCGCGTGTAAAGGCGTCTTCGAATTGCTCGAGTGATTCGCCAGCTTCGATATGGTGACGAATCTGGTCCGCGCCAGCGTTACTCGTTGCGATAACGATTGCGTCGCGGAAACTCACCTCACGGCCACGGGCGTCGCGTAGAATGCCTTCGTCGAGTACTTGGAGCAATGCCGTCAAAACGGACGTGTGTGCCTTTTCGATCTCGTCGAGCAGAATGACCGAGAACGGCTGTTTGAGTACCTGGGCACTGAGGCTCATTGCGTCCTCGCTGCCATCAGCAATCAGTCGGTTTACGTCCTCGGCGCGAACAAATTCGTTGAGATCGACACGGACCAACCGCTCCTCGCCACCAAAGTATACTGCTGCAAGACTCTTAGCTAACTCCGTCTTTCCGGTTCCTGTTGGCCCGAAAAAGAGGAATGTGCCGACAGGTCGCTGTTCGTTGCGAACACCAGCACGCGCCCGACGTAGTGCATCGCTCACGACGCTGACGGCACGAACTTGGTTGATCATACGCTGATGGATGAGGTCTTCAAGATTCAGAAGTGTTTGTCGCTCCTCTTCGCCACCGCTACCACCAACTTTGACGCCCTGAGTTTGTTCAATAGAACGCTTGACTGAGGTTGCTGTCACGAGGCCGTTCTCGGCGTAACTGGCTGCTGCTGTCATGACCTTTATCGCCCGTCCTGGCTGAGCCTGATCATGGAAATATCGCTCACTTAGTCGTAATGATTCCTTGAGAGCCTGATACATGTACGTCACTTTTTGCTGAAACTCAACCGTAACCAGTTGATCCTGGAGGACTGCCATAGTCTCGCTAGCAGAGCTTGGTGAAATGGTCACTTTGTTGAGCGCGCCAGCGAGCGCTGGGTTACGTGAGGCGATCTGCAGCCACCGCTGTTCATCCATCGTGAGAATCATGCGAAGAGCGCCGCTCTCAAGTATTGGCAAGAGTAGTTTGCTGAGATCAACCGAACCGACACCCTCTTCAAAAAACAACTCAGCATCGTCGAGACAGATGATGACGTTTTTCGCATGATAGGCCTCAAGGAGTAGTCGGTTCAATAGATCCTCAAGCTCTCCACGCCCACTAGCCGCCGAGATGAGTGCCGCAGCGTCAAGACTGATAACTTGTCGATACTTGAGGTTTGATCCTAGTGTACTGTTCCCTTGCATCAGTTGTTCGGCAAATGCATGAACGATGGTCGTCTTGCCAACGCCAAGTGGACCGACTAACGCGACGTTCTGTCTCCCACCTGAACTAAAAGTGTTGAGCATGTAGTCGATTGTGTCCTGATGCGATTCCAGATCGACCGTCATGAGACCGCCTCTCGCAACTCGGTCGCTAATATTTATCCCGAAGTGATCGAGGAGGCGTAGATATCCGAAATTCCAATCACGAGCCAGACCGCCAGTCCGACGAGGTTGACGGTGCCGCTCTATCAACTCATCGAGGTGCGTGAACCAGTTAGCAAGCTTTGGCAAGTCATCCTCATCAAGTTGCAGATGCGGTAACAACTGAACGAGTTGGGGACTGGTCTTTGCCAGTGCCGCAACCACGGTTGAAGCCTTGACGACACCTGTTGGCTGCATATCGCGTACCGCTGACCAAACCAGCGGGATGCTCGCTGGATCGTCACCTAAAACTTGAGTCAACATCTGTGTCGAAATGCCTGAACGAACCATCAAGAACTGTGCGCTTGTGACTTCCGATATTTTGGTGGCGAGAACCTTTGGCGTTAAATCTTTCGGCAACCGTCCTAGCAGCGCAACCTCCAGGCGTCCATCAAGACTATCAGAATTCCCAGCTGGCAAGCTCCTGAGATAATGTCGATACCACAATATCACCATCCATGGCCACGCAGCCAATCCTGCAAAAAGCCAACCAATACTAGCACCTACGAACAACAAGCTACCGCCAAATGCCAACAGGATACCAGCGATAGCTATGAGTACGGCAGCACCATTTTTTTCGAACACCACCGACAGGCGCGCTAACGAGGCACGCTCGCTGTTATACGCGAAACCAGTCATAGCCATGGCATCCACCCAGTCATAGCTAACTGCACAGCAACAAGCGGCAATACCGGCAGGATAGGCCATATAGCCAGCCGCAACCCGCCTGCGACTGCTTCGAGTAATATCGCGACGCTGCCGACGACGATCAGAAAGGTTCGAGCTAGACTACCGACAAACCGCGAAAACAACTCATCGAACCATGCTCGGAGGATGACGTCGAGCGAGCCTTTACGAGCACCATCCGCATCGATCTGCCGAAACGGCTTGAAAAGCGTTCTCAGCGACAGCTCGATAGAAAATAAGTCAGCCGTCCGATCAAAACGAGCCCGAACCATCCGGACTTGATCGAGCCACCCTAAGCCATACCACCACCGTATGAGCGAGACGAAAAGCATGACTGTATTGTACCACCGATTTTCCTCTGTTTATAGCGCCCCACAAACACGTTATACTGGGTACCAATGATTCGTCAGAACTTCGCGCGCCTTACTGGCATCGGCGTCAAAAAACTCATGCGTCTACGTGGCGGTGGCTCAGCGCTACCAGGTCTCATCGTCGAGAAAATTGATCCTAATTTTTTGAAGCGGGCACTCGCGGACATTCCTGGCGGCGTCGTCATCATCTCGGGAACGAACGGCAAAACAACAACCACCAAAATGGTGACGCAACTCCTTCGTGCACACGGCATGAACGTTTTTACTAACCCAAGCGGTAGTAATTTTACACGCGGTATTGTTGCGAGCTTGGTCGATACTGTCGACTCGCAGGGCAAGCTCGAAGCTGATATCGCCGTCATTGAGCTTGACGAAGCCCACGCAGTACATTTCGTAAAAGCGATCAAGCCCCGCTATAGCTTGATTCTTAACGTACTCCGTGACCAGCTCGATCGATTTGGCGAAATCGACCACACCGCAAAGCTGCTTCAAACCGTCGTCGACGCCACGACCGAAGGCGTCGTGCTCAACCGCGAGGACAGCCTCGTGCGAGCAATGGCTCCCGCAGACAAACGAAAGGTGAGCTATTTTGGTCTCAGTAAAGAGCTGCGCGATTTATTCCCAAGTGACACCGACATGCACGGAGGCAAAGTGTCTTCGGAGAAATTACCAGTTGCGACCTCTGCCGATGTAATCCTTGAGAAACTGCGAGACAGGACTGCGCATTTTTCATTCGGCACAAAATCCCAATCCCCTGTTGAACTTAAAATCGATGGTGCCTACAACGTGCTGAACGCCGCCGGTGCACTTGCCCTGGCTCGTCTTATCTGCGATGCGTCCGAGAGGGAATCAGCCATGCTCCTCAGCGAACTGAGTCAGGTTAAGCCTGCCTTTGGACGCGGCGAAGCGATAACTATCGGCGATGACCCGCTCGAGATCGTGCTCGTCAAAAACCCGAGTGGCTTTCGCCTAGCCTTGAAATCATACGCGAACAGCCCTGCCGCGACGATGGTCGCAATCAACGACAATTATGCGGATGGTCGTGACATGTCATGGCTATGGGATGTCCCGTTTGAAAATCTCGCGCCAAGCGTCGCGATGGTGAGTGGTATCCGTGGTTATGACATGGCACTCCGTTTGCAGTACGACGAAGTTGACGTGGTTCATGTCGAACCAAACCTCGGCGAGGCTCTCGACCGGTTCATATCCCGCACATCCGGTAAGCGCCGCATATACTGCACCTATACCGCGATGCTATCCCTGCGACGTGAGCTGGGTAAGAAATATGATGTGGAGGCGATAGGATGAGCAAAGGTGCTCTTCGCGTACTACACCTGTACCCGCGTGAGATGAATATCTACGGCGACTGGGGCAATGTCCTCACGATTATCCGACGAGCCGAGTGGCACGGTTACGCGGCAGAGCTAGTCCAACATCACCCAGGCAAACCTTTCCCATCCGACATCGACATTGTTATTGGTGGCGGCGGTCAAGACTCGGGACAAGGTGTCGTGAAAGACGATTTGCTAACGATCGGCTCAAAGCTACATAAGCTCGCTGATGATGACGTGCCGATGCTAATGATTTGCGGTCTCTATCAGCTCTTTGGTCGGTTCTTTAAGACGGCGTCAGGTGACGAGATCCCTGGTATCGGCATATTCAAAACGGAAACTCATGCAGGACCGACACGATTGATCGGTAACGTCGTCACGAAGACACCGTTCGGTGAGCTCGTCGGTTATGAAAACCACTCCGGTCTCACGATGCTTGACGATGGCCAACCAGCTCTCGGCAGTATCGTAAAAGGAGCTGGTAACAACGGTCAAGACCGTACCGAAGGTGCTATCTACCGATGCGTATTCGGCAGCTACCTGCATGGCTCGCTGCTACCTAAAAACCCAGCATTTGCCGACGCGCTGATCGAAGCAGCCGCACACCGAAAGTTTGGTTCGTTCGAACCAGCTATTATTGACGATCGATTCGCAGATCTTGCGAGGGGAATTGCAAAAAAACGGCCGCGTTAGTCCCACTTGCAGGTCATTTTCAGCCAAAGCCGTCTATAATAGACGTAATGTCTGCGGGAGCCAAACGTCGCATCTACGAGCTCGACCTTTTGCGAGGCTTTTTTATATGCGTCATCATCCTGGACCATCTGCAATTATGGCCAAGCCCACTGCAATACCTGACAGGGCAAGGTCGGCTGTGGGTATCTGCGGCCGAAGGGTTCTTTCTGATATCCGGCCTGCTCATCGGTTATCTGCGGGTTTATAAAGGCATGAAAATACCCCTCAAAGATCTGATCAAAGGTCTACTCCGACGAGCAGCCATGCTCTATGTTTGGGGGGTCCTGATCACACTGGCGGTTGTCGCACTGAGTATTTTGATGCCAGGTGACGGTGCATTGTTACCAAAGTCACCAAGCGTCGAGCACACAGCAAGCATCAGTGCCTACCTGTTCAGTGTCATCTCTACCGTCTTTTCATCAGACTGGATTTACTTCCTCAGGCTCTACGCCATCATGCTGGCCATCACACCCTTGTTCATCTGGCTAGTGCGTATCGGCAAGTGGTGGGTGGCGCTGCTAGCCTCACTGCTCATCTACGCTATCAGTCTACATTTCCAGATAGAAGAGGCTGCTATGCAGTGGCAGGTACTATTCTTTGGCGCAGCGCTCATCGGCTGGAAGCTTGAGAGCACCCTGGCATGGTTACGTGCTCATCGGAAGGTTCGCACGGGACTTATTATTAGTCTCATTTTTGTGACAATCTCGACAATGATTGTCAGTTATTTCATGGTTCACGGGTGGGGTTACGTAGAGTCACCAGGAGCTAGTATATCGCGAGAGTCTTATATATCAGTTCGACATAGTGTCGACCCGTGGTTCTCAAACAACCCGATGGTACCAGCACGCATCGCACTTGCCTTTATCTGGTTTGCTGGACTATTAGCACTCTTCCATGCCATAAGACCGTTCTTACTTAAATACCTAGGGTGGCTGCTGTTACCATTCGGACAAGCCTCTCTAACCGTCTACTGCTTGCAAGCAATCATACTCATCCCAATCGTTACGTTCGTACCTCTCACGAATCATTTTTGGCTCAATGGTCTCATCGGTGCGCTCGTATTGCTACTCTTCGCAGGCCTAATCAGGCTACCAATCATCCAGCGAATTTTTCCTCGTTAGGACTGTAAAGCCTTCAGATCCGCAATGACTCGCGGACCATGGTCGACGACGTTCACGCGACCATATACTTTTTGAACCGTTCCACTTGGGTCAATGAGAAACGTTTTTCTGAGCGCTCCCTCATGACCAAACATCTTCTTGCCCCAAGCGCCATAGGCTTTGTGAGCCACGATATCTGGATCACAGAGTAGAGTGAAGTTGAGCGAATGCTTTTGCTTGAATGCTTCATGCGACGCCGGGTCATCACGCGACACCCCGACGATTTGAGCACCCAGCTCAGCCAGCGTATCGCGTGAATCACGCAAGCTACATGCCTCTATCGTGCAACCGGGCGTATCATCCTCTGGGTAAAAATAAAGTACCAGCCATGAGCCGCTAAAATCATTCAAATTGCGGCGTTTGCCATCGGAGTCAACGAGAGAAAAGTCAGGCGCTTGATATGGTGGCTGCTGTTGTGGCATAGTGCCTTTCATTATACCAACCACCTCCCTACTCCCATAAAGTTTACATGTATCCCCACGTGTATAAATACGTATACGCTTCGTTTTATCTTTAAATGAAAAATAGACCGAACGATTTCAGTCTATTTTTCATGGTCGGGGTGAAAGGACTCGAACCTTCGACCTCACGGTCCCAAACCGCGCGCGCTAGCCAACTGCGCCACACCCCGGTCTCGCAAAAAATCGCGAAGAACAGAGATGATTGTAACAGATGTGAACAAAGTTTTCTAGAGCGAACTACGCTGTTCGGTACTGTCGGTTCTCTTCTTCCTCTTCGTAGCGACGACGAACGAAATCGCTCATCTGGGATGCGAACTTCTCGACTGACGAAAATCGGAGTTTGAGACCATTGATATCATTGGCAATGCCAACGACGTATGGGTCAGGATACCGGCTGGTAGTTGGCCGCCCAAGCGTATTCGCAACGGTATTTTGGATCTGACGAACCTCCTGTTCGAGCGTGGTTAGCCTGCGTGATACGTCCTGTACATCCTGTGCGATGCGCGAGACACTGTCGACCATGCGAGACATTCGAGACACATCGTTGCGGACGTCGTGAAGCGCGCTTTGGACGGCGTGCTGAAGGTCGTTCCTACTGATTGTGTCTCCCATACCCTCATAATACAGCGTTGGATACACTAGAAAGTGTGAGTTTTCTCACACTTATTTCGCAAATTCGATAGCTCGCGTTTCGCGGATAACATTCACCTTGATGGTGCCTGGATACTGCATGGTCGACTCAATCTTTGTCGCAACGTCACGCGCGAGCTTGATGGCGCTAAGATCATCGACTGACTCAGGTTTGACAATGATGCGAACTTCACGGCCAGCGCTGATAGCATAAGCTTTGTCGATTCCTTCGAAACTGGTCGCAACATTTTCAAGATCACGCATGCGCTCGGCGAAGTTTTCAGCCGAGATATTGCGAGCACCTGGACGCGCAGCTGAGAGCGCATCACAGACGCGTACGACAAGTGCTTCAGGTGTCGTCGCTTCGACGTCGTCATGGTGCGCTTCGATAGCGTGGACGATCTCATCACTCATGCCGTATTTGCGGGCCAACTCTGCGCCTATGTGGTGATGTTTGCCTTCCATGCGGTGCGTGACAGCCTTGCCGACATCGTGGAGGAGCGTTGCGGTCTTTGCGATACGAACATCGGCACCGATTTCTTCGGCGATCAACCCAGCCATGTGAGCCATTTCAGTCGAGTGCTTGAGCACGTTCTGGCCATAGCTGGTACGAAACTTGAGTTCACCGAGCAGGCGCAGCATTTCTTTTGGAATACCGACGACACCACACTCACGGGCAGCATCTTCACCGGCACGCTCAATCTCTTTATCAATCTGTTTTTGAGCCTTTGCGACCACCTCTTCGATACGAGCAGGGTGCACACGACCGTCCTTCATGAGCATCTCAAGCGCGAGACGAGCAACCTGACGACGGACCGGATCAAAACTACTTAGGATGATCATGCCGGGCGTATCGTCAACTAAGACGTCAACACCAGTCGCACGCTGCAAGGCCTGGATATTACGGCCCTCTTTACCGATGATGCGGCCCTTCATTTCGTCATCGGTCAGCTTGACGGCAGTGACAGTTCGCTCAGCTGTGACCTCTGAACTCATACGCTCCATCGCGGAAACCAGGATAAGCTGCGCTTTCTCCTCGGCGTCATCCATAGCGTCTTTTTGCAGCTTCGCGACCAAACCGACGAGATCATTCTTGATGTCGCGTTCTGTCATTTTTAGCAAGTGCGATTCGGCGTCTTTTTTCGTCAGCTTTGCAATCTTCTCAAGCTTTTCCTGCTGCTTGGTGCGGATCGAACGGATCTCATCCTTGAGTTCCTCGACTTCATCCTCGTGTTTGCGCAGCTTTTCACTGCGTGAGTCGAGCTCTTCGAGCTTTCGGTCGAGGTTGATTTCGCGGTCAGCAACACGATTTTCAGCCTTTTTGATCTCTTTGCGACGCTCTTCTTCTTCTTTCCTTGCGTCATCAGCAAGTTTGAGCGCCTCATCTTTCGCCTTTAGGACGATATCACTCGCCTTATTTTTTGCGCTGGCAATCAGCTTGTCGGCCGCTTGCGCCGCCGTCGTACCTTTGCGCTGGTTGTAGACAGTGGTCGCACCCACGCCAAATAAAGCAGCAACAACTGCAATCAGTGCTTCTACCATATGGTCCTCTCTTTCGGTTCTATCGACTCCGGTTAATATGGCAATCGCTATCACGTCACTAGCCAAATACAGGAATCAGGAAAACTATTAATCAATAGCGAGCGAACAACACTCGCCTACTTAAAACTATACAGGGGCCCGAAAGCCTTGGTCAAATAATCTCACTTCTTCGGCAATGTAATGCGTGGATCTGCACCATATAGTGGCAAAATCATTTCGTCGGTTTCGCCCGCGAGGAGTCGTGACACGGCGTCATCCCGCCATGTTTCACCTTGAGCACGGACAACGGGCAACTGCTCAGCATACGCAACCGTGTTGATGACGGTTAGACCAATACGTAAACCCGTAAAACTTCCCGGGCCACGGAATGCAAATACGCCACCAAGATTCTTGAACGCGGTATTGTTAGTGGCTAAAAATGCTTCTATCTTACCGAGCAGCAATTTTGCAAGTTCACGGTCCGCCTGCCATTCATCCTTACTAAGCAATACCCTATCTTCGTATAAATACATCTCACATAGTGGCGTGTCGGTACGAATGCCCAAGTATTTCATGTCGTCACCTCCAAATAATCATACGTACGAGGCAACTTTAGTGAAACATTCCGCCCTTCGCCGTCTGGTGTGTAACTGATAGTTACTCTGCATCGTTCGCTCGGCAGGACTGCACCGATCGTCTCAGCCCACTCAACGACCGTCACCACCTTGTCGTCCTCGAGTGACTCCGCCAGCTCATACGCCATGACACCACCATCCTGTAACCGATAAAAGTCGTAGTGATGGAGCTCTGTGTCATCGCGCCCACGATAGATGCGGCTGATCGTAAAACTCGGGCTCTGAATATCTTCGTCAATCCCAAGTCCACGTCCAAGACCTTTCACGAAGGTCGTCTTGCCTGCACCGACATCGCCAACCAACTCAATCACTTCCCCGCCTCGAAGCCGGGCACCAAGTTGCTGGCCAAGTGAAATCATTTCACTATGTGATTTAACAGATGTCATACGTCCCTACTATACGGTTTTTTTCTGCGGTAAAAAAGCATAAGCTGTACTGTATACTAAAAAGCAGCTATGAGGATATCCGATGATACGATCGTCCGGCTCCTGTCCGAGCACGGCAAGCTCAGTGACGAGCAATTCCTTGAGCTGCGCAAGGAACAGGAAAAAACACACCGCCCGTTGCAATCTCTGGTCATCAGCCGGGACATCATTTCTGACAAGGATCTGACACAGCTCTATGCTGACTACGCTGATATTCCGTTCATCGAGTTAAATGCCAATGACGTCGAAAAACCAGTACTTGACGAGTTGCCGGAACGAATGGCCAGGCAGTACAACGCTGTCGTTTTCAAAGTCGAAGACGGCACAAAGTATCTCGCTATGGAAGACCCTGACGATATCCAGGCGCTCGATTTCATTAAAAAACAGATCGGACCTGGCTACAAACTATATATCGCGACCAAAGAGAATATCCTCCAAGTACTCGAAAACTATCGCGGCGGCGTTGCGCAGGAAATCGAAGAAGTTATCGCTACCCAAGAGGAAAATGCTGAAAAACAAGAAGCCGTTTCCGAGGAAGAAATCGCCGAGGACTCTCCGGTAGCGCAGACCGTCAACCTCATCCTGGAATACGCCATACGTGCCGGGGCGAGCGACATCCACATCGAACCTCGTGAGGACTATCTCCAGGTCCGCTGTCGTATAGACGGCGTGCTCAAGGAAGCTAACCGCTTGCCAAAAACCGTCATGAACGCACTGGTCAGTCGTATCAAGATTCTCTCAAACCTCAAGATTGACGAACGCCGTGTACCACAGGATGGACGCTTTAAAGTGACTGTGGCCGGTAAAAAATACGCCTTGCGTGTCTCGACGTTGCCGATTAGCGAAGGCGAAAAGGTCGTAATGCGTATCCTTGATGAGACTAACAAAGCACTCACGCTCGAGGAACTCGGCTACTGGGGCTTTTCACTAAAATCGATTAACGACGCCCTTGTGCAACCGCACGGCATGATACTCGTCACCGGACCAACCGGTTCAGGCAAATCAACTAGTCTCTTTAGTGCACTCACGATTCTGAACCAACCAGACGTCAATATATCGACCGTCGAGGATCCCGTTGAGTACAAAATCGTCGGCGCCAATCAAACGCAGGTTAACCCTGTTGCCGGTATGACGTTCGTCGCCGGTCTTCGCGCCCTGCTTCGCCAAGATCCGAATATTATCATGGTCGGTGAGATACGCGACAGTGAAACGGCAAACCTCGGTGTTCAAGCGGCGCTGACTGGCCACCTCGTCTTTTCAACTCTCCACACCAATAACGCTGCGACGTGTTTGCCGCGTTTGCTCGACATGGGCATCGAGCCATTTCTGATCGCCAGTACCGTGAGGGTTGTCATCGGTCAGCGACTTGTCCGTAGGCTCTGTCCTGTGTGTAAAGAATCGTACAAGCCAGATAAGGCTGAGTTTGAAAGTATCGCTGAGATGTTTGGGCTCGATAAAGATGGCCAGATGAAGCATATCAATGAACTCGAGGCGAAGGCGACGAGCGAAGGTATTGGCAGCGATATTGGCAAGGAACTTTCGAGTACTCATGACACAATCACGAGACTATACCGCGCAAAAGAAGGTGGTTGTGACGAGTGTAACCGCGTTGGCTACACCGGCCGCATGGGTATCTATGAGACGTTAGCTAACAGTAACACAATACAGAAGCTCATCGTGGCTAACGCGACCAGCAGCGACATCCAGCAACAGGCTATCAAAGAAGGCATGATGACCATGCAGGTAGATGGCTTTATCAAGGCGCTACGCGGTCAGACTTCGGTGGAAGAAATCCTGAGGGTGACCAGGGAATAATATGCCGATATTCTCCTACCAGGCAACCAACCAGCGCGGCAAAACTATCAATGGTACGTTGAACGCCACCGACAAGGAAACAGCACTTTCGCTGATGAAGCGACAAGGTCTAAAACCGATCAGTATCGAAGCCCAGTCAGCTGTCAAAAAAGGTGCACTCGGCTTCATGAAGCCAAAGGTAAAAATCACTGACCTTGTCCTATTTACGCGACAGCTCAGCACGATGGTTAGCGCGGGCGTGCCGCTACTTCGAGCACTCACGACCATGCGTGACCAGGTGGAAAACCCAACCTTGCACGCAATCATTGGCGATCTCATAAAAGACATCCAAAACGGTGTCTCGCTGGCCGACGCGATGCAAAAACACCCTGATGTCTTCAACGATATTTTCGTCAACATGGTTCGCGCTGGCGAGGCGGCCGGTATCGTTGATGATATCCTAAAGCGTCTCGCGACCCAGGTAGAAAAGAACGCCAGCATGCGTAAGAAGATTAAGAGCGCAAGCACCTACCCGATCGTTCTGCTTGCACTCACGGTCGGTGCGTTCTTGGGATTAATGATATTTATCATCCCGCGCATCGCCGCGATTCTCAAAGACCTCGGTGGCCCCGATGCGGAACTACCGCTCATCACCCAAGTCATGATAAATATCAGTAGTTTTATGACGACGTACTGGTACATTGTAGTCGGTGGCACAGCACTGGCTATCTTCCTCCTTCGTCGCTATGTCAAAACACCGGCTGGACGCTACCAATTGCATAGTCTGGTTCTCAAGGTACCGATTCTCAACAACTTGATCGTGAAGATATCGGTTGCTCGCTTTACCCGCACCTTTGCGGCATTGATTGGCGCTGGCGTGAGTGTCGTCGAAGCCCTTAAGGTTACATCTCGTGCTATTGGCAACGATGTCTACCAGAAAGCGATCGAAGCCGCGGCAGAAGATGTCGTCAACGGTAAACAACTGTCGCAATCTCTCGAAGGTAATAAGCTCTTCCCTGGTATCGTCCCGCAGATGCTAGCTGTCGGTGAGGAAACTGGACAAACCGATGAGGTGCTCGTCAAGGTAGCTGATTTTTATGACGAAGAAGTTGACGCCATTATCGACGGTCTCAGCTCCATCCTGGAACCAGTTATGATCGTTATCATGGGGGGCATGGTTGGCCTAGTTGCAGCTAGCGTCATGGGACCGATTGCTAGCTTGTCGCAAAACGTCGGCTCATAACCTCTATTGACTGGTTAGTGCTTACGGTTATAATACAGTTAGATATCTCGAGTCCTTCTCGAGTGTCAGTAGAAAACATAACTTTACTTAAGGAGGGTGGGCAATGGTCTCACTTAAGCAAAGGCAATCAGGTTTCACTATCGTTGAACTCCTGATCGTCATCGTGATTATCGGTATCCTCGCGACGCTGGTAATCGTAACGTTCTCCGGTGTGCAACAGCGCGCTCGTGACTCAGAACGAAAAACTGACATTAACGCAATCGCTGGACAGCTCGAAGCGGCATACGCGAAGACTGGTACGTACCCTGCACTTGCAGGACTACTCGATGCAACTACTCGTGAAACTCTTGAGATTCGTATCGACGAGAAGGCTTTTGCTGACCCATCTAACGCTGACGGTACGCTCGCCGCAACCGCAGCAAGTGGTGCGGATGCAACCTACGGCTACGCAACAACAGGCTGTACTGGAACTGGAACAGCAGCTGTTTGTACTGGCTACACATTGACCGCTAACCTCGAAAATACTTCAGGTGGCACGACATACACCCGACAGTCAAACTAATCAGTTGAAACTCGTCTCACAAAAGGGGTCCTCGCGGCCTCTTTTGTATTGGCTGGGTTAGGCACGTGACACCAATGCCCACTACTTGTACACTGCAAACCTAGTTTCTTGAGAAGAATCATCCACCTAAAGCTTGACTCTTTTCAGATAGAGACTATGGTGTGGTCAGCACTTCACGCCATGAGAGGATATCAAAGCTACTTGTGACCGGGAAATTTGGTGGGGGTGAGTAGCGTAGGTTCTCATCGTAGTTGGTTGATGTATAGCGATACCCCGCCCAGCACGAGGCGTTGTTAACTGAGCCACAGAGCTGGACCGACCATGTCCAGGTCTGATTACTGGCCAGTGAGCCAAAGAACGTCAGGCCTTGGCTTGATAGAGGGTAGCCAGTGACGTAGGTACTCGTCCCGTTGTACTGTCGCCGAATACCGACACTACCCGTCTGAGAGATGAGAGCGGCATTGATTTCAACTGGTGCACCCGCATATGGCGCGACTTCGACATTGCTCTCCGCGATGATACCGATCGAGTCGTTGCCATTATATTTGTCATCATAGAGGATATCATCAGCGATAATCGCTTCGGTATCACCTGAGACTGCTAGGCGAGCTGATGCAATCGTCACACGGCCATCAAAACCATTCGGCCCTGCCGTACGAACCCAGACGTTATCTTCAACAAAAATCACCTGGTTTGACGGAATAGTTATATTCGACTGCACCAGTGTCTTGGTTAGTGCCAGGCTATAGTTCGCACGGTTATCGCGCTCGTTCGTAACCTGTTCGAGGTTGTAGGTACCGTTATCGTTGAGAGTGATGAGATAGCCAACGGTACTCGAATAGCTCGTACTGACCCGCGGCACGTACCCGGCAGTCCGAGATGGGCTCAGCGAACAGGCATTGGCTGCGTTGTTGTTAGTGGCTATCTTTTTCAACGCACAGAGGTCACCACTCAGCTTATTGAAATCAACTGCTGGCACTGGGTAACTCCAGCTGGTTTTGCTGCGTGTATTACAGTTGACTGGTGATGTTATGGCCGTATCGCACCATACGCCCGGCTTTGTCGTGCCAGCCCCCGGACCGCTCCAGCTCGGTACGGTGTAGCTTGTATTGGCACTGGTCACCTGGTCAGTGTTACTACCGTCCATTTTGACACCGACGTTCGAATGAACCGGACCACTTGTGCTCTCTGTGTTACCGAACCAGAGTGCCGTGTTACCAGCTACCGCGTAGACGCTAAACGATGGTGCACCGATACGTGCTTCGACAGTCCGCGTTGCAGATGGGTAGGAGTCAACTTTCCCGATAGACCTGACAGTGACAGTCGTCGAGCCAGATGCCCCTGGTAAGATATAGAGCGTAAATTCGCCAAGTCGATTACCGCTTAGATCATTGTAGTCATGGGTATACGGCCCATAACCGAGCGTACCTGGGGATGCAGGAGCGCCAGTACCGTCCTTGTGATCATTTGGTGCGTGGTTGAGATGCCAAAGATAGTAGTTGAGGCCTGCTTCTGCTGCGTTAAACGCCGTTTCACTGTTCTGGGCACGTACGGCAGTGTTTAGGGTCGTAATGATCATCGTACCGACCGCAAGACCAAGTATCGCAAATGCTGTGATGAGCATTAACATCGTCGTAAGTAACGAGCCTTGCTCTGTGTTTGGGTGTGAACTGCTCATACGTCTCATAGATTCGTCTTTCTATTGCGTAACTCAATCGATGTTTTTAGCTGCGAGGCAGTGACTGATTTTGTCGATGCGCTATTGAGATCAAGTGTGACGGATTTTATATCCTTATACGTGTCGGTTGTGAACGGACCTGATGAGCCATTGGCGTCTAGATAACTGAACACAGTGCCGGTCAGTGTAATGCCGTCGAGTAAGGTTTTTGTCTCGGTATTGGCCGGAGGGTATGTGTAATTGGGAGCAGTACCGGTCGCCCGAATACGATCGACTTTTAACGTGCGGTCGGCGGCCGTGTAATAGTATCGAACCTGCGACAATGTCGTGTCTTGCGGTGAAAAGTAGGCATAGATCGTGAGTGCATTTGATGACGCCTCGTTGATCGTGGTGCCGCTGCGAATTACTTGTGCCATACGGTAAAGTACTCTAGTTTTATCATTGACAACTATGGAGCTCTCTTGAATCTGAAAGAACGACGTGGTTGATGAAGTAAAGAAGATAAATATCGTGCCACTCATGATACCTATCACGACCGCTGCAATCAGGAGCTCGATCATCGAAAAACCTTGTTCATATTTATGGGATGACATTGAGTCCGCCTAGCGTACCAGGTAATACACCTGTTTGGATAACGGTGCCGCTCCCAGTCGTGACTACCAATTCATAAGCCCCTGTTGCACCACCACTCAAGTTAAAATTGCGTATGATCGACGTGCTTGTGTCGCTTCCGACTGTCGTGCCGGCAATCGTTGTACCACCTTGGCGAAGCGATACACTGGCGCCAGACAGGTTTGCCCCATCTATCTGAATCTCGGTCATATCCGCATCACTGGCGCTGCTTGAGGCGCTCGTTGGCGATACGGTTTCAATTCGTGGAAAACTCGATGATGTGGTCGTCACGAGTTTTATTCGCTGCATTGGACCACCGTCAATCAAACTCGCTATACCTGCTGGAATCGTAAATGGCTGGAACGAGCTCCCACCGTATGCAACCTGAAGGGCCGCGAGCCTGCGTGAGCTACCGGCCTGACATGGTTGCGGTTGCGCGTTATAGCAAACCATATAGGTCCCTGGTGTCAGCGAACCGAGTGTCAATACACCGCTAGCGTTTGTCGTGACAGTCTGCTGATAGCTATAGGCTGTATTTGCCAGATCTGTGTAGAGCTTTATACCACCCTTGATAACAAATGACATATTAGCAACTGGAGAGCCTGCGGTATCGACCGTCTCGATCGCGAGACTCTCGGTTGCAATCTGATCGATATGTAGCGTCGCGCTGCTCACCTGTTGCGTGATAGCTGTCACGTTAGGATAGGTTGGAACCAGACTGCCGCTCTGTGCGATTGTCGTAAGGGTACTATAGCCGGTCTTTGACGCCGTGATGATGTAGTCCGCACCCGTGTCAGGAGTAACGTCTAGAAACAGTGCTGTGCCGTTACTGTCGGTTACGAACGACTGATCAACCGCTGGTGCGACCGTGCTGTTCTGGATACGTGCCGTCGCTCCGGCAACAGGACTACCGGTGCTATCAAGTATGGTTACTAGTATGGCGCTCGAGTTCCCTGCCGTCTCGGCGACACGTGACGTGAACTGGCTACTTAGGATTGCAAATTGTTTGTTAGTTTTCTTGTCCTTAACTTTCACCTCACCGACTTTGTAGTCACGTGGATTAGTATCGGTGAGCACAGTACCGACTTTATAGTTACGACATAGTGCAGCTTGTGATGCTCCGTAGTTAAGACAACCATCAAACGCATCATCCGCATACCGAATATCGGTCGTTACTTCATAAACGCGCCCGGCACGTGTGACGTCTTTGTTAGCAGGCATCGGTGTCGCGCCTGTCACGATCCCTCCGCCTTGCACCGCTAAACTGTCGTACGGTAGCGAGCGCAAATACTCCATCTGTTCGGTAGCGAGTGCGAGCGCACTTGCCTTGATCTGAACCGTTGCAGAAGTGCCAATGTGCGCGAACAACAGCAAGAACACCGAGTTTGCGATGATCGCGAAAACGATAATCGTCACTATCAGCTCGGGAACCGTAAATCCAGCCGAAGTTTTATATTTCATAACCCCACGTTTCTTCCCTTAAATACTAGCATGTTTTAGGGTCAGAGCATAAGCAGTTTTATGCTATAATTCACGATAAGTACACGGGTCGGGATGAGCAAATATTTTTACAAAGACAAACCACTTATTGGCCTGGACATTAGCCAGACCAGCCTAAAGCTAATGGCGATTGATCCACTCAAGTGGACGGTGCTTGGCTATGGTGCGCTCGAGGTTGATCCAGCAAAATTACAGCAGAGTATCGACAGCGACGGCACGTATCTTGCCGAGCAGGTAAAGACTCTCATCGAAACCAAGCTGATCGGTAGTCTGCCAAGCAATCACGTCGTACTCAGCATCCCGGCTTCTCGCACTTACAGTCGGAGTATCACCCTCCCTGGCGATATCAAAGGCGATATCATGGAAGCGGTTCGTCTCGAAGCCGAACAGTCTATCCCTGTTCCGGTCGACCAACTCTATCTCGACTATGAGATAACATCAAAAACCGATGAAGCTATTACTGCCTACACGTGTGCCGCTATGCGACGCACGGTTGACATCTGTATTGCAGCGCTCGACAAAGCAGGCCTTGAAGTCATCGTCGTGGAACCTAGCATGAATGCAGTCGCTCGCGTGCTCAAAAAGAGCGAACGCGGTGAGTTACCTACTGTTATCGTCGATATCGGCGCCGCCAACACCGACGTCGCCATACTTGACTCAGGTATCAAAGTAACGGGAGGTATCGCTGTCGGTGGCAACACGATGACAGTTGATATCTCAAAAGCACTCAAAATATCTCTCGAGCAGGCACACCAGCTCAAAGTCCTCAGCGGTCTCACTGCTGGTGACAAGCAACGTAAAATCACCAAGGCCGTGACACCAAACCTGCAAAAGGTGGTCACCGAAATCCGCAAGATTATGCGCTACTACGAAGAGCGTGTCCAAGGTGCAAGCAAGATCGAGCAGGTCGTTATTATCGGCGGTGGCTCAAATATGCCAGGTATCGGTGAATACTTTACTGACAACCTTATGCTAGCGGCGCGTATCGCCAGCCCGTGGCAATTACTCAATTTTGGCAAACTGGCCCAGCCGCCAAAACAATTCAAATCGCGCTATATCTCTGTAGCTGGTCTCGCACTCGTTGAGCCAAAGGAGATATGGCAGTGATAAACTTGATCGACCCTGCCCGAAAGCGCGATATCGCCGCGGCGCGTGCAAATGTTCGCCTTCTTCAGTACTGTGTCATGATAGTGTCGCTCGCCGGGCTCATCACCCTGATTTACGGGGCAGGTTTTTGGCTCATTCATCAGGATGAGCAGACCGTGCGTCAAAGGTTAGATGAGCAGAGTAGCCAGTCAGCGCAGTATGTTGAAGTTGAGAGAGAAGCTGAAGCCTTCCGTAAAAATCTCACCATCGCCAAACGTATCCTAGGGGTTGAAACCACCTATAGTACCTTTCTCACGACGCTCGGTGGCGATATGCCAGACGGCGCTGTTCTCACGAACCTCACCATTGGTAAGCAACCAGCCGTAAAGGGCAAGGCCGCAAACGCCATGACATTACAGGCACGTGCGATAGACTACGCTACAGTTCTCTCACTCAAGAGCAAGCTCGAAGAATCCTCGCTTTTTGAGGATGTGAACATCCTTAGCACGACCCGACCAGATAGCATCGCTGGTCTCTCAGGGCTCGAGGCGAAATATCCGTACCAAGCGACCCTCAACGTCAAGGTATCCTCGGGTGCCGCAGGAGCAGCACAGTGAAACTCGGTCTCCCTTCGCTCAGCCCGACAAGGGTCGTCAACATTGCCCTCTACGCAGCGTTGTTGGTACTGCTCTCGGGTCTCGGTTTTGGCGTGTATTTCTTGCACTCGCAATTATCTGCTTACGCTGTCACAGTTGATCACCTCAAAACAGATAGTGAACTCAATCAGCAAAGTCTTGAGAACGCTCAAAAACTACGGCGCGCGCTTCAGGTCAATGCGGATAGCGTCGAGCGAGCCGCCGAGATCGTCGCTGACACAAAGTATTACGAATACCAAGACCAGATCGTTAAAGACATCAGCTCATACGCCACCGCCACCGGTATTACGGTGCTAGGCTTTGATTTTTCAACTTCGACAACCGCCAAGACAACCAACGTACCTGGTCTGAATACCGTTGTGGTAAGTATTTCCCTCAGAAGTCCGGTCCAATACAGTAGTTACCTGCGATTTTTGAAGCTGATTGAGCGCAACCTCACCAAGATGCAGGTTACACAGCTCGATATATCAAATGACCTGAAAACCGCCGGTACTATCAGTAGCCCTGTTATAACCGTAGAGGCGTTTGTCAGATGAAATCAGGCTTATCACTCGGCGCACTTGCTTCAGCCTTTAGGTCCTTTGGCAGGTTCTTTTTTGAGCATAACCGTATGATTTACTTCGTCTTGTTCCTATCTGCCGTCATAGGAGCTATCGCTGGCCTGAACCTCATCTTGTATCAACCAAGTGACGAAGCCTACCGGACAGAAAAGCAGAACAGCGCTCAGTCTGCACGCTTCGATACCGATACCATCGAGAAAATCCAACAGCTAAATGCCAACCAACAGACTAACACCGACGAACCACCCGCTGGTACACGATCGAATCCGTTCGGTGAATAAGTCCTTTATAGTAGAAGTATGCTAATAACGATCGATAATCTACTTAGCCTCCCAGTCATGAGCCTGCAGACTGGTTCTCAATTGGCTGAAACGACTGGGGTCATTATCGATCCAAGACAACTGGCGATCGCGGCATTCTACGTCGAAGGGCATGGTCTCGAACAGTCACCCAGTATCCTACACCCGAGCGACATCCGTGAGCTCAGTGATCTCGGTTTCATCGTTGACGACGCTGATAAGCTTATGTCACTCGAAGGGCTGGTTCGGCTCGAAGAGATTATTGACTTCAAGTTTGAGTTGGTTGGGTTAAAGGTCGTCGACGAACACAAGCGAAAACTCGGTAAAGTTTCGGACTATAGTATCGAAACCACTGACTATACTGTCGTACAGGTGTACACCGAACAATCGCTTCTTCGCAGCCTAAGCACCATGAGTAGCACTATCCACCGTGCTCAAATCATCTCAGTCAACAATAATGTAATGGTCGTTCAGTCGCCAACCGTCAAAGACGGTGTCAAACAGGTAGCCAGTGATGCGAGACAAGCATTTACCAATCCCTTCAGGGCTGGTGAAACACTTCCACCAGACTAATCATCGTCATTGAGCGCCTCACGAATGACATCATACGAGAAACCTTGTCTCATCAGATAGGTAATCAACTTCTTCTCGTCATCATATTTATGCCGTTTCTTCGCCAACACCTTCTGTATTTCATCTTTTTCCCCACGTGGGGGATTTTGCATGACTGTGTCAATGATGCTCTGTTCGACGCCTTTTGAACGAAGTTCAGCGATGAGCTTTCGAGAGCTGATACCTTTGGCTAGTTGTCTATTGTCTCTCCAGTAGGTCGCGAAGGCTTCGTCGTTAATGTAGCCACGATCAACCAGACGGCCAAGCACTCTATCCGCATTCACCTGGCTGACGCCTTGACGTTCTTTTACTTGCCCATCGCGGGCTTTGTATTTTGCTACTCGAGTCTTACGCCACAGATAGTCGCGAATTTCGCGCGCGCTATGCGGGCGCATCAGTGTGTAATCGAGTGCCTGAGCGTAGAGTTTACCAAACTGACTCTCGTCCTCGAGCTGAACTAGCTCCTCTTCGGAATACTCTCCACCTATCTTGAGACTAAGTTCGGTTACCTGCAAAATATCGAGTGAAAACCGGTACTTTCCATCAACTGAGACATTAACACGATCAGGATTTCGTGCTTGAACTGTGATATCAGTGATCTTCATGAGACATGGTCACGATACCCGTTTCGGTGAATCTGACATTTAGGGGTTTGCTCGGTATCGCGATTGATCCGAAGTACTCTGTGCCATCTGGGGTAGCCCGTGGATAGGTAATACTACGTGCACTCTGTTCGATATCATGTTTTTGACGCGTGAGTGCCTGTCTGAGCCCACCACACGCTACACCTTCTAGAGATTCCACCGGAATCACAGTCATGAAATCCTGCTCATGCTGGCGTTCAGAGATATACGTACTACCTTGGCACACATCCTCCTGCCACCACCGAGCAAGCATCTCGCGTCGATTCAGTGGAACAACATTTATCCATGCGACTGTTTCGACTGCTCGCTCAGGCATGTTAACCTTCTTGCTCGGCAACCTTCTTGCGGACAGCTTTTTCGATTTCGTCGAGAACTTTGGAGTTTTCTTTCAGATAAACCTTAGTAGCCTCACGACCTTGACCGATCTTTCCCTCTTTGTAGTCGAACCATGCGCCAGCCTTGCCGACGATACCGTGATCGACGGCTAGGTCGAGGACGTCGCCCGTGCGCGAGATACCTTCGTTGTACATGATGTCAAACTCTGCGGTTCGAAATGGCGGCGCGATCTTGTTCTTAACTACCTTTACTTTAGTTCGATTACCGATGATGTCTTCCCCGGCTTTGATCTGACCGATACGGCGAATATCGAGACGGACACTTGCATAAAACTTCAGTGCGTTTCCGCCGGTCGTCGTTTCGGGGTTACCGAACATAACACCAATCTTCATGCGTATCTGGTTGATAAAGATAACTGTCGTTTTGCTCTTGTTGATAATGCCTGTTAGTTTGCGAAGTGCCTGACTCATCAGACGAGCCTGTAGCCCCATATGACTATCGCCCATCTCACCATCGATCTCAGCTTGTGGAACGAGTGCGGCGACTGAGTCGACAACAACGAGGTCAACGGCGTTTGAACGAACGAGTGTTTCAGCAATCTCAAGCGCTTGCTCACCATTATCCGGTTGTGAAACAAGTAGATTATCGGTATCAACACCAAGCTTCTTGGCATATGAAGGATCAAGCGCATGTTCGGCGTCGATGAATGCAGCCGTACCGCCCTGTTTTTGAATCTGGGCGATTGCATGCAATGTCAGCGTCGTTTTACCTGAACTCTCTGGACCATAGATTTCAATGATGCGACCTTTTGGATACCCGCCACCAAGGGCCAAATCAAGCGAGAGTGCACCAGACGGAATCAACTCCACATCAACCTTGTGCGCCTCACCAAGCTTCATGATGGACCCATCACCAAACTGTTTTGTAATCTGGTCCATCGCAAGGCCAAGCGCCTTGAGCTTGCCTTCGCTATCTGGTTTTTCGCTAGACACAGCTGCCTTTTCAGTCTTTTTCGCCATACTTCCTCCGTTTCGGTATATAAACCAGTATAGCAAGCCGTTGCCCATCACTGCGTATCCGATATTTGCTACAATAAGAGGCAATGAAATCTTCTGATGGGTTTACGGTTGTGGAGCTGCTAGTCGGGCTCGTGTTCCTCGGGATTGTTAGCGGTATCGCCTTTGACCGTTACAGTACGATCCAGATGGTACACCGGGACCAAGATCGCAAAGTAGCGATTAACTCCATGCATTATAACTTGCAGGAAGTCGTCAAGCCGGGTGCAGGTGGCTACCCACGAGTTCTGACTGCGGCACAGCTGACAGCGATGAACGCTGCGCTGCTCACTGATCCGAATGGCTTGAAGCTCGGTGAAGCCGGCTCGGACTATCGGTATGAGCCTACTGGTTGTAATGGTGGTGACATTTGCAGTGGCTACACACTTCGAGCCAACCTAGAGCTCGAGCAGGACTTTGTTAAAACCCCACCGACATCTTAATCGTCGCCAACTGGACGAAAGTTCTTGAACGCTTCGACGGCATTGTTAAGTCGGTCGATTTCTTTTTTTGGGTTAGCCACAAAGTTAAACCGGTAGGTCGTCTCTTCACCTTCCGTTGATAGTCGAATCGCGCCGTAGTTCAGCAACGTCTGTACAATTCCTTGCTGTCGATAACTGGCGTCCTCAATATTCGCGAGGCTAATCGTTTGGTCTTTCTTTGCGAAAAGGCTTGTCTGAATATGCTGGATAACACTCTCGTTCGTGAGATAGAACCGATTTGCTTGGTAGATAACCGTCGCGATGATACCACCGAGTACGAACAAGATAGCAGCAAGCAGCAACACGATACCACCGCTCATGACTGCGCTAGCTGAAAGACTTCTACCACCTAGGAATGCGCCACTATTGAGCAGGAATGGAAAGCCAACAAAGATGACCAGGACTGCTAGACCAACTACTGCCCAGATAGACACGAGTCCGATTGGATGACGCTTGACCGCACTGATCACATACTCACCGTCGCTTAGATTGAGATACGGATAGCGACGAACCGATTCATCATGTTTTGCGGCAATCTCTGGTGACACATCCTGTTGGTGCGGGTCGACTGCTCGGGTCATATAGACGACCTGAGGGTTCGTAGCTCCTTCGGCGATATTTTGCTGCGCATCTTGCTCCGAGACCGGCTGTGGCTGAACTGGCTGGGTGGGTGCCTGCGGTTGGGCGTGCTGTGGTGGATGAGCATAGAGTGGCTGACCATACTGATCGTAGGCTACCGGCTTTGACGGGTCATGTGGCGGCTGAACTGGTGGTTGTCCTGGCTGCTGAGGATTCATAGCTACAGTATAGCGTTATTTGTCAGACTTGTACGGTCTACTGAGATGCTTGTATGCTTTTGGCGTGACTTTACGGCCTCGCGGAGTACGCTCTAAGAACCCAATCTGGAGTAGATACGGTTCATAGAAGTCCTCGATCGTTGATGTCTCGTCACCGGTCAACGCGGCAATAGTATTGAGACCTATCGGCTTGTCACCGTAGCTATCGATAATACTAGCGAGTAGGTTGCGGTCAGCCGGATCGAGCCCCTGCTCATCAATCTCAAGCATCTCAAGCGCCTTTGTCGTAATAACCATATCGATGATGCCGTCGCCATTTACGTCGGCATAATCACGAACGCGTTTGAGGAGACGGTTCGCGATACGCGGTGTAAGTCTTGCGCGAGTCGATAGTAATTTTGATGAAGCAGGATGGATTTCGGTGCCCAGGATCTTTGCTGCTCGCGAAATAATCTTAGAGATTTCATCGGGCGTATAAAACTCGAGACGGTAGAGATGACCAAAGCGATCTCGGAGTGGTGCGGCCAGACTACCTGTTCGAGTCGTTGCACCGATCACCGTAAATTGCGGCAGATCGAGCCTGATACTGCGCGCCGCTGGCCCCTTGCCGATAACTATGTCTAGTTTATAGTCTTCCATCGCACTGTAGAGCACTTCTTCAACCGCTCTGCTTAGCCGATGGATTTCATCGATAAAGAGTATATCGCCATCTGCGAGATTCGTGAGGATACTAGCCAGATCACCCGCCCTTTCAATGGCTGGGCCTGAGGTGACACGAATATTCGCTCCCATTTCATTCGCTATGACGGTCGCCATGGTCGTCTTACCGAGCCCGGGTGGGCCATAGAGTAGAACGTGATCCATCGGTTCGGTACGTTTTTTTGCGGCGTCGATCGCTAGTCGGAGGTTTTTCTTGAGACGTTCCTGCCCAACGTACTCATTAAAGTTTTGCGGCCGTAAGGTTACTTCGATACGCTGCTCTTCGCTGTCGTCATCGTGCGGCTTGGTATCGACTATGCGTTCGATCGCCACTACTTACCTACCTTTAGCGCTTGTTTGATGCGCTCATTCGTAGAAGCACTAGGGTCAACCGATTCGAGCGCTTTCGAGGCATCAGATAGCGTGTAGCCTAACGCCATCAGCGCTTCGAGCGCTTCATCATTTACATTCATCTCGGTCTGAATCGGTGTTGTTGCTCCGTAATGTGCGGGCAATCCAACTTTGTCACTCAAATCAACCACGACACGCTCAGCAGACTTCTTGCCGACACCACTAGCCTTGGTTATATAGAGCGAATCACTATTTGCGATAGCGTTTCGCACTTGCTCGGCTGAACCAAGGCTTAGTATTGCCAGTGCAGCTTTTGGCCCGATGCCTTGCACGGTAATAAGTAGTTCAAACAGTTTTTTTGCAGCAAGACTCGAAAATCCAAACAGTTCTTCCGACTGTTCACGGACGTGGTGATAGGTATAGAACTTGGTCTTTGTATCAAGCTGGGCAGCTTCAAAATCACCCAAGCTGACCTGAACTTCATAGCCGACACCATGCACATCGACGATGAGTGAGCTGGCAAATTTTTCAACGACGTTTCCCTCGACATGTGCGATCATATATTTCATTATACGTGACGATACGACATTTTCAGGTCGAGAACACGTAGACCGAGACTTAGCGCCAGGCTTTGCCGCGCACAAACGCAGCTATACCGACGATCAACATAAATAGAACAATTCCGAGTTTTATAATCATATGCGTTTAGTCTATCACTTTACTCGCTGCATGAGATAGTGAGTTATGGCCGCCGCCAGCGCATCGGCGCAGTCATCAGGCTTTGGGACATCTCTGAGACCGAGGTGCATACGTACCATTTCCTGCACTTGTTTTTTGTCGGCCTTGCCATAGCCAGTCAATGTCTGCTTGATTTGCATAGGTGTGTATTCAGTGATCTCGAGCTTGGCTTTGCGACCAGTCAGCATCGCAACACCACGAGCATGCGACACGCTCATCGCAGTCGTAACATTGCGTGCAAAGAACAGTTTTTCGATCGACATGACCGACGGCTTGGTGTCTTTGATGATGTCATTGAGGCCATCAAAAATCTCTTCTAGTCGTTCATCAAGCGGTGTATGCGCCGGCGTCTTTATGACTCCAGCGTCTACCATTTTTGCCGTGCCGCCCTCAAAATCAACAACCCCAAAACCGAGGATACCCGTGCCAGGGTCGATACCGATGATTCTCATGTGTTCAGTATACGACCTATTCTAGTTCGACACCTTCATCTATGTCGAAGTTGGCATGAGTCGCTACAACATCGTCAAGCTCATCGAGTGCATCCATCAGCTTCATAATCTTTTTGGCCGTTTCGGTGTCGGACACATTGATAGTGTTTTGGGCTTCGTAAATCAGCTCGGCTGCTTCGATCGCCAAGGCATGATCACCCAGCTTTGCCCGAACCGCGTGAAGCTCTTTCGGGTCGGTGTAGACGAACAGCTTGCCGTCGGCTTCTTGGGCGTCTTCCGCCCCAGCATCGAGCGCCGTCAGTAACGCTTCGTCTGCATCACCGGCAATTGAAATGGTTATCTGACCCTTTCGGACGAACTGAAAGGCAACGCTGCCGGGCTCGGCTACATTGCCACCATTCTTTGAAAAAGCGTGACGTACCTCAGGATAGGTACGATTTTTATTGTCAGTAGCGGCTTCGACGAGGATTGCAATCCCGTTCGGACCATAACCCTCGTACATTACCTCCTCTAGTTGAGCAGCATTCTTATCTTTCACTCGATCGATCGCGCGCTGGATATTGCTCATCGGCATATTGGCTGCCTTTGCCTTATCAATAACACCCGCAAGACTCGGGTTCATTGCAGGATCAGTACCACTGCGTGCTGCTATAGCTATTTGATTGCCGATTTTTGTGAAAATAGCACCACGTTTGGCGTCATTTGCACCTTTGGCACGTTTAATCGTAGCCCATTTACTATGTCCAGACATGTCTTGTAACCTCTGTATTCATCTTGCTTTTATCTAACCTCATTATATTTTATAGAGGTAGCAAGTTCAAACTATGCTGTCGTCCCGCTAGTGGACGGGCTTCGCAACTACCACGACCAAACCCTTATATATTTAACTTAAGGTAGATTCTCTCCGCTAACTTGTGGTGTATATCAAAGATTGCTGCATGCGCGCCTGAAGCCAATCTTTCTTTTTCCTTGATATTTTTACGCCACGATCTAAACCATTCCCTCAAATCCTCATCGGAGTCTTCGTTCACGTTAAACTCTGGTCGCATGTAATGATCACCTGAGACAAAGTACAGCTTATGCGTAAGGATGTTTCTGTCTTTTATTAAGAGGCCGACCGGATTATCTCCGGAATAGTCAAACTTCTTTATTACCGTATCAAATTTTGCTGCCTTGTACTCTTCACTATGTCTAAATAGTTCTAAATCTATCTTTTTACCGCTAGGCCATTTCGGATTCATGACAGCATTCATAAGTAAAGCTATCTTTTCGCGAAGCATATACATCCGCATAGCATAATTTTCGTAATGATATACAAAGTCAGCAATTGTCTCATACACCTGTTCGGGTCTGGGCAGGTAGGGATTTTTGTTAATAACCGAATCAAGCATAAATTGGCTTTTGTTAGACGCTACTGTCAACTTCTCGAATGTATAGTTGAGAGATTGTATAGTCTTCAACACCTCTTCTTTGTGGTCCGCAACGGCGCTCCCTTTGCGAAACCATTTCTTAGGTAGATCATAAAGGTGGACATGGTCCACGGTTTCACCTTTTATTATAAATTTTGGTTTGCGTCGAGAATTCTTGCTACCGCCCAATGGTATCCTCCTTTTCGGGATTAATACCTTAAGCATACGCCCGAACAATACAATGGGCCAGCCTTGATGCACAAAACATTCGCTCGAATCCAGCGAGCTGTAAATAAAAAAATTCCAGCAACAAATGTGGGGGTTGATTTTTTATAACCCCTTTTAGTGGACGTGCCGCAAAACATATCGGCGCCCGCGCTGCAAATACGTTCCCGCTAATGGACGTACTTCGAGTCTCTTGTACACATGGGGAATTTTACAAAGTTATTTTCATATCCTCTAACACTGCGTGATCGGTCAGTGGCGAAAATCGTGGGACGAGCTTGTCGTCGTGTTCCACTTCGTCTTTGAACACATCGAGTGGTCTCGCCGGCATATGCCGATCATCGGTCTCATAGAGCGGGATATAGAGCACGAGACATTCACCTGTGTCGGGCTGACAAACAAGCTTGCCCACATAGTACAGCTTGGGATTCTCTGGCGTGGTCTTGTAATGCTCATAGACACCCTCGAAGGAGAATTCCTCAAAATGTACAAAGCCCTCATCGCGAAGATCGATCAACTGCCCTGTCTCGGTGTGACGGACGGTTCCCGTGTAACACGTCCGAAACAAATCTTCCAGACTGTCGATGTCATCGAATCGCACTTCCATAGCAGTTACCTGTTTTTCAGACCATCGAGGCGAAGGGTGTCGGATTCGTCGCGATGCGTTCCATTACTCCCGACATGTTTATCGCTGATAGTCGGACCGCTTTTGATCACATGAACGAGCGCCATCGCATGCCCATGACCCAGACTGAAATCTGCCTTGAGCCACGACACGATCTCACCGGCTTTTGTTTCGCTGGTGAATCCCTTCTCACGAGCGAGCGCAATAAAATCATTCGGTGTTTTGCCGGTTTGTTTCTCGATATTATCCAGGTAGGCTTGAAATGACATACAAACTCCTTGTTACCCCAATACTAGCAGACTGTCCATATAAAAAACGCCGACCGGTAGCGAATGATCGACGCTCTTTATATGGAGGAGCCACTGGGGCTTGAACCCAGGACACCCTGCTTAAAAGGCAGGTGCTCTAACCAGCTGAGCTATGGCTCCGCGTCGGAACGCAAAAAGGCGTTAGAACAGGAGCTATGGTAGCATCTCACCCCTGATAATGTCAATGTTTGCTCTTTTTACTGAGCGGCATTTTGCCATGCGAGTGCATGAGATCTAAAACCGCTACGATGACACCAACCGAAATGATAATCGAGCTATACTGAGCGACCTGATTGATGGTCGGCTGTATTGACGGGTCGGTTATTGGCAAACTCGTCGTAAGAGGTGCGAGTAATAGTAGTGTTGCATAGACAGCAAACATCGCACTCCCGGCGACCGCAAAGCGTTGGTCGCTGTACTTTGGCCCGGCGAACAACAGTGCAAGCGCTGGTGCCAAAATCAACACAATCGTCGCGGCTGATTGAAATGTCAGTGGCTCAACCGGAAAGTCACTGGCGGTTAGTATGACCGCGAGTTCTTTCGAGAGTTCTTGTGATAAAACGAGCCCTGCCGTCAATCCTAACCCTAGCACCCCATAGCGTCGCTTGGTGACAAACGCCAGTGCGAACAAGCCTAGAGCAACGACAACCAGAATAAGGAGAGTCATAGCCCCATGATAACACTAGCGCTTAAACGCCGATCTTGTCTTTTTTATTGCGTCGTTTTGCGTTGAGCTCCACATACTCAATGATCTTGGTCGCGACGTCACGTTTCGTAATGAGTTCAGGTGTTTTGATACTCGCACTCGAGTTAACCTCGAGAACAACTGGACCATTATTGCTACGCATCATATCAACCCCACAAACTGGCAGACCCATCGCGCGAGCTGCTTTGACGGCGGTCTTTTCCTCTTCCGGAGTAAGCTTAACAACCACCCCTACACCACCTTGATGAGTGTTTGAGCGAAAATCGTCGTCGAGACTTTGGCGCTTAATGCTCGTAACTACTCTGTTGCCCACGACAAGAGCACGTATATCCGTTCCGGCAGACTCTGCAACGAATTCTTGAACAAGGAAATTTACGCCCTCAACGTAGAAAGCCTGCATTACGGCTTTGGCTGCTTTTGGAGTCTCTGCAAGTACGACACCGTTGCCGTGAGTACCGCGTGCAACCTTGATGATCAGTGGTGTACCGCCAGCCAGTTCGATAACGTCTTCGAAGTTAGCTGTTTCACGGGCAAATACCGTCTTTGGAATACCAACACCTGCTTTTGCTAGAACCTGATAGGCACGGAGTTTATCTCTCGATCGATTGATTGCAATCGAACTCGCAAGTGTATAGGTACCTTGTGATTCAAACTGACGAACAAGCGCTGTTCCATACTTGGTATAACTCTGAGCGATACGCGGAATGATAGCATCAAATTTTTCGAGTGACTCACCCTTATAGCGAATAACTGGTTTGTCTTTTTCTATCGCAACATAACACTTCGCATAGTTAATAACGCGAACTTCATGACCTCGGGCTTTTGCGACCTCTTTCAGCCGTTTGGTTGTGTAGTTAGCGGCACCTTTGGATAAAATAGCAATTCTCATATCAGTCCTCCTCGATCACACGACGCAAATCTTTGGTACGACGCCTTTCTTCTTGGTGCATTGGCTTTCCAAGTTTTACGTTCACGACGAACTTGCCACGTAAAACGTTCCTACCTATTAGCACGGGGTATACTTGATCAGATCTGTCGCTGAGCGTGAATGACGCACGTATCTTGCGACCCTTCAGTACTAACGACAATTTTATCTTGTAGCGAACTTCGGCCATTCCATTAGAACTGGCGACGACAGTTTTAGTATACTCGTTTGTTACGATCTCTTCTCCTGAGAAGTTCTCTGACGACTCGTCAAACAGCATAAACCGTAGCTGATCATCAACGACATGTATATTGCTTGCCCAAATAGCTGACGTTTTCGCACCGGTATCGATACGAGCACGCACTCGAACCCCAGAGTCAGACAGTAGTATCGGCTCAACACGTCCAATCGTCTGGACAGCCTGGCGAATATTCGAAGACGGCGCATCTTTCAGGAAACGGCTGACCATATCAGCATATGCGGATAGTTTTTCGTCCACAAAGGCACCAGTCGCAAGCTGAGGAGCTCGGTTGACTTCGAGGAAGTAGTGGTCACCAGTCACTTTATCAATGACAACGTCGACACCCGCAACCTGCAACGACTCTAGTTGAGCAGCAGCGAGACAATCAGCAGCAATGGTAGAATCGAGAGACTCTGGGTCAAGAAGCTCTGCTGAACCACCTTGCGAAGTGTTGTTGAGATGCGAATCACCTTTACCTTTTCGTAAGATCACTGATCCTACTTTGTTACCCAAGACGAGAACACGCATGTCACCGTCATTCGGAATAAATGTCTGGGAAATCATATCCAGACCTGAAGACCTTTTGAGTACTGCTATCAGTTCATCGAACGACTTAACGAGATAGTTATCACGACCTTTGCTACCGTTGTCTGCTTTAATGACAAAAGGGAAAGATATCGGAGCATCATCACGAAATATTTCCTCATACCCGGTCTGGGATGCAAAAAATGTTCGTGGTACAGGCAAGCCGTGTGCTGCCCTAAGGAACGCTCCAGCCAACTTACCTTTTCCTTGTGTGAGAAGATAGGAATCGATAAAGGGCACGCTCTTCATGCTGAGGTAATGTGCGGCGCTAATTGCCTTCTCTAGCTCATCCCCAACGCGACGAAAAACAACCATATCAAAATCAGCAATATCGTATTGCTTCTTTATATGCCATATTCGGGACTTTGCGCCATCGGCCAGATACGCGAGATCACTAAACCGCGCTACTTCAACTGTATAACTATCGCCAAGACGTTTTGCAACGCCATCTTGCAGCGCAATCCAATCACGGTCGGTTGTGACGTCTGATTTGGTTACCGATTTTAAGAAAAGTATCTTCTTCACGTAGCCCATCCCAAAACTTAATATTATTAGAGTAAAAACAATGCTTCTGCTTTACTGAGTGTAATTCAGCATAATTGTGTTCACAACAGGTAGATTATAACATATTTATATAAAATATTCAATATCTATGATATATTCGTACTGTGAAATCAGAACACTCTATAATTGTCCATTCTCCTTCGCTCAAAGAGGGGATAGTAACGTGTACCTATACTGTTGCAAATGAAAAGTTCACGAACTCATACACCCTTCCTGATGCCTACGATTTGGCGCTCGCTAATCAGCCACTCACCCGCAAGCTCTGTGAATGGGTGGCAATCATCAGCTCATTTGGGCTGTTTAGTGTTGAATACTTCGATGAGGTCATTTGCGAGTTCGCCCTCACTGACAATGATGTCCGTTTTTTTGAAAAACTTATTTACCTTGGGTTTGGTGAATTCCGATTTGTCAACGATATCGCGATGGATAAAAAGACGCATGTCCGATCAAGTATTGAGAACGCCCCAGTTCTACTAAGCTCTGAGTCCACTCCTACATATGATCGTGGTCCACTCCTCTTAAATGGAGGTGGGAAGGATGGGAGTGTTTCTGCGTGGCTCTTGTCACAGACCGGCCAGTCGTTTACATGGTTTCAGCGTGGAGACTCGGTTGCCCAGTCAAATGTAACCGCCGTCTGGAATGCGCCCGTTATCAGCATCAAGCGTAACCTCGACCCTAACCGGTCAAACCGTCAATATGCCGGTCACCGACCAATGAGTGCCGGCATTGCGTTCGTTGCACTACTGACGGCGCACCTCTATGGATACAGCGATGTCATCGCATCAAACGAAGCGTCGGCAAACGAAGGTAACGCGACGTTTGGAGACTTTACTCTCAACCATCAGTATTCAAAGTCACTTGAGTTTGAACGTGACATCCAATCACTTTTGAAGGATGTAGGTATTCGTATCAACTACTTTAGCTTGCTCCGTCCACTACATGAACTGCAGATAGCAAAGATCGCGACAAAGCTTGGAAACAACCAGCTCGGTGCTATCACGAGCTGTAATAACGGTACACGAACCGGCACCTGGTGTATGTCGTGCGCTAAATGCGCCTTTATTGCACTTGTCATGACCGCCGCAGACCCAGCTGCAGCTCGAAAAATTTGGGGCAACGACACAGACACCATCAACACTCCATCACTTCACAATTATCTCGTCGAGCTGCTTGATCCTAATGTCGACAAGCCTCTTGAGTGCGTTGGGACGCTGGATGAGTGCCAGTTAGCGGCACGAATGATCGTTGAGAATCATTCGGGCATTCTCACCCAAGAAACCAACGATATTCTCGCAAAATACGCCTCTCTATCCGCACAAGATAGTGGGCAGTTCATGACCAGTTTTTCAGAGGCAAGTATCCCTCAGCAATATATGTCTGTCGTTGCACAGATGAAGGACGTCCTAGTAACACATTAGGCCGCTTCACCAACCGCAGCAACGTGACGAGGGTTCGTGGGATCAAAGCGAGCCGAAGATAGCCATTTGATACGTGAAACGCGGTCTGCCTTTGGCGACTTCGCGATCTTGTTGAGCAATTCATTAGCTTTTCGTGCACCCTCAAAGTAGGAAATATCACGCGCATCCAAAGCGCCTCCGCGCGTCGTACGGACTACATTGCGTCGTGCAAGTGCCTTCGCGTCCTCAACGATCTCATCGGTGATCTGCTCACCATTTGCCAGAGCATCTACGATTGTCCGACGCCAGAGTATCTCGTATGTATCGCGAAAACCACGTGTCTTGCCATCTTCTCTATCCAGCCCAAGTTGTAGACCCAATGATAGGTAATGGGTGGTGCCGGCTGCCACTTTCCTTCCAGAGATAATCTGCTGGAGCGCCATGCCCCAACCTTCCTCGAACTCTAGCGCACCAGGAAGAAGGCCGTGGAGCATCTCCTTTTCGTGACGCAAGGCGTTGAACGATCGAAGACCATGTCCCATCACCTCATGCCCCATAAGTCCATTTAATACCTGTGGACTGAATGGGTTACTCTCTAAGCCGACTCGAATTTGCTTGAGTTTTGCACTAGTTTCTACACCCTTGCCTGCCTTTGATACTGCTACCCAACCGTCCATCCCTAGAAAGTCAATCATACGCTGGAAGTGAGGAAGAGACTCTATGCCTGAGATAGTCTCGAATGCATCCTCTGCTACAAGAACTTTTTCAATCCCTGGAAATATTTCAACAATGTCACTGCGAAGTATATCGATTGTCTCGTCGCTTAGCTCAACACCCAGTGCTACTCGCTCAGACTCAACTGACCCTAAAAGACTAAGTAGTTCCTGAGCTATCGGTGATTTGTCCGCAAACTGTCTTGCTTTGTTTCGTAAGACGTCAATGATGGAGATATACGCATCTTTTTCGGGCGTACCAAATATTTCTAAAGTCATGTTTGCGGCTTCGGTACGGGCGTTCTCTTGCTTAATGCCGGAGTGGCCAAGCATACGGGTTATCTGGCGATGACGATAGAGCTCTGCCAGTTTTGTAGCTGCTTGTTCATAAAGAAGATCTGCTTCGACAGGATCAGCCAAACGATCAGCTTCACTTAGTAAACGCTGTAATTCCGCTTCAGGGTGAACTGCGCCTGTTTTGGAAAGATTCGGATAAGTATCACCGAGATCAGGCCATTGTTCCTCGCTCGAGGTAAAAAAATCACGTAACAACTCTTCTCGCGTTGCAGCCGCATCAGGATGATCGGCAACTGCATATGGTTCATATGAAGGAGTTATATTGAATGGTTCGTTAGAGAAACGTTGTGACCATTCTTTGCTTGTTAATGTGACTTTTTCAGTCATGTATACTATTATAGCTTAAAACATAAGCTTTGTCAATAAATTGTCGTCATTGTTACGAAAATAGGCCCTTTTTACCACTTTGGGTACGGAGTTCTTCAAAGATTTCTTTCTGCTTTTTAGTGAGTTTTGTCGGTGTATCGACGATAACACTCACGATGTGAGCGCCACGACTTGAGCCGCGCAGGTGTGGGACACCGTGACCAGAGAGCTTGAAATCGGTACCACTCTGGGTGCCGGCCGGGACCTTCATCGTCACCGTTCCATCGACCGTCTCTACTTCTATCTCCGTACCAAGTGCGGCATCAACCATGCCGATATGCTCATCGGAGAGGATGAGGTCGCCTTCCCGAGTGAATTTCTTGTGTGGCTTGACACGTAGATTGACATAGAGATCGCCCTTTGGCCCGTCTGCGATAGCTTCACCACGGTTACGTAACCGGATCGTCGCACCATCATCCACCCCAGCGGGAACGTTGATAGTGATGTCCTGCTTTTTACGCTGCGTACCTTTGCCGTGACAAACAGAACAGACTTTTTCAGGAACTTTACCACGGCCGTTACACGTGCTACAGAGAACTTGTTGTTGCATCGCGCCGAACATCGTGTTCATGACCCTGGTCTGTTGGCCAGCACCTTTACAGGTGTCACAGGTCTTCATCTCATACCCCGGTTCGACGGTTGTGCCTTTGCAGTGTTCACACTCGTCATCGAGGGTGACGTGGAGCGATTTTTCGGTACCAAAGATTGCCTCTTCAAATGTCAGCTCAACCGAGGTTTCAACATCGCGGCCGCGCCGAGAGCGCTGCTGCCCTTGGCCACCACCAAAGAACGAGCCGAACAGATCACCGAGACCACCGTCACCGAAGTTGAACTCAAAGCCCTGCCCATTGCCGAAGCCCTGGAAACCTTCGAACGGATTACCACCGCCCGCACCGCCTGAACCACCGACACCGGCGTGACCAAACTGGTCGTATCGCTGGCGCTTTTGTTGATCCTTGAGTACTTCGTACGCTTCTGATGCCTCTTTGAACTTGGCTTCATCCCCACCCTCTTTATCAGGATGGTATTTGACCGCAGCCTTGCGAAAGGCCTTTTTGATTTCGTCGGCCGAAGCATCTTTAGTGATGCCCAGAACTTCGTAATAATCACGTTTTGACATCTGTTACCAGTCTACGTTTTTAGCACTCAAAATGCAAGAGTGCTAATCATCATATTAAAAGTTTTGCATATTTATACACGTGGGGAAAATTGCTAGGTATGTTTAAAGAGGTATACTGGATGTATATGAAGTATGAAGGAACCAAACTACAAGATTTCGTGCCACGTGACAGTGTTGCGGAGTTAGAGCGTGTCGATATCGAAGTCGGAACTGGTGAGACTGTTAACCCCGGCGCAACTATCACGGCGCACTACACTGGCGCATTGGTAAAAAACGGGATTATCTTTCAGAGTAGCCATGATTTTGGCGACGCAATCACCTTTGGTCTCACCCAGGTTATAAAAGGCTGGACCGACGGCGTACCCGGTATGAAAGTCGGTGGCATGCGCCGGCTTATCATCCCTGCCGAGATGGCATACGGATCTGCTAGTCCTGCCTCGAATATTCCAGCAAACAGTGATCTTGTCTTTGACATTGAGCTGATCGCTATCCCGGACAATGGCTAACTGTCATCTGTCTCATCTTTGGTTATAAAAACGAAACGTCGCAGCATATAAAAATTCCATAGCGCCATGATGAGTGATGCGCCGACCTTTGCGACATTGATACTAATCGTCCGTTCACTGACACTCAGACCCAGAGATCCAAGTAGTGGTGCCACTGTTTCGGCAATCGTAAGTGCCAGGCTATCTTGCAGCAAGTGAATAAACGTATTTTGGATAACGAGTATACCGAAACCGACTATCGCAACGTACAGTATCAGGGTCTTGCGCTGACCGTGCATCCGATCTTCAAAGACGACGCGTTTATTAAGCTTGTAGCTGACATAGCTCGAGAGTGGTGCTGAAAGTGAGTTAGCGATCAGCACCGGCAGCCTGAACCAAACTGCGAACAGGTTTAGTAGTAGATAGTCTAAAGCCGTCGCCACGACGCCGACTAAGAAAAACTTTCCAAGCTCTTTTTGAGTTTTTTCGCTCACTCACACCACTATACATGTAAGCGCGCCAGCATTTTCATGTTGACGCGCTTGTAATTTGATCGATGTGGGCTTATTTTTCTTTCTTGTCGTCGACGACTTCGCCTTCGAGTGGTTCATCTTTCTTTGTATCGCCCGCTTCTTCGGATGCAGGTGCGTCATCCTTTGCAGATTCTTCGTACATCTTGGCGCCAATCGGCATGATGGCATCGTTAAGTGTCTTTAGTGCGGCTTCAAGCTTTTCCTTGTCGTCAGACTCGAGCTCGCCCTCAGCGGCTTTGGCAGCCTCTTCGATAACCTTTTTGTCATCGTCAGAAATCTTGTCCTTGAATTCGTCCGGCATCTTCTTTGCCTGGTAGATAGCGTTCTCAAGCTGGTTGCGAACTTCGATGACTTCACGCTTTTTCTTGTCTTCGTCGGCGTGGGCTTCGGCATCAGCCTGAGCCTTTTCGATATCTTCCTTGCTCATGTTGCCAGAGTCTTGGATGGTGATCGACTGTTCTTTGTTCGTGCCTTTGTCTTTGGCAGTTACGTGCAAAATGCCGTTGGCGTCGATGTTAAAGGTGACTTCGATCTGTGGCACGCCGCGAGGCGCAGGTGCGATGCCATCGAGGACGAACTTGCCGAGACTCTTGTTGTCGGCAGCAAAGTCGCGTTCACCCTGCAGTACGTGGATCTCAACTTGTGGTTGGTTGTCGGCTGCTGTTGAGAACGTTTCAGATTTGCTCGTTGGTACGGTTGTGTTGCGCTCTATCAATTTGGTTGTTACGCCGCCCATGGTCTCGATACCAAGGCTCAACGGGGTCACGTCGAGAAGGAGTACGTCCTTGACGTCACCAGCCAATACACCACCCTGGATAGCAGCACCGACGGCAACGACTTCGTCAGGGTTTACACCCTGCATTGGGTCGCGACCAAAGATCTGTTTGACCTTTTCGACAACGGCCGGCATACGGGTCATACCACCGACGAGCACGACTTCGTTAACGTCAGACGCGGAAAGCTTGGCGTCTTTGAGTGCCTTCTCAACTGGACCAGCTAGGCGGTTAATCAGTTCGGAGACGAGGTCTTCGAGCTTCGAGCGAGTGAGTTTATACTCGAAGTGCTTTGGACCATCAGCATCAGCAGTCAGGAATGGGAGGTTTACTTCGTATTCGTTAGTGGTCGATAGTTCTTTCTTGGCCTTTTCGGCTTCGTCTTTTAGACGCTGGAGTGCAGCGTTATCGCTCTTGAGGTCGATGCCCTCTTGTTTCTTGAACTCATCGAGGAAGTGATCAACGATACGGTTATCGAAGTCTTCACCACCGAGGTGCGTATCACCATTGGTTGACTTGACTTCAAAGACGCCGTCACCGAGCTCGAGAATCGAGACGTCGAATGTACCGCCACCGAGATCGAAGACGGCGATTTTTTCCTCTTTACCCTTTTCGAGACCATAGGCAAGCGCGGCAGCGGTCGGCTCGTTGATGATACGCTTGACCTCGAGGCCAGCGATCTTGCCAGCATCCTTGGTCGCTTGGCGTTGGGAGTCATCGAAGTAGGCCGGAACAGTGATAACGGCCTCTGTCACCTTTTCGCCCAGAAACGCCTCGGCGTCACTCTTGAGTTTACTGAGGATCATGGCACTGACTTCTTCAGGGGTGTATTCTTTGTCACCCATCTTGACGGCGACGCCATCACCCTTTTTGACGATCTGGTACGGCATGATATCGAGGTCTTTTTGAACCTCCTTGTCAGTGAACTTGCGACCGATCAGGCGCTTGACGCCGTATATCGTGTTACTTGCGTTCGTAACACGCTGACGCTGTGCAACCTGTCCAACCAGGCGCTCACCCTTTTTGTTGATCGCTACAACCGATGGTGTCGTACGATTGCCTTCAACGTTCGCGATTACTTCAGGCTTGCCAGCAATCATATACGCCACAGCACTGTTAGTTGTACCGAGGTCGATTCCGATGATTTTACCCATTTTACATACGCTCCTTTTCCTATGAACTGTATTTCTTGGCACTCCTCGCAGGTCAGTGCCAAACAATACCTCTATCGTACACAAATTAGCACTCTACTGTCAAGAGTGCTAATTTGTGTTTTTATCTCTGTTAGCTTGTCTTTTTTCGGAACAGGAATGCTGCAAGTGGTACTGCAACCAGCAAAATTCCGACGCACCACAGTACAGCGTAGTAGCCTTCGTTACCTATGGGCTGTCCGAGCATCAGCGAGCGCACACTATCAATCACGAGTGTGATGGGCTGGTTCTCTGCAAAGCCGCGTAGCCATGGGACCATCGATTCAGCCGGTACGAAAGCACTGCTCGCAAACGTGAGCGGAAAGATGATCACGAACGTCAACCACTGAACACCCTCAACACTTTTTGCGACCACACCGACGATAGCCGCAAGCCATGAAAAGGCCAGACTGAATAGCACGATGATGCCAGCAATCGCCACCCAATCCGCAAATGATGCACTAGATCGGAAGCCAAACAGTAAACCAGTTAGGAGCATAACAATCGTAGAGATCGCGTTACGAAATACATCCGAGACGACATGGCCGTTCAGGACTGCTATGCTCGACATCGGCAAACTGCGAAAACGATCGATGATGCCTTTTTGTAGATCATTCGTTACAGCAATCGCCGTTGTCGTTGAACCGAAAGCGAGCGTCTGTACGATGATACCTGCCATCAGGAAGTTGATGTAACTCACACCTTCCGGGAGTGCCAGTCCGACCGCACCGCCGAATACCGCAGTGAACAGAACAAGGAACATGATCGGTTGAAAGAACGTACCTAGTAACTGGTCAGTATTGCGGATGATATGCATCGAGCTGCGTTTGATCATCAGTAGCGAATCGTTGATCGCGAGCAAGAACTTAGATCGTTTTGAGAATTCGAGAGCTACAGCCATTATTTCTTTCCTTTCTTGCCGGTTACCGAAAGGAAGACATCGTCGAGCGTTGGCTTGTGAACGGCGAGCGACTCGATCGTTAACTTGTTTTCCTTTAAGACATCTAGTGTCGCACGAACATCGTGATCAGTGTTCTTGATAAGTGTGGTGATAGTGAGCTCGGCTTCGTTCGCGTCAACCAGCGAGGCACCGGTTACTTTTTGGGCAGCCTCGAAGGCTTTTTTGGTCGCAAAGGTGACTTCAAGCCTATCGTTCCCAATCTTGCTCTTAAGTTGTTTGGCGGTGCCTTCGGTAATGACTTTGCCGTTATCGATGACGGCGATGCGATCGGCTAGTTGATCAGCTTCCTCTAGATACTGCGTCGTAAGGAGAATGGTCGTGCCGGCCTTTTTCAGTCGTGTGATAATCTCCCACATCGAGATGCGACTACGGGGATCGAGACCTGTCGTTGGCTCATCTAAAAAGATGATCGGTGGTGTCGCGATCAAGCTGACCGCAAGATCAAGACGACGACGCATACCACCAGAGTACGACTTGAGGGGTCGGTTCGCCGCATCAACCAGATCGAATTGCTCGAGCAGTTCCTCGGCTCTCGCTTTTGCACTCGCTTTCGTCAGACGATAGAGCTGACCCATCATAACTAGGTTCTCGCGACCAGTTAACATTTCATCTACTGCAGCTGATTGCCCTGTCAGACCTATGATGGCTCTGACTTCATTCGGCTTATTTGCGACTTCATGCCCCTCAATCATCACACTGCCGCCATCGTACTTCAGTAGTGTGCTCATGATACTGACCGTTGTCGTCTTGCCGGCACCATTTGGACCGAGAAGAGCTAGCATTGTTCCCCGCTCAACATTGAGATTGATACCTTTGAGGACTTGGTTCTTGCCGTATGATTTCTTCAGATTCTTGATGACAATCGCATCATTTGTAGCCATAGGAAACTCCCCATCATTACTTCTTATCTATCATTATACGAGATAACTCTCTCAGATTACGAGACCACTAACCTGCGGTGTATGTTGTCGTTCCATTTCGAACGATGCGGACAAATGAGTTCGAGCCAGGCGAGCCAACTACCTCGTTCGATCCGCTCGGTACACTAACGTAGCCGGTAACGTTAACCTGTGGTGAGCCAGAAAAGACAATACCCCGTAGTTGTGGTGAGCCAGGTGTCTGGTTTCTATCAAACGCCACAATACCCTGCGCGCTACAATCACTGCTGATGAGAAAGCCGCCGCCATCTGACTGAAGTCGTGAGTTTGAGTCAGCGGTGCACGCTGAAATATTTGCGGAAGCCGAGCTGATATTGAATCCCCAGCGACCGTTGTCCTGTGCTGAACAGCCGACAACTTCACATCGGCTTGAACTAACCTGGAAACCATCAGCGTTCTGGCTTGAGCTTCCACCTGAGTAGTAGGATTTGCAGTTAGCAATCTTACTGTTACCTCCACTAAGCGAGAAGCGAGGGTACGAACCACCGCCATTCGCTCGACAGTCACTGATCTGGCAGTCTGACGAACCTTCAACCAAAATGCCCTCTTGTTCAGCATTCCATAAGATACAGTGAGAAATCTGAACTTCACGTTGGCCCCCGGTTGTACCTGTAAGATAGAGGCCTTTTCTGGCAGCAAACAGAACCATAACATGATCGATGACACAGTAGGGGTCATTCCCTGTTTTGAGCTCATAGGCATCACCTGTACCAGTGCCAACAAATTTAATACCGTGTCCGTTTGAGTTCACCGCATTAGTTCGACCGATACTCAAGTTCGATACACGAACGTGGGCAGTGGTGTCATTTAGGAGCTCAATTGCACCACGGTCAACATTCGTCGGCCACATAGGACGAATCAAAGTACCAGGACCACTACCAAACAAGTGTGTTGATGGGTACATCGTGATTGACGTCGTTCCGTTGTTACCGACGTAAAATGTCGGTCCCACGAGATGGACACCGATATAGCCCTCACCGCCAAATCCGTCACCTGCACGGGAAGCTTGCAAAAGTGCTTGGTTAATGACAGTCTGGTCGTTCGTACCTGTACAGACATAGTCACATGCATCCTTGACTGCCTGCGGTGATTCGCTCGAAGCAACCGTCAACACGCCGGCTGTTGTCGAGCCGCCGCCACCGCCACTCGGCGTTGCCCACGTCCCATCACCACGTAAGTAAGTAGTGCTGTTAGCAGTACCAGAACCGAGACGAGCACTCGCAATGGTGCCGCTCGCAATGTCTGCAGCTGCATGGGTGTGACTCGTGTTGGCTTTTCCTGCCAGCCCAGGAACCGTCGGGCTAGCAGCTGTGCCGCCGAGATCACCAGTAAGCTGGAGGATACCTTTGACAGAGCTGGTGGCGTCAGGCGCTCCCGAAGCAGCGACTGAATCAACGTAGGACTTGTTGGCAGCCTGAGTGTTTGTTGAGGGAGTTGGGACAACTGGTGAGCTGGAGAAGGTTTTAACCCCAGCGATGGTTTCGGCACCAATGAGGTGGACAACGGCTGCGTCGGTAGCTTTGGCAGCGAGGTCAGTTGTCAAGTTGGATACCTTACTCTGGGCAATGGCGGCTGAGCCGGAGATGTCAGCGTTGACGATAGTACCGTCAGCGATCTTAGCTGAAGTAACCGAGTTGTCGGTTGGGACCCGCTGGTCGGTCAGACGAGCGTCGCTTGTGACGACGACTGCACTGCCACCGACTTGGAGCGTACCAGTAAAGTTCTTGGTACCGGCGATCGATTCATTACCTGAGGTGTGGACAACGTTAGTGTCATTGGCTTTGCCCGCGAGACCTGGGACGGTCGGGCTAGCAGCGGTGCCGCCGAGGTCACCAGCCAGCTGGACGAGCCCTTTGACGGAGCTCGTGGCGTCAGGGACAGAACCAGAACTGGAAACAGTGGTCCAAGTGAAGCCAGAGCCGTCGTAACTCAGGACTTGACCAGAACTTGGTGTACCGGCGTTCAATTTTGCCGGGGTGAGCGTCGCATCAGAGATGGATGCGGCATTTACTGAGTTATCCTTGAGGGAACCGTCTGCGTTGTGTGTCTGTGATAGGTACTCATTCAGTATTGCACCCCACGTACCACTGTCTGAGCCAGGAATTGGAAGCCGCGCCATCTATACCCCTCTTTATATTGCTTATGGGTAATAGTACCAGCTCACAGCATTGTAGTAAATAACACGCCTGCAGATAGTCAAGCGTAGATGAAACTAGCAACTGACTTACTGTTTCGTGACTTTGACCATGCTCGGGCGCATAACAGTATCACCAAGCATATATCCTGCTTGAAGCTCTTCGGCGACGACTTCTTTTTCACCGTCGGCATGCTCATCAAATTGCACTGCTTCGTGTAAGTCAGGATCAAACACAACACCCTTGTTCGCATCAATACGAACAACCCCGAGGTCGGTTAGTGATTTTTCAAGGTTCTTTACGAGCCCCGTAACGCCTTGAGCCCATGCGTCTTCTTTCAGATTATCGGGCACATGACTGATCGCACGTTCAATATTATCAATAACCGGGATAAGCTTCATGATTGCGCCTACTTTACCACTGGTACGCGCCATTTCTTTCTCCTGCTCGACGCGTTTTCGGTAGTTCTCAAAATCAGCACGCACACGCTGAAGATCCTGCGTGAGCTCTCCAACCTGCTGTTCTAAGTCCTGCTGCTTCTTACTCTTTGCCATTTTTAAAATAAGTTCGTGATAGTGTTGATAATGTCTGTTATCGCACCGGTTATCGCCTTGATTACCGCGACAATACCGCCTACGATAGCGTCGATCACAGTTACAACTCCGTCGACGAGTGCTTGAATAATATCCATCATAATACCTCCTCGAGCATTGACCCTGTATGACGCACTAGGCGCATTACTTTTGCGTAATCTTGTCTGGTCGGACCAAGCACGCCGATATAGCTACGATCGCTATACGGTGAGCGAAAACGACTGATGATAAGAGAGGCTTGCGAGCTTTTGCCAATCGGGTTTTCAGCACCAATGAACACATTGAGCGGTTCATTTGGCGCGGCTTCATGTAACCATGGCTCAAGGTTATCAAGCAGACGCGCAACCTGCTGGACATTCCGCGGGTTAGCCGCAAATTCCGGTTGAGAAAAGAGGTTACCCATACCACTCATGTAGAGCTGATCGCCAATCGTTGCAAGTCCGAGGTTGTGCGTCAACTCAACAAGGCTATCGACCGCGCTGCGGATAGCCCGGTCAGTCCTGTTGGCATGGGTCGCGACTCGGGCATCAATCGCACGAACGCTACGATCGGCAAGCTGGAGTGGTTCTTCGGTGCCGCTCTCATTCACATTCGTGAGCGAGTTTACGTAGTAACGATACCCTTTGTCGGTCGGTACACGACCAGCGCTCGTGTGGGGCTGTGCTATAAAACCAAGTTCTTCAAGACGCGCCATCTCTGCGCGAACGGTCGCACTCGACACGTCAAAGAGCTTCGCCAGCGTCACGCTCCCAACAGGAACAGCGATTTCAGCGTACTGTTCAATGATCGCTCCTAGCAACTTCGCCTGTCGTTCTGTCATGAGGTTATTGTAGCCCAATTTGGCACTCAGCGTCAATGAGTGCCAGACTCAAGTGCATCAAGCACGGAGCTAGCTACCTCGCGTGCTCCCGTATCATCATATGCTTCTTCGCGACCCGTCACGACGGCATCGATCAACTCAGAAGAGCTGTGTGAGGAGTCGTTCACAATAAAGATGAAAGCCGAGTCATTGAGCGCGGTCTTTAGAACATTTCTCGCGGTGTGCATTCGGTTTTTCATCTCAGCCTCGCTCATCACTTCCCTACCTTGGAGGCGATACAGCCATTCTTTGTAGCTTGGTGGAATAATGAAAAAGAATTTCGTGTCAGGCTTTGCCGATTTAATCGCAACTGTGCCACCCACATCAACTTCGTTGATAGGAATTTTTTTGCTTGCCACTGCTTTTTCAAGTTCCCGGATACTGATACCAGAAACTTGTTGGTCATGTATCAACTCCGCTTCGAGGAAATCTCCTTGCAGTAGTTCAGCTAGCATATCCTCTTCATTTCGGAAGTTATAATGCACACCGTCCTGCTCGAGGCTGCCGTTGCGCACCTTTGGAGGGCGAGTCGTATCAGAGACAACGAAATGGTATTTTCCGGAATTTACAAGATGGTTGATGATCGTATTACGTCCAGAGGCGGTCACACCCAACATGATGACTAGGGGGATTTCCCTTAACGACTGCAGTGCATCCGGACTAGGTTGGTAGTCGCGGAGTATATCGATAAAAGCTTGTTTATGTTGTAGGCCGAAGCTCATATCCCTCTATTGTAGCAGTCCGAATCAGAGCTCACGTTTACTGCTTAGAACAGTAGGTTGGGTAAGCGGCAGATAGCGCACCAGGATAGGCGTTCGTCACGCCCCATGGGTGGAGTTTTAGGAATTCGAATATCGAATCTTTGTCTGGCGCTGGAATATGACCTTGGTTGTGGTTACAGAGAATCGTGAACTGTGCCTTTGATTTGAGGTACGAGTTATAGGCCAACGTATCATCAACGATACCGACCGCAGGCAAATCAGTTGATCCGCCATGGGTAATGAGCGCCGCAAACTTGTTATCGGCTCGCTGGACAGCGCTAGCTGACGGTGTACTCTGGATGCCCCCGGACATCACGACGGCACTCGCGATGTAGTTTGAGCGTAGGAGTGATAAGTGAGCAGTTTCATAGCCTCCCCAACTCATCCCAACGCTGTGAATACGCTTGCTGTCGACGAGACCTTGTTGAACCGCGCACGATACAACCATGTCTACGAGTGAGAGGTCTCGATTACTCGTGCTCCAGCTTGATGCGTTATCCCAGGTACTTGGTGTATGCATCGCTGGTGCGACCAGAATACCCTTTTCTGTGCCAGTGTAACTTGCAAGCATCGATGAACCGAGAAGGTTGTTGAAGATACTATTACCTTCGGCTGTCGTCTGATCAGGTGTACCTTGGCCGTGCCACGCGAAGACGAGTGGTCCACCGCTTGTAGATGCATTGCTATCCATACGAACGTGTACCAGTCGAGTTGGTGAGCCGGGCGGCGTAAAGTTCATTATACCGTTCGCAAACGTAGGACAACCTGTCGCGCTCGCTGGTAAGATCGGGTTACTGCCGCCCGTTGGCGGTGTTACACAGTTACCAGATCCATCGATAATCATGCCAGATGGAACAGTCTCTTGGTTGCCAGCAATATTCGGACATACGTCAGTTGGTAGGGCGGCGGCGCCAAACTTGAGCGCCTGACCACCAGATGCAGACCCATCATTCGCGACCGAAGCAGGTGAAGTGATACTGCTTGCGTCTTCAGGTTCGAAAAACGCTGTTGGCACCGCGGCACGAGACGCGGTAAGCAAGATCGCACCGACCACATAGATACATACTGCCGAGATAAGTGCTATGCCCAAATTGCGTTTCGAAATATTGTTGCGCAATTTGTTCGCTAGCCGCTTGGCGTTAGCCATCGTAAGCGCCCTTGAAGAGGAGGAAGTCGAGAGCGTTCACGATACCATCGCCGTTTATATCGGCGCGACCCAGACTGGCTCCTGCTTGCAGGTAGCGGTTCTTGAAGAGGAGGAAGTCGAGAGCGTTCACGACCCCGTCACTATTGATGTCAGCGTTACCAATGGGAGTATTGTCAATCGTTGCGTTGACCGTACTGCTTGTTCGTGAGTTGCCAGCGGCGTCGAAGGCTCTTGCGTACACCGTGTGAGCGCCATCGGTAAATGTCGTCGTATTTAGCCCATATTGGTACGGAGCAGTCGTGTCGTTGTTGCGGAGCGTACCGTCGACATAGAATTCAACTCGTGTCACGCCTACGTTATCGGTTGCGTTCGCACTCAACGTGTACGTGCCGGACATTACAGCATTTGCAGTTGGGTTCGTTATCGAAACTGACGGTAGCGTCGTGTCGGCTGGAGGAGTCGTGACATTGTTAATAGTGATGGTTCGACTCGCAGAGCTTGTTACGTTGTTTGCTGCGTCATACGCACGTGCTACTAGCGTGTGAGTACCGTTGGAGTACTGTGAAGTGTTCATAGATAGGGTGTACGGTGATGATGAATCTGAGCCAATCACCGTTGAATCGACCAAGAAGTCGACTCGTGCAACACCTATATTGTCAGTTGCAGTCGCGCTGAGGGTGATCGTACCCGATTGAGTGGAGTTGTTTGCGGGCGCGGTCAGTGACACGGCAGGTGCCGTTGCGTCAGTGATATTGACCGTCACGAGGCTACTCGTTGTGAAGTTATTTGCGGCGTCGTAGGCACGTGTTCGTAACGTATGTGATCCGACCGAAAGAGTACTCGTGTTGACGGAGAAGTTGTATGGCGCAGCTGTGTCAGTAAGAACAAGTTGGCCATCAACTTGTAACTCCACGCGAGTGACACCCACGTCGTCTGATGCCGATGCAGTAACGTTCATAGTGGTATTACCGGCAAATGATGCGTTGCTAGCAGGGCTCGTGATTGCAGTGGTCGGGCTTGTCGTGTCAGGAGGTGAAGCACAGTTATCGCCATCACCGGTTGGTACACAGGCCGTGTCTTGCGTGAGGATGACTCGGTCAACCAGAACACCAGGTTCACTTCCGGTGAGGCGCATCGTATGCGAGCCTGCGGTTAAGTTCAGGTTATGTTTGGTCGAGGTATTACCTGATAAGTAGTCAACCCATGTCCAAGTACTCTGCGAGATAGAACTGTGATTACCAACTTGGTTACAGGCACCACCATCGATTTCAATCATGAACGCATTCGCCGAAGCGTCAGTCGCCGAGGCTTTCATGCGTGCCCACACGCGGTATGTACCTGCTGTTGGTACGGTAATAGTTGAGGTCGCATCGCCATACTGCGCATTTGCAGCCGAACATGCAGCACCTGCTGTGCGATTACTGCCAACTGAGACGATCAAGAATAATGTCGCAATCGCTAGCGCCGTGAACAGCAGTGGCAAAACGCGTCTTGTCGTTATACCACGAAACTGGATCATAGCTTTTTATCCCCATCCTGAGTTGTCTCAGGGGCTGTAGCTTGGGCATCTGACGGCTGGTCGGCTGGCGACTCAGGCTGCTGCACAGGCGTACTTGGAGTTTGTGTCACTTCAGGCTTTGGAGCTTGGGTAGTATCTGGTGTTGATTGGTTTGGAGTAAACACCTTGGTCGTTTTGTCACTAAACGGCCACGAGCTATCATTTCGTACTTGCTCCTGAGTTGTGACTGGTATTGGCGCGGTCTTATTCGTCCTCGACGCGATCAACTCCGCGATTCGGCCGCGAAACAGTATGCCTGCCACAATCGCTACGACAACGACCATCGCAACAGACAGCCAGGCGAGGAGCGCAGGAGAAGGACCAGATGACGCCTCGCCAAATACTACGGTTGCGTTCTGAACCGGCGCTGTCTGTGCGCCAAGTGTTGATGTCTTTGCGATATCATCAACGACTACGTTGGCTTTGTAAGTCGAATCACCGTCTTGGTAGCGAACCTCATGGGTTCCAGGTGCAAGCTCGTTAAACACGACTGCCCCGTCACCATCCGTTTTGCCTGTCTGTGGCTCTGAATGGATGGTGATCGACTTGTTCCTCAGCGGTGCGTTATCCTTACCAAGCACAAGAACGCGCAGACCATATCCCTTGGTCTTTAGCGTCTGAATTTCACCCTCTGTACTGACGCCATCGGCGGTTATAAGCACTGTTTTGTAACGGTAAGTAGTACCTGGAATGAGGTGCTTGCTATCAAGTTCAAGCGTGTGAGACTTGCCCAGCTCAGTTTGGCCGGTTTGGAAGACGAGATCATCACCGATACCGTACACGATTGTCGCCCGCGCATCCTTGTCACTATTCAGTTCTAGTGATGCGTTGTGATAGCCGACTGTCTTTTTCTCAGACGTTACATTGGCCTGACCGGGCTTCACTTCAGTTGGCTGTGAACTTGGAGAAGACGGTGTGCTCGGATTGTTATTTGAAGAATTCGATGAATTATTGTTGGTAGTTGGTTTATTTGAGTTATTCGCAGGAGGCTTAGAAGTGCTCGGAGTCGTTGGTGTTGTTGGAGTCGTCGGGGTTGTGGTCGGTGGAGACGTGAAACTAACTGTCGCACCACTTGGCGTTGGGTTCGTGTAGCCGCCAGTAGAAGAGCTGGCCGCATTACCGCTCAGTTGAGGCGTCGAACTGCCGCTGCCTGCGAGAGCCCTGAATGTCACGTTCATAATCAGTGCATCAGAGCCAATAGCACTACCGAACGTCGCAAGCGATATTTTGACACTGCCAGATGTAACCGAACTCGAAAGCTGCGATTCGAACGGCGATCCAGCAGTTGAGTGCGAGACATATTGCAATTTACTTGTGTCAAAGGTCAGATTGATACCTTCAACGATATCAACCGGTGTCCCACCAGGGTTAATTCGTACCGCCAGCGAAAACTGAGAATCTTTCTGAGCTGATTTCGTGCCAGGTGAGACATAGAGCTGTCCGGATGCTGCAGAGCCATACTGCGTCACGAAAAGGCCTAAAACTAGGCTGACGAGCAAGCCCCAGGAGATAGCGTGAAATTTTTGTATTCTTTGCCTCATAAATCCCTACTGTCTTTATAATAACCATAAGTTGTTCCTGAGGGCAACGATTATTTACAACAAAAGCTAGTCACGACGTAACATAACAGTGAAAGCTTCGGACGGAATATCAACCTTTCCAAATCGCTTCATACGCTTTTTTCCTTTGGCCTGCTTTGCAAGAACTTTCTTTTTTCGCGAAACGTCACCGCCATATAAGCCGGTCGTGACATCTTTGCGGTAGGCACTGAGATCTTCGCGAGCAATAAAGCGACCTCCGATAGCTGCCTGTAGCGCAACCTGAAAATTCTGTCGCGGAATAACGTCTTTAAGCTTTTTGACCGTTTCGCGCCCTAGGGACTGTGCTTCTGAGCGGTGTGCCATCACTGAAAGTGCATCAACAATCTCGCCCGCCACATAGAAATCAACCCGCACTAAATCCTCAGCGCGATACCCTGATAACTCGTAGTTGAAACTACCATAACCACTGGTTACGCTCTTTAGCTGATCATAAAAATCAGTTAGTAGGTTAGCAAGTGGCGCCTCGAAGCTTATCAGAGCTCGCTCATCGATATAGCTGAGATTCTTTTGACGTCCGCGTTTACTGACAACCAGCTGGATAACCGCACCCACGTAGTCAGTCGGCACCACGATCTCTCCGTTTATCCATGGTTCACGAATCTCGGTCACCTTGGCAACATCAGGCAGGCTCGAAGCGCTCTTTATGTCGATCTCCTCGCCCGATGTCAGGGTTACTTGATAGTCGGTTGACGGATTGGTGACCACGAGGTCGAGATCGTATTCGCGCTCGAGCCGTTCACGGATAATATCCATATGGAGCATGCCAAGAAAACCAATACGAACGCCGAATCCAAGGACCGGTGAATTCTCCGGCTCGAACTGTAGCGCCGAGTCGCTAAGGCTCAGTTTTTCGACCGCATCCTTAAGTTCTTGATAATCTTCGTTACTGACTGGGAAAAAACCAGCATAGACAAACGGTTTTACATGTTGATAGCCAGGCAGAGATTCGGTCGCGGGCGCGCGTTTGACCGTCACCGTATCACCAACCCGTGCTTCACGTGTCGTTTTGAGGTTGGTGACAATATAGCCAATCTCTCCGGTTTCAATCGCCTTACTTGGCTGCATGGTCGGTGACAGTGCTCCAACTTCAAGCGCTAAACCACCTGCTGCTGTCGCGAGCATCTCGATGGTATCACCTTTTTTGATGCTGCCATCGAACGTTCGGACGTACAGTATGACACCACGGTAGTCGTCATAGTAACTATCAAAGATGAGAGCTCTGGTTGGAGCATCTGTTGCACCACTCGGCTCAGGAATGTGCTCGACAACTGCATCGAGCACCTCGAGAACACCCTCTCCGGTCTTGGCACTAATCTTCAGAATATCGGACTCCTCACAGCCAAGCAGGTTGATGAGCTCCTTCGAAACGCGAGGCACATCGGCGGCCGGTAGATCAATCTTGTTCAAAACTGGAATGATTCGCAGGTCGGCAGCGAGCGCAAGATAGACATTGGCGAGCGTTTGCGCTTGGATACCTTGGCTCGCATCGACGACCAATACCGCACCTTCACACGCCTCAAGACTACGACTAACTTCGTAACTAAAGTCGACATGGCCTGGGGTATCAATCAAATTCAGCTCGATGTCTTTGTAGGCCATCCGAACCGGCGCGAGCTTGATCGTGATACCCTTCTCACGCTCCAGCTCCATACTATCGAGCAACTGACTTTTCATGTCGCGTTTCTCCACCGTGCCAGTGAGCTCGAGCATCCGATCGGCGAGCGTCGATTTACCGTGGTCGATATGTGCGATGATGCAGAAGTTTCGTATCGATGTCACTAGCTTGTCGATTCCTTGCCACGATATGGATCAAAGATTAGCCGTTTAGTACGCTTAATGACCATATCTGATTCATCTAGTTTCATCAGTTGACAGAGCAACAAGTAAGCACCTAAGCTCACAATAACAATCAGACTAAACTTCGGGAACGTACTCATAAAGCTTTGGTCTTCGGCGGAAAGTGCAAAGGTGTTAACCATAAAGTACGCGACGACCGCCGTAAAGCCAGTCGCTGAAAGCATACGCGCGACAGCATGTAAAAATACCGCGTCGAATAGCTTTGGAATACGCATACTCATGATGACAAACAGAATAAAGACTTCGACAGCTGCTACGATCGACTGAGCCCACGCCAACCCATAGATATCCATATCGAGCACCATCGTAAAGTAGATGGCCAATGCGATATTGAGACCAATCGTAAAAACAGAAATATAGAGTGGTGTTTTGGTATCTTTTTGAGCATAAAAACTACGCGACGCAATGTGGTAAACCGAGCGGAACAAGATTGCTGCAGATAGAATTCCGAGCAATCCTGCTACAACCGGTTGACCACCGTTGAATAGGAAGTTGACAAGATAACCTCGGGCAAAAAAGGTAATCGTCGCAACCGGCAGCGCTAGCCAGATAATAACGCGCAGCACAGTCTGAAGCTCCTTTTTAAACAGGTCAGGTCGTCCTTGACTGAGTCGTTCAGTCATCTGCGGAAACGCCGCGGTTGAGATAGCAACACCAATCAAGTTGATTGGTACGCTATAGAGTGTCGTTGCCTGCTGGTAGAAACGGACCGAGCCAGCCGCCATACGCGACGCGAGGTTCGTTTCAACGATACTGTTAACGTAGTCCATGCCTTGATCAAGTGATCGTGGTGGTAGGAGTCGTAGCACCTGACGGAACCCTTTGTTCTTCCAAAAGATTTTAAACCGATAATCAACACCGAGGCCAATGAGACCGATCGCACTCAGAATGAGCTGTAGCATTGAGCCGAGCACGATACCGAGCGCCACGCCCATGATGCCGCCTTCGAATACTTGGACACCAAACAGCCAGATACCGTTCGTAAAGACCGTCAGGCCGATGATGATACCGATGTTGTAAAGCACTGGTGCAAGTGCAAAGAAGACGAACCGTCCCGTTGCTTGCTGGATGCTAGAAATCACTGACGAGATCGCGAACAAAAACGGATTGATAGCGATAACACGCATCATACTGACGGCTAACGAACGGGTTGACTCATCAAGCCCAGGAGCAACGATATACTGAACCAACGGTTCAGCAAATATGATGATAAACAAGCTGGATAGGAGCGTCAGTATCGCCATGAAGTTAACGAGGCTCGTACTCAATTCCCACGCAGACTTTTTATTTCCCTTTACAATGCGGTCATTAAAAACGGGGATGAACGTCACGCTTAGTGCGCCCGACACCAGCAAGAAGAACATAAAGTCTGGGATAATAAACGCCACCGTGTAGGCATCAAGACCGCTCGGGTAACCAGCACTGCCGGTTGCGGCGTTTTCAGCATAGGTGCTGTTCAATAGACGGTCACGGAATAGGCCAAGCACCATGGACAGAAATGTCGAACCAGCTAGCAAACCTGCTGCTAGCTGGACACTGAGCCGTTGGTTGGCCCGGGCTACTACGTTGCGGACGCGTCCCATATGCTCTGTATTATAGTTCCTTTGGCTTGGTTAGACGCTAATAGAGTTTTGCCTCTTTTGGCAGTACGGCGCCATCAAGTACTTCAATGACCACCGATTCATCAACCGTTTCATCTTTGAGGAGCCGTTTCGCGAGCGCTTCGAGGTGTTTAATATTGTGAGCAATAACGACTTCGGCACGTTGAGCAGCTTCTTTGATAAGCTTCTCGACTTCCTGATCGATCAACCGTGCCGTGTCTTCACTATATGGTCGCTCGTGCGTCATGCGGTCAAACATCATACCGCCGTTATCTTCATGGAAGACTTGGTCACGCAGACTGTCGCCCATACCTTGTTCGATGACCATGTCACGGGCGATTTCAGTCGCTTTTCGCAGGTCACTGCCCGCGCCAGTCGTGATTCGATCCTCGCCGTATACAACTTTTTCAGCGATACGACCACCAAGCGCTCGGGCTAGGATATCCTTGAACTCAACGACGCTCGTGTAGTTCCGGTCTTCCGGCGGCAAGAACCAGGTGACACCCCCTGTGCCACCGCGCGGGATGATAGTCACTTTATGAACCGGATCGCTATCAGGCAAGACATGACCGACGATAGCGTGGCCAGCTTCATGATAGGCTGTCAGCTCCTTTTCCTTGTCGTTCATGATCTTGGCTTTACGCTCAGGACCGATTGCGACCTTCTCGAATGCTGCTGTGACGTCATCGTTGGTGATTTTCTTACGGTTGTGACGCGCCGCGATAATGGCTGCTTCGTTTGCAATATTTGCTAGATCAGCACCACTGCTACCTGCTGTCTTTGCGGCTAGTTTATCGAGGTCAACCGAGGACTCGGTTGGCTTGTTCTTGAAATGTACCTTGAGGATTTCTTCGCGATCTTTACGCTCTGGCAAGATGATGTTGGTGCGACGATCAAAGCGTCCAGGTCGGAGCAACGCTGGGTCAAGGACATCGGCGCGGTTGGTTGCAGCTAGTACAATCACGTTCGTACCAGTTTCAAATCCGTCCATCTCAACCAGAATCTGGTTGAGAGTCTGTTCGCGCTCATCGTGGCCACCACCCATACCACTCCCACGGCGGCGACCGACAGCGTCAATCTCGTCGATAAAGATAATGCATGGGGCGTTTTTCTTGGCTTTTTCGAACAGGTCGCGGACACGTGAGGCTCCGACTCCGACAAACATCTCGACGAACTCAGAACCACTGATACTAAAGAATGGCACCTCCGCTTCGCCAGCTACGGCACGGGCGAGCATCGTTTTACCGGTTCCGGGAGGACCTACGAGGAGAACACCTTTCGGAATCTTGGCTCCAACATCCTGGAATTTCTTTGGATGCTTCAAGAAATCAACAACCTCACTGAGGTCTTCTTTTGCCTCTTCATTGCCGGCGATGTCAGCAAAGACCACGCGTGATTTTTCGTTGCCGTAGAGACGCGCCTTGCTCTTACCAAAGCCCATTGCCTGGTTACTCTGCCCCTGAGCTTGCCGGAACATAAAGAAAATCAAACCACCGATAAGCAGTGCTGGCAAAACGAGACTAAGGATATTCCAGATAGCGCCTTCTGTCCCAGACGGTGCCTTGACCGTTACCTCAACATCGGCATCTTGTTTGAGCCCCTGCTCGTAGATTGAGCTACCGCTCTCTTTGTATGACTTTTGGGTCGGCTCTTCCTGACCATCCGGTGTGACATAGATATCGTTACCTTGGATCTCAAGCTTGCTAATCTTGCCATCGTTGGCACGACTTATGACGTCGGAAAATGGAACTTCTTCGAGATTTCGTTGCGGAAACAAAATAGCAACGAACGATAGGACGAAAAAGATGATGACTGCAAAAAACAGTGTCCTACGAAGCCAGGACGAATTATTCTTCTTTGGGCGTTTTGGCGCTTTCGGCATATTGGCCACGATTTACTACCTTTCTGGGTTCACTGACCCTAACCTATATAGCTTATCAGTCTCGAGGCGGGAGTACAATGAGACGACGTTGCGATGCTGCTACGAAGCGCTTGCTATCCAGACTCCACTTGGCGCCCGGTTTTGCGACCTTGGCGAACCACAGCAGATCTCGTAGCCGTGGCCGCTCGAGCGATAGACCTAGCCAATCACGAAGCAGTTCAGCACCGAGCGTCTCATCGAGCATTATTAAACTGTAACGACTGATTCCATCCTTGTTTGAAAACAGTTGGACGAGGTCACGTGCTTCGATTTCGATCTTGTACCTCAAAGCGAGTTGGTTTTGATATAGTTCGAGGAGCCTATGTCGCTGCTCCTTCGTAAGTTTCGGAATCACCACATGCCTGATTCGGTTTCGTAGATACTGCATCGAATCATTCGTACTATCCTCGTGCCACTCTAGAGCATGCTCTAGAGCATAGGCAATGATCTCAGCCTTACTTATATCGAGTAGTGGGCGACGAACGCGTGATGTCTCGCGCAATGAACACAAACCACGCCAACCGGTACTCCTCGTTAGGTTGATACAGATCGTTTCGAGCACGTCATCTTCGTGGTGCGCTGTCACGATAGCATCGGCAGCAAACTTCGCGCGCTGCGCTTCCAACCATTCGTACCGAGCCTGTCGCGCCGTGTCCTCGCTCGCACCTGCGCCAAGTGCTAGCGACGTACTAACGAACGGGTGGCCGTACTGAACGGCTAGACTGCTTACGAACCGTAAGTCCTCTGCGCTATCAGGACGAACGCCATGATCGACATGCGCGACAATAAGTTGCTTTCCATCACGTGAGAGTTTATCGAGCAATACGACGGAGTCGATACCACCGGATACTGCCACAATATATCGCGCTTGCTCACTCCCTGTCATGACAAGCATCATAACTGGCCACGACGCCACCGTCCACCGCAGTTAGGTTACTGCGGTGTAAAACAAAGGCTACTTAACCTGGATAACTGCAGTCATCGTTGGATGCAGATAATCGTGATAAGCCCAGGTGCCTGTCTTATTAAAGGTAAAGCTATACGTTGCTTCCGCGGCAAGTGGTTGTTTGGAAAACAGCTCAGGGAGCGCTGATCGATCAGGATACGGATCGGAGGCCACCTGATGTGGTGCTGCGTCACGGTTCATCCAGACAACCTTCGTACCTTTCTCGACATGCAGTGTCTGTGGGCTGAAGCCTTCGGCAGTGATATCAACATATGCGACAGGTTGTTCGGCGGCTGGCTCTTTCGGCGCCTTTTTTCCAAATACGACCCACGCGCCTACACCTAAACCTGCGACGATCATGAGGCTGATGAGTATGATAAGTGGCTTTTTCATGATAGCTCCTTGCCTTAGCGATTCCTTAAGTTTAGTTGTGGAACTACCAGCAGATCACTACTGTCTGGCGTCGTCCATAGCAGCTTGATTGTCGCCAGTTTCTTAGCCTCGTAGTAATCGACTACGACGGGGTAGCTCTGCCCACCAACAAGATTGATGGTCGCCGCATTTTCCTTCACGCCATGTTCACGCCAATCGTCGAAGAGCACCTTGCCACCAACCGTCAGCTTAACGCCATCATCACTGGCGGTGACGAGCCGATAGGTTCCGGTCGTCGGCGCATAAAGCTGGCCGCTCCAGCGTACGCTAAAGTCATCAGCCGGAACTCCCGCCAGTGGTGAGGTATCTTGCCAATCATAGTCGATAGCATTGCTGTGTGAGACCTTTACTACGCTGGTAAGATCTTTTGCACTATAGTAGGTTGCCGTCAGTCCATAGCGTTGCGGCGACAGGTAAGCAGCCGGTATTACCTGTTTTTCCAGACCAGGACCACTCCAGAGGAGGTTGGCGGTCGCATCGCCCTTCTCTTCGAAGTACTCGACACGTATGTCGTAGAGTACGCCTGCGGTCATATATCGGCTTGTTGTTGACTCGCGCACGGAGTGAGTTCGCCAGTCATCAATCACGAGCTGATCGTTGATCCATAGCCGCGTACCATCGTCTGACTTCGTGTAGAGCGTATAGGTACCACTCTTTGGCACTTTGATGCGTCCACTCCAGCGTACGCTGAAGTTATCTTTGCCAACTCCGGCAACTGGCGCTGCGGCTCCCCAGTCGGCACTGAGTTGCGCTTCTTGCTTCGAAACCGTGGGGACACCACTGAGGTCAGTATTGTTAAAGTATTCCGCCCATAGCCCGGCAGTGCTCGTTGATGGCATCGACGACAGCGTGGTTGCTTTCACGACCGTTGACGCAGTACTTACATTGCCAGCGGCATCAACCGCCTTTATGGAGTACTGATAGGTCGTGTTGGCAGTAAGTCCAGTGTCACCGAAACTCAGTGTTTTGCTCGTCGCAACCTGAGAACCGTTGCGGAAAACCTGATATTCCGCGACTCCGACATTATCCGTCGATGCATTCCACGAAAGGTTGATCTGCGACTGGCTAACCGGAACGGTCGTGAGGCCTGTTGGTACCGTCGGTGCGGTTGAGTCAGCTGGCTTAGGTGTCGTTACGCTAACAGTATTTGACGCTGGACTCGTGTTACCGTTCGCGTCAACTGCAAGTACACGGAAGGCATATGTCGTCCCAGCAACAAGTGTTTTGTCTGTATATGATAGCGTTGGTGATTGACCAACCGTGACACCGTCACGCTGCACTAAGTAGCTGACCGTTGCGGAATTGCTCGAGGTCGTGCCTGAAGCCGTCAGCTGACTTGGTCGCATCACGCGAGTATCACTTTTTAGAATGGACTCGAACGCAGCCCTGTTGCCAGTCCTGTCGGCTAGGTTCAGCGCGTTTTCGGCAGTGTCCCAGTACGAAATACCTACACGGTCATGCTTGGTTGAGGCAAACTGCCATGCCCAAAAGTCATTCAGCCTGTTTGGCGCATCTTCTTTGAGTCCGTACTCAGCAACCGCGAACGGCATATTCTTGGCTTCGGCGTCCTTGTATGCGGACTGCCACTTTGTGCCCAGTAGGTCATCGCCTGCTTTACCCTGATAGCAGTCAAAGCCATAGATATCGTAGACACCGCTGCCTGGCCACCATCTGTCATGCTTGGCCGCACCATCTTTGTTGATGTGGAAGCACATGTAGACCGGTGCAAGTGCGATGTTCTTGGTATTCAGCGCTGTCATACGAGCACGGATATGCTTTTGCATGGCTACGAAGTCGGCGGCACTCCCCGCACCACTCGTGCCTTCATCGTTTTCTGGTTCATGGTGGAAGGTTAACCACATCGGATGTCCAGCGGCATCGACGGTTTTCAACATCTGATCCAATGTCGAGTCGTGAGTACCAGCGGCCACTTCGGACCACTTCGGTGGTTTGAACGACGCCCAAACCAAGCGATCTGCCGCCCAGTTGGTCTTGATCAGGTTAGCCAGATTGCTTGCCTGCGACGTGCCCCACTGGGTTGGTGTATAGAACTTGCGGAAGAGACCGACTGACTTACCAGCGTTTTTCTCGTACGATGGTATGTTCTCGTTGGAGGCGCCAAAGAATGCCTTGCCAGTCACGAGAGGATTCGGGTCACCAGGGAATCGCTGCTTGCCACTACTGGTTGATGCCGCCGCTTTCCAGCTCAGTACGACCGACGAGCTCGTCAGGCCCGATGAGGTCAAGTTGGTCGGTGCGCTTGGGGCGTTTCCGCTGCCGCTAGCCTTTTGGGTCGTCACAGAAATGGCTGGGGATTGGGTTGAACCATTTCCGATGGCGTCAAATGCGGCTACCCGATAGCTATATGTCGTATTGGCGGCAAGTCCCGAGTCGTTGTACGAGGTGGAGGTGGACGAACCGACCTTGGTACCGTTACGGAATACATCATATCGTGTGACTCCGACGCTGTCAGATGCAGCGTTCCACTTCAGCGCAACTGAGTTGACTGTCTGTGATGGAGATGAAAGGCCGGTGGGACTACTCGGAGGGGTGATGTCACCGTTCTTCACGGTCACGGAAACCGTTTTGATTCCGGAAGTATTTCCCGCAGCATCATATGCTTTGACACCGATTGTGTGTGTACCGTTTGCAACCGTCGTTGTCGACCAGCTGTAGCTAAACGGACTCGAACTATCCGATGCCTTCATCGCATTGTCGACATAGAACTCCACTTTAGTAACGCCGACGTTATCCGTCGCGGTCGCGCTGACCGGAACCGTACCAGTGAGAGTCGTATTCGCGCTCGGGGATGCAACTGAGGCCGTTGGAGCAGCCGTATCGGCAGTTGACGTACAGTTCGTACCGAGACCGGTTGGCGTACAAGCCGTATCTGCGAGCAACAGTACCTTGTCGACTTTGACTCCGTTTTCACGGTTTGTCAGTTTGAGCGTATGAGAGCCGGCACTGAGACTCACGTTGCCTGAACGCGCGACCCATACCCATGTGTTCGCCGAAACGGCAGTGTCACCGATGACGGCTGCTGAACCGTTATCGATCTGGAGCGAATAGGAGTTGTTGGTTGTATTTGGAGCCATGATCCTACTCCAAACCTTGTAAGTACCGGCAGCAGGTACGGTAATAGTCGATGTCGCTGTTGAATGCGTCGTTGTGTTGGTTCCATTTGCTGTTGGCAGCTGGTTGATGCGCATTATCCGCGTGTCATTTCCGAGAATATCGCGCCATACCGTGAGTGGCTCACCTGATAGGAGCGTTCCACCGTTAAGGCCTGAATCAAAATACGAGTACCCGACGAAGTCCTTCTTGTTACTAAAGCCCCATTCCCAGAAAGTACGGATATTATCAGCACAGTTAGGACTGCTACCGCCACATCCCCATTCTGCGACGCCGTACGGCAGGCCTTTAGCCTCTACCCAGCTGACAAACCTGGACCACGTATTGTTTTTACAACTGAGTATGGATTCTGTGCTGTTCGGGCAGTAGTAGTCAACCATATAGACATCCCAGGTATTTGGAACCCAATAGTCATCGGGGTTACGACCTGACGCCGGGTTCCAGGTGTACCCCATTGGCGCAAGCGTGAACGTGACGTTCTTGGTTCCGACTGCTTTCATACGGTCCCGGTAATGCTTTTGCATCGCTCGCCAATCGGCCGCGCTACCTGAATTCGGCTCGTTCAGATTATTTTCAGGTTCGTGATTGACGATATACCAAACAGGTTTCCCGTATGAATCGAGTTTGCGAAGAAACGCGTCGATCTCAGTATCGTACATGCCAGCTGCAGTATCCGCCCAGTTCGGAGATTTGATAGACACAAGCGGTAACCGGTTGTTCGCGTGGTCTTGGGCAACCATGTTGTAGAGTGCGTTTTTTCCGCCCCAGTCAAAGAATGTGCGGTGTATGGCGACTGATTTGCCAACGATATTTTCATGCCGAACTTTTACATCACCGTTACCAGTGTGGGAAGCGCCCCAGTATGCCTTGCCTGTCACCTTCGGGTTTGGGTCGCCTGGAAAACGTTGTGTCCCACCGGACGTACTGGTGGTTGATGTTAAGGTAACGAACTTGCCTCCTGAGGCATTTGTATCGCTACCAACCGTTGTGCCGGCAGCCAGAACGCCACCTTCCGTTTCAGCACCAACGGATGTCCCGGCGGCGAGCGTTAGATAGAGTGAATACCCAACGATTGCGATCGCAACCGCAATAGCAATAGCAATCAGTTTGTTGGTTCGTGACGAGAGTGCAACCACACTTTTTCTCCCATTTTTGTTTGATACCCCATAGTCCTTGCGCTTATCGTATACTATCGGCCATCAAGATTACAACAGTTTTCCTTGATGTACCCTTATACTATGGAATAGACCTTATGCAGCAACTTCGACTTTTCAGCCTCATTTTCCTTCCCTCGCCGTTCGGTATGGTCATGACCTGGGTTGCAGCGGTCATAATCCTACTCGTCGCCAACTGGTCCTACACTGTCAACAACAGTTTCTTGGGAGATTTCCTTTACGGCGACGGAGGTGTGATCACCAAATTCTCGGAGCCAACCGACAAACTCTCTGTGTTCGCTGCGGCATTTTCCGCGCAGTATATTACCTATGAAATCATCGTTTTCATCTTTGCGATGTTGATTGGCTTCCTCGTCTACCTCCTCCTGCAATCCATATCGGGTTCGATACGAAATTTCAACGACATCATCGATCAGCTTCGTGGCACATCAGGAACCACCAAGCAAGACCTCGAGCTTTCGGTTGGACTCCAGGGCCTGATACGAGTCTCGGCAATCTTCTTTTGGTTCTGTTTTTGGATGCTGACACTCAAGATTTTGCTTCCATACGCAATCCTCGCGACCCAACTAACAGTTGAGGATATTTTCACGAGCTACGACTGGCTCTACGCACTGCTCGGTGTTGTCGTCCTCGCGCTCACGATACATATCCATGTCGTGTTTGCCAGATTGACGTTGCTTCGTCCGCGACTGTTTGGTGGCTCAGACGAGATCGAGCTCGCGATCCTCGAAAAATAGTCTTATTTCTTCTTGAATCCTAGTACGAGCCAGGTGATGATAACCCATGTTGCGCTGACTAACCAGCCAGCCACGATGTCAGTAGGATAGTGTACGCCGAGATATAGTCGGGAAAAACCGACGACGAGCACGTAAACAGCTGCGCTGCCTATGACTACCCATCGCCAACGCGTAGGCCAAAAAATGACGACCAAGCAGAGCGCCAACGCACTGGATGCCATCGCGTGACCACTTGGAAACGAGTAGCTCTGTTCGAGAACAAGTCGTTCCCATAGCTCCGGTCGCTGACGCTCGAACACGGCTTTTAGTAGTAGGTTTAGTAGCGCAGCCCCTCCTACGCTTACACTTAAGAACAATGCTTTGCGCCGCAAGTGATGCCGCCACAAGAGAACCGACAGACTTAGGGTAATCGCGATAACCGTAAATACTCCCCCCAGGTGCGTGGTAATAATGAAAAATGTATCCAACAAGGGTGATGAGAACGTATTCACATACTCTAAAAAGGCAGTGTCAAACCGTACCGTGCCTTGTTCTCGAACTTCATCCGCCAGCTCGACGAACAGAGTCACCAGCAAGACGAACCCAGCGAACACTACGCCAAGACGTAACCATGTTTTCGATGAGAATACTCTAAGAAATGACCAATCCATAAGTCATAGTATAGCGGTCAGCTTGCGAGTAACAGACGGATCGAAAAGGTCGCGCCTCTGCCCGGCTCGCTCTGGACATTCAACTGGCCGCCATGTTGATCAACGATGCGCTTGGCGATAGACAAACCGAGTCCATGACCCTCGACATGTTGACGTGAGCGCGATCCATCAACGCGGTAAAACCTATCAAATATACGTGGTAGATCATCGCCCTCGATACCATGGCCCTGATCGGTAACCGACAAGATCGCAGTTCTGCCACGTAATTCCGAGTGGATCGTTACGGTTGTCTTTTCGTCACTATATTTGAGTGCATTGTCGAGCAATACCGTCACGACATCAGCCATCGCCTCGAGATTGGCGCGCACCATAATCGGTGACACCTCATTTACGACATCAATCTTTTTGAGCTGTGCCGGTTTGATGACTCGGTTAAGTGCTTCGATCGAAATCTCATCGAGCGACACGATATCGAGCGGCAGCTCACGTTCACTCGCGAGCAGCAACAGTCGGTCGCTCAGCTCGCGAAGCCGTTCGACTTCATCGAGGTTGCTTTCGAGTAGCTCCTTGTAGTCCTTTTTTGTTGCAGACTTGTCACGCAGTCCAACTTCGATCTCTGAACGCATAATGGCTAGCGGTGTTCGCAGCTCATGCGATGCATCACTCGTAAAGCGGCTTTGTGCTTCCATGGCCTCACGAATAGGACGCAGGGTGCGACGAGCTAACAAGTAACTCACGCCACCACCCGCGACAAGTGTACTGACATTGAGCACAATGAGGTTGCCAAGCACGCGAGCCTGACCTTCTTTGTAGCGTGACTCACGAAGCTCACGCGCTGCATCATTCTCGACAAACAGGCCGAGCATGGTTTGTCCTGGCGCACGCAAACTTCGACGAAGTTCGTTGCTCGAAATACCATAGAGGATCCCGCTAAACAGCAGGCTGACCATCATCAGTATTAGCAGATACCAACCGGTCAGTTTGAGCGTCGCGGAATCAAATAGATCGTTCATCAGTTTCCTATTTTATAACCAAAGCCTCTTACCGTGTGGATGAGATCGCCATCGAACGGTTTATCTATCTTGCTTCTCAGGTAGCCGATATAGGCCTCGACTGTGTTCGGCAGGACGTCGGCATCAAAGTCCCAGACATGGTTGATGATATTGGCCTTCGATAGAACTCGGCCATAGTTGCGCATCAAGTATTCGAGCAGGGCGAACTCGGTATTGCTGAGTTTGATTTCTGTATCGCCTCGCTTGACTTCGTAGCTGATAGTGTCGAGTGTAAGATCTTCGACTTGGAGCACGTTGCCGATGTTATCCTGCGGTCGTCGCAGCACGGCACGGACTCGGGCGAGAAGCTCTTCGAACGAGAATGGTTTCGTTAGGTAATCATCTGCACCGGCATTGAGCCCGCCAACCCGGTCACGGATCTGGCTCTTTGCCGTCAGGATGATGATCGGTGTCTGGATGCCTTTAGCGCGGATGGTCCGGCAAATTTCAACCCCGTCCATGCCACCAGGCAACATACGGTCGATGATCATGACGTCATAGTCATCCCCGAGCGCGGCGCTCAGGCCCTCGTCGGCATCGTAGGCAACGTCAACGATAGCGCGCTCCTGCTTAAACCCGAGTTTGATAGCCCGAGCAATCTTGTGTTCATCTTCGATAAGTAGTAGTTTCATACCTCTTAGCCTACGCACCTTTCCTGAATTTCAGCTGAGTATATGCTCTTCGTCCTATTTTACCCTTTCGCTATACAAAATACCGCCCACATAAGGCGGTATTTTGTATAGCGTTTAAGTGCTTAGCTCGAACTATCGTCGCTGCTTTCAGGCCGCATGCCTGGACCACCAGGTCCATGACCATGTCCGCCGCCCATGACATATCGCAGGTACTGTTCGTCAATATCGTTATCAGATGCCCATTGTTTTAGTTCGTCGCGCCTACTTTTCATAGCATCTTTCATCTCTTCGCGGGTTTTATCATCGTTAGAGTCCTTAGCGGCCTCACGCTCTGCCTTCAGCTCGGCCCGCTTGGCGTTGATCTTGTCAGCTTGTTCCTGTGTCAACTTGCCGTCAGTCACGAGCTGCGCCACTTCCTGCTTGGCCTCGGCCTCACGTTCCGCCTCCATCTTGTCACGCTGCTCGTCGAAAACGGCCTGCACGTCGTCCTTATTCAGGCTAAATTTGCTTGCAATCGCATCGACGAGGCTCGACATCGGGTTCGTCGAGCTCGACGTGTCGGTTGCCGCGTTCACGACATTGACCCCAACGAGCCCTGTCACGCCGACGGCGGTGGCGATACCAGCTGCTATAAGTTGTTTTCTCATTACCATGCTCCTTTTCTTAGGTTGCACACTCATCCTATGCCTCAAAAATGAGAGGTCACTGAGAAAAGTTTAAACTTATCGATTGTCTTTTTTTGTCAGCGGTCGCTTGCGCTGAAACTTTTGGATTAGATATGGCACGCCGAACCGCACCACTACCAGTACGAGAATACACCCCAGCATTACCAGTAGTGCTGGCCAGCCGTCTTGGAACATGGTACTGAGCTTTAGCATATACTCTTGATTATACTTGTACCCGTTTATTCTTCGGGAGACTCACTGAAAATGTCGTGCCTTCGTGTAATTTTGATGCGACTGTTATGTCACCACCGTATAGCTGAATGAGCTTTTTCGCCCAGTAAAGCCCGAGCCCAGTCCCGTTGACCGCTGCGGTGTGGTTGTTTACGCGCGAAAATTTCTGAAATAGCTTTGACACATCCTTCTGATCGATCCCCACACCCTGATCCTTGACGTGGACGGTCACGATTTGGGGCGAATCCGACACCTCCACACTCACCGACGTATTGGATTCACTGTATTTGTTCGCATTGTCGATGAGGTTTTCAAAAACCATTTGGACATGTAATGGATCGACGTCGATATTAACATGGTCATGTTCGGTCGACAGCTCAAGTTTTATGCCGCGCATTTCATAGTGGGATGCCTGGCTTTTGATAATCTTCTTCAGGATATGTATTAGGTCGGTTGTCGTATGGTTCGGGACGAGTGACTTCGACTCGATCTGCGCGACTTTGAGCAAATTGTTGACGATATCAAGCTGATGATCATTATGTTCGTAGGCGACCTGGATCATCTCTCGCTGCTTTTCTTCTGAGCCGACGAAGCCCTCGAGGATCATCCCAAGATACTGTTTAACGACGGTTGCCGGTGTGCGCAACTGGTGCGAGGCGATTGAAATGAATTCATCTTTGGCATGCTCCAGACGCAGCTCGTCCGTTATATCGCGAAATAGCTGAATCGCACCGATGGGTTTATCGCCGAGCATGATAGGTGCGACTGACAAGGAGACCGCGACGACTGAGCCGTCCTTACGCCGGTATCGCAAGCGACGGAACACCGTCTGCCCACTCAGGAAAACTTCGGTTATTGGACGGTCAATGTTCGGGATCACCGCGCCCTTGTCGTCTTCGGCTATAACCGCCGTCGGATACCACTTCCCAACCAAATCAGTTTCATCGTAGCCAAGGATATCCAAAGCCGGCTTATTGACCCGTGAGATGACACCGCGTTCATTTACGACGATCGCCCCTTCACCGATGCTGAGGAACAACACGTCAGAGAAAATATCGGCATGCTGGCTCATACCGAAGCTCATTTCTTGAGACAAATCTCCTGTAGGCTTGGTGGTGGCCATAGTTTCGGTTATTTGCTTTCGATAACCAGCGCTTTTAAATCTCGAGTAAACGCGTCAACGTCACGCGAATTATTGGTGACCAAAGCAAAGGCGATACTTGACCAGTCGATCAGCTGTGAGAGAGTGCGCTTATCGAGCGCTTCGGGTTCGATATTTAGATGGGTCGAGATTTGCCGTCGAATGAACCGTTCGCCAGCTGGACCGAGGTATTCTTCCGTCACTTGGACGGTCTGTCGGTAGAGTGTTGTGGTCGCACTCATTCCTATGCCTCTTCCATCTGTTTTAATTTTTTAGCACCCCGCGCTATCAGCCCATAGCCGACCACATACAGTGAAACCAGGAAGTACACAAGTGCGAGCAAAGGCGTGAGGTTGAGACGGTTGAGCGCACCCCCGAGGGACGTAACCCCTTGGATCAGTATCGCGACGAGGATGACCACGGCGATGCCGACTGCTAGGCTGTTGATCGCTCGCTTATAAACCACGCCTTTGACACCCCTTCGGAAAGCACGCAGCTGAAGGGCTGCCCTGATCCCGAGACACCAGGCAAACACGTAGGGAACCACGATCGTTAATATGATCAGCCAGTCAGGCAGAAAATAAGGCTCATCGCCCGGCGTAGCATAGCCTTGAGCGATGACCAGCCAGGTGTAAAGGCTCGCGAGCAGTACCGGCCCAATCATCCCGTAGAACGAAAGGTGGCGCAGCTCGCTGCTTTGACGTTTCAGTGTTCCGTAGAGACCCTGCGCCCCCTTGGCGATGAGGACCAACGCGGCGACAGCGAGCACGAGCACGACATAATTTCTCATTATCGAGACACTTGCCAGCAGGTCAGGCTGTGCATGTCTTGCATATGACCTGAGCGAACCAAGAACCGATGTTACCGGCAAGCTGAATACGAGTACCGCGAGGCCGTTCGCGAGTGTTTTGAAGTGTGGCCCTTCCTTCGTATCCAGGACCTTGTTGGCATAGGTATCGATGTGCACGAACCCATACAGTGCCGTGAGATAGACCAAAGAAATCGGTATGACGACCGTCAGGTTGAGGAGACGCACGGCCAAGTCGGAAAGACCGAGCCTACTGGCTGTCTGCGGGTCGGGTGGTAACACAAGAGCCAGCGTTATATAGACGGCTAGGAGCGCAAGAAATACCCAAATGTATATTCTTTTTTTCACAGGCCTCCTCGACCACGTTTCATTGATACTGCAATAGTAAATTATAAACTATCACATGCACTGATGGATAGCCTGCCTCATGGCTCATGAATAACTATTGACTCCTCTACTACCTAGTGCTACTATATAGTGGTAGTAAGTAATACTAAGTAGTTAGGTAACTATATGGATAACATCACCGAAATGCTCAAGGGTTCGCTCGAAGGCTGTATCCTCACAATCATCAGTCGCGAGGTCACCTACGGCTACGACATCACCCAAAAGCTGCGTGGTCTCGGACTAGACGTCGTCGAAGGTACCGTCTACACCATCTTGGTGCGACTGGAGAAAAACGGCTTTGTCGAAACCGAAAAGCGACCGTCCGAAGTCGGTCCCCCGCGCAAGTTTTACCGCCTCACCGACCAAGGCCAGCAAGAGTTACTGCTGTTCTGGGACAAGTGGGACTTTGTATCGACAACCATAAATGAACTAAGGAGTAGATAAATGAGTAAGATCATCGACACTATCATCGGCGACCTCGCCGAAAAGAAACGTTACCGCGAAAACGAAAAGCGCGCCAAGGCCCTGCCGGGCGAATATCGAGAGGCATACAAAAAAATCCAAGGCTACTTGTTCTCGACTTCCGGCGTTCTGACTATCGACCCGTTCATCACGTTGGTCGACATGCTCGAAGAAGCGGCCGCCGAGGGCAAGCCCGTATTAGAACTGACCGGCCCTGATGTTGCTGCCTTTGCTGACGAGCTGGTTCGTGGCGAGGAGTCGTGGCAGGATCATCAGAGGAAGAAGTTGAATAAGAAGATG
>ERZ761609.259-NODE-259-length-69113-cov-70.151322_pt1 | contig 69113 bp, 60 predicted proteins | sample MGYA00511163_ERZ761609 | MGnify/ENA primary metagenome ERZ761609 (study PRJEB28899, sample SAMN02445070) | bioreactor sludge metagenome | biome: EBPR sludge | place: Australia: Brisbane, Thorneside Wastewater Treatment Plant | collected 2011-12-16 ...
CGTTCGCGGAAATTCGCGTGTTTCGCGTTCATTCGCGTTAAAACTTCGCGTTCCAGGTTCCGAGTTTCGTGTTTCGCGTTCCGTCGCGTTCGCGGAAATTCGCGTGTTTCGCGTTCATTCGCGTTAAAACTTCGCGTTCCACGTCATTCGCGTTCCACGAGTTTTCGCATACTCAAACTCCGCCCTTGCTCCCGCTCCCGCACCCAACCGTTGCGCTCGTACGCCCGGATGGCCTGCTCATTATCGGCCAGCACGCTGAGTTGCAAATTACCGATGCCATATACCTCCGTTGCCACGCGCTCGAACTCTTTCAATAAAACACTCCCCAAGCCCTGCCCCTGATACTTCGGATCCACACCAATGACCACCAAGCCTACCTGCGGCGCCTGCGCCCGCGCTGTCTTTTCCGCAGCACTGAAATGTACTTTGGAGCGCAAGCCCAATTTCATCATCAGGTTTTTCCACAACAAAGGCCACTTGGCCCGCACTTCGGGATGCCACAATACCCAGGGATGCGTGGCAAATGCCCACATCGCCGCCCGGAAACTGTGCTGCGCCATACCGCTGGCCGAACCGGTACCTAATGTGCCGTCGCTCACCATGCCGCCGCAATAGCCGGCTACTTCGCCGCGCTCGCCGACGACATGAAATATAAAGGTCTTGTCGCTCGACAAATACCACGACAACATGTGCGCTGCATACTTCCGCCCCAGTGCCGTAGCCAAAGAGCTGGGAAAAGCCGCACAGTGACAACGCGCTACCTGCGGTAAATCAGCGTATAGGGTGGGGGAGAGATGAGGCATGACGAAATTTTCGGGTTGGAACGGGCTTCGGTTCAATGCTTCTGGTTGGAACGGCTGCTGGCTATAAGCTGCAACCGCGCCATGGCGCGGTGCTGGCCGCGTTTCGCTCGCGCTGAGCACCGCCCACCGCCTACTGCCTACTGACTCAGCATTCGATATTCCTCATACACCTGCTGCACTCCCTGCTCCAGCGGAATCCTCGCCTGCCAGCCCAGCGCCTGCAATTTCGATACATCCAGCAGCTTTCTCGGCGTGCCGTCGGGTTTGTCCAGATCATGGCGGATTTCCCCCTCGTAGCCCACAATGCGCTGCACCATTTGCGCCAGTTCCAGAATCGAAATGTCTTCGCCCGTGCCCACGTTCACATGCCCGGCCTCGTCGTAGTGCCGCATCAGAAACACGCAGGCATCGGCCAGATCATCCACATGCAAAAACTCCCGCAAGGGCTTGCCCGTGCCCCACATCGTGACAAAGGGCTGCTCGGCCAGCTTGGCCTCGTGAAACTTGCGCAACAGCGCCGGCAATACATGGCTGTTCTCAGGATGGTAGTTGTCGTTGGGACCGTATAAATTGGTGGGCATGGCCGATATGAACCGGCTGCCGTACTGCGCCCGGTACGCGTCGCACATCTTGATGCCCGCTATTTTGGCAATGGCATACGGCTCGTTGGTCGGCTCCAGCAGGCCCGTCAGCAGATACTCCTCGCGGATGGGCTGCGGCGACATCTTGGGATAAATGCACGAGGACCCCAGAAACAACAATTTCTCCACGCCGCTCTCCTGCGCCGCATGGATGATGTTGCTTTCTATCATCAGGTTGTCGTACAAAAACTCGGCGCGATAGGTGTTGTTGGCCAATATACCGCCCACCTTGGCCGCCGCCAGAAAGACATACGCCGGACGCTCTTTGTCAAAAAAACGCCGCACCTGCTCCTGGTTGCGCAAATCCAATTCGGAGGAACTCGCCAATGCAAAATTTCCAAATCCCTCAGACTGCAATCGCCGCAAAATGGCCGATCCCACCATGCCCCGGTGCCCGGCAACGTAGATTTTATCTGTTGTGTTCATAGCAATGATTTTGGATTTCGGATTTCGGATTCCTGATTTCGGATTTCTAATTCCTGATTTCTAATTCCTGATTTCGGATTCCTGATTTCGGATTTCTAATTCCTGATTTCTAATTCCTGATTTCGGATTTCTAATTCCTGATTTCGGATTTCTAATTCCTGATTTCGGATTTCTGATTTTACGGGTGGGAACGGGTTTTATTTCGGATTTTTGATTTTTCTGGTGGGAACGGGTTTTATTTCGGATTTTTGATTTTTCTGGTTGGAACGGGCGGATTTCGGATTTCTGGATGGAACCGCCCACTCCGCGCCACGGCCCGCGCAAGGCGCGGCTACTGGTTTCGGGTTCTTTGCCCTCACGTTCGCGGAAATTCGCGCGTTTCGCGTTGATTCGCGTTAAAAATTCGCGTTTTGCCCTCACGTTCGCGGAGATTCGCGCGTTTCGCGTTGATTCGCGTTAAAAATTCGCGTTTTGCCCTCACGTTCGCGGAGATTCGCGCGTTTCGCGTTGATTCGCGTTAAAAATTCGCGTTTTGCCCTCACGTTCGCGGAGATTCGCGCGTTTCGCGTTGATTCGCGTTAAAAATTCGCGTTTTGCCCTCCTCTTCGCGGAAATTCGCTTTCCCCCTCCTCTTCGCGTTCATTCGCGTGTTTCGCGTTTTCCCCTCTCGCTGTGCCACGACGAAGTCGTGATTCTGCGTTTCCCCCGCGCTTACCGCGCAAGGCGCGCGCCAGCGATCAACTGCGCAGCAGATAAGCTACAAAGTAGATAAACTACGAAGTAGATCAACCGCCTTCGGCAGATTTCAACAACCGCGCCCGCCGCGCCAGCGCCACATCCCGCTCCACCATCTCCCGCACCAAATCCTCCAACGTATGCTGCGGCGTCCAGCCCAACAACTCCCTCGCTTTGGTCGCATCCCCGATCAGCAAATCCACCTCCGCCGGACGAAAATACCTCGGATCAATCTTTATCACCTCCTGCCCGACCACAAAAGCCGAGCCGTCCTGCAATACCGCGCTCACCACGCCGGCCTCCTCCAAGCCCTGCCCCCGGAATTCCAACTCCGCACCCGCAGCCCGGAATGCCATGCGACAAAACTCCCGCACCGAGGTCGTCACACCCGTAGCCAACACAAAATCATCGGCCCGCTCGTGCTGCAATATCCGCCACATGCCCTCCACATAATCCACCGCATGACCCCAGTCGCGCTGCGCATCCAAATTGCCCAACCAGATCGCCTCGTCCAAACCCGCCGCTATCCGGGCAGCACCCCGCGTGATCTTGCGCGTCACGAAAGTCTCGCCGCGTACCGGCGACTCATGATTGAACAGTATCCCGTTGCTCGCAAACATCCCGTATGCCTCCCGGTAATTCACCGTGATCCAGTAGCCGTACAACTTGGCCACCCCATACGGAGAGCGCGGGTAAAACGGGGTCTTCTCACTCTGCGGCACCTCCTGCACCAATCCGTACAGCTCAGATGTAGAAGCCTGATAAAACTTCGTCTTGCCCTCCAAACCCAACAAACGGATGGCCTCCAGCAAACGCAACACACCCACCGCATCCGAGTTGGCCGTGTATTCCGGCGTCTCAAAACTCACCTGCACATGGCTCTGCGCCCCCAGATTATACACCTCGTCGGGCTGCACCTCCTGCATGATGCGAATCAGATTCGTACTGTCCGTCAAGTCGCCATAATGCAGTATAAATTGCCGGTTGTCAATATGCGGGTCTTCATACAAATGGTCTATCCGCTCGGTATTAAACAAGGAACTGCGCCGCTTGATGCCATGCACCTCGTAGCCTTTGCGCAACAATAATTCGGCCAAATACGCGCCGTCCTGCCCGGTAATCCCGGTGATGAGTGCTTTTTTCATGTAGGAGAAATGATGGTTTTGTGGTTTAAGGTTTTGTGGTTTAAGGTTTTATCCACCGCAGCCTTGGCGAAGGTGGGTTTCGGGTTGGAACGGCTGCTGGCCACAAGCTGCTGGTTTCGCGGAATTTCGCGCCCTTCGCTAAAATTCGCGTTCAAAAAATTCGCGTTTCGGATTCCGGATTTTCTCTCGCGTGTTGAAACCGCCTAACGCCAACTGTTTACTGACTCTTTTATGGCGTGTGGCGCACGGGCAACATCACACAGCGCCACCGTGCCCCTCCAGGTTGCAGCGCCGCGGCCAAAGGCCACGCGGCGCCAAGCCTTCCGGGTCACTCACGCACGGGCGAGGGCCGGCTGCCCCACTAACTCCCCAAAGGGGAGAACCGCCGGCCCCACAGACTCTCCGGCAGGGGCGTACCTCATACAGAGATAATACATTCAAAGTAACTATACAGTCGCCCTGCAAAAAAGCTGCGACCACGCCACAGGCGTGGTTCGAGTCACGAGTTTGATTTTCCAAAATAAAAAAAAGGCCTTTTTTCAAGATGAGATTTTGAAATTCCCCCAAATAGAAAATCTAATTTTACAACGAATAAACAAACTCATACCACGCCTGGGGCGTGGTCATAGCTCGTAGCTTTTGGGGATCGGTTGAATAGTAACCATTCAAAAAATGCCCCTCCAGATGCTGAAAGTCATTATCCATTGTAACGGTTATAGTCTCGCTCTATGCTTCGCACATAATCTGCCGTGGTGTCGAAATCTTCGGCGATTTCCTCTATACTCAATTTACCTCTTTGGAGCGCTTTTATGATATTGGCCTTCTTTTCCTCTAATTGCCCTTCCAATTTACCTTCCAATTTACCTTCCAATTTACCTTCCAATTTACCTTCCAATTTACCTTCGTCATAAGCCGTATCAATTACATTCTTGAGATCGCGGTACGTTTTTAAACTTTCTTCATATAATTCTTTTTCTTGCGGGCTGAATTTGGCTATTTCTGCGGCCTCAAACAATCTTTGAAAGATTCTTTCTCGTAGTTTTTTCGGCCTTTCTGTCAGGTCGGGCAAATGCTTGAGCACATACAACCACTTGTCGTAGTTGGTTTCCAACTCCTCCTCCGTCTTATTAAAATGAGGCATTTCCAAATATATAAAAGTCAATTTGTCATAAAATACCTCGCATTTTTGGTTCTTCAATTTTACTTCATGCCTTACCTCTTTAACTTTGGAGCCGTTTGTTTTCGTTGATTCTTCGTCGCTGAAAGCAAAATCCAATATCCCGACAGTATAAATCGCAGCTAATTTGTAGTTCCAATTACCTGTCTGAGCTTGTTCCTGTATTGGAAAGGAGGAGTAAAATACACTTCTGTCTTTGAAATAATTTTGCTTGGCTTTTTGCATCTCGACAATGAAACGCTCTCCATTTGAACTCATACAATATAAGTCAAATATAGCCTTTCTGTCAGCCTCTGTTTGTCCTATATGCTCATTGCTGCGATAGGTAAGATCAACGATTTTTTTGTTTTCAGGCAAGATGACTTCGTTCAGGAAATCAATCAATAAATCTTTGTTCAGTTCTGTGCCGAACAGTTTTTTAAATCCAAAGTCAGTAAATGGATTGATGTATTTTTCTATTAACATGATTTTTGGGCTTTATTTATATTGATCAGCATGGCAACGTTTACTAAACTTCAAAAGTTTAGTAAACGTATTAGTAAATGCTATGATGTATCGCCGTACCGTCATCTGCTCCTGTTTTTTCAATGAACACCCAAGACTTGCCTCCGGTTGTAACGTGCCGGCGACTTCCGTGTACCTGCCACTCGCCGAATCGACCACAACACAAGTCGCCTCAGATGCCGAAAACCGGGATTCATCCTTAATCCGTCGGATTGCCTCTTGGTCGTTCTCCCGTCCTCTCTATATATGCTTTGATGTGTTGTTTTTCGAGTTTCCTGGCTTCCTTTTTTCCCGGAATGTCACGAATAAGAACCCGTGCAAAGAAACGAAGCCATTTGTCTATCCGATTCAGTGCATTTACCTGCTCGCGCATACGGCTCGATGTTCCGTCATTGTCAATGGGCTTACAACATATTCCATATTTAAAAACATCATTATCCTTTCCACGGTCAATGATCTCGTAAAGATGGTGCGGGTCTTTGTTTTCATAAGAATTCTTGTGCGCCATACATATCGCTTATTGCCACTTTTCAGTATTACTTTTGGTCTCATAATTGTACAGCGGAGAATAATCAAAATCCCGACCGGTTTTTAGTTGATATGCCTCGGCAGCAACCGACAAAATGTGCTCAAAGTCTATGCGGGCAGCCAATTCAGACGGATTTTGATATACATTCTCATAATAAGCTCTTCCTTCAGCCACGGCTGCGCACCTCACATATAAAAAATCATCCGCTGAAAAATAATCATCTGCTTGTTGCATTAGGTAGGCTTTTGCGTGTTCTTTGGTATCTATGTTGAATAATTTTTCAGACAAAAAATCTTCAAAGAGATAAATAGCAGAAACAGGCATTTTTGATAATGCTAAAACCGCCGGCTGTGTAATATCAGCCCGCTTTTTTTGCTTCCAGTCGAACAACTCAATCAACTGCCAAAACTGTTCTTCTGAAAATAAGCCTTCACCATGCTTGTTGCTTTCTACTTTGATCTCCACCTGCGCAGAAGTGCCGGCAGTTTTTTCCAATTCTTTGAGAAATTGGAGGTTTATATCCTTAATGTTTACCCTTAATGTCGTTGTCATCTGCTCCTGTTTTTTTTAATGAACACCCAAGACTTGCCTCCGGTTGTAACGTGCCGAGGACTTCGGTAGCGCTCGCACCATTGACTCGCCTCTCATTTATTCAGCTTTTCCTGAAGCTCTTCCAACAAACAAACAGACGTGAAGCCTTTAGCCTTCAAGCCGGTGTGGAGTTTTTTATCGCCCGTCCAGAGTATTCCGTTGCTTTCTATCGTTAAGGCTACAAAACTCACATCTTTTACATCAATTCCCTCGGTCAATTCCAATGCTTTATTCCAACTGACTTGTGAAATTTGATATTCGTTGATGAATTGTATTTTCTTGAGTACGAGGTATAGCAGTTCCAATAATTCTGATTCCGGGATTTTAGAGTACCGTATAATTTTTTCTTTTTTATCAAATAACTCAACATACAGCATATAGCAGGACAGTTTCTCGTGTTCGTTCAGTTCTTTCAAGAGGAAAGTTCCTATCCTGCTGTCCAGATTCATCAGCGTACTGATGAGGATATTCGTATCTATGATTATTTTCACTTCTTCTGTTCAGTGAATAACTTGTTGGAGGCACCTAATGCTTCGTTGATCTCCTCCGTTAATGCCGCTATGTCTGCATCCGTTGCTTTGCTTTTAGAAATGATGACTTTGTACCTTACATAGTCAATAAAGTCCTGTATATCTCTCATTTCCAAAATTCCTTTGGGAATGGAAATCAGTACTTCGTCAGCATTGGTAGTGATTTTCATGGCATTGCTGTATTTCATGTTGAAACGATAACCCTATAAAGATATTTCATTAGCCGGAACTCAGCATTCTTGTCCGGCTCCTGTTCAAATTCTACGATGTATCGCCATACCGTCATCTGCTCCTGTTTTTTCAATGAACACCCAAGACTTGCCTCCGGTTGTACAGTACCGCCGCCCGCGCCAGCCCCGGTCCGTTACATCTCGTTGAAGGAGCGCCGCCGTCCGCTATACCTGCTCCAAAAACGCCCAAAAATCCTCCGCTATCCGCCGCCGGTTGAAATGCTGCGTGGTGAAATGATGGCCGCGACGGGCCATGGCGCTTACGGTTCCATAGTTACCATCAACCGCCTATGCAAGCCCTCTATCTGCATTTCACGATTAAAAATATTCCGGGCGGCATCCAAACAATGTAGCCGTTTTTCAGCAAGCACCTCATCGGGCAACTGAGCAATGTCATCGAGTAAGGCTTGCATGGCTTCAAAGTCGGAAGGTGGACAAATCCAGCCGGCCCCTTGATCTGCTACAATTTGAGCGCCCTCGCCACCGCCCGCAAAAAGTATGGGCAATCCCGCCGCCATCGCTTCGTATATTTTGGATGGAACAGCGCCATAAATCGGCTTGATCAACGGGATCAGCGTCAAATCGTATTGCATCAACATAGCAGGCACCTCGTCTCGTTTGACGGGTGCGTGCAGGTATATCCCTGCCTTGTTTCCCTGTGCCAGATAGCTTTCTATCGCTTTTCTTTCTGCGCCGTCTCCATAAATGTGAAATTCTATCTGAGCAGGGTCAAATTCCAACTGCCGGCAATACTCGAGAATGCCTTGCGCTACGCCCAACAATCCAGCATACACGATCTTCAATGGATGTTGAAACGGCTTTTCCGGGGCTGCCGGGAATCGCTCCACGTTCACACCGTTGCGAAACAACCACACGCGCTGCCCTCCCGACCGTTCAATGTAATCCACTATTTCCTGCGATTGCCCCGTGCAGGCATAAGCATGGCGATATAAAAAGCGCTCCAAAGATTCCAATATCCGATAAATGATGCCGCCCGGACGTATGGCGCCCAATTCTCCAGCCGATAAGGGCCATAAATCGGAAATATTCAGCACGGTGCGCGCACCGCTGATGCGCCCCATCACATAGCCGCTCAAGGCCAGCAACAAAGGCGGCGATTCTATCCAGATATAGGTCGGACGCTTTTTTATCATCGAAAAAACGGCCAACAAGGCCGTTATGCTAAAGGATGCCATGCTGATGATGCGCGGTATGGCCCTCCGGCTGTTGGAGGCGTACAACCAGTACCGCCTTATTCGCAGGCCGTTCAGTTGTTCCGTCACACTAAATTTTCCCCGATAGGCAGGAAATATCTTGCCCGTCGGGTAATTGGGCAGGGCCGTGACAACCTCTACTTCCCATCCGGCTCTTTGCAAGCCCAGCGCGGCTTCATATAAACGCGACTGTGGAGCTCCCATTTCTGGGGGGAAGTATTGGGTGAGGATGAGGAGGCGGTTTGGCAAAATGATGAATTAGTTGAATTGCAGCAGATATTCCACCATCCGCTCCGCTGCCTTTCCGTCCCAGAGCGGGGGGACAATGCCTTTTTTCCATTGCCCCGCAAACAAGCGCTGCATGGCCGGAGCGATGGCCGCCGGATCGGTGCCCAACAGTTCATTGGTACCCATGTCTATGGTTTCCGGGCGCTCGGTATTGTCGCGCAAAGTCATACAAGGGACGCCCAAAACGGTGCTCTCTTCTGTAATGCCGCCGGAATCGGTGATGACGGCTTTGGCGTGCCGAACCAAATAAATAAATTCCAAATAGCCCATCGGGCCAGTCAGCAGCAGCCGCTTCGATGCCGATGCTTCTGCGGGCAGATTTTTGGCCGTTCTGGGATGTACGGGAAAAACAATGGGCAAATCCTTGCTGTGTTCCAGAATGGCTTCGATCAGTGCCTTCAATTGCGCCGGATCGTCCACATTGGCCGGCCGATGCAAAGTGAGCACGAAATACGACTGCTCCGACAAGCCCGCTGCCGTCCAAATATCGGGTTGCCGCAAACGGGGCATATTCGACAAAAGGCTGTCTATCATCGTATTGCCGACAAAATAGATACGGTCTTCGGGTACGCCGGCGCGCCGCAAGTGCCCGTTGGCGGTTTCGGAAGTGGTGAAAAAATAGTCGGAAATGCTGTCCGTCACTACCCGATTGATCTCTTCCGGCATCGTCCAGTCGCCGGAGCGGATACCGCCCTCCACATGCGCTACGCGAATGTTCAGTTTTTTGGCGGTGATCGAGCAGGCCAGCGTGGACGTGACATCGCCTACCACGACCACCAAATCGGTAGGATGGGCCATCAGGTATTGCTCAAAACCCACCATGATGGCGGCTGTCTGCTCGGCTTGCGTGCCGCCGCCTGCACCGAGATTGGCCTCCGGTTCGGGTATGCCCAATTGCTCAAAAAACTGCTCGCTCATGTTGCGGTCGTAATGCTGACCGGTATGCACCAAGCTGTATGCAATGTCGGCGCCGGCTGCCTGCGCACGCTCAATGGCACGTATGATGGGAGCGATTTTCATAAAATTGGGTCGCGCTCCAGCGATGAGGGTGAGGTGCATTATTTGAAAGCTATGATGGGTGAGTTGTGAGTTCTTTGATTATCTTGGATAAAAGATTGCTTTTTCTTTACTTTGTAGTGGGGCAAAAATAAATGTTCATTTTCTTCAGGCCAAAGGGTTAGATAAGACACTTAAAATGAAACGTTTACTTATCTAATCCTTTGGCGAAAATGACCAATTTATTTTTTATCGCCCCTTTGCTGAACGCAAGCGAGATTTGAGTCGTTATTTTATCTTTAGAGACAAAAATGGAACATCATGCACGCAGCACAGTTTGAATCGGCGCCTTCTTCGAAATTGAATCCTGTTCAGTTGCACCTTTTGGAGCTTTTTTCCAAAGAGATGACAGAACAGGAACTATCAGACATTAAAGAACTTCTGTTGCAGTACTATGCGCGCAAAGTGGAGGAAGAAATGAACTCCATTTGGGAGCGCAAAGGATATTCGCAGACATCTTTCGACGAAGCTACGGCAAACCTCCATTTGAGAGCAAAAAGTAAGCCCTGATGCTCGTTGTTTTGGATACCAATTGCCTGATTCAGATATTGCCTCAAAAGGCAGTTCACCGCGCAATGTACGACGCCTTGCTGCGAGGAGAGTTATCTTTAGCGCTCACTACAGAAATCGTCAACGAATATGAAGAAATACTAAACAACTTCTTTGAAAGCAAAACTTTGGGAGGTAATGTCTGCCGGGTGCTGTTGGAATTACCGCTTACGAGAAGAATCAATATTTATTACAACTGGCATCTCATTGCTGCCGACCCCGACGATGATAAATATGTGGATTGTGCCATTGCCTCAAACGCCGACTTCATCGTTACCAATGACGCACATTTCAAAGTGTTGGAAAAAGTTGATTTCCCAAGAGTTCAATGTATTTCTTTGAGTGCATTTATGGAAATGTACAAGCCGTGAAATGCTGCTCAGTATTAGATGCTAAACCTGTATTTCACTATAAAAATGCTTGATTTTTCCCGCTCCGCTCCGCTCAATGGCGGGTACACGTTCAACGATCAGTTTCAATCCCGGCTCTAAATACAAGTCCATTTGCTGCCGGATAGCGGCTGTTTCTGCTTGCGAGAGTTCCCGGTCGGAGACTATCTGAAAAACGAAAGTATCCAATGCCGTCTGGCGTATGATGAACTCGCGCAAAAATCCGCCGCGCTCCAATAAACTCCTCGATATGTAATAAAACGTCAGTCCTGCTGCCTTGCGACCACTCGGCAACACCGCCATATCGTTCACCCGACCGCTCAACTGCCTCAACACGGGAAGTCCCTGCTGATCGCGGCCCAAAACGCCGAGGTCTCCAATATCGTACCGGATGACCGGCATGGCCTTGTTGTGCAAAGCCGTCACCAATATCCTGCCTTCCTGCCCATCGGGCAAAGAACGACCAGCATCGTCCACTACTTCCAGAAAAACATTGGTAGCGCATATTCCCCACTGCCCGTCCGGGCGGTCGAAAGCCATCACATCGGTTTCCGATGCGCCGTATTCATTGATGACCGGCACACCGAATCCTTCCCGCAAGATGTTCCGGTCTTCGGGCGTACAAGTTTCGGACGTGACGATGCAGGCGCGCAGGGTAGGGCAGAGTTGTTGGAGCACAAGCCCTCGGCTCCTGCAAAAACGGGCAAAACAGGTCATGGCGCTGGTGTACCCATAGGTATAAACAAAACGCTCGCGCCGAAAACGCGCCAACCACTGCTCCAAAACGGAATCGCTCAGATCAAAGACTGGAAACCGAACTCGATTCCCAATGTAATCTTTGGCCAATTCCTTCCAGCGCGACACCCCGCTCAGTGGAATGCCGTAAAACCTTGCTTGCCGCTCACCCAGTTCTATGCCGTGTTGACGGTATTGGTACATAATATTGGCCCAGGTGAGGGCATGACAGGGCTTGTCTTTGGCAAAATAAAACGGATGCCCCGATGAGCCGGAAGTGTTGCCCACATACACCTCTTTCAAGGTATAAGCCGAAGACAGGCACTGCGAAAGCCCCTCCTGAAAATCTTGCTTGCGCAAAATGGGCAGACTCGTCCAGTCTTCGGGCACCGCAGCAGCACACTTGGCTCTGTACCAAGGGTTGGTTTGGTGGTGGTGCCGGAAGATGAGCCATTGTTGGGACTCGACCCATGCCAAACGCTTAGATATATCCCAACTGTGCATTTCGTCAAGCTGCTGCCGAGCCGCTTGTATAGGGTACCCCTGAAGTTTTAATATCGTTGGGAAAATATTCAAATGCGCTCCAATAATTCAATCCAACGCGGGCGAATGACTTCCCAGTCGTATTGTTCGGCTTTTTGGCGGGCAGCTTGGCTCAAACTTTCAGCAATTGCATTGTTATTTATCAGCTTCGTGATTGCTCTGACCATTTCTTCTACATCGTTGGGAGGAACTAAAAGTCCTGTTTTTTCATGTTCGATGAGATAAGGAACCCCTCCGACATTCGTACTCACTACGGGCAAGCCCAAAGCCATCGCCTCGATGACGCTGACAGGCATGTTGTCGAAATTGGTGGTGCTGATAAATAGATCATAATCTGAGGAAAGACTGATCCATTCAGCTTTTGAGAGTCGCCCGGTGAAGGTTATTTTGTCCGATATTTCTAGCTCATTTGCCAGCCTTTGGCAGTTTTCCATACTTCCATCTTTATCAGGGCCTACCATACAGAGGTTGGCATCGGGAAATTGCTTCGATAATTGATGTAGTACCCGAATGGCCATTTGCGGATGATAAGTCTCGTCGAAAGCTCTCACCCACAATAGGCGAGCTTGCAGTTGTCGCCTTTTTTTAAAGGGATAATTGGTGATAGGAATGAAATTAGGAATGACCTCTGTCTCATACCCCGCATCCCGAAAAGATGCCTGTAAATAGCCGGAAGGCGCGATAAGTTTGTGAGCATGCCCAAACAAGTAACGGCAAAGCCGGGGATTATGGAGCAGCCTGCTCGGAAGATTGCCGCCATGCAAAATGCAGAGGTATGGAATGTTTTTCAATCGGCACAACATGCCGCACAAAAGGGCATAATAAAAATTTAAAGTACTATATACATCTATCACCACAGGTTGTTCTTGCCGACCGTATTTCCACACTGCCCATAACATTTCAGCCAGCCGCCGCAGGCGATTGCGTTGGCGCGAGACTAAATGTAGCTGCACTTCCGGCAATAAGTGAGGAGCCAAAGACTCTGCTACCGAAGGATAGCCGCCATTGCTATTGCTGGAAAGGTGGTTGCCGATGTAGAGGATGGTCATAGCTTTCTCAATGAAAATCTATGTGATTTTTCAGAATTTGCACCAAAAATTTACTTTGAACTTCCAGAGTGTTCGTTTGAGCCAAAGCATAGCCATTGCGAATGAGTTTTTGGCGAAACGCCTGATTTGTTATTATTCTCTTTACTGCCTCCACTATGGCTACAACATCTTTGGGAGGGATAAGCAGCGCATGGTGCTCATCTTTCAAATAATGTGGAATGCCGCCAACACTAGAAGCAATAACCGGGCAGGAATTGGCCATCGCCTCCCAGATGGTGCGGGGGAAGCCTTCAAAATCACTCAGAGAGGCAATGATATAAATTTGAGCATCTCTGTAAAGTTGATTTAATTCGTGTCCCACTTTTTTGAATCCGTGATAATGTAATATTTTTTTACCGTTGTATTCTGATATATTGATTAATTCTTCGATATAATTTTTATGTTTAGCATCTAACATTCCCGCTATGTGTAATTCAATGGGAACGCCCTCTTGCTGCAATATCAAACAGGCCTTTAGGATGTTATCAATTCCTTTTTCCCGTACAATACGACCCGTATAAAGGAGATTGATTATATTTTTGTTCTCTACAAATGAGTCTGATCGGTTATAGAAATCATCATCTGAGAGAGTGGTTGTTTTTATTAAATATAGATGCTTGTAATCGCCTACAAATTGTGTAAATAATTTTTCTGAGTTTACAATGACGAGCCCCCCGTTCATTGCTTTTTTAAACTTTTGATCATTACTTACAGTGTACCATTTAACTAAAACATCTCTGATGCTATTAATTTTAAAATCTTGCATTCCTTCCTTATAATCACCAACCACCAAATAGGCAGTCTTTTGCTTGTTAGATATGTGCAATCTAAAATATGGAGCTAAAGGACTTGGGCCTCTTATTAAGAGAATATCTAAGTTTTCAATATGTTCATTAATCGGTTTTAATAACTGTTTGTGAAAAATAGAACGATGCCAGGCTGGACTTTTTATACCCAAGTTTACCCATGAAATATTGTTGCCGGAAAGTTCGGTATCACAGTTTATGGCTTCTGTTTTATCGGCCTCGTGTAAAAATAATGTTAAGTTATTTACCTCGTTAGCTAATGCATTGATAAAGACAGCTAAATATCCAGGCAGGTATAACTTTCCTTCCTTTTTTGTTATGGTAATATGATAATAAAATCCCAGATTCATCTTTTTCTGAAAGATGATGTAGCTGCACATGCCAAACCTATAAGAAACCAGGCAAATACATTGACTATGGCAGAAATAAAATAAAGGTGAATGGACATGCCTACCAGGCCTAAATAGACTGGCAAATAATCTTGAATCGTATTATAATGCCGAATGAAGTGGATAATATTAAGAGCTAATAACAGCACAAGCGGAATAAACAATAACAATCCTCCTTCTGCCAATACGTTGATGTAGGAATTATGTGCGCTTGTTCGTTGTACATCGGCTTTATTGACTACATACTTTGCGCCTTCAAATGATTTATCAAAGTCAACTGAAATATTGGTAAAGTTATTTAATCCAATTCCATTATATGGATACTGCTCAAATATTGCCAGTCCTTTTTTTACCATGGCTACTCGAGTAAGATAAGAACGGTCTTCTTTTTGAATTTTATTACTTTGATAAATCATTTCATGTATTCGTTCGCTAGACTGAAAAACTAATGCTTCCACCTGTTTGGTATAAAATAGGGCCATTGCGAATGGAATGAGTGCTGCGGCAAGAAGAATGCGTTTCCAGTTGATGCGATCAGCGTATAAAACGCCGATACCACTTAAAAATACCAAAACCATACCTGCACGGCGCCCATCAATCAATAAAGCAAAAACCAATAAGGTAAAAAAAATGGTAGCCCAGATTCTTCCCTTTTGGCTTTTAAGGTGATGTACCGCCATAGGTGTAAAACAAATCGTTAAAAAAGCAAAAGCATTCGGCGTCATAGCATTAAAGAAAGGAAGAGATTCAAGAATGTGTTGAAAAAAAAAATAATATAATACGGTCATCATAACTCCCCAAAATACAGCCTTATACACGACTTTCCAATTGATCAAGCGCCGTTGTGCCACCATTACCACTATAAGAATACACCAGTAGATGTAATTGGGCAAGACGCTTATTGCTCGGTCTGTAGCATTGCTGGCAGCCTCAGGTGGGATATTGAGTACTGATAGTATACTTCCCAATGCAAATAGGACTACAAGCCACTGTGTCGGTTTTTTTAACCCCAGCAGACTATTTTTGCTGTATTGCAATAAAAATAATACTATGGCGCCGAATACCAATACAGATGCATTTTGCCCTAATATCAATACAGAGGGAAACGCCATGAGAAAGCTGTATAAAAACAACAGGCGTTCCCATTGTTTGTTTTTGGTTGCGGCTCGCCGTTGTTGAATGCGATATTCAGCCTGTTGCATGTTTGGCTATAGTGATATCCTTTTTAATTTCAGCCTCCCAATTGATATGAGGAGTAATTTTGTTCGATTTATGCGGCCGGGTGATAGCAAGCATAATACCGTCCAAAGTTCCTATAACTTTATCTTTTCGTGATTGAGATGGTTTTACAAGCATTGAAACCAATGCGATAATAAGCCTCCAGAATGCAAACCAGTAGAAAATTATTAGTTCAATGTAATATGATTTATTTTTCATCTCTGAATATATCCTACTCAGGTATAATCTGGAATAAATGGTTTTAGCTATAAATAATCTACTATCGTTGAAATATGTACTTTGATTTGGAGGGTGATAAAGACATAAAATTGGATTGAAGACTAATTTTCCGAACTTCAAAGATAACATACTAATCACCTTATCTTCTCCCATACTTACCTTGAGTTCAGTCTGCGCTAATAGATCTTCTGGAATTGTATGTTTAACAATCTTCCTTTTAAAACTCATACATGGCCCATGAAAATATTCAACGTTATTTCTATTCGTAGGTTTTGGGCCAACTATACCCAGTCGGCTCACTGCGCCAGGATGCGGAAAAGTAACGCCAGTGAATTTCCAAAACCAGTTCACCACCTTATTATTGGTAGGGAGGATGGCAGTATCAAGATTACTTGAGATGGAACTGTGATAATCAATTGCAACAGAAGCTCCAATAACTGTTTTATCCTGATACGCATTGAGAATAAGTGTGAAAATATTAGAATTGGTAATTATCAAGTCATCGTCAAAAAACACAACAATATCAGATGTTGCTGCGGTTGCGCCGAGCAATCTTTGATAGGGTTGGTTTTTGTGGGAAGACCGGATATACCATACGCCAGCGATACCTAACAAATTAGTATGAACTTCATCTGAAGAATCCACCACAATGACTTTTTCTGGGGCCGGATTACACTCCAGCGCCTGACATACCAAGCTGAAAACCTCTGCCGGGCGATTATAAGTGGTGATGATGAGATCGAAAGTCATCCAATCAGACTTTGGTATAAGGCAATATTTTTTTCGAGTACTGTTTCTTTGGAAAATTTGTTAAGTACATGATTTCTCCCATTTAAGGCAACATTGTCTAAGGTTCCTTGCTGACTTAGTAGCTTGTTAATTTTGATTGCCGACTCCTCATAATCGTCTATATTCATCAGCCAACCCGTTTTTCCTTCTTCTACAATTTCCGGCCCGCTTGCTTTGTCGGTCAGCAATACGGGGATGCCGCAAGCCATCGCTTCGATGGCGGTCAGCCCAAATGCCTCCGCGCGGGAGGGCATAACGAAAAGTCTGGCGCTGTTGATGAGTGCAGGCAATTCACTATGAGGTATTTTGCCTAAGAATGAAACCCTTTGTTGTTGATCTGGATGCAATATGTTCATCAATTCTTCTTTGTATTCATCTGTGTAGGAGCCTGCCAATTCTAAATATACATTGCTATTGAGATGAAACAGCTCGTTGAGAATGAAAAAAAGCTCAGACAGACCTTTTCGAGAATAGATGCGACCAAAATACAACAACTTAAAGGGATCGGATTCTACATTGTCATCTCGCTTAAATATACTTGTATCAACGAAATTATAAAGACAGGTGTATTGTAATTTATTTTGGTGTAAAGCACGCAAAGTTAGATTGCCTATGTGGCGGGAAACAGCGCAAAGCGCATCAGAAAATTTAATGTTTTTTCTCTCAAAATAAGCTAGTAATTTACTTGGGCGCTTTTTTTCATATATTTGGTGTGCTGTATTGGCACCATGAAGTCTTACCAAAAGCTTTACTGAAGGTTTATAAAAGAGAGGACCGCTCCAGTCAAAACTCTCGACCAAATCGGGCTTATAAGTTTTAATTAATTTTTCGAGTTGATTCGATAAATTTCTTCGGCTTAATATTGGTTCAAGAGAGAATGTAAAACGTCCAATGCGGACAGCTTTGAATTTTTTTAACGGAATCCTAATCACCCATACGCCATTTTCATATTTCTGCTGTTCAATTTTGACAAAAGGATCATAACCTATTACGGCCACTCCATGTCCTTTTTCTACCAAACCTTCCGCTAAGTCTTTTACAATGACCCCAATACCTCCATGAGTAGTGGGTGGATATTCATTGCAAACGTATATGATCCTCATGATTTCTAATTACATTTTCAAACATATCTGCATATTGCCGCACCTGCTTTTCAAGGCTGAAATGTTGATTTACCCGCAGGGAAGCAGCTTCCCCCATCTGTTTGCGAAGCGCCGGCTCTTGAATGAGTTTCTGAAGTGCTTTGGCGGCCGCATCGGCATCGTAACGAGGTATTACCAAGCCGGTTACTCCATCTTCAACATTTTCTGGTAGGCCACCGGTGTTTGAAACAACACATGGAATACCCAGATTTTGAGCTTGCAGCACCGAGTTGTTGAAGCCCTCCTCTATAGACAAGAGCAGGTAAATATCAGCGCTGAATACCAATTTGTTAACCTCATCCTGTGATTGCCAACCATGAAAAATCACATTGCTTTGGATGCCCAAACGCACGGCTTCTACTTGTAAGAATTCTTTTTCAGGGCCGTCGCCGATGATGTGATAATTGATATGGAAGTCTGGTAACTGATGGATGACCATGCTAACTGCTCTTAGCGAATAAATGTATCCTTTCGTCCATGCCAAACGGGAGGCTGATGTAATGGTAATTATCTTGTCAGACTTAACAAGATTGCCTGCTCGAATTGTTACTGGCAATGCAGCCGGAGGTATGATAGTAATTTGATCGGGTGGAAAACTTCTACTTACAGCCTTATGCTTGAGGTATTCACCCAATACATGTAAGTGGTCAATTTGGGTGAGTACATTATCAAAACCTTCCGGTTCAAAGTCGAAGTCTTGTCCACGGCTACTAGCGATAATAGGCGTATTGCCAAAAATATTTCGACTTCGAAAATGTTTAGCCGTTTGTAAGGCATTTATATAGATTAAATCAAATTTTTTTCCAAGGAGTGAACTGAAATAATAAAGCTGACCATAACATTGCAGGATTGATGATCCCTTGGCTCTGCAATATAGAAAAATTTTATAGCTTTGCTTGATATTAGTGAGTATTTTATAGCAACTAATTAAATGCGGGAACGGGTTTAAAGTGAAATGACGTCTATATAATGCGTTCTTTAAGCATGATTTTACAGCCTCTTTTCCAATTAACTGTTCTCCGAATTCCTTATCAGAAGAAGAAAATATAAAAAATTGTAACCTGGGGTAAACTTCTTTAAGCCGATAATACAGCCATGTTAAGTATGGATGTGCTTTGCTTGGCCAATGGCTTATCACAACAAGTATCTTCGGCGAATTCATAGAAATAGTTAAATCTTCCAAAAATTAGTGAATATATCTGCATGTTTTTTTTCTGAAAATAGCCTATTTATAATTTCTTTGCCGTTGTTGATACAAGGATTGTAGTCTGCGGCGATTAAAGTACTTTTCATTCCTTCATATATACTTTGAACATCGCCAGATCGGCACAAATAGCCGTTATGCCGATGTTGAATGATCTCCTTAATTCCACCGCAATCCGTCGTTACCACGGGTATTCCCGCCATCATGGCCTCCGCCAAGGCGTTTGGAAAACCTTCCTGCAAGCTGGAAATTACAAAAACTTGTGCTTTGGCAAAATAGGTTCGGATTTCATCATGCGATTTTGTTCCCTCCAAATGAATCCGCTCTTGCAAACCCAAGTCCCGGATCATGTATTCGAGTAAGGGGCGTTCTGGTCCTTCCCCTAAAATGAACAGTTTAAAGTCTATTCCATCCTGTAATAGCTGATGCGCTGCCAGAAGTAAGTCCGGGAAACCTTTGGCCCAATGCAATCGCCCAACGCTTAATAAATAACCTTTCTGTGGATTTCGTCTAACATTGTGCCATTCATCGCTTATTACCGTGCGAATAACCTCAACTTTTTTTGGAGAAAGGTGCGTCAAACTACAGAATTGTTGTTTAAGGGATTCGCACACAGCATGTATTCCAGCTGCTTTCTCACCAATAGCCTTTAATTTATCTGTGTATCCATCGGTGATGTAAGGGAAGACTTGAATATCGGAACCTCGGATACTGAATGTAAATGGAATTTGCAAATCGTCTGTTATCCAAGCCCACTGAATGGCCGTACTAGCAAATTGAAAATGAATTATATCAGGTCGTGCCTTTTCAATGGCGTTTAATATGGCTCTTTTTTTTGCATTTTCCCAATGCATTAGCATATATTTTAGCCGGAAGCCTACCTTTCGGAATGACTGCATCCGGTTGAAATTGGGAAGCGAAAAACAGTTCTGCAATCCTTTCAATGGTGGCCGAGCCGAACCCGTATGTTGGGCTTGGGTATAGGCCCAACTCAATTGAACATTGGTATGCTCCACAATGGCTTTGGCGTGTTCGCGTATAAAGGTTTCGCCGGGGGAGGCATTAAGGATTTCGAGGATATGCATAATTTACTTCAATAGTTCATCGTAAAACTTCATCCAATCCTCTGTTTCCCGATCTGGATGAAACTTAGACACCATGTATGATCTGCCTGCTTTACCAAATTGTTCTCGAAGAGTTGCAGACGCTATGAGTCGATGTAATGCTTCTGCAATACTTAATGGATCGGCAAGAGGCACTAGAAAAGCACTTTGATTCTCTTGCACGGCTTCGGGAATTCCCCCAGCAGAAGTTGCTACGATGGGCAACTCCATTGCGGATGCCTCCAGAATGGCATTGGGGAGCGCTTCTGTAAGAGAAGCGTGCAGGTAAATGTTGGCACGCTCCAACCAGGTTTTGACTTGCTCGCGACTCTGCTGCCCGTGAAAAAAAACGCACTGGTTTAATCCCAGCCTTTCTCTGTGGAACAACAATTCTTGCAAGTCACTGCCCTCGCCAAGAATATGATATTCAAACCTCAGTTTGGAATCCATCAATTTTTTCATTGCTTCCAATGCAAAAAAATAACCCTTTTGCCAGGTAAGCCTGCCTGTGCTCAATATCAGGATGCGCTCAATAGAGCGCTCTTGTTGTCTCCTCGTCTTGAAATAGTCTGTATCAACAGACCGATATATTACTCGGCATTTATCTTCGGAGGCGCCTAATTCAATTGCTGCCTGTTGAATATGGTCGCTCACGAAATGAAGTAGGCGGGCCTGTTTATAGATGTCAAGCAGAGATGATTTCCATATTGTATCTTCTTGGGGGCGAACGAGAGTTTCGTATCCCCGGAATGAAAAGGCTAAATGTTTGGCGTCAATTACTTTTTGTAATGCGGGATACTGTTGCGCATTTAAAAAATGTAAGGCATTGTATTGATTACGCATCAAAATTGGGTGGAGCAAGTATTCTTTAAGCGCTGTATTTCTATAATTGTGAGATGCTATATATTGAATTAAATGAGCTAACTTTTCCTTCTTACTACTGCACCTTATAGGGAATATGCAATCATCGGTCGCACCCATGATTTTATGAGCATACGTATCAAATGACCTTGAGCTTTTTAAGTGTTGGTAAAAAGCGGAAAGATAAGGTTGATTCGGATGCCCAAATACATCAAAAATTATGGCCAATTCTTTTCTCAAATCAGATTCACTTTTTTAGAGGTAATATATTTTTCTCCAGCCCTCAGTGAAAGGATTGTATCGTAATGTACAAAACCAATACTGCATATACCTTTTTGATTTGGTAAGTTTTTAGAACTCGTATAGATGTAACCGGTTGAATAACCCTTTTGAGCGAAATCATGCAGGATATGGAGCAACAAAGATGTATTAATCCCTTTTGACTGGAATTCTTGTTTTACCCTTGTGTGGTAAATCATAAAATCTTGTCCTTTGCGGAGCGATATGTATTGTCCGGCCTGCTGTACAAAATGCAGGCCTTCAAATTGCACCCACTGGTACGCAATGGGCCTGCCTTCAAAACTCGTAAGATAGCAGCAGGAATGCCCATCTGTGAGACGCGCGGTCACTTTTTTTATGTCAATAGGCCAGATTTCATGAAGCATTTCCAGTTCCGACAGCGCTAACAGCCGAATGGATACCCGGATTTTAGGCGGGCGTAGTTCAGGAATGAATTGCAGGTCATGGCGATAAAAATATTCCCGATGCAACCCTATGCTGCGCAGGCTTTGAAGAGCTTTCCTACAGCCTTGCCACATCCGATAAGCTGATGCCTTCCAAGTCATAGCGGGAGGATAAATGTATAAATAAATGGCGCATACTGTTCAAATATGCATTCAGTTCCGTTTCGGTTTGTGCGTACGGACTTGCCTGCGGAATGATTTCGTTGCTATGGAACATCATGTTCAGGAACACCGGCTTTCCGTATTTTCCAAATGCCTGGATGTATTGCTCCGAGAGCGCAATCATTTCCGCTGCGGTGCTTTTGTAAGGCCTCAGCCAGGTGATGGCGGCACTGCGTCCCATTTTGCCGAGAATTTTTTTGTGTATCATGGAGCGGTCCGACAAGCGGCGCAGCAGAAAGCGGGGACAATACAGCAGGCTTGGGTTTCCAAGTGTGGCCGGCGCCTCCAGAATGCGGTGACTGCCTGTCAACAGCAGGTTCCGGCGGGAAGGCCGATAGGGCTGCAGTGGAGCACCCCAATAGTTCACTTCCAGCCCATTACCGAAACTGTGGGTGCGAAAAGGGCATACGCTGGAATCTACTAAGTAGCCGAGCCGCTCTAATATATCGAGCGTGGCCGTACTCATGCCCCAGCGTCCAGCGCGGAAGGAGGTTGGAGGGTAGCCAAAAGCGCTGCTGAAGAGCGTTGTCAAGTTTTCCAATTTCCAGCGCTCCACCTCCGGAGTATAGGCTATCTGCGGCGTCTGGGTCCGATTGGCCTCCCAATCGGCTTCCGGTTCAATAAATTCGCCGTGCAGGTGGGTGCCCAATTCTGCATGAGAACAGGCCTTCAGCGTTTGTACGCAATTTGCATCTGTCAATACTTCGGGACTGAGCAGATACGTCGGTTTTAACCGGAATTCTTCAAAAAGCGGGGTCAAGATTTGAGGAATGCCCTGTGTAATTGACTCAAAACTCATGGGACGCTGCAATAACCAACCGGGGCCTTTGTCGCATTCGGTGTCTATGGTGATGAGGAAAAAGATTTTCATCCTATAAAAGCCTTTTCAGGTAAGATACCTTATTATAAATCTTCGCAAAGCGGTTTCTCCATGAGAAAGGATTATACACATGAATTTCCACCAGACGCTCCATTTGGTTGGCCAACTTGCTTTTATATCCTGCAAGGCCGCGCATGTGATTGCATTGAATTTCTTCAGGGCGATGAAAAGCCCGCTCCATCAGTTTGTATAATAGAATTTTTCCGGGGCTGTATTTTTTGAAATCTTCATTATAGGCATGGTTCCAGTGATAACGGATTCCCCTGAAAAGCCAATCTAATTGAAATGCCCAGATATTATCGTCCTGATCTTTCAGGAAACTCAATTCAACCCAGCCCTTTTTTTCGAAGGATTCTGTAACGGCTTTGACAAAAGTAATTCTCTCTGGGGTTTCATAGGTATTGTATTGACCGAGAGAAGCTCTTCGTTGTGCATATAAATGTAAAACCTGTTCTAATTTGGCATACACTCCTTCTCTGTGGGATTCAATGCGCAATTGGATGTTTAGCCGGTCTATCTGTCGCAAGTCTTTCAAGAGGTCTTTATTTTGGGGCCTTAAAAACGAATTTAAGTATTGATTCCAATCCAACGTAGTATCTACAAAATAAAAGCCGTTTGTTTCGTTCACCCGAACATTGAATTGATTATATGTAAGGCTTTGTGCCAATGCAGTATGGCCTGCCCAGGAAGCGGGAATTTCTGAAAGAAACAATTCGTCCCAGTCTTGGGAATACTTTCGCAGCCAGTTTGAAAAATTGATGGCAAAAGAGGATTCAAAACCAGGTTGTACCAATGGCTGGAAAAAGTCGCTCGGTCCGCGTCCGAGATATTGTAAGTTAATTTTTTTACTGAACCTTGTTTGGAAATGTATTTTTTTACATAGGGGGAGTATGCCCAGTAAGGCGCCCTCATTCCAGTAATAATAATAAAGGGGCTGTACGTAATAGGCTTTTTCGTAGGCGCTTAGCCATTCAAGAGTTTGTGCTATGGGGAACTTAATATATTCTATATTATTGTTAAATAATTGGAGATATTTCATATGAACGGGTACTTTGTAATTGTGAAAAAAAATAGAAGTATTTGTTTTGATTTTTAAATGGATTAATAAAATGTTTTTTGTCCCTTCGCAACTCTATTCAATATAGAGTTAGTATGATAAATTAGTAATCATTTTTTGTAAAAATAGATTTAATGTAAGTAAAAGGTATATATAAAGCTATTTTTATCATTTTTTTTACATGCCAACATAAAGGTTTGGCCTTGGGAGGAGGAATATCTGTTCTTGAAATTGTTGCATGCTCTTTTTGTTCAATTGAATTGCCAGATTTACTGACTTTAAAAAAAGACATTATGTTGTCAATATTGTATTCTAAATTTAATTGTAAATATGGGACATCTATAATTGACTCTGTAATTGCCCATTTTTCATAACTCTCAATAATATCACTTCTCGTTAACGAAGTAGTATTAGAAGTATTGGCCGAAAATTTTAACGCAGCAAGTGCTATTTTATATTGAATATCAAAGGAAGTGCGACTATTCCATTCATCAATAAAATACGGAACGTACCTTTTAAACTTAATAGCATGTATGAAAGCAGTTTTATATATATCATGGTTGTACTGCTCAAAGTCATGAATTCCATAAACATCTGCTCCTTTATATCTATGGTAACCAAGTTCTATCATGCGTCTTACAGTTTCACCTTCGGGCCTTAAAACCTTTGAATCAGTTGGTACAAGCGGAAGAGCAATATCAATAAGCTCAGTCCGGAATAGATGTGGTCCTCCGTTTCTGGAAAAACAAAATAGCTTATCCAATACCCGGCCTTGAATCATGAAAAAATGATCAGGTAATCCCTCCGCTAAATTTACTAGATCACTAATTGCATTTGTACGAAGTAAAATATCTGCATCCAAGGCTAATGTCCATTTTCGCCCGACATCCTTGCCTATTTCGAATGTTTTGATTACGGCATTATAGAAAGGGGTTTCATTAATTATGGTAATCGCTTGAGGAGGCACTTCCTTATTAGCCAAGTGGTAGGATAATTCTGTAGTTCGTTCACCGGAAGAACGAATGACTACTGTAACATTTTTAAGCATAATTCATATTGAATTTTATAATCAAACCTGTGTTGAGAATCACAAAACATTTATAGAAATTATTTTTTTATTTTTTTTGCGATTTTTTTAAATAGAATTTTAATGTGACTATTTATGATATCATTTTGAGGTTTTTTGATGAGAAAGGCATAGTTTCCGATAATTTCATCTTTTGTTGAGGACAAACCTTTCATGACTGTTCCATTAATAACTGTCACCCATTTTTCTGGTAAGTGAGAGGCAATGGCAAAAATATATACAGAAGATTCTGGATGTTTATTAAAGCTAAGATGGAGAACTTCCATCTTATTTCGCTCAAACATCTTGATAATGGCAGAAGGTGTAAACCTCCAATAGTCACCATATTCTCCGTGCATTTCTTGAAGAAAAGGAACAACAATGATTACAATGTCTCTACTTATTTTACATATATTATCAAAAGCAGTATTTACCTCGAAAATATGTTCTAAAGTTGTATGGTTGAAAGCGACATCAAAAGATTTATGTAACGATGTGGGCAATTCCGCTGTCAGGTCTAAGAATATCTCGTTTTCAATACCCTGAAAACCTCTTGCGTCTGCATTATAATTGGTTAATGAATAGGATATCGCATTAATGAAATAGTCTTTATATTGACGCCCTTCTTTATCACTATCTTTCCAGGCACTTACATTGACGACCTCTCCGCCAAAAAGGTGTGCAAACTTTTTGAGCTCTAAATTAGACCAGATTCTCGGTAGTCTGAATTTTCGGTCAATGTTTTTAGGATATAGATTACTCATTGAAAATAGTGTTGTCGAAACCACAACTCCAAAATTAGAAGATGAAATTTCACGTTCGTTGGTAATGTGTCTAACAGAATGTTTTTCTTTAATATTCCCTGATGTTGCAGGAGTCCATTGTGCAATAATTGGACAAAACGATGGTCGAAAATATTTTTTAAATGTTGATGGCTGAATCCTCGCTTCGGCATATCTAAAATATCTGCATCTAATCTACTTTTTAGATTTTCTCTGATCAGGTGTTTTTTTACGCCATCCTTCAAATAGATGCTGCTATGTAGTGAAAATGTAAATTCAAATATTTCGTGGTCCTGAAATGGTACCCTTACCTCTAGCGAATTAGCCATACTTGATCTGTCTGCTCTGGTTAAACATGGCTCAGGAAGAAAGGTGTGTATGTCAAGATATTGGACAGTCTTTACCGGGTCATTAAACTCTTTATAAAATTTTTTAAAAAACCACAATCCTTGTGAATTTATTTGTTGCAATATTTCATCATTAAGCACTTCCGCCTTCAGTATTCCTTTTAGTGCCCCAGTCATCCATGAGTTGTATTTATTGACAACTATTTTTTCTTTTCCGCTGTATAAGTGAATGAGCTTTTCCTTAAAGGTAAGTTGTTTAAAATAATTATTAATCGCATAATGCCAATTATATCCGGCAAAAGCTTCATCTCCTCCATCTCCGGCAAGTACAACTTTAGTATGTTTTGATGCGAGATTAGATACATGATAGTATGGAATCATAGATGAAATTGCAAATGGTTCATCATAAAAATGAGTGAGTTCTTCGAGTACGGAAAAGTTGTCAAGATTTTCTGAAAGCAAATATTCGCTATGATCAGCACCAAAGTTAGCTGCTATTTTTCTAGCGTATTCATGCTCGCTTCGATTTGAATTTTCGTAGCCAATAGAAAAAGTTGATACATGATACCCAGCATTTCTCATGTGCATTAGTAAAGTGCTGGAGTCATATCCTCCACTTAGGAAAAGGCCTACCGGAACATCGCTAACCATATGTTCTAAGGTAGCTTTTCTGATTAATTCATTTGCACGTTCAATGGCAACCTTATCTTCAACGATGTCGTTACTGCTTTTTAAGTTCCAATACTGTTCTGTAATAAGTTTTGACGAATCAAAATCATAAGTCAAAAAGTGAGCGGGGGGTAATTTTTTCACTTTTTCCCAGATACTCTTAGGATTAGGTACATAAGAATAAATAAAAAAGTCAGCAAGTGAAGAGACATCAAGAGACCTTTCTACTGATGGGTCTTTCATAATTGACTTTAATTCAGAAGCAAAAATCAACCTGTTTTTATCGTTATAGTAGTAGAAAGGCTTAATTCCAAAACGATCTCTTGCTGCATAAATCTTTTTTTTGTTCTCATCCCATAAAGCAAATGCAAACATGCCTTTAAGTCTGTTCAAAAGACCTTTTATCCCCCATTCTTCATATCCATGAATTAATACCTCCGAATCTGTTTGCGACTTAAACATATGCCCTTTGTTTTCCAAATCTCGCTTTAATTCCTTATAGTTGTATATTTCCCCATTATAAGTAAGCCATATATTCAGTGTTTCATTACACATTGGCTGTTTGCCATCTTCGCTCAAGTCAATGATAGACAAGCGACGATGGCCAAGAACAACATGACTGTTACATAAGGCTTCTGTCCCTGCGCCGTCAGGCCCTCTATGTGATAGCATATCACGCATTGCATCAAATAAAGTGATGTCAACTTTATTTTTATTATCAATATATCCGATAATCCCGCACATCGTTCTAATTATTGATTGTTTCCCACTCACAAGTATCTGTAAAAAAAACGCCATGTTTTTGTGTGTTCAACATGTTGCCTGTTCCAAATACATCGGCCTCATTCACTTCTAATTTTCCAACATTAATAATATAATCCAGAACTATATTACCAGATGCCAACCAAAGATTAACTGAATACGAACTTGGTAATAGATATAGTTTAGGTATGGTAATTTCAATCATTCCCTCTCCCTCTATGATTTCAATATTAATCCCCTGGGATTTAGAGTCAATCACCAATATTCGTTCATCAAAATTTCTGCATATTGTAATGGCTAACTGAACAGATTTTAACTCCTTTTGGGATGTGTAATAAACATCCAGTACTAATTTGCCTCCGGAGATAACAGGCGTCTCGTGATTGAATACAAGTTTGGTAAATCTTACTTCACCGCTCCCTTCGCGATCTGTTCTCTCATTTAACAAGGCTTCAGTAAAATCGAGCATTTGCATTCTATAATGATTTACGCTGACAGAAGTTTTGTCATTTGAAATTATTGCTCCATGATTCAATAGAATACATCGATTGCACAAGCTCTCCACAGCTACCATATTATGACTGACGAATAGCACAGTTCTTCCATCGGTTTCCGCAACTTCCTGCATTTTCCCTAAACATTTCTTCTGAAACTCCGCGTCTCCCACGGCCAGCACCTCGTCAATGATCAATATCTCCGGCTCCAAGTGTGCTGCCACGGCAAACCCCAGTCGTACCCTCATGCCGGAGGAATAAAACTTGACGGGCGTGTCTATGTATTTTTCCACGCCGGAGAAGTCCACAATTTCGTCGAGTTTGGCGTCAATTTCGCGGCGGGTCATGCCGAGGATGGTACCGTTCATGTAGATATTTTCGCGTCCGGTGAGTTCGGGGTGAAATCCGGTGCCTACTTCGAGCAGGGCAGAGACGCGGCCGCAGAGGCGCACTTCGCCGCTCGTGGGTTCGGTGATGCGGGAGAGGATTTTGAGCAGGGTACTTTTCCCCGCCCCATTGTGTCCGATGATACCGAGTACTTCGCCTTGTTGCACCTCAAAGTTGATATCGCGCAGTGCCCAGAAGACGCTTTCGTCGTCGTGTTGGAAGCGGGAGAGATTGCGGAGTTGGCGGAAGTTGTCTAAGGGAGCGCGGAGCAGTTGTCCGAGTTGACCGATGAATGTATCGGCGCGTTTTTCGCGAAGGCCGATGCGGTATCGTTTGGAGAGGTTTCGGACTTGGATGACGGCGTTGCTCATGGAGTGGTAATCAGGGCTTGTAGTTGATCCAATTTGATGGTATTCAATTTGGGGAAACTGACATCGGCAAGAACATTGAAATGCTTATCATGCGTAACGATGAAGTCTGCCTGACCTGCAATGGCGCAGTCAACAAATTTATTGTCATCGGGATCGGCTTCAATAAGGTTCCACTGAAAATAAGGAGTAACCAATTCGACATTTGAAAAATCGAGTAAGAAATCTAATTTTTCATTGATCAAAGATGGTCCGTATTTTTCAATACATTTTTCCATATATTCAGTGAGAATGTCATTGCTCACCAATATGGAGAAGCGGTTATGTATAATTCCATCGAATACCCACCAATATTTGTGATGAGGAAGCAGAGATACGAGGAAGACATTCGTATCGAGTACCAATTTGAGTTTATTGTTCATCTTCGTTGAGCCACTCGTCGAGGGTATCGTCGGAGATGGCTTGTTGTTGTGCTGCGGCTTCTACTTTTTCTACAAAGCGTCCGGCAAAAAAACGAGCCAATAAGTCTTTCACCTGAAGCAGCTCTTCTTCGGAAGGATGAAAAGAATAAACTTTAAGCAGTTCTAATTGTATCGGGCTGAATTTGGAGGCGCCTGTATTCATAATGCTGTTTTATGATGAAACATGAAAAAAACGGGTTGGGTTGAGGGGTGCGGGTGGCGGTTCGCCCATTCGGGAAATCAGAGGGGCCGGGCGCGGGCGGTATCGTTTGGAGAGGTTTCGGACTTGGATGACGGTATTGCTCATGGTTCGTGGGATGCTTTCTTAAGCTTCTTGCTACTAGCTACTGGCTGCTGGCTGTTAGCTTGGTTTTCGAAGTATAATAAGGTTTTCCGTTTGGGAAGATTTCAAAGCGTGGAGCGGGTCAAATCAGAGTAAAAAGTTCCTGATGTTTACCTGATTTCGACAAGCGGAGAAGCATGAGAAAGAAGCGAAAGCGCACCGGGCAGATGTATCGCAAGCAAAAATTGGAGGTTGGCATTGGATGTATTGCCGCAAGTAAGCCAAATGATACGATCATTTAAGCTGCGGTGGAGGTGATTACGACCGGATGATCGAACCTGCGGGCTACATAGATGAGGCATACCCGAATGTCCTCAGGTTCTAAATCGGGCAATTCTTCCAGAATTTGTTCTGGTGAGAGGCCGGCGGCTAAGAGTTCCAGTACATCTGTGACTCTGATGCGCATGCCTCTTATGGTAGGCCGGCCACCGCAGATGGCTTTGTCAATGGTAATTCGATCTAAGGCATCCATAACTTCAATTGATATGAAGGGAACAACAACAACTTCGCTGCTATGGTTGGCTGGGCTGCGGTCCTCTCTTTTGGAGAGTTAGAGGGACTGCGGGCCGATGAGCGGCGTTTTATTTAGGCTGCATTTTGCGTATTCGGATTTTACCCGGTTGAATGACGGTGAATGCGCCCTCCAGTTCGCCGGCATAGCTACGAACAACATCTGAGACTAATTTTGCTTTTGCCTCTGAATGTAGTTCGTGTAAGCGGTTCAGAATGATTCCGGCATGTGCTCTCCCATCTCTATAAGCAAGTTCACCAAAATCCTTATCCCTCGTAATTAACAGCCTGTTTTCAACAAAGGCCATTTCCAGTATAATTTCATCGTCTGTTCCTCCGGCAAATTCTGCAATGTAGATTACATCGTGGCCGTCTTTTCGAAGTTGAAGAACGATGTCCATATCCACGCCTTCATCTGCAATGAAATTCATACAGCAATGGGATATACTTTCTCACCCTTCAGGGCATCTGCGGCGAAAGCTAATGCGGCCAATATGCCTTGACGGTCGAGACGGGGAAATGATTTGAGCAGGTCTTCCACAGATTTGCCTGCCGAGAGTTCTTCCAAAATCAATTCTACCGTGATGCGGGTACCCTTGATAACCGGCTTGCCGAGCATCACTTTATGATTCACTTCAATTCGATCCAGATAATTCGGATACATGATTTTATTTTTAATGATGAACGCCTGGGGATGATTTCTGGTTTCAGGCAACTGCTTCAGCACGCCAGGCAGCCCATGAAAGTGCTTGCCGTATGTCTTCCCGCTCCAAGTAAGGATAGAGTTCCAAGATGGATTCAACAGACTTTCCGGCAGCTACTAATCCAACAACAGTACCTACTGTAATGCGCATGCCTCTGATGCAAGGTTTGCCGCCCATGACGAGCGGGTTGAAAGTAATGCGGTCTAAGGCTTCCATAATGACTTTTCTTGATACAAAGAAAACAACAACAAGTGCGCTGCTATGGTTGGCCTGCGGTAATTTCGGATTTCTGATTTCGGATTTACTTGTACTTTCCTCCTCTGATGCCTGATCGTTTGAGATATTCGAAATCAGTAGGCGATAGGCAGTAGGAAGTCGAGCGAAGCGAAGTCCCGATGACGACAGGAATCGGGATGGCGGTGCAACCCGGAACTTGGAACCCACCTTCGCCAAGGCTTCGGTGGATACAACCCGAAACCCGCCCGCTCCAATCCCGCCTTCCCACGCCCGTAGCGTGGTTCGGCGGATGAAACCCGAAATCCCCCTCACGCCACATCCGCAAACACCCGCTCCATGCGCCGGAAATAAAAAGCTCCGAAGATGAATAACAAAACAGCCACTACGGCGCCCGGCCATATCCACTGCCAGGGCATGGCTTGTGTACCGAGCAGCGCCGAGCGGAAGCCTTCAATGACGCCCGTCATAGGGTTGAGGCTGTATGCGAATTGCCAGGCTTGGGGCACATTGCTCGTGGGATACACTACCGGAGCGGCATACATGAGCAGTTGCACCACAAAAGTGACTGCGTGTTTGACGTCGCGGTATTGCACGGCCATCGCGCTGAGGATCATGCCCAAGCCCAGGGAGGCCAATAGCAGAATCAGGATGAGCAGCGGCAGCCATAGCGTATTCCAGGTGGGTGCAAAGCGGAACCAGATCATAAAACCGGCCAGCACAATGAGTCCGATGGCGAAGTCGAGCAGCTTGCTGAAGGCAGCGCTGAGCGGCAGCACGAGGCGCGGGAAATAGACCTTGGTAATCATATTGGCGTTCTGCACTAAGCTGTTGCTCGATTCGGTGAGCACGTTGGAGAAGTAATTCCAGGGCGTCATAGCGGCAAAGCTGAAGATGACGTAAGGCACGCCGTCGGAGCTGATGCCGGCCAGGTTGCCGAAGACCACAGTGAATACCAGGGTGGTGAACAGCGGCTGTATAATGGCCCAACCCACGCCGAGCACACTTTGCGCGTACCGGGCTTTGATGCCGCGAATGGTGAGGAAGTAGAGGAGGTCTTTGTAACGAACCAGCTCTTTCCAGTCAATGAGTTGCCAGCCTTTGGAGGGCTTCAGGACGGTCCAGTGGGAGGGAGACATTAAGATTTATAATTACGGATTCCGGATTTCTGATTTCGGATTTCTGATTCGCAGGGGTAGTGAAGGGGTAGTGAAGGGGTGACTCGGCAAGTTTCAGCCCCGTTAGTCACCCCTTCACTAAGCAGGGCACTCACTCCTCACACACTCACCCTGCCCTGTTGGATACCTTGCTGGATGCCTTGCTGAACGCCCTGTTGTTCGCCTTTTTTGATAATCAGATCGTAAGTACTCATAGCGTAGTCTTTTATGTCACGAAAAATCCTTCCGATAATTTTGCCTCAGCTTTCGCCACCAAAGGGTAGGGCGCAGCCAATCGGGCTTGTACAGGAAGTAGTATTTTTTCATTTGTTCCAATGCGTTGAGCTGTTGGAAAAACGTGTATTTATATTTTACAAACTGCTGATCGGTGCGGGTCTGACTCAGGCCGCTGATGGAAAAATACGCGATGGCGAGATCGGAGAATTGTGTTCGTATCTGTGGGCGCTGAAAACATTGTATGATAAAAACCGCGTCGGCGTTGAGTTTAAACTTCAAATCAAACAGACCGATTTGCTCAAAGAGGGATTTTTTTACAAAAACCGCCTGGTGACACATAAAATGTTTTTTCAGGTCGTTGGCGCTTACCTCATGCCCGAAAAACCGGCCCGTATCGCCCCACTGTACTTTGCCGTAGAAAAAATCGCAGGGCGTTTGGCGGATTTGCGCCGCGACAGCAGAAAGCACGCCACCGTGGAGCAAATAATCGTCGTATCCTAAGAAATAAATCCACTCGCCGCTTGCTATACCGATACCTTTGTTCATGGCGTCGTAAATGCCTTTGTCTTTTTCGCTGACGACTTTCAGGCGGGTATCCTGAGCGTATTCTCCAACGATGGCAAGGGTTTTATCACTCGATTTTCCGTCAATAATCAAATATTCAAAATCGTCGAAATCCTGTTGTAATACGCTTTCCACACACCGGCGGATGTATTGCTCTCCATTGAGGACTACCGTGATGATGGTGAAGCGAGGAATCATTTGGTATTGGCTGTTAGCTTTTTGCTTCTAGCTTTTTGCTTCTGGCTGTTGGCTTCTGGCTGCTGACTTGTAGTTGCTGGGTGTTAGCTGCTGGCTCTTAGCTTCTGGCTCTTCGCTGCTGGTACTGCCACCGCCCTACTGCCAACCGCCTACCGCCTACTGCCAACCGCCTACTGCCTACCGCCTACCGCCTACCGCCAACTGCCAACTGCCTACCGCCTATCGGTGCTTTTTCGTACAAAAATAAGGTCTGCAAAAATAGGTTTTCCGTTGATCGGGCTGAATTGCTGATCGTACTGGCCGTGATATCGGAAACCGTGTTCGCGAAGCAGGTCGTTGAGCTGATCGAAGGTGGATTGGCTTTCGTACAATTCTTCAAACATGACCTCTGCCAGAATGACTTCCACCTGCTGGAGCAATTGCGCAGCGCCTTTTAATACTTGATATTCATAGCCCTGCACGTCTATTTTCAGCAGAATTTTTTTGTCGGCGGGCCAGTCGGGAAACAGGCTGTCCAAAGTGCGGACAGCTACCTTTTGGTCCACTGTTTTTTGGGTGCCGGGATAATTCTGGTAATGAGCCGGCTGCATTTTCAGCAGGGAAGACGAGGGCGAAGATTCGTTGAGGTGAAAAGTCGTTTCTGTATTTTCATCACCCACCGCATATTGAAAAGCCTTGAAGTGCTGGTCGGACTGAAAACGTTGTTGAAGCGAGTAAAAACAGGTGTCTATGGGTTCAAATGAATAAATATCGGTGTGCGGAAAATACTGTCGGATCTGCGTTGCAAATTGCCCCTGATTGGCGCCCACGTCGAAAATGCAATGGATACCCGACTGTTGAAGCCATAAGTGGTGCAGCGCTTCTTTTTTTTGGATGGTAGAAACGAGGCGAATGTCTATGCCTATGCCGCGCAACAGTTTTTGAAACAGGCTTTTAAACTCCATGATTGCTGGTATTGACGGCGTAAACGAACCCGATTTGAGCAACGTCGGGCCTGCCGGTGGAGAAAAAAGAAAATCCGTTTTTTTTCAGAATTTCCTCAATGGGTGCTGCGCCTTTGTGGTGCCATTCCATCAAAAAAGCGTGGATATAGGGGAGCAGGCCGTCGTGATCTAATTTTTCCAATATTTCGTATTCCGAACCTTCACAGTCGAGCTTTACAAAAAGCGACTGATCGGGATGCAATTGCATGATTCGGCGGAGTTCGGAGGATGCGTCTAAAAGTTGTACCTCGGTAGTGCCGGCGGTTTGGCCGTAGGTATGCAGATCGGCTGTAAAACTGGTAGAAGCGCCGAGGCTGCCTTCTTCATAATTATGGAAAGAAAACATGCCCTCTTTGTCGCTCCAGCCGGCGTGTATCGGGTTGATTTTTGCCTGCAATGTTTTGTTGATGGCTATGTTGGACATGGCCAGATCATAAGTGCTGCGGAAGGGTTCGTAGGCATAAATACGCTGTACATCGGCGCGGGCGGCCAACAGGAGCGTGGACAGGCCGGCATTCATACCAATATCAATACAAACCAGCGGGCAGCCCATTTCAAACTCATAAATTTTGTCGGTAAACAACTCGTTGACTACCATGAGGTTGTCTATTGATCGGCACTGAAACCGAATATCTTCTCCGCGATACTGCATCCATAATACCGGCACTTCATCTGTTTGTTCGATGGCTCGGAGGTACGGGTTTCTGGCCAATCTGCACAGTTCGTTCAGGTCGTAGCCACAACGTCGGCAAAAGCTGTGGGGAAGCAAAAGCGGAACATCGGGGAAAAAAAGTCCTTTGGAATTGATTTGCCAGGAAACGTAAAAAAGCGGCTCTGTTTTGAAATGATAAAACCGAAAAGCATGCAACGGATTCCGCGTTTTCAGCAACAAATAGGCAAGGTTGGCCAGCCTGTACAGTATTTTTTTCATCTCTTACCGCTTCTTTTTCTTTTTCCCGTCCTCATCGTAGTATCCGTATCCGTAGCCATACCCATACCCATAGCCGTACCCATAGCCGTAGCCATAGCCGTAGCCGCCTTTGGCGCCCACGCCATTGATTACGATGGCAATGTTTTGGAGCTTTTTATGGATGTAAAGATCGTCCACGAGTTGGAGAGAACCCTTTTTACTCACGCCCTGACGCACCAAATACAGCGCTCCGGTAATGTGCGGGTTGAGCAACAGCGCGTCGGATACCAAGCCGATGGGCGGCGTGTCCACAATGATATAGTCGAATTGTTGGCGCAGTGTTGCAAACATTTCGCCGGTTCGATCCTGAAGCAACAATTCAGCCGGATTGGGCGGAATGGGGCCGGAAGGCGCGAAAAACAGCTTGTCGTGCAGACCGGTAGGATGCAATATTTGAGACAGCTCGGCTTCGCCAATGAGGTAGTGGGTGATGCCTCGCAGGCGGCGGCCCCCCTCGTCGTCTTCTATGCCGAGGTATTTGAGCAGTTTGGGTTTGCGCAAGTCCATGCCGAGAATGGCTACCCGTTTGCCGCCAATAGCCAGGGTCATGCCCAGATTGAGACTGATAAAACTCTTGCCTTCGCCGCTGGAGCCGGAAGTGACGAGCCAAACCTGACTGTCGTTGCCGGGGTGTAAAAATTGCAGGTTGGCCCGCAACAGGCGGAACATTTCAGCTACGGCAGATCGGGTTGATTTGTTGACGACCAAGTGCTGACCGCTGCGGCTGTGGCCGATGGTTCCGGCAAGGGGCGCTTGGGTCGTATTTTTGATGTCGTCGGCGGTTTGTACGGTGTCGTTGAGCAAGTCTGCCAACACGGCAATGCCCAGCGGAATCCCCAATCCCAATAAAATGGCCAAGGCGTAAGCAATCTGGCGCTTAGGTTCAATGGGCGCGGTAGCAGGCTGTGCGGCATCCAGCACGCGGCTGTTGGAGGCGGCCACGGCCATAGAAATGGCGGCTTCTTCGCGTTTTTGGAGCAGGTATAAGTAGAGATTTTCCTTGATGTTTTTTTGGCGCGTGATTTCAATCAGTTCGCGCTCTATACCTGGCATGGAGCGCAGGGAACCCTGCAGCTGTTTGTTTTTTTGACGAATGGTGTTGGCTTTTTGTTGCAGTTCGCCGCGCACATTGCGCAGGGTGCTGAGCACCACGCCCCGGAGCGCCGTGATGCGTTCGTTGATTTCCTGAATGGAGGGGTGGTCTTCGTTGAGGCTGCGCAGGCGGCGGCGGCGTTCGAGGATGAGTTCGTTGTAGCGCTCGGTTTGGCTGTTGAGGTCGGCATTTTCTACCACAAAATTGGCGGGCAGCAAGTCGCCGGGGCCGTTGGCTGCGTTGAGTATAGCCTCCAGATTGCCGACGACATCCTGCTGAAGTTGGAGGCGGGAAAGTTCGGCGTCGTTGATTTTAAATTCATCCAATGCCGAGCTTACGTTGTCCATGATGGTGCCTGGAATGACCTTGCGGGTTTTGAAGGATTCCAGTTCGCCTTCTGATTCAGAGAGTTCGGCGGTGAGAAATTTGAGGCGCTCGTTGATGAAGTCATAAGTGCTGGAGGCGACGCGGTTTTTATCCTGAATGGCGGCTTCATTATAGACGATGGCCAGGGTATTGAGAATATCGGCGGCTTTTTGCGAAACGGGGTCTTTAAGCGTCAATTCCAGCACGCTGCTCCACTCGCCTACTTTTTTCATTTGTATTCTGGCGGAATACTTTTGAGCCTCGGCATCCGGAGAACTGAAACGAATGATGGTTTGGCCTTCGCTGCTCCATTTGGGCGCCTCTGGATTGCGGATGAACGTGAAGTCGCCCCAGTCGGTGCGCAAAGTATCCCCGAAAGCGGCGGTTTTAGACCAGCTTTCTCCCCGGCGCAGGATGAATTGGGTGCTGTCATCGGGCTGCGGGTCAATCTCGAATGCCGGGCCGCGCAAACTGTCGCTGAGCGCTGCATAACTCAGCAAAACCGGGCTGCGGAGGTATTGCTCGCCGCGCTTGATGCGCCCTTCCGCCTCATAAATAATATGCAGTTTCAGGCGATCCACCACCTCCCGCATGAGGCTGCGCGATTTGAGGATTTGCATTTCATTTTCCACATTGCCGCCGGTAGGGGCCAGGCCCAGTTCGCCGAGGATGAATTCCTGCGAAACATCGCCGGTGCTGCTTTCGGGCGTTTTGATGAGCATGGTACTCCTCACCAAAAACTGCGGCGTGGTGTAGCGCAGGTAGAGCCATGCGCCGGCGCCGGCCAATAAAATGCCCAGTATGTACAGCCACCAGAAACGGAGCAGGTATTTGTACAACAGCAAGCGGAGGTCAATCGGCTTGTCGGCGTCCAAAAAAGGATCGGGGGTGTTGGTCATAGAAGAGCATTATGAATTTCGGATTCCTGATTTCGGATTCCGGAATTTTGAATCCGGAATTTCTCAGAACGATGCGAAGAAATTTTTTATGTTTTTGAAAAAACCGGTACCGCCTTTGGAAATGTCGTTTTGGGTGGCGGAATATTGCGCGTCAAAAATAGTGACCATAAAACCATCGGTAATTTGCTGAAAAAGCGGCTGTGGTAATCCGTGCGTTTGTGTTGCATGTAAAATTCGGCGAATGCCGGAGCCGTATTTCTCAATAATACCAATGGATTTGCAAAAGTCTGCAATGAGTTTATTTCTGGGGCTGGAGGTGTAATGATTGCTTAATAAGTCTTGAATACTAATGCTTTCGGGGAGTTTCCCCGGATTGTAAAATTCAATTTTATGATCATAAATTTTTACAACGGAGTCTGCCGAGGAGCGATAATCCCTGTGAATAATCATGTTCAGGATAATTTCCCGAAGAGCTTCCGGTGGATATTGCCATTTTTCCTGATGTTGAATCTGACCGGAAATGACGATTTCTTTATGGATGTGTTTTTTTACAAATGCCATCACCTCTTCCGTCTGAGTCAGCAGATCGGATTGACTTCTGTCACTGTCCTTAATTGTAATATCATCCTGAAACCGGCCTAATTCAATATTGGCGACAACCGCCTCATTTTTATGAAAGAGTAAATACGCGGCATAAGTCAGCTCACCATTGCGTAGTAAATCGCTTTTCATTAAAAAAGTGATGGGGTCTTCCGTAATGTTTTTATGTACTGCATTGGCTTGGTCAATGGCTTTTTGCACTTTATCCAACGAAATGTCGTCGAGGTTGTGTTGCAGGCTGATTTGGTAATCCCAACTGGTATTAAAAGACCGCAAGTGCATATTGACCGCCTCCGAAGTGCTGATCAGGTGATTGGCATTGCCTACTCTTTTGTAATACTTGCCGCGCACCGCCACGGGTTTTACCGGATGCTCCTGAATGCTGAGTACAACGATATTTTTTCCATCCACTTCGTACCATTCTATGTCGGGTATAATGGACGGGGATGTTTTTGTTTTTATTTCATTGACCCATTGTTGGGCAGATTCCGGCTGGGTAGTTACTCCGCTGACGGCGCCTGAGTCTGAAACGCCGATAAAAACCCTTCCGCCGGAGGTATTGGTAAACGCCGCCAAACTCTCAATGACTTCCGGGCCAAAGGAGGTTTTAAACTCAGTTTGCAGGCCCTCTCCGGCTTCTATCCAGATTTGTATGGCAGATTTATTCATAAGTATATCAACGCCGGGTCAAAATCAAAACCAAATTCAAAAACGCCGTCCCTGCTCCAATCCAGGGCAAGGCTTTGGTAAATTGATCGGTCACAGCGCCGGTTTTATTTTTCGTAGGTTCTATATAAATAACGTCATTGGGGCGCAGATAAAAATAGGGCGAGCGAAAAACATCTCTGGCCTGCACATCAATTCTGCCGAAAGAACGCTGTCCGTTTTCCTCCCGAATAACGAGAATATTGTTGCGATTGGCATAGTTGGTCAGGTCGCCGGCCATACCCAGCGCCTCCAAAATGCTGATTCTCTCTTCTGCAAGGGTGAAGGTGGTCGGATTTTTTACCTCTCCCAACACCGTAAAGCGAAATTGCGTGAAGCGAATATTGACAATGGGCGATTTGAGGTAGGGGAGGAGCCTGTTTCTGATGGTGTCGCGGGCTTCGGCTACGCTCAGCCCTCCGACCGCGACCGAGCCTATGACCGGCATTTCGATGGCGCCCTGATCGTCCACCAAATAATTGGCGGCATTGGCGCCGGCCATAGCGTTGGCCGATTGCCCCGGCGAGATGTTGAACGGCGCCGCATCGGCAGGCTCCAGCGTGTGTACGGTGATGTAGAGCGCGTCATCGGGCTGAATGCGCAGCACGGGTAAAGCGCCGATGGCATCTTGCGCCGGAAATTCCGGGCCTTGATTGAAATTGACCAATTCCCTGTGCTTCACACAAGACGACAGGGCGAGTACGCCCAACAACAGGGCGGAGGCAATTTTTAAACTCATAGTATTTCTTCTACTTTTTCAGAAAGGGCGGCATTGGCAAACTCATAGTCGGCCAATATTTTCATCATGCTTTTATCGGCGGCCATAGCTTCCAGCGAGGCGGCGTGGCGCTCGTGGTGCATATCGGTGCCGAGCAGATCAACCATCTTGTTTTTCAGCAGTTTCAGGGCGATGTCGCGCACGGGCTTGCCGTAATATCCGGTAATGGAAAGCAGGTTGAGTTGAAATTCGCAGCCGTAATCCTTGAGCCGCGTGTATTGCCGGAAGTCTTCTTTGAGAAAAACGTAGCGTTCGGGATGCGCCAGAACCGGCTGATAGCCTTTGGTTTGCAGGCGAAACAGGTCGTTGAACAAATTGGGCGGCGAGTTGAGGGTTGACATTTCCACCAGCACCCGGTTGCCGGGCAAGGTGAGGAGTTGGTCGTGCTCCACAAGGGGGGCAAAATGCTCGTCCATGAAGTATTCGGCGGCGGCGTCTATTTCAATATCTATTTTTTTGTTGGCCACAGCGGCGCGTACTTTTTCCAATCCGCTCAAAATATCATCCGGCGTATTGGGATACAAATCGGCCATAACGTGCGGCGTGGTGATGATGTGCCGGTAGCCAAGCTTCGATAAGCGCGCGATCAATTGCAGCGAATCCTCTAAGGTCTTTGCGCCGTCGTCAATGCCGGGAATGAGATGGCTGTGCAGGTCGGTGTGCAGAAACGAGAAGTCGGAAGGGATGTTTTTCTTGCTAAAAAGCTGAAACATTGGATGGTAGATTTAAAATTTCGGGTTTTATCCACCGAACCACGCCACAGGCGTGGGAAGGTGGGTTCAAGGTTTCGGGTTCCGGGTTCCGGTAGGAACGGCCGTTGTTTCGCGTTACGGGTTCAAGGTTTCGCGTTTCCCTCGCGCTGTGCCACGACGGAGGCGTGGTTCGCGGAAATTCGCGCCCTTCGCTAAAATTCGCGTTAAAAATTTTGCGTTTCGGGCCTCGCCACGACGAAGGCGTGGTTCAAAGTTTCGGGTTGCTCACACACTCACCCCTCACACACTCACCCCTGAACGCTCCCCAAGTTCTCCACTTTCCTCAGCCAATTGGCCCTGTAGCTGTCTTTGGAAAGCCGAATGGGGCCGATGGTAGTGGTGCGAACCGGACGGATGCCAAGGCGCCTTTTTTATAGGCTTCCGCCAATGCGAAGTTGTAGCTCTCCGCGTCGGGGTGACCATTGATGATGAGGATTTTATCAGCGGGCATGATTTCCATGATTTTCTGCCATTTCCACCGCCGCTTTAAGCATCCCCAGCATACCAATGCTGAAAATGAGAAAGCCGAAAGACAATTCCTGAAGCGCCTGAATGTCCGTTAAAAACATACCCACCAGGCCCATTCCAATAAAGACGACTATCAGAAAGCTCAAAAAAATCAGAAAAATCCGGGCATAGCGCGGGTTCTCCCAGATGCGTTTGGATAACTTGTTTTGGGTTTTGGTAGTATCCTGAAGTGTGGAAAATGAAACTCCCAATCCCAGAAAAACCAGCCCTTTGTTATAATCTGCCCAGATATTTTCAAGGCCTGACAATAGTGGGCGATAACAGAAAAATATCGCTGCTGCCATGATGGGATATTACAGATAGCTGATTTTGTGGAAAAAGTCTTTGGCGCTTTTCATGGCATATCATCGCTTTTGAGCAAGGAGAATCGCGTAGTCTCTTCTTGTACGTTCACGATGCTTCGAAATCTGCGCGGCGTATTCTGAAAATATTCACCGGAAAACCTTTAAAAGTGGTAGTTTTATCAAGCTGCATACCATTTTTGCGGGCCACCATTTCCGAGCGGATATTTTCGACGTGGATGATGGAAATAATGGAATCGGCAAAATTATTTTCAAAAGCAAACTCCTTGCATTTCCGGGCCGCTTCGGTGGCATAACCCCGATTCCAGTAAGCGGATATGATGGTGTAGCCGATTTCCAATTCCTGCACGCCGTCCACTTCCTGCACGAGCAGCCCGCATTGCCCCACTATTTTCCCCGAAGCCTTGTCCACTAATACATTGGTGCCGCCCAGATCGTTTTGGTAGCGGTTTTCCACCCGTTGAAACCAGGTTTCGCAGCGTTCTTCGGCAGTGGAAATGCCTGTCATACCGAGGAATCGCTCCGTGTCGGGATGTTCCATAGCGGGGAGCCATTCTGCAAAATCATCGCGGTGCTGCGGCCTGAAAAGGAGGCGCTCGGATTCCTGCTGGAGGAGGAGGTATTTCATTGAGTATCTGGTTTGTGAGAGGGTTGGGTCAAACGTTGGTTGGTCCAATCCGTAAAACTTCTGGCTGCCTGAGCAAAATCTGAAGGTACCAGAACGATGGTCGTGGTGTTGTTGTCAATGCCGATTTCCGAAAGCATTTGCATGCGTCTCAATTCCAAGGCAATAGGGCTGGCTTCCATTTCTTTCGCGCCCTGCGTCAGCTTGATGGAGGCATCCAATTCGGCTTCCGCCTTTACAATTCTGGCCCGTTTTTCTCTGATAGCTTCGGCTTCCCGCGCCATGGCTCTTTGCATGCCTTCGGGTATTTCCACATCTTTCATTTCTACCATTTCAATTTTTACCCCCCAAGGCTCGGTAGATTCATCCACGATTTTTTTCAGTGTATTGTTGATTTGCTCCCGGTCTCGGAGCACTTCATCCAGCGTATGTTGGCCTATGATGTTTCTCAAAGCGGATACCGAAAATTGGTAAACGGCATTGTTGTAATTGGCCACTTTGATGATGGCGCTTTCCGGGTCAATAATTTTAAACCAAAGTACTGCATTCACTTTGATGGTAACGCTGTCTCTGGTAATCGTTTCCTGTTGCTCCAAATCTACTGTTCGGGTACGTATGTCCACTTTTTGCTGTCTTTCAATCAGCGGGATGAGCCAATAAATTCCGGGGCCTTTGATACCTGTATAACGCCCCAGTTTAAAAATAATGGAACGCTGATATTCCTGCGCGACCCTGATACCCGACAACAGGATCAAAGCGGCTAACACGATGAAGGGCATGTAGAACATAGATGATGCATTTAGGCATGATAATACTGCCGATACCATTGGATGAATGCCTGGATACCGTCTTGTACGCTTGTCTGTGGTTTATAATTCATTTCTTTCACCAAATCGCTCACATCGGCATAAGTGGCGGGTACGTCGCCCGGTTGTATGGGCTGAAAATCAATGACGGCGTTGCGCCCCAGCGCCGCTTCGATGGCCTGCACAAAATCCATGAGCCGCACGGGATTCTGGTTGCCGATGTTGTACACTTTATACGGTGCGCGGCTGCTCGATGGGTCGGGTTGCAGTCCGCTCCAGCCGGAATTGCCCGCCGGCGGATGGTCCAAAACCCGCACCACGCCTTCCACAATGTCGTCAATATAAGTAAAATCGCGGATCATATCGCCGTGATTGAACACCTGAATCGGCTCTCCGGCGAGGATGGCTTTGGTAAACAAAAACAGCGCCATATCGGGCCGCCCCCAAGGGCCGTAAACGGTGAAAAATCGCAGCCCGGTAGTGGGCAATCCGAACAAATGGCTGTAAGTGTGCGCCATGAGTTCGTTGCTTTTTTTGGAAGCGGCGTACAGCGATACGGGATGGTCCACATTGTCCTGAGTGGAAAACGGCATTTGCTCGTTCAGGCCGTACACGCTGGAACTGCTGGCATAGGCTAAATGTTTGACCTCGTTGTGCCGGCAAGCCTCCAGCAAATTGGCAAAGCCCACGATGTTGCTGTCTATGTAGGCTCTGGGGTTGACCAAACTGTATCGCACCCCGGCCTGTGCAGCCAGATTGCAGGCGGCATCGAAGCGCTCGGCGGCAAAGAGTTCGTTGAGCGCGGCGCTGTCTTCCAATCCAGTTTGTACAAAGCGGTAATTAGGGTGCAGCGCGCTTTGAACCAACTTTCCATAAGCGATTTCATCCTTTTGGATGCCGGCATACGCCAACCTGTTGTATTTCAGTTGGATATCGTAGTAGTCGTTGAGTACGTCCAATCCTACTACTTCATCCCCGCGCGCTATGAGCCGGTTGATCAAATGAAAGCCGATGAAGCCGGCTGCGCCTGTGACGAGTATTTTCATGGGAAGTCAGTATGCGGTATGCGGTTTGGGACGGGTTAATTTCTGATTTCTGATTTTTGATTTCGGGTTTCCCTCGCGCTGCGCCACGACGATAGGCATGGTTCGCGGGATTTCGCGTGTTTCGCGTTGATTCGCGTTAAAGATTTTGACGTTCCGGCAGGAACGGGTTTCGCGTTCAAGGTTCCGCGTTCAAGCGGTCGTTTTATGTAACTTACCCTACGCGAGACGACGGTTCAAGGTTCCGGGTTTTCGCTCAAATCCGCGTTCCGATTTTCGCGTTCCGCGCCACGACGCGGCTAACGCCCAAAAGGATGCTCCGAGAGCGGCAACGCCGCCAATGGATGAAAATCCCCCTCAAGCCCGACGGGAACTGCCTTGCGAATATTATGTACCGTGCGAATGGCAATCCCTGCTTCTTCCAGGCCGAAACCCTTACCGGAGAGAATATCCTGATAACTCAGCGTATGCAAATCGGTGAAGCCCTCGCTGAATTCGAGTTCCTGCCCGTCCACCGTGATAGAGCGGAAAGTGCGTCCGCCTTTGGCCTGCACTTCGGCGGGCAGCGTATCGGCATTGATGCTCAGAAACCAGCGCACGCGAGCGCGTTCCAATTCCAAAAAGCCGGCAGCGCGGTCGTGGGTATGCACATGGACTACATTTTGCCGTACCGGCCCGAAGACCCATTGCAGCATGTCGTAAAAATGGATGCCGATGTTGGTAGCAATGCCGCCCGACTTGTTGAGGTCGCCCTTCCAGGAAGTGTAGTACCACTTGCCGCGCGAGGTGATGTAGCTGAGGTCCACCTCGTGTTGGAGCAGGGTAGGGGAGGACTGCACTCGCTCCCGCAACTCAATGATGGCCGGATGCAGGCGCAATTGCAGGATGGTATAAACTTTGCGCCCGGTTTCGCGCTCCATATCCTGAAGGGCTTCCACGTTCCAGGGATTGAGCACCAGAGGTTTCTCACAGATGACGTCGGCGCCGAGGCGCAAACCGAAGCGGATGTGCGCGTCGTGGAGGTAATTGGGCGAGCAAACTACCACATAATCAATGTGTTGTCCGCTGCGTTTCAGTTTTTCCAGGTGCCGGTCGAAGCGCTCGAATTCCGTAAAAAAATCGGCCTGCGGGAAATGGCTGTCAATGACGCCTACCGAATCATTGGGATCATAGGCTGCCAACAATTGATGGCCGCTGTCTTTGATGGCGCGCATGTGACGGGGCGCTACAAAGCCGGCCGCGCCGATGAGGGCAAAATTCATGGTGATGGAATAATGGATACAATAATTTGTTAAGCAGAAGGCTTTTAGCCGTTAGCTTATGGCCACTGGCTGGTTTTCCCTGATATAAATACACCATAGATCATGGGGCAACAGCTAACAGCTATAAGCTAACGGCCAGCAGCCAAAGCCTTACTTCTCCTCTGCGGCGTCTTCCACTGTTTCACCCTCCGGCCACTGCGTGATGTGCGCCTCCTTTTGCCGCCAGAGACCTTTATTGGTTTTCAGTCCCTTGCGGTTCACATTCTTCTCCTCAATGGCTTCGGCATAGGTGGCAAAGTAGTCGCTTGTGCAGTTGGTAAAGGTGCAGTTGTTCAGAGAGACCGTTTGGTTGTCGTCCTGAAATCTGAAGAATTCATAAGGGCCGTATTCTTTGGGCGTCTGGTTGTTGATGAATTGGCAGTTATTGAACTTCAAACCATACGCGAATTGCAGTTTGACCATATTATCGCCGGTATTGTCTTTGAAAGTACAATCATCAAAAACGAAACTATTGCTGCTCATCAAGGATAAGATGCCGTAAGTACACTCCCGAATGACCGAGCGTTGCATGGTCAGAAAGGAAACGCCTTCCGCTTCTATTCCCATGGTGCCGCTGCCGTACAGATCACAGTTTTCAATATGGAGGTAATTGGCGTTGAGTACCGTCATGACGGCGCCTTCGCACAATCCTTTCTGTACATCGTGACCCATAGTGATGCCTGAGAAGGAGATATTGAAGCCGCCCTCTATTTTAAACACAGGAATGAATGCGTAAGGAATCACCCATTCCACTTTGCCTTTGTTTTTGGCTACGAAATGCAGGTTTTTCACGTCCTTGATGCGTATGGTGCGGTCTTCCATTTGGTATTCCGAGAAATCGAAAATATCGGCAAATTCAGAGCCGCCGTTTACCGTGCTCAGGTCGTACTTCCCATCTTCGAGGGTGATTTCCACGTCGTTGCCGATGGCGTCGAACAGTGCCTGCGCGTTATTGACCGTCACTTTTTTCAATGGGGCGTCTTTGGAGTAGATGGCTCCGTCGGGGCCGATGTAGCTCTCCCGCCCGTTGATATCGGTAGCATAAGTGAGGCCGAAAGCGTCAGGTACGCCACAGAATGTCCATTGTTTTTCTGAGATTTTTTTGCCGTTTAAATTGTAAAGATGCCCTTTGCCGCCTTTTTGAAACAGGATGGCGGTATAAGGTCTTTCCATAGCTTCTATGTACTCGCCGCCTTCACCGTGTGTGGGCATATCAAATTCTATGGGCAACAAAGTTTTGCCCTTGTCATCCAGCAGCCCGCGTTTGCCGTTTTTATCAACTTGAAAACGTCCTGGCGCCACTACCTCTACATGGTCGTATTCCAGGGGCAGCAACACTTGGTTGGTTGTGCTGATGATGCCCGTTTTGCCTTCCCCCTTCGAGGCGACAAGGTAGTTTTTGGATGCGAACAGGTAGTTATAGTCAAAAGGTACCAATACCTTGCCGGCATTGTCCAAAAGCCCCACGCCTTCACCTTTGTAGGCAATGTAAGTATCGCCAGGCCCCGTACTGATGCTGCTGTATTCGGCAGGAATGAGCATTTTGCCGGTCTGATCCATAACAGCATAAGAACTCTCTGTTTGCTGAACCAAATACCGGCCTGCGCCGATCTGATAAATTAAATCGTACTTCATCTCCACCACCGTACTGCCGTCGGTGCGGATGAGGCCGTATTTCTCGCCCTTTTGCGCTACCATAATTCCTTCCACCGGGAGCGATAAAAATTGATAGGCCGGCTCCAGTACGGTATTGCCTTTGGTGTCTATCAGCCCCATGGAATAAGACTCGTTCCCGATGTCCTGAACCTGTATGTAACCTTTATCAGCCTCAAAGCCGGGGTTGCTCAGGAACATATCGCCACCGGGAAGCGGCATCCACTTGCCAATGGTTTTGATGACCGCGCCGTCGGGTTGGATGAGTTGATATTGGCCGGCTTTTTTTACAATGGCATACCCATCTTCAAAATCGTTGGCTTCTTCAAATTGGGCCGGAATGGCCACCTGCCCCTGCTCATTGAGGTAGCCGGAGAGTGTGTCGTTGTTATTGCGAAAAGCAGCCAATCCATTTTTGAACATGGAAATGTACATGTATTCCGGCTCTGCCAGCACTTTGCCGTCGGGCGATACCAGCCCGGTGGATTCCCCCTGATAAATTCGGCCGAAACCGTCGTCCAGCAGGTAAGCATTGCTGTATTTAGGCTCCACCAACATGTTGCCTTTGGCATCCGAAAAACCCCAGAGGTCGCCGTTGCGATAAGGGACTATTTTCAGATCGCCGGTTTCGGTAGTCGCTTTTTTGTTGCAGGAAGCAAAACCTGCGGCCACGATGGCGGCCAGCATGAAAAGTGCTGAAATTCTCATAGAGTATGGTGCTTTTGAATAGATGACTATGATGTTTTTTCTACGTTGCCGTCCTGTAGCTGGTACTGCTCGCCGCTGCCGGGGCATGTTGCAAAGCCTTGTGTATCAAAGTACAATCGCTCGCCGTGTTCACTCATCCAGCCGATGTGGCGGCCCGGATTGCCTACGATGAGCGCGTAAGGCGGCACGTCTTTGCGCACCAGCGCTCCCGCCCCGATGAAGGCAAAGGCGCCGATTTCTACCCCGCAAACGATGGTGGCATTGGCCCCGATGGTAGCTCCCTGCCGGACGACGGTGCGCAGGTATTCGCCCTTGCGGTTTACGGCGCTGCGCGGGTTGTAAACATTGGTGAAAACCATCGAAGGCCCCAGGAAAACATCGGCCTCGCAAACGACGCCGGCATAAATGGAGACGTTGTTTTGCACTTTCACGTTGTTGCCCAATACGACCTCATTGGCTACAAATACATTTTGCCCCAGATTGCAATCTGCTCCGATGACTGCTCCCGACATAATGTGACAGAAATGCCAGATTTTGCTGCCCTCGCCGATGATGGCGCCGGGGTCTATCACGGCAGTTTCGTGCGCGTAGTAGTTTTGTAAGATCATGTAAGGGTGACTCAGATGGCTGTGTGTCGCGAGAGGAGACTCGAAGCTCGAAGCTCGTAACTCGCAGCTATAAAAAACGGCTTCGCCCTCGAAGAGTCGCAGGGACTTTCTTGCTTGAAGCAACAGATGTGAAGAAAATCAGCCAATAATCAGGCTTTTATAATCCTGCGAAGATACTCTTCTTTGACCGTTACCCGCAGCGCCAGGCCGATGGTCGTCAACTCAAGCAATACCTCGCGTTTGTTTTCTCTTGATACCAATTTGCCCCTAATGCCGGTGAGTTGTCCGCCGATGATTTCCACCTCGTCGCCGGGTTCAAACGAAATCGGCTCTGCTTCCGCCTGCACCGCATCGCCCACCACCCGCCGGATGATGTCAATTTCTTCTTCGGGTATGGCAATCAGGTTTTTATTAAACTTGACAAAGTTAACCACGTCCGGCGTTTCCAGAACGGGTACATATTCCTTTTTTGTAATGCGCACAAAGACATAGCCCCGGATGAGCGGCAGCTCTACCTTCTTGATTTTGCGCGTGTAGTATCTCGTCAGGTGCAGCAAGGGCAGGTAACAGGTGATCTCTTTTTGCGTCAGGCGACCGGCCACCATCTTCTCGCGTTTGGCCATGGTGTATAAGGCAAACCATCTCGGCGTCTGTTCATCCAATTGATTGACAGGCTCCTGCACTTTTTTTTCCGCCTTCTGTTTTACACCTGCTTCCATCCGAAACCCATTTTTCACTCACTCACTCACCCCTCACACACTCACCCCTTTACAACCTCCAATACACCAATCCCTCCTCAGGCTCCGGTTTCCTGTACAGCCCCTTCAAATCAACCAGAACCGGCTTGTCGTTCATCACCGATTTGAACCACCGAATATCGTGAGACAGGTAGTCTTTATGCCCGACGGCCACCAAAACGGCGTCGTAATCGCCGGAGGGCTGATCTACGAGCGAAAGGCCGTACTCGTGCGCCACCTCATTGGGCGATGCGTGCGGATCGGTGATGTGTACAGAGACGGAAAATTTCATCAGTTCGCGCACCAGATCGGCTACTTTGGAGTTGCGGATGTCGGCCACATCTTCTTTAAAAGTAATGCCCATGACCAGCACTTTGCAGGCGCCTGGATTTTTGCCCTGTTGGATGAGTATTTGTACCAAACGCTGCGCCACAAAAGCCGGCATTCCGTCGTTGATGCGCCGTCCGCTGAGGATGACCTGCGGGTTGTAGCCGAGTTCTAAGCTCTTGTGTACCAAGTAGTAAGGGTCCACGCCGATGCAATGTCCACCTACCAAACCTGGGTAAAATTTGAGAAAATTCCATTTGGTACCGGCGGCTTCCAACACCTCTCTGGTATCAATGCCCATGCGGTCGAAGATGATGGAAAGCTCGTTCATAAACGAGATATTGAGGTCGCGCTGGGTATTTTCGATGACCTTGGCGGCCTCGGCCACTTTGATGCTGCCTGCCCTGAAAATACCCGCCTCAATGATGGCGCTATACACGCCGGCTACCACTTCGAGCGCCTCAGCGTCGTTGCCGGAAACAATTTTGAGAATCTTGGTAATGGTGTGCTCTTTGTCGCCGGGATTGATGCGTTCCGGCGAGTAACCGATTTTGAAATCGGCGCCGAGTTTCAGCCCCGAACCCTGCTCCAGAATAGGCAGGCAATCCTCTTCCGTACAACCAGGGTAAACCGTTGACTCATACACCACAAAGTCGCCGGGCTTGAGAATGGAGGCCACTGTTTTAGAGGCGGAAAACACTGGTTTCAGATCGGGAACTTTGTGCTCGTCAACGGGAGTAGGAACGGCAACGATGTGAAAATGAGCTTGTTGCAGATCAGCCGGATGGGACGTGAACAGGATGTCCGTATCTTGAAAATCTTCTTCGCTCAACTCTGCAGAAGGGTCCACATTTCGGCGCATCATCTCCACCCGCTCCTCGTTGATGTCGAAGCCGATGACGCTGAATTTTTTGGCGAAAGCCAAGGCCAATGGAAGCCCCACATATCCCAGCCCGATGACGGAAATTTTCTTTTCTCTGCGGCCAAGCCCGGTCAAAAAGTCTTCTGGTTTCATGGAATTCATTTCAAGCACCAAAAAAAGAAGCTACTCCGCCGGTAATGTATTCCAATTGTTTTTGATCCAATTCGGTATGCATGGGCAACGAAAGCACTCCGCGACAAAGGTAGTCAGTCACGGGTAAAAAAGTAGTTTCATCGCCGGTATTTTTAAACGCTTCCTGAGCATACAGCGGCACAGGATAGTAGATCATGGTGGGGATTCCGAGTGCCTGCAAGTGTTCCTGAAGGGCTTCGCGCCGCTCATTTTCAACGATCAATGTGTATTGATGAAATACATGTGTGGAGTTGTGCTGCCGCGCCGGCACGATGAGTCCAGGAATGTTTCGGAAAGCGGCGTCATACATGTCGGCGGCCTCCTGCCTGGCTCCGGCGTAGCTGTCCAGATGCCTCAATTTTACATCCAGAATGGCGGCCTGAATGCCGTCGAGCCGCGAGTTGACGCCCACCATAGCGTGGTAGTAGCGTTTGTTTTGGCCATGATTGGCAATCATGCGCATCCTGGCGGCCAGTTCGTCGTCGTTGGTGCTGATGGCGCCGCCGTCGCCATAGCAACCTAAGTTTTTGGATGGGTAAAATGAGGTACAGCCGATATGGCCCAATACGCCTGTTTTTTGGCGGCTCCCATCGCCGAAAGTGTAGTCTGCTCCAATGGCCTGGGCGTTGTCTTCCACCACCCAAAGTTTATGACGCTTCGCCACTTCCATGATCGGCTCCATGTCGCAGCTTTGGCCAAAGAGGTGTACCGGCACAATGGCTTTGGTGCGCGGAGTGATGGCCGCTTCTACGATTTCGGCAGTCACATTGAAGGTGTGCGGGTCCACGTCCACCATCACCGGGCGAAGGCGCAGCAATGCAATGACCTCAGCCGTAGCCACATAGGTGAAAGCGGGCACGATGACTTCGTCGCCGGGTTCGAGGTTCAAAGCCATGAGGGCTATCTGGAGGGCGTCGGTGCCGTTGGCGCAGGTGATGACGTGCCGGGCGCCGAGGTAGGTTTCCAAATTTTGCTGAAAGCGGGTCACGGCCGGGCCTCCTATAAAGGCGGTGTTGTCCATCACTTCGCGGATGCCGGCGTCCACGTCTTCTTTGATTTTTTGGTATTGGCCCTTCAAATCCACCATCTGGATGGGGCGCTCAAATTTGGTTTGCATATTTTGACAAGTTGATTTTTTGATTTTGCAATGCGCAGTGGAGGGGTGACTACGACTTTGTACCGGGCAGAGTCGCTACCCTGTCAGAACCACATCCGCAATCCAATCGCCTACTGCGAGCGATGCGGTGGCTGCCGGCGAGGGCGCGTTGAGTACATGCACTACGCCTTCGGAGCGCCGGATGAGGAAATCGTCTACCAATTGGCCGTCCTTTTGACAGGCCATTGCCCGCACGCCCGATCTGGCCCGCACGAGGTCTTCATCGCGTATTTCCGGTATGAGGCGCTGCAAGGCTTTGACAAATGCGCTTTTGAAAAAACTCCGCCGCAGTTCTTCCAACTCAATGCGCCAATACTTTTCAGCAATGCGATGCAAGCCCGGAAAGGCCAGCATTTCCAATAGTTCCGGCACATTTACATCCCAGCGGCTGTAGCCTTCGCGGCGAAAAGCGAGTACCGCATTCGGACCGGCTTCGATGCCGCCCTCGACCATGCGGGTAAAATGCACGCCCAAAAAGGGGAAGGCCGGATTGGGTACGGGATAAATGAGATTTCTTACCAAATATTGCCGCTCCGGCACGAGCTCGTAAAATTCGCCCCGGAAGGGCAGCACTTTCAGCCCCTCGCTTTGGTGCGTCATGGCAGCGGTTTTATCTGCGTAGAGGCCGGTGCAGTTGATGGCGGTTTTACAGCGTATATCACCGGCAGTGGTTTGTACAATGGTTTCGTTACCAACTCTTTGCAAGCCGGTCAGCGCGGTGTTGAATCTCGTTTCTGCACCCGTATTGCAGGCCAATTCCAATTGTTTTTCGGCCACTTCGCGGTAGCTGATGATGCCGGTTTGCGGTACGAGTATGGCGGAAGTGCAATGAACATGGGGTTCTATTTCCAGCGCTTCTTCCCGGCTCAATCTGCGCAGGCCGGTGAGGCCGTTGGCGATGCCTTTTTCCATAATGCCCGACAAACGCGCCGCCTCTTCATCGTTCACCGCAGCGATGATTTTGCCGCAGATGTCGTACCGAACCTCATGTTGATCACAAAAACGGAGGAGGGCTTCGTAGCCTTTGCGGCAATGGAGGGCTTTGTGGCTGCCGGGTTGGTAATAAATGCCGGAGTGAATGACGCCGCTGTTGCGCCCTGATTGGTGGCGGGCAGGGCCTTCTTCTTTGTCAATAATGCAAAGCCGCAGGTCTGGCTGCCGTTCTTTTAGCCTGTATGCAGTGGCCGTTCCCACAATTCCCGCTCCGATGACAACAATATCGTATAGCAAGCCTCTTTGAGTTTGACGGGGCGAAGTTACACGGTTCGGGCGAACAAGCAAAAAGAAAACTCTGGTCGGCTGAATGTGAAAAACCATCGAAAATTGCCCGCCTTATGCGCCGGTTTGCGTTAATTTGCACCGTCACAATACTTATTATGCAAAAGATTCTGAAAAACATTTTCGGCAGCCATCACGGTTTGGATGAAAAAAGCGTGGAGTTTCTGATTTCCGCTTTGGACAAAAACAACTTGCCCGGCTTCGACTACATCGAGTTCAAGCAGTCACTCTCGGCGCTCAACGAACAAATGACATTAGACGAAGCCACGGCTTTCAAGTCGGCTTTCGCAACAGCTTCTGTATTGGGCCTCACCAAAGAAAAACTGCTCAAAACCGCCGATCATTATCGCAGCGTGCTGAACAACGAAAAGCAACAGTTCGATTCGGCCCTGCAAAAACAGATCGAACAGCGGGTGGTGAGCAAGCAACAGGAGGTGCAGAAATTGCACAAACAAATTGAGGAGCACCGCAGGGCCATTGCCGAATTGGAGAAAAAAATTGCCGCCGCCGAGGATGTTATTTCCAAAGCCGACGGCGAAATTGCCGGCACCAGAGAACGTATCGAAGCCACCCGCGACGCCTTCGAACGCACACTGCAAAGCGTTGTCAATCAGGTGCAAATGGACATTGAAAACATCCAGCGTTATTTGTAATTACAAAGAGCTGCCAAGCCTTTGATCATTTCTTTTTCACCCAATAAAAAAATTATCGAGCTATGTCTGATATGGTTCAATTCAATCAACCCGACATGAAACCCAAGTCTTTTTGGAAGCGACCGGAAGGTATTACCGGGCTTCTCTTCATGGGCGCTATGGCTGCCGGGGCTTATTTTCTGATTACGGCCTTGCCTTGGAAGATTATTCTCGCCAATACGCTCTACTTAGCCGGCACATTGGTAGTAGCGGGCGCCTTGCTCTACATGGTACTCGATCCCAAAGTGCGGAACTTGGTGTGGTACATGTACAAAAGCGTAATGCGCTCCATCACCGGCTGGTTTGTACAGATAGACCCCATCGGCATACTGAAAAGCTATATTGAAAGCTTGGAAAGCAATCTGGCCAACATGCGCAAACAGATCGGCAACCTGCGGGGCCAAATGCGCAAAATCCAGACACTGATGGAGGACAACAGCAAAGAGATAGCGCAAAACATGAAGTTGGCCGCTGCCGCCAAAGACAAGGGCAACGAACAACAATTGCTGCTCTCATCCCGCAAAGCAGCCCGCCTCAAAGAGACCAACGAGAAGTATCAGGTGCTGTATCAAAAAATGGAGATACTGTACCGGATTCTGACCAAAATGCACTCCAATTCCGAGATTTTGCTCGAAGACACCCGCGGTCAGGTAGAGCTGAAAGAGCAGGAACGCAAGGCCATCCGCACCTCGCACTCAGCCATGCGCTCGGCCATGAGCGTCATTTCCGGCGACCCCGATCAGCGCGCCATGTTCGATATGGCAATGGAATCCATTGCCGACGATGTGGCCAACAAAGTGGGCGAAATGGAGCGCTTCATGGAGGTATCCTCTTCGTTCCTGGCATCCGTTGACCTGCAACAGGGCGTTTTTCAGGAGGAAGGACTCAAGATGCTGGAAAAATGGGAAAAAGAAAGCACCCTCATGCTCATGGACGGCTCAACCGGCGCCATGCCCGATGCTACTTTGAACCTCAAGCAGTTGGACGGCTCCAAACAGTCGTCGGGCAATAAGAGCTACGACAACCTGTTTGAATCCTGATAAGGGGCGATAAAATACCAAGGACTGCGAAAGCAGGCCAACAAGAGGAATCATCCCGAATTTTGAAGAGATTCAAAGTTCGGGATTTTTTTTGCCTGATAAAAATGAAATCAATGAAGGGGAAAGGTTCGACGCATATATTTTTGACCGCTTGAGGTGCGCGAAAAAGAAATATTGTATTTTGCAAGGGTGTTTTAAAAATTCATACACGCAAAGCCTCCATGCGTGTGTTAAGAATAAGATTTTCAACCTATTATCTCATCCAAAACTCTGTTAACTTATGACGAGTAAATCACTAACTCATCTCGTGTTCGGGGTCTTGTTTGGCTGTTTGTTCCTGCAAACGGCCATGGCCCAAATCAGCATCGGCGGCAAGCCGTACAGCTTTGCCCTCCGCACCCATACCATGTCACCGCTGCCTGTGCTGATGCCGGGCATCAATATCGGCAAGTTGGAGGCGGAAGACCTGCTGGACGAACAAGCCGGTCTGGCGCCCCGTTTCGGCGATCTTATTGAGGTCAGTCTCAACACAAACAATTCCGGCGTATGGGAAACCCTGCCCGACGGCGGACGCCTGTGGAGACTCAGCATCATGGCTGCCGGCGCGAAATCCATCAACCTTCTGTACGATGACTTTTATCTGCCCGACGGAGGAGTACTCTACATTTACAGCGCAGATCGCAAACACGTCATCGGCGGCTTTACATCGGCCAACAACAAAGCCGACCGGATCTTCGCCACGGGCCTGGTGTACAGCGACCACATTGTACTTGAATATTACGAACCCGCGGAGGTGATTGCCAAAAGAGCAGCCAACAACGTAGCTGAGGAAGCCTCCATCAGCATCAATTATGTAGTGCATGGCTATCGTTTTATAGAGTTCAATCCGAATGACTTAGTGAAAGCGTTCGGCAGTTCCGGCTCCTGCAATGTCAACACGATATGTTCGCAAGGCGACAACTGGCGCGATCAGATCAAGTCGGTAGTGATGCTGCTTTCCGGAGGATCCAGGTTTTGCACAGGCTATTTGGTCAACAATACAGCGCAGGATTGCCGCCCCTTGTTGTTGACGGCCAACCACTGTCTTGGCACTGCCGACGCCATCAGCAGTCCCAGCGTAAACACCTGGACGTTTATGTGGCGCTACGAAAGCCCCAATTGTACGCCCAACACCGATGGCCCCACCAACATGACCACCAGCGGCGGTACGGTACTGGCCAACCCCGGCAGCCCGGGCAGCATTTTCAGTAGCGACTTTGCTTTGATTGAACTGGCCGAAAACCCCAAAACTGCGGGCTATGATGTCTATTTCGCAGGCTTCGACGCCACCACTACGGCGCCAAGCAGCGCTACGGGCATCCACCACCCCAGTGGCGACGTAAAGAAAATTTCGATGGAAAACGCCGCGCTTACCGGCACTTCCTACAGCAGCACCGGCGGCACAGCCACCCACTGGCGAGTGGCCGACTGGGACAGCGGCACGACCGAACCCGGCTCTTCCGGCTCGCCTATCTTTAGCGACGCTACCAAAAGAGCCATGGGCTTTTTGTCGGGCGGCGGCGCTGCCTGCGGGAACGACTTGTCGGATTGGTACGGCAGCCTGGGCTATAGCTGGAACAACAACGGCGCCAGCGACAGCCGCCGCAGGTTGCGCGACCATCTCGACCCCGGCAACTTAGCTACCTTTGTAGATGGCAGCGCCAATCCTTGTAATTCCAACCCGCCGGGCCCTTGTACCGGTACAACCTACTCCTCGGCAGCCAACCTCAATCTCCCAATCCCGGACAATAACCCGACGGGCGTCAGCTCTACCATTACGGTTGCTACCGTAGCCACGGTTACTGAGTTGAAGTGCGTGACGGTCAATTTGACCCACACTTGGACAGGCGACCTCGTAGCTACCCTGACACACGTCAGCAGCGGCACCTCGGTGCAGTTGTTCCGTCGTCTGAATGCCACTACTCCTACCGCTGTCGGCGAATCTTCCAACTTGTCGGGTGCTTATACTTTTTGCGCTACGGGCGCCAGCTTTGCAACGGCCGGAAATGGCGGCTTAACAGACTATGTTATTCCTCCGGGCACATACGCACAATCCAGCGCCAGCCTGCAACTCACTCCGGCCCAAAACACCAACACCTTTGCCAATTTCGTAGGGCTTGCCTTAAATGGCCAATGGCGTTTGACCGTTTCTGACTACAGCGCTGATGATATAGGCACATTGTCTAATTGGAGCTTTGAGGCTTGCTCAGATGCGCCCACCTGCCCCACTTTCAGCGGCGCGCCGGCCAATGTAACGATTGTCAACAGCACTTGCAGCAGCAATGTGGTATCCGGCGGCAGCATCACGGCGCCTACCGGCACGCCTTGTCCGGCGGGTTCTACGCTGCAATACAATGTTGATAATACCGGCTGGACGACTACCTTGCCCAGTTACAACCAAACCGGCCCGGCGCAAAGCATCAAAACCCGCTGCGCCTGCGACAGTGATGCCAATACCGTGAGCGCAGAATCCACCGCTGTGACGACCATACCTGGCTCTTGTGCGCCGGCCAATGATTTGTGCGCCAATGCGACGCCTATCAGCTGCGGTATTACCATTTCAAGCTCTAACATCAATGCGACTGCAGAACCAGGCTCTTTCGCACCATGCGGTGTCGTGCAAACCACCGCCGGCGTATGGTACACCTTCACGGGCGATGGAACTAACGTAACGCTCAGCACCTGCTCTGCTGCTAATTTCGATACCAAAATTTCGGTGTACACCGGCGGCTGTACTACGCCCACTTGTGTGGCAGGCAATGACGATGCCTGCCCGGGGGGGCTCTCATCCGTAACCTTTACCACCGCCAACGGTACGGTGTATCTTATACTCATTCACGGTTTTGGCGGCGTTACCGGTACTTTTGATTTGACCATGACCTGCGTGGCTCCCTGCCCCACCTTCAGTGGCGCACCCGCCAATGTGAGCATCAGCAACAGCACTTGCGGCAGCGGTTGTACGCTCACGGGCGGCAGCATCACAGCGCCTGCAGGCACGCCTTGTCCGGCAGGCTCTACGCTGCAATACAATGTCAACAACAGCGGCTGGACGACGAGCTTGCCGAGCTACAACCAGTCAGGCCCGGCTCAAACGATTCGCACACGCTGCGCCTGCAATAACGACGGCAACAACGTCAGCGCGGAGTCCAATCCGGTGAGTACTATTCCCGGCACATTGGCCAACCCGGTAGTGCCTGCCAATGGTTCGGCTATCGTAGCCTGCCCGGCCTTGGCCACACAGCCCACGCCGCCTACCGTAATGGGTTGCGACGGCTCGATCATCACGCCCACCGGCCCGGTCATCAGCAACAGTCCCAACCCCGTTACCTGCGAGGGTACGCGGACATACACCTGGACATACTCCTGCGGCGGCACTTCATCTATCTGGAGCTTTGTCTATACCATCGAGCGCAATCCGTTTACCGTTCCGGCCAACGGAGCAGCCACAGTCAACTCTCCGTCGTTGGCCACCCAGCCCACGCCGCCTACTGTGACGAGCAACTGCGGCGAGGTGCTGACGCCGAGCGGCCCCGCAGTAACCAACGTTCCGGATCCGATTGTCTGTGCAGGCACCCGGACGTATGCCTGGACTTACACTGATTGCGAGGGCAATACCGCTGTATGGAGCTTTGTTTATACCATCATAGACAACACGCCTCCGACGGCCACTTGCCACAACCAGACGATCACTTTCAACGGACAGGAGAGCATCACATTGAATGCCAATGATCTGGTAACAGTCTCCGACAACTGCGGCACGCCGAGCATTACACTGAGTCCGTCGTTCATCACCTGCCAGCAGGTGGGGCAGATCGTGCCGGTCGTCATTACCGTGAAGGATGCGAGCAACAATACGGTCACTTGCACTGCCAACGTGACGGTAGGGGGCCTGCCCTGCGGCTGGAGCCAAAACCCGAACGGCGTGAACTGCGCCAATGGCAACAGCATTGCCTATAATGCAGCCACAGGCGTTTACACAGCTACCAGTACAGGCTGCTTTTACGGGCCGCCCTTCACCGGCGATGCCACGGCTTTCGCTCAGCGTACGCTCTGCGGCAACGGCAGCATCACGGCATTGGTGACGGGCATCAACCCCCTGGCCGGCGGCTGGGCGGGTATCGTGATGCGCGAAAACAACACAGCGGGCGCGAAGAAAGCGCAGTTGATGACGAACTTGGGCAGCGATCACCGGCGGGAGTTCCGCATTGCTACCAATGGCTCTGCGCAGGTGCAGCAGTTCCCGAGCCAGAATCGCTATTGGCTGCGCATCACGCGCGTGGGCAATCAGTTCACCATGTTTGTGTCTTCCAATGGAGTCAACTGGTTTCCGGCAGGCGCGCAAAACATAGTGATGCCGTCTTGTATTCAGATGGGCTTGGTAGCTACCAATTACACCGCCAACAGCACGGTGACGGCGACGTTCTCCAATGTGAGCTTCACGGGTAGCAACAGCGGGCTTGGCTCGCCCTTCGCCCCTGACGTCTTCACCCCTCTCCACTCACCCCTCACCCCTGATTTCGATGTGTATCCCAACCCGACAGGCGGCGAACTGAATGTGGATTTGGCCAACTATGTGGGCAGAGCGGTGCGCTTAGAGGTGTATAGCTTGGAAGGCAAATTGTTGCAATTTACGGAATTGGATGAAGTGCAGCATACACTGGAACGCCTCGATTTGAAAGGCTTACAAAACGGGATGTACCTGGTGAAAGTGAAATCTGCCGGTCTGCCGGATGCAACGCGGCGGGTGGTTTTGGCACGCGAATAGGAGAGCGTTCAGGGTTTATAGCTCTTTTGCATGATATCATCCATGAAGCAGACAGCCGGGGTATAAGCTCCGGCTGCTCTGTTTTTAATAGATCGTTTTTTTCCTGTACAAGTCTTGGAAGGGCGGCCTACCATTTTTTTACTATCCATTTTTACTGATAATTGCAAATCAGTTATATTTACATTTGTTTTTCAATAAACGCCATAATTTTGTTTGAAACACATTGTGGCAGTTTTTATCACCTTTCAAAAAAATGAGTCATGAACACTTTTACCCGTGAGCCAATGATTGGCGAATTCTTCAAACGATTGAAAAAAAGTGGCTTTATGGCGGCTTTTCTTTTTTGTAGTGCGAGTTCCTGGGCTATTATCAACACGTTTCCGTATGTTGAAGACTTTGAGTCGGAGATGTTGTGTTCAACAAATTGTTCTGATCCTTGTAATTTGGGAGGAGGCTGGAAAAATGCCTCGCAGTATGGACTACCGGCAGGAGGCACCCATTGGCGAACGAGAGAAGGCAGTACCCCTTCGTCTAGTACGGGGCCGGACACAGATCACACACTGGGCAACACTACAGGCAATTACCTCTATGTAGAAACCTCAGGGTGTAACAATACCATTGCTGATTTGGTGAGTGATCAACTCGACTTTACGGCGGTAGCTGTTCCGGCCTTGGAGTTTTGGTATCATATGCTCGGCGCTACCATGGGTTCTATCCAAGTGGGCGTATCCACTGACGGCGGGTTGAATTTCACCACGATTGAAGTGCCCTTTACCGACAATCAAGATGCCTGGCAGAAAAAACTGATTTCGCTGGAGGCATACGCAGGCATGTCGAATGTGCGTATTCGGATACGCGCCATCACCGGTACGAGTTTTACCAGCGATATGGCGATAGATGATATTAAGGTCAGCGACTGCTCTTTACCCGATATTGACTTAACCGGTATTTCGCTGGCAAACGGCAACTGCTTTCTGGGAGCGCAAGAGCAAATCATGGTTGGGATCAAGAATGTAGGGTGTGTAACCATAGCAGCCGGTACTTCCATTCAGGTTGGTTACAGTATCAACGGCGGCATCCCGGTAAGTGAAGTAGCTGTTTTACCGGCGTTGATGGCTCCAAATACTACTTATGACTTCACTTTCATGACGGAGGCCGATCTGAGCGGCGGCATAGATTATGCGGTGACTGTGACCGTAGAGTTGGCGGGCAGCGCTTCCGGGCAGTTAACTCTCAGTGAAACGATCAGAACGGGAGTCAATACCTATCCCTATGTTCAGGACTTTGAGTCAGGATTTGCGGGGTGGTCTGTTCAAGATATAAATGGGTTAACTTCATGGGCTTTAGGTACCCCAGCCAAATCGGTTATCAACAGCGCATATTCGGGGTCCAATGCCTGGGTCACAGGACTTACCGATTCATACTCGGACAATGAAAATGGCGCCGTGCTAAGTCCTTGTTTTGATATGAGGAACTTACTCAACGCCGAGGTGTCGCTGAGGGTTTGGTGGAACTGTGAATTTTCGTGGGATGGAGCTGTACTGCAATCTTCTGTTGACGGCGGCAGCAGTTGGCAAAACGTCGGCGCCTTTGGCGATCCCGACAACTGGTACACAGACAATACGATTGTCGGTGCGCCGGGCGGGTCGATGGAAGGCTGGTCGGGACGCAATTCTTCCTCGAACGGATCGGGTGGCTGGGTATTGGCTAAACACGATATTTCCTATTTGACCGGTCAGTCGCTGGTATACTTCCGCATCGCTTTTGGCACTGACGGTTCAGTTATAGATGATGGGTTTGCATTTGATGATTTTTCCATCACAGGCGCCCCGCTGAATGACCCGTGTGATAATGCCATTCCTATCAGTTGCGGCACGACCATTTCGGGAAGCAATGTCGATGCCACCGATGAGCCGGGTGTATTCGCAGCCTGCGGTGTCGTACAAACCACCGCCGGCGTATGGTACACCTTCACGGGCGACGGCAGCGAGGTGACGCTCAGCACCTGCTCTGCCGCCAATTTCGATACCAAAATTTCGGTTTATACCGGTGGTTGCGCCGCTCCTACTTGTGTGGCCGGCAATGACGACGCCTGCCCGAGTAGCCGCTCATCGGTCACCTTTGTCGCCTCTAACGGCACGGTATATCTGGTACTTATTCATGGTTTTGGCGGCGCCGCCGGCACTTTCGATCTGACCATGACGTGTATTTCCTGCCCCACCTTCAGCGGCGCGCCGGCCAATGTGACTGTTGTCAACAGCACTTGCGGCAGCGGTTGTACGCTCGCGGGCGGCAGCATCACGGCGCCTACCGGCACACCCTGCCCGGCCGGCTCTACGCTACAATACAATGTAAACAACAGCGGCTGGACGACGAGCTTGCCGAGCTACAACCAAGCCGGCCCGGCTCAAACCATCAGCACCCGTTGCGCTTGTGACAACGACGCCAACAACGTCAGCGCTGAATCCAACCCGGTAAGCACCATACCCGGCACCTTAGCCAGCCCCGTAGTACCTGCCAACGGATTTTCTACCGTAGCCTGCTTAGCCTTGGCCACCCAGCCCACGCCGCCCACCGTAACGGGTTGCGACGGCTCGATCATCACGCCAACGGGCCCAACGGTAACCAATAATCCTAACCCGCTCACCTGCGAGGGCTCGCGTACTTATACCTGGATTTACAGTTGTGGCAGCACTTCTTCTACCTGGAGCTTCCTGTACATCATAGAGCGCCAGCCATTTACCGTACCCGCCAATGGTGCTGCCACCGTCAATAGCCCTGCCTTGGCCACCCAGCCTACGCCACCTGCGGTGATGAGCAACTGTGGTGAAACACTGACGCCGAGCGGCCCGGTGGTGACCAACGTTCCCAATACGATTGTCTGCACCGGTACCCGCACGTATGCCTGGACGTACACCGACTGCGAGGGCAATACGGCAGTCTGGAGCTTTGTTTATACCATCATAGACAATACGCCGCCGATGGTTAGCTGCTCCAACCAAACAGTGACCTTCAACGGTCAGGAAATCATCACATTGAATGCCGGCGCCTTGGCGACGGTCACCGATAACTGCGGCACACCGACTATCACGCTGAATCCAACGACCGTTACCTGCCAGCAGGTAGGTCAGCAGGTGCCGGTAACGGTGACTGCTTCGGATGGGATCAACACGGCCACCTGCACCAGCATGGTCACGGTGGCGGGCTTGCCCTGCGGCTGGAGCCAAAACCCGGATGGCGTGAACTGCACAGCCGGCAACAGCATATCCTTCAACGCGGCCACCGGAGTTTATACAGCTACAAGTACAGGTTGTTTTTATGGCCCGCCATACACAGCCGATGAAACGTCGTTTGCCCAGCGCACGCTTTGCGGCAACGGCAGCATCACGGCATTGGTGACGGGTATTTCCGGCAGTGCTTTGGGTTGGGCCGGTGTAGTGATGCGCGAGAACAACGCCGCCGGGGCCAAAAAGGCGCAATTGATGACCAATCTGAGCACCCATAGCCGCCGGGAATTCCGCACAACTACCAATGGCGCATCGCAGCCTCAGCAGTTCCCAAGCCAGGACCGCTACTGGTTGCGGATTACGCGTGTGGGCAATCAGTTTACGATGTTTGTGTCCCCCAATGGAGTCAATTGGTACCCTGCGGGCGCACAAAACATCGTGATGGGCAATTGCATACAGATGGGCCTGGCAGCGACCAACTACACGGCCAACAGCACGGTGACGGCGACGTTTGCCAATGTGAGCTTCACTGGCAGCAGCGGAACACTGGCATTGCCCGGAGGCGGTGAGGCAGCACTCGCCCCTCACTCCTCACCCCTCACCCCTGACTTCGAGGTGTATCCCAACCCGACAGGCGGCGAACTGAATGTGGATTTGGCGCAATACGTTGGACGGGCGGTACGCTTGGAGGTCTATAGCTTAGAAGGCAAGCTGCTGCAATTCAGTGAATTGGACGAAGTGCAGAATACACTGGAACGGCTTGATCTGAAAGGCTTACAAAACGGGATGTACCTGGTGAAAGTGAAATCCGCCGGCTTGCCGGATGCGACGAAACGAATTATATTGCAGCGAGGATAATCGTTGGGGCAACCTGTTGGGGCAACCCTGTGGTTGCCCGGGCGAGGTATAAAAATAAGTATTGGAGGATTTATAACAGGCAGTCGGAGCTATCCCTCCGGCTGTTTTTTTTTAAATCAACGTCTTTTGTATTGAAAAAAGGCGCCACGCTCGTCGAGATGGCGCGCTTCCCATTGGCTTGTGGCCTGTCGGCAGCGTGAAAACTGAAAAAGCAGAAGCGATGCTCCACCAGGCAGACCGCATCTGGGCCGTAGCAGGGCACAAAGAATTCAATTCGGGTACGAGGGGCCGTTGCGAGTGATTGGAATACAGCAGACTTTACTATTTTCGCACCTGCAATCGTTTTTCTGACCAATGATCCGGATGTGGGCGCTTCGGCTTTTGATGCTTTTTCTGCTCGCTTTCTGCTTCTGCACCGAAGCGGCGGCCCAGCAATACCGCGCATTTGCCCACCGGTATGGCATTGAAGAAGGATTGCCACATCGCCAGGTCAACGGCATTCTTCAGGATCGCCGAAATTTTATCTGGGCTGCCACCAACGGCGGGGTAGCCCGTTTTGACGGACGGAAGTTTAAGGTATTCAACCAACTGGAAGACGGACTGGGCGGCGACAGGGTAACCTGGCTGGCTGAAGACGCCGGGGGCAATATCTGGGCCGGTTGCGAAGGTTCGGATCGCTGGGTGAGCATCATCAATCCTGTTTCGGACGTCGTAACGTCTTTTCAGCGTTTTTTTAAAGATCAGGCAGGTTCCGTTGCGGTAGGAAACTGGATGCAGGCGCCGCAGCCACTGGCTGATGGGACTTTATTGATCTGGGATTCAGAGGCAAATGGTTTTTTTACCTACCACCCTGAAAATGGCTGGCGCTTTCGCCGGATTGAAAACATCAGAGACTCAAAACTCGTCCGAATCACGAGCCGCCAAACTATTTGGTGCGTTTATCAGGACGTCCGGTCCACACAGTATGTATTGGCTGAACTGGCATTGGACGGACGTGAGATCCGTAAATATCCGGCGCATCCGGGTGGAGACTTCGGCCTGCTGAAGGGCACCGCCGCAGACCCGGACGGTTTTTTTATTTTCGCGACAGGAAAAACCAGCGCCCGGGAAAGGTGGGAAATAGACGGGCAAGGCCGGCGCACCGTTTCTGCCCCCCGGTATCCGCAAATGGCTTCTTTTCAATATGCGAAAGTGGATAAAGGGGAAGTGATCGTGGAGTTTCCTTTCATTTATCACCGTACCGGCGATTTGCTGCTGGACCTGAGCCAGGAATTTCCGGATTTAGACCCCTGGCAGTACAGCGATTTCCTCATTGATCGCAGCGGCAATATCTGGTTTGCCACCAAATTTGGCCTCGTATTGGTGGAACTGCGGAAAAACTATTTCCAGCGTCTGTTACACGATGAACACGCCAGCGGCGGCCGGGGGCTGGCTTGCCGGGGCATGCTGGAACTGAACGGGCAATTGTTTGTCAACACAGAAAGTAATTTCTCTGGTCGTTTTTTGACAGACCTAAACACGGGGGTGACGCAGCGCCTGCCAGGTGCTGAGACTGCGCTGGCCATAGCTCCGGGCGCTGATGGAAATATCTGGACAGAATGGAGGTTGAAAGAAAATGAAGAGCAGCACTGGGGCACCGTGTTATTGCAAAAAATTACGCCACAGGGGGTCCCCACCGGACCGCAGTACCGGATGATCAACCCGGAAGGTGGGTTCATCTGGTCTATATTTGAAGAAAAGGCCGATCGGGTGCTGCTCGGTCTGGCTAAAGGGCTAATGGTTTTAAATCCGCTAACCGGCGAGGCAGCACGCCTATCGAACGCCCGGTTTCCGGAGGTGGAGCACGCTCCCTTTTATTTCATAAAGCGCGATCGCGCCGGCCGGATTTGGGTATGTAGCTCGCAGGGCGTTTATCTTTTCCATAACGGCGGCATTACTGACCGCTTCTGGCCTGGCGGACAAGGCGACCATTATCTGCCGTATGAAAACATCCTTCACCTTTACGAGGATGCGGAAGGCATTTTTTGGCTCGCCACAGCAGGTGGCGGTCTGATCCGGTGGGACAGGAAAGCGGCAGCAGGCCGGCAGACACAGGTTATTTTTCGCAAAAACGGCTTGCTCAACGGCGTGGTTTATGCCACCTATGAAGATCGTCACGGCCATTTATGGCTGCCTACCGACATTGGCATTGCACAATTGGATAAAAAAGCGCTGCACGTTCGACGAACTTGGGTAAAAGCGGATGGCATCACCCACAATGAGTTTAACCGGATTTCCCATTGTCAGGGCACCGATGGCAGCCTGTATTTTGGTGGATTAAACGGGGTGACGGCATTTCAGCCCGACAATTTTTACAAGAGCGGCTTGCAGCAAAAAGAACCGGCTTTACTGGTAGCATCAGCCTTTCAGGTACTGTACGGCAACAGCGGGCAGTTGGAAAACCGCTTGCCGGAACTACTGGCCTCCCATACCTTTACGATGTATCCCGACCATCGCTACCTCCAGCTTGAATTTGCACTGCTGGAGTACATCGCTTCCGATCGGGCGACGTACTTCTGGCAGATAGACGGCGTCACCGAAGACTGGGAACTGCTGAACGAACCTGTGCTCCGGCTATCTGGTTTACCTTATGGCCGGCATAAGCTGATCCTACGCGCTCAGGCCTCCAATGGCGTATGGGCAAAAAACGACCTTCAATATACACTCATCATCCCGCCCCCGGTTTATCTGCGCGGATGGTTTATTTCCCTGGTCATCGCGTTTATGGCAATAGGGATATGGAGTTGGCTGAGCTGGCGTATTCGCCGGCATCGCGAAGAACAGGAACGCCTCGAACAGGAAGTGGAGCGGCAAACAGCAACGATCCGACTGCAAACCGAAGAACTGGAGCAGTTAGATCAACTCAAATCCCGTTTTTTTGCCAATGTGTCGCACGAGTTGCGCACCCCGCTCACCCTGCTTCGCGGGCCCATCGAATACGCATTGAACGATACCGGCCTCGGCAAGCAAAGCCGTACCCTGCTGTATGCGGCACAACGCAACACCGTGCATTTGCAAAACCTCGTCAATGAAATTCTGGACCTGAGCAAACTGCGCGCTACCGGCCTGGACCTGAAGCAGGAGCCCACCGTGTTGTATGATTTTGTAGAAGAAACCCTTTCCCCTTTTCAATCCCAAGCGCAAAATAAGGCCATCGCCTTGCAACTGGATTACCGCCCGGAGCCGTCGTGGACCCTGGCCCTGGACCGGCAAAAACTGTTCAAAATTATCGGCAACTTATTGAGCAATGCGCTGAAATACGCACCCAATGGCAGCGCAGTAGTGGTGCAGGTGGAACAGTTGCCCGGTAATTTCGTGCTCCGAGTGCGCGATGAAGGCCCTGGCATCCATCCCGACGACCTGCCGCATATCTTTGAACTTTACTACCAATCGAAACGCCCGGAGAGCAAGGCAGAGGGAGGCACCGGTATTGGCCTCGCATTGGCGCGCGAACTGGCCCAGGCAATGGGCGGCAGTTTGTGGGCAGAAAGCACGCCCGGAAGCGGAAGCACATTTTCCCTGACCTTGCCTGCGCAGGAACGATCTCCCGAAAACGCCGCCCCGACTGCCCGGAGCGGCCAATACCCCGTTAATTTTGACTTACCGGAAGTATCGCCCGCATCAGCAGCTCCGACGGAACATGTCGTTGCAGCCCGCTTGCTGGTGGTAGAAGACAACCCTGATTTACAAACATTTCTCCGCGCCATACTTCCGCTCGAATACCACCTGACGGTTGTCGACAACGGCCGCGCGGCCCTGGAGCATCTGACAGTCGCCGAACGGATGCCCGACCTGATCCTGTCTGACCTGATGATGCCTGAAATGGATGGCTTTGAGTTGCTGGAGGCTCTGCGCAACAGCGATTCCTGGCGCCCGATCCCGCTTATCCTGCTTACGGCGCTGGCAGGGTCCGACGACCGCCTGCGCGCGTTCCGGGTCGGGATTGACGATTATATCACCAAGCCATTTTCGGCGGAAGAACTCATCGTGCGCATCGAAAATGCACTCCGCAACCAGGCCGCCCGCCGGGAATGGATGGAGTCCTTGCCCGAAGAAGTCTCCGAACCAGGCGAATCCGCTGCCGACGACTGGCTCTTGCTACTCCGCGAAACGGCGCGGCAAAACCTCGGAAACCCACAGTTCAATATAGATGACCTGGCCGAGCGCATGGGGATCAGCCGCAAAACACTGTACCGCCAGATACGCATCCGGGCTGGCCTCTCGGCCAATCAATTCATTCAGGAACTGCGCTTGCTGCAAGCCCGCGAATTGATAGATTCCGGCCAATACCAAACCCTGCGCCAAGTGGCCGAGGCCGTGGGCCTGCGCTCCGGCGATTATCTATCCCGCCTGTACCGCGAGCGCTTCGGTAAGTCGCCTGCAACCGGCTTATGAAAGCATGATGACCCGATTTTGAGGCTTGATGGCCCGATTTTGAGGCAGTAAACTTCCTCTCTTTTTATCCAATCACCAGACTTTTGCCGTGTTGCCGAAGACAAGAGGACGCAGACATTTTGCCCGACTTCCATTCGGTCAACACTGTGTGTTTTTTTTCCATTGGCGGGTTTCTCCATTGGAAAATTTAATCCCTTAATCGCATGAAAAGATCGCCTTCTGCTTATGAAGCACATCGGCTCGGCCTTCAACGCCCGTTTTTTCTGGTCTATCCCTTTTCCTGAAAATTGATATTCTGCCTGGGGTTCCACCACTGGCAGTCTGTTTCATTCACATCGCTTTCAATCCGTTTGATTCGCTAATAACAAAATAAAATCTACAAATCATGCTGAAACAATTACTTCAATCCGGGATGTGCGTTTTACTGTTGCTACCGTCCTTTGGTGCTACCGGTCTATCAGTGCCGGCATTGGTTTACAACACCCTAAGCAGCGGCGACGGCATTAGCGGCGCGTTCCGGCAGGACACCCTTAACTTAGGAAACGTGCCCATCACCGCCAATGGTATGCGCACAGCCGTCATTCACGTCAACAGCAACGACTGCGACGAAGCGGATTATGATTTCGCAGTACAGGGAGGCTTCCAGGGAGCAGCCTTGAGCTTTGGAGCAGCCAGCGACTATGTGGGTGTAAACACTACCCAGGGCAATTTCGGCACCGGGGACTTTACGGTGGAAAGCTGGTTCAAAACTACTCAAAACCAGATAAATCACCAAGGCCTTGTCGGCAAGCGCGCGGTTTGTTCCAACTCCAATTTCTGGAACGTCGCCCTCGAACAAGGCAAAATTAGCTTTGAAGTGGGTGGCGATGCAGTAGGTACGAATTACCTCGATGTCCCTACGCCCATTACTTACAACGACAACAACTGGCACCACCTGGCCTGCACCCGGAGTGGCACGACCTACCGGATTTACATAGACGGTACGCTGGTTGCTACCGGCACTACGCCTGGCATCATTGATTTTAACAATACCGCCCAACTTCAGGTAGGACAAGGGCCCTGCGGCAACCCCGCGTTCGTCATGGATGAACTGCGTATCTGGAGCCGGGCACTTTGTCAGTCGGAAATCCAGGCACAGAAAAATTGTGAGCTGGTCGGCAATGAACCTGGATTGGTCCTGTATTACCCATTCAATCAAGGTGTCGCCTCAGGCGATAACACAGGGAATACCACGATCGTTGATGTCGCCGGTGGAGACGACAACGGTACGCTGAACAATTTCACCCTCAGCGGCTCCTCGTCTAACTGGGTAGCGCCGGGAGGAGTGGTCACCGGAACAAGTTGCCCGGCTGTGGTGGCTCCCGAAGCCAATGTGCAAGGCGGCTCCCCGCTGACGACCATCAACGACGGCAACATCACGTCTTCGACCACCGACGGCACCGATTTTGGTACGGTGGTCACGGGCAGCGTCGTACGCAGCTTCACCATTCAAAATACCGGCACGACGGCCCTGACCATCAACAGCATCACGGTGGACGGCGCCAACGAAAGCGAGTTCGTGGTGGACGGCACACCGTCGAGCGTGGCGGCTGGCGAAAGCGAGACCTTCACCGTTGCCTTTACACCCACCGCCAATGGTATGCGCACAGCCGTCATTCACGTCAACAGCAACGACTGCGATGAAGCGGATTATGATTTCGCAGTACAGGGAGGCTTCCAGGGAGCAGCCTTGAGCT
>ERZ761609.260-NODE-260-length-69076-cov-43.457730_pt1 | contig 69076 bp, 69 predicted proteins | sample MGYA00511163_ERZ761609 | MGnify/ENA primary metagenome ERZ761609 (study PRJEB28899, sample SAMN02445070) | bioreactor sludge metagenome | biome: EBPR sludge | place: Australia: Brisbane, Thorneside Wastewater Treatment Plant | collected 2011-12-16 ...
TACATGCCTTGTTGTCACTGCTGCTCGGCTAAGACCCCGAAACACATAATGAGCCGATTATGTTTTTCTCCGAATACACTGGGAGATTGCTGGGCCGGATCAAACAAGCGATCGGGTGTTCTGCCAGATTTGAGTGCTTTTTCAAAATAGCTGCTGGTTTGGGCAATGCGTTGGTCGCCCAAGCTGTAGTCAATTGCGGTTAGGTGTGCCTTCAATAGCCATTCGTTGGCTTTATCATCAAGTTGGGCAGTGATTGCTGCTTGTTTTTCTTGTAAACGCTGCTGTTCAGTAAGAAGTGCATCCTGCTCTTGGGTGATACTGTCCGCGTCCAGCACCGCCCGCGCTTGCACGTATTCGCCCGCATCAAAATGTTGCTTGGCTAACTTCAGACGCTCACTGTTGAGAGAGATGCGCTGGAAATCTTCCGCCAGCTTCAGCACATCACGTTTGAAGTCTTCCATCTGTTGCAGCAATCGTGCTAACTCTTGCCGGAAGTCTGAGTCATCGGGGTATTTTTGTATACGCTCTAGCAGCTTCTGTCGCTGGCTTTCCATTGCTTGATAGGATGCGGAATGGTAGAGGTTTTGGATGATTTGGTTATCGTTGCCAACAATTGCATGACCGCCATCCGTGGCGATATTGCCCGTGTGGATGCCGGATGCCTCCATGTCTCAGCCTATACTGTTACGATTGCCAACAATCACCGAACCGCCCGTGGTCGAGATATTGCCCGTGGTAATGGTGCTAATATCGCCCGTACCACCCATCGCCAATTGCGTGAGGCTATCGCGTAAGGCTTGGTTGGTTTCCAGCATTGCCTGTAGCGCAATCTCAAATTCAGTTTGCTGGTTGTTGGCAGTGTAACCGGAAAGCCGCGCAAACCCCGCCCCCGTCAGTGCTTTGATGCCATCGTAAGCCGCATTGCCAACCACACCGCCCGCAATGGCACTCCACGCAAAATTGGTTAATTCCACTATGTCCATCGTAAGCCTCATTGGGGAAGTTAGGTTGTTTGCAAGTTTAATAAATTAGCACAGTGACGACCGTGATAAGAAACACATTATCCGCGTCATGCGTTTAACGCCCCAAACTCGCCCGAATCGCCTTCAACGGCATAAACAAATTCTCAAGCTGATCCGGTGCTGCCAGAAACCCGAACTGCAAATAATACTGCCGCGCTGCTGCATGTTTGGCATCGACAAACAGCCCCGCCAGCCCCATTGCCTCATTCACATCCAGCGTTTTTTGCATGGCTTCGACCAGCAGATACGCGCCATAACCTTGGCGTTGGCAATCCTTGCTGACTGCCAGCCGCGCCAGCTTGGCAGCGGGGATACGGGTCGGATACTTCTTCACCCATTCCGGCGGCAACTGTTCCGCCACCACCTCGCAAACCGTCAGTGTCATATAGGCAAGAATCCGTTCAGGCTGTGCCTCATCCACCAACACATAAGTGCGGGAAATGCCCTTGTCCTGATGCTGGCGTGCGGTAGTTTGTAGGTAATGGTTCAGGGCAGCATCGCCACAATCAAACGCCGTCCGCTGGTGGGATTTGTTTAAAGGAACAGCACACTTCACTCAACGCAACCCCTGTTTGTGGGCGGCAACCGCCTGTAACAGTTTGGCGTTAGGCTTGGGGGGATTATCCAGCGCATTAAAAAACCAGACAGAATCCTGCATCGACAGGCGGATGATATTTTCCTGCTCAATCATGCGTTGGGCTTTTTCCAGTGCTGCCTGCACCAGAAACTGGTTCAGCGTTGCCCCGGAAAGCTCCGCTGCCTGGGTTAACAACAGTTTGACTTCTTCGGAAATGCGGGCGGTGACGCGCTCGTTTTTGGGCATGACGGCTTGCATGGCATTCATTATCTCGGTGACAAAATGACACCACAAAGCCTATGCGCTTAGGGTTTGTTTGTCAAACGGCATGATATAATCACGCAAAACTCACCGTCACCCGCGCTCCACCATCGACGCGATTTTCCAGCCGCAACGCCCCGCCATGCAGCCGCGCCACCATGTTCACAATCGCCAGCCCCAACCCCGTGCCACCTTGCGTCGGTGACAGCACGAAATCGGTTTCCCGCCGCGCCAGCAATTCGGCAGCAAAGCCCTTGCCCTGATCTTCAACCGTGACTTGTACCCCTGCCACCGTAACGTGGATGTGTGGTTGAGCGGAGGCAACACCATGCTTGCGGGCATTTTCCAGCAGATTGCGCACCGCCACCGTTACCAGCCGGGGATCGAGATTGACCACCGTCGCAGCCGCATCCAGCGTTACCGAATCGTCATCGGGCAGCAGGGTTTCGACCAGCAAATCCAGCCGCACAGGTTGGCGTTCCAGACTTGCGCCCGCATCCAGCCGCGCAAATAGCAGCAGGTCTTCGAGCGTATGGGTGGCACTGCGTAACAAGCCATCCATGCGGCTCAAGGCGAGTTGCGGGGCTTCGTCGCCACGCTGGGCGGATTCGCAAATACTGCGCAAGGCGGCGACCGGCGTGCGTAATTCGTGGGCAGTGGCGGCGAGGAAACGTTCGCGCTGACGCAACGCAGCCAGTACCGGGCGCAGACTCCACGCCGTCAGCCCGACCCCGACCAGCAGACCGAGGATGCCCAGTAAGGCACTTGCACCAACAATCCGCTGCACGAATGCCTGATATGCCACTTGCCCCGGTGTCGGGTCGGCAACGGTAATGATCATGGCTTTGGGGGTGCTGGTGTCACCCTGATCCAGAAAGGTGGGGATGGCGTGCAGTCGGTACGGCTTGCCGTCGGTATCCTGCCCATCAAGGTAGAGTTTCTGCCCTTGCCCCATCACGCTAGTTTGCAGTTGGGTGAAATTGGTGAGGTTGAAATGTGGGCGAGTTGGGGCGAAATGGCGGGTGGGCGGGTTTCCCGGTTCGATGACCCAGATGTCATACGGCGCATCCAACAAATCGTGTTCCAACCGCAACACTTCGTCGTGGAACTTGCCTTGCTGATCAAACCACGTCAAGCCATACACCGAGGTGGCGTAGAGGGCAAGTTCGGTATCAAGGTCGGTTTCGCGCAATTCTGCCCGCAGGTCGATGGCGACTTTGGCGAGGATGGCAATACCCAACAGCCATGCCATACCCCATACCAATAGCAGCGGAATACCCAGCCGCAACAGCCGCGTCCGCTGGCTGGGGTCAACATTCATGGGCATCGTCCAGCTTGTAGCCGTGACCGCGCACCGTTTTGATCAGGGCAGGTTCACCCAGCTTGCGCCGCAGTGAGGCAATAATGGTTTCTTCAACGTTGGAGGCAGGACTGTCCAGCGTATCCCAACAGTATTCGAGGATGTCGTTGCGTGACACAGCGCGGCGGTTACGCACTGCCAGCAGTTCCAACACGGCGTATTCCTTAGGGCGTAAGGGAATCAGCACACCGCCACGGCGCACTTCATGCCGCCCGCTATCCACTTCCAGATCAGCCACCCGCAGGATGGTATCGCGTAACGGTTCGCCGCGTCGTGCCAGTACGTTGATGCGGGCAATCAGTTCATCCATTGCAAACGGTTTGACCAGATAATCGTCTGCACCGACCTGCAAACCTTCCACCCGATCTTCGATGCGATCGCGGGCGGTCAGTAACAGAATCGGGGTGCGGTTGGCGGTGCTGCGCAATGCTTGCAACAAGGTGAGGGAATCGCCATCGGGCAACATGCGGTCAAACACGCCTACGTCGTAGTGTGCGCCGTTCAGGTGGGTGCGGAGTTCGCGGAGACTGGACACTTCGTCCACACTGTTGCCGAGGGCGCGTAGCCGTCGGGCGATAGCTTCGCGGAGTTCGGTATGATCTTCAGCAAGCAGGATACGCATTATGCCTCCCATACTGTGATGTAATGATTTGCATCAGAATCCGTCAAAATCTTGCGCACGACCCGCTACAGAATTTGCTGGGCTGCCCGCAAACCAGACAGATACGCCCCATGCACACTGCTGAAATGCTTGCGCTCGGTAGCTTCCCCGGCAAACAACACCGTCTTGCCCAAACTTTCCGCCAGATGGTCACGCATGGCTGGCGTTGATCCCACGCTATTGAAGGAATACGCCCCCCGCGCATACGGGTCGGCATTCCAGCGGGTAAGCTGGTAATCCACCGGCTCGGGAATATTGTTGCCGAACATCTTGCGTAAGGTTTGCATGGCATCAGCGACGATTTGCTGGTCTGTCCATTGCTCGATGCGCTTGCCGCGTTCCGCTGCATTGAAACCCAGCAGCACCGGCCAGCCCGCTACCCGCGTCAGGCTCACCCACTCTGTCCATGCGCCTGCTTCGGTGGGGATATATTCCAGCCAGTCCTGATCCTGCGGCCAGAAAACCTTGGGAAATTGCAGGTAGCACTTGTTTAACGTCCCCATTCCCAATGCCGCAATAGCTTGCCGCTTGCGGGCAGGCAATGGCGGGGAAAAGGTCACTTGCCCACTTTTCAACACGCCCAGCGGCAAGGTGATGATGACGTGATCGGCCTGAAACGCACCCCTGTCGGTCTGCACGGCTACTTGCTTGTCTGACCATACGACCTTTTGTACGATGTGTTGCAAGCGCACATCCAACCCATTTGCCAAATGCCCGACGATGACCTGATAGCCCTCCGCGAACAGCGCATCATCGCCCTTGAATGCCGCTGCTGCATCATGCCAGTGTGCAGAAAGCTCGTGGATACCGCCTGCGTATTCTTGCTCCAGCGTGCTGTTCAAAATGAACTGCACCAGTTGGCGTTCGTTTGCCTTCAGTTTGTTCCAGCCCAAGGCTTTTTCCACAGCGGCTTTTACAGATTGATCCCTGTCAGCATTTTGTGCAGCTTCCAGGGCGTTGTCGACACGCGCTTGCCACTGCTCCAACTGACGACTTTCGGCATTGTTCAAGGGTTTGCCAGCAGTGTTGTAGGTGGTGGTTTCTGCATAACGGGTAATCAAACGCTTTGCCCCGATGCGGTCAGCCAAAGCGGATAAGGGGTTGTCTTTTGCACCGTGAATCCAGGTTGCACCAAGGTCTACGGGCATCTGCTGCCAGCGGTTGCTCGTCCACAAACGCCCGCCCAAACGGTCGCGTGCTTCCACAACGGTCACGGAATGCCCTTGTTGACGCAGGGTTTGCGCGGCAGTCAGACCGGCGATACCTGCGCCAACTACCACAATGCGTTTGGCGGGGGCAGCGGACAGCGGCACAACACTAGTGCTTGCCAACAAACCGGCAATCTGTTGTAAAAATTTTCTGCGACTCATAGGGTTTGTTACCTCGGCTCCTGTTGCTGGGGGCAGGTTTTCAACGCAGCATCTACAAACGCGGCAAACTCAGGATCGTGTTGGAGCTTGACCGCTGTTTGGTATTCCTCGCCCGACAAGTAAAGTTCGTGGTAACAGACTTCCGCTGCCAAACCTTTGTGCCACTGCGGGTCATCAGGATAGGTTGTGTAAATCTGTTCCGCACTGTAGAGGAAATAGGTCACGAACCATTCATAGCCGGACTTCGCTCCCTTGTTTTCACTGGGTTGGGCATTGGCGAAATCGGGCTTGTCGATGGCGAGCTTGAGGTATTCCTTGAAGGCTTCGCGGGCAGAGGCTTCACGCTGGATGTTTTCCGCTGCCTTGATCTGCCAGATGGCAATGACTAATGCCAATACCGCGACAAGGGCGGTGGCAATAGTGCTGATATGGGCAAGGTAACGGAGGTCAAAGCGGCGCATGGATTATTTCCTAAGCGAATACGTTGAGCAACCATAGCACTACCAGCGGCAACGATACCAGCCTGTGGTAAAGTCTCGCGGGTAATTCGCATTTCTGCATGGCCTGCCCCTATAATGCGCCACACACAGTTTTGAGAGAGGAACCCCCGTGCGCATTCGCCTAAACACCAAATGGAACAAGCAGGAACGTGAAGTTTCGCTGGAAGAAACCGTCAGCGTGCTGGCCTTCAACGCCTGGAAAATCGGTATGAAAGCCCTGCTGGAAATCGAGAACGAGAATTTCCAGACCGATACCCAAATGCAGCGCGTGATGGTAATGGAGGAAATCATGGCCTTCATGATTCACGTCCTCGACCGCATTTCGCACGAGGTGATGAACGACGAAGACCGTGCCCATTTGGTCACGACCTTTGCACTGAAAATTGCCGACCATGTGCAAGACAATGCGCGTGATTTCGGCGGCCCCGGCGATTACCGTAATCCGTTCATCAACAAGCTGAACCAACGCATGTCTGACTACGCAGAAACCACATGGGGCAAAGTTGGGCAAGAACCAGGATTTTCCATGAGTCTGGCGTTCGGTAATTTCGTCGCCGACAGCCTCGGGCCGCGTGACAAGAAATGGGTGCTGGACTACATACAGCGCGTACTGATGCCGGAAATTCTCACCACCTACAAAAAAGTGCTGGCAAGACTGGGAATGCTGGAACCCGCCTAACCCAACAGACAGGATGTTTTCTTCTGGGTATTGCAGATCCGCCCTTCAACTTGAGGGGCAATGCCTTGCCCACTGCTTCGCTGCAATGCCGACACAACCAAGTCTTTCAAATCCGGGCGGGGTTTGCCAGGGTCAACGATTAACTTTTCGCTGAGCATGGTATAGCCATCCTGATCACCTGAACTGTCCAGTAAATAGTCATTGACGACTGCTAGAATAGTGTCATCCGGCTTGACCGGGCGAATGCCTTGCGGAGTAATCAGGCTGAGATTTTCTGCTGTACCCTTGTCCGGGTCATGACGGAAAGTAAAACCGCTGACCTGCAACCAGTGACCGTTGCCCGTCCAGTCGGTGATGGAACGGTTGACTACTGCCTGTAACTGCTTGCCGGTCAGGCGCACCATCGACAAACGGGTGGGGTAAGCAAACAGGGTATCAATATGCTTACGGGTAATGTTACCGGCGGGGATGTCCTGATTCAGGCGCATTCCACCCGAATTGAGGAAGGCAATTTGTGCCCCGTCAGCCGCAAATTGCGCATGGGCAGTATCTGCCAACCAGTTGCCAAGATTGGTTTCAAAGCGGCGGATAGTCAGTTCTTCGCCTTTGAGGGCAACCTGGGTTTTACCCAATACGGCATTCAGGCAACCCGCTGCGTCAGCTTTTTCTGCACAGAATTCTGCATCAAAACGCGCATCCCATTGGGCAATCTGTTGCTGGGCAAGCATATCCGGGAGGTATTTGCCGGGCAAATCGACAAATTCCAGTGAAGCCTGCGCGGGCTTGCCCGGTTGCAAACGTACCACCGCAACACTGGCGGCATCAGAATCCGCCTTGACGATGCGCCGCCCGTTGACTTGCTGATCCTGACGTTCGTGTTCATGCCCACCAGCAATCAGATCGGGAGCATCATCACCCAAAGCTGCCAGTAGTTCCTTGTCCTGTTGTACAGTCTGGTGGGTCAGGGCAATCACCACCTCAGCCCCTCGCTGGCGTAGCTGCCGGGTTGCCGTGCGTACCGCATCGACTGGCGGCGTAAAACGGGCAATGTATTCGGCAGATTTCACATCAGTGGAAGCACTGACCACACCTACCTTTTTGCCCTTGATGGTCAGCAATTGCGAGTGTAGCAAGTTGTCAGCCTGAATGATGCTGCGTCCCGCTGACACCTGCCGGAACTCAATGTTGGTTCCCAGCCAGGCAAACTGTGATTCGCGGATACGGCTTTGCAGCATGTTGGCATGTTTGAGCTTACCCTTTTCAAACTCGTGGTTACCAAACGTGACAAACATGTAGGGGTCGAATGCCTGGCTGTCACCATCCAGATAATTCATGACATTCACCATCTGCTCGCCGTTGTAGCGCTGGCTCAGGAGGGACGGAAACAGAAAGTCGCCTGCATGTAACAGCAGGACATCACCCTCCTTTTTTTCCAGTTCAGCCCGCAGGCTGCGCACATGCGGCAGGTTGTCGAGACGGTAAATGTCGTTAATGACCAGGATGGTCAGAGGGCGTTCCTCTTCATCGTCTGGTACTTGCTGCCCCGGAACCCATTGGTCTGGCAGGAGAGAACAAGCACCAACACTCAGCAACAGAGAAATGCCCAACAGGGTACGGTGTAACTTTTTCATTTGCGGGAACCCTTGGCTTTTTTGTTCCATCAGAGTGTAGCGGAATCCCGACAAATGTGGGAAGCAAACAACAGCTTACCTCCCACTTTAGGTATTTACCAGCCGACGAAGCCAACCACTTTGTCTGCCAGTTCATCGGCATACAGGTCAAGGAAGAAATGGTCAGCACCCTCTACCGTTTCCAGCTTAAGGTTTTCCTGCTTGATACCTTCCAGTTTGGCAGGCAAATCAGCAACTACTTCATCCGCTGACCCCATCACGATCAGCATCGGCTTTTTGATCTTCGACAACAGATTGGGCGTGTTGCGGCGTTCGTCTGTTTTGTAATAACCGATGACACTGTTGGCGGTAGCCTTGGCATTTTCACAGTAAACCAGCCCCGGCAATTCCATCACCGTGTCACCCTTGCCTGCATCTACCAGTTTCTGCGCTTCTGCCAGAATGTCTGCCAGCGGTTTTTTGTAACGTTCCTCGTATTCCTTGCTGGCCTTGTCCGGGTCAGCGGTAGCCGGGGCAACTGCCACCACTTTGTCTAGTAGGGCGGAATCCTTTTCTGCTGCATACCAGGCGGCCTGGTTGCCACCGCGTGAGTGCCCCAGCACCACTACCTTGCTTGCACCCTGCTCTTTCAGCCAGTTCATCCAGGTATCCAGTTCGGCAATCGCGTCTTCATGCTTGTGTTTGTGCTCAATCTTGCAATCCAGCATGTCGGAAGGGCGCTTGTCTACACTGAAACTGAGGTTGACTGCCAGCGTGTTGTAGCCTTTTTCCTTGAGCAGGTCAGCCAACGCCTGCATGATTTCCATTTTGTTGTGGGCAAACGTGCCGTGCAGCAGCAGGACTACCCCATCCTTGGCAGTTTTGCCATCTGCCAGCGTCAGCTCACCACGCAAGGTGGTGTCGCCCTGTTTGACGGTAACTTCATCCGCCTGCGCCGTACTGAATGCCATGCCCAGTGCCAGCGTCAGTGCTGCGGTCATATGGGAAATTTTCAACATTGTCTCCTCCTCCGGTGTTGTTCAGATGCCCATCGCTTGTTTTGCGATCTGGTATTTTAGGAATTCCATGCGGTCAACCACATTTAACCCAGCATTTCTGAGTATTTTCCAAGGTGTCAGAGTGTTGCCAAACAGCAGGCGGAAACCTTCCATCGCTTTTTGGGTAAGGATATTGTCACCGCGCCGGGCGCGTTCATACGCCCGCAGCACTTTCACGCTGCCGACATCGCCGTGAATGGCCTGCAACTGTCTTGCCAGTCCCACTGCATCCTTGATACCGAGATTGACACCTTGCCCCGCCAGGGGGTGGATGGTGTGAGCTGCATCACCAACCAAAGCAACACGTTCCTGAATATAGGGTTCGGCATGACGCCCACGCAGGGAAAAGGCGGCACGTTCACCTACTGCCGTGATTTCACCCAGCCGCCTATCCAGCGCTTGTGCCAGTTCACGGCGGAAATCGGCTTCATCCCTTTGCACCAAGGCATCGGCACGATCCGCAGGCAGCGTCCAGACGATGGAGCAGGAGCCATCCCCCAGCGGCAAAAACGCCAGCGGGCCGGAAGGCATGAAGCGTTGCCAAGCCGTTTCCTGATGAGGCAATTCGGTTTGCACCACGCATACCAGCCCTTTCTGCCCGTAATCGTTGATGTCAAGACCTATCCCTGCCAGTTGGCGAACTCTGGATTGCGCCCCATCCGCCCCCACCAGCAGTTGTCCTTGCAGGCTTGTGCCACTGTGCAAGGTGACGGTTACGGCATTGTCATCCACAGCGAAACCTGCCAGCTTGTCGGGGCAATAGAGGTCAACGTTATCGAGCTTCTGGATGGCATCCAGCAGGGCAAGCTGGATGATACGGTTTTCGACGATATGTCCCAAATCCGGCTCGCCAATATCAGCCGCATCAAAACGGATTTGCCCATCACCCGTCGCATCCCACACCTGCATCGCTTCATAGGCACAGCTACGGCGAGCCGCCACCCCTTCCCAAGCCCCTGCTTCTGCCAGTGCCCGCTGCGAAGCCCGGCTAATCGCAGACACCCGCAAGTCGTAAGGGCCAGACGAGGAAAACGGCGGTGGCTGATGCGCTTCCAGCACTGCCACCCGCTTGCCGGATTTGCCCAGCAAACAGGCCAGCGTGGAACCAACCATGCCGCCACCAGCGATGATAACGTCGTATTGCATTGTTACACCCTCCTTCAAGGAATCCTGCAATTCTACGCCGTTCCGGTTATCATTCCATATTTTACGTCAGCATTTGCACGAACATGGCAAAACCCAAAAAGAAAAGCACCCCCGGCAGTAAAACCATCGCTCTCAACAAGCAGGTACGCCACGACTACTACATTGAGCAGACCTATGAAGCCGGTCTGGTCTTGCAAGGCTGGGAAGTCAAAAGCCTGCGTGACGGGCGCATCCAGATGAAAGACAGTTACGTGATCCTGGAAAAAGGTGAAGCATTCCTGTTTGGCGCACAGATTAGCGCACTGCTGTCGGCCTCCACCCACATCATTCCAGACTCGCGCCGTACCCGCAAACTGTTGCTACATGACTATGAAATCATCCGCCTCAACAACGCGGTCGAGCGCAAGGGTTATACCGTTGTGCCACTGGCAATGTACTGGAAAAACAACCGGGTCAAGGTTGAAATCGGTCTGGCAAAGGGCAAGCAGTTGCACGACAAGCGTGATACCGAGAAGGCCCGTGACTGGGGACGTGAAAAAGACCGGATCATGAAACGGGGTTAACACATGGAACTCTCTGCACCGATGCGCAACCGGGTCAAGGTATGCGGCATCACCTCGGCTACTGATGCTCAAAGCGTTGCCAATGCCGGGGTTGATGCCATTGGCTTGGTGTTTTACCCCAAAAGCAAACGCAACCTGACTATCGAACAGGCGGCTCTCATTTGCCAGCAAACCCCCCCTTTTGTCACAACCGTAGGCTTGTTTCTGGATGCTGAGGCAAGTTTTGTACGTGACGTGCTAGCTGCCGTCCCACTGGATGTTTTGCAATTTCATGGTTCGGAAACACCGGAGTATTGCCGTCAGTTTTCCCGCCCCTACCTGAAAGCGGTGGGTATGCAAGGCTTGGCTGCTAGTGGAGGTTTTACCGCCTATGCCGACCGTTATCCCGATGCACAAGGCTTTCTGGTTGACAGCCATGCCCCCGGCGCAGCGGGCGGCACTGGCCTGACCTTCGACTGGACACAGGTTCCACAGGATTACCACAAACCCATCATTCTCGCAGGTGGCCTGACAGCGGAAAATGTGGCAGCAGCAATCCGTACCAGCCGGGTCTACGCAGTAGATGTCAGCAGTGGTGTGGAAAGTGCGCCAGGAGTGAAGGATCCCGCCAAAGTTGCCGCCTTCATGCTGGCTATCCAATAGGGGTGGACAAAAAAAATCGCCCGCTGGGTTACAGCGGGCAATGGAGGATTGGTGGATCAGGTAGCTAGAGAGAGGAGAGGAGGAGGAGTTACACCCTGACCCACACGCCGACTAAAATCGGTATCAACTCAAGAATTAAGCAGCTTTGGCTTTGGCAGCAGCTTTCTTGGTTGCGTCAACAGTTTTTTCAGCCGCTTCTTTAGTCATTTCAACGACTTCAGCAGTAGCTTTTTCAACGGCTTCAGTGGTTTTTTCGACAGCTTCAGTTGCAGCTTTCTTGCCAGCTTCTACTGCTTGCTCAGCGCCAGCTTGAGTGTATTTGGCTGCTTCTTCCATGATGGCAGTCAGTTCGTCACGAACCGCAGTCAGCATTTCAGTGGCTTCGCGCATGTTGGCAACCCATTTTTCGCCACAAGTGCGAGCAACGTCTTGTTGCAGAGCGCTCAGTTCGCTCAGATCTTTAACTTTAGTTGCTGCTTCAGCGTTCTTGGCACCCATTTCAACGCAAGACTTAACCAGGTCAGCTTGCTTGGTAGCCAGAGTTTCAAAGGTTTTCATGTTCAGTTCGCCAATTTTCTTGGCAGAAGCCATAGCGCTGTCACTGAATTGTTTCACGATGTTCATCATTTCGTTTTGCATGGTAAATCTCCTTAAATTAGCGGTTCAATTTTTATTGCTTTGCAGCATTTGATGCGGTGCACAATATCGAGTTCTCGAAAGCGTGTCAACCACTTTTTTGTTGCGATGCACAAAAATAATAAAACTTCATCTTTCCGTCATCTGACGTTGAAACGGAGTGTTACCAGACAAAAAAAATTGCCCGCTGGGTCACAGCGGGCAATGAAGGATTGGTGGGTCAGATAGCCAGAGAGGAGAGGAGGAATTACACCCTGACCCACACACCGATTAAAATCGGTATCAACTCAAGAATTACGCAGCTTTGGCTTTGGCAGCAGCTTGCTTGGTTGCATCAACAGTTTTTTCAGCCGCTTCTTTGGTCATTGCAACGACTTCAGCAGTGGCTTTTTCAACCGCTTCAGTGGTTTTTTCGACAGCTTCAGTTGCAGCTTTCTTGCCAGCTTCTACTGCTTGCTCAGCACCAGCTTGAGTGTATTTAGCAGCTTCTTCCATGATGGCTGTCAGTTCGTCACGAACCGCAGTCAGCATTTCAGTGGCTTCGCGCATGTTAGCAACCCATTTTTCGCCACAAGTGCGAGTAACATCTTGTTGCAGAGCGCTCAGTTCGCCCATATCTTTAACTTTGGTTGCTGCTTCAGCGTTCTTGGTACCCATTTCAACGCAAGACTTAACCAGGTCAGCTTGCTTGGTAGCCAGGGTTTCAAAGGTTTTCATGTTCAGTTCGCCAATTTTCTTGGCAGAAGCCATAGCGCTGTCACTGAATTGCTTCACGATGTTCATCATTTCGTTTTGCATGGTAAATCTCCTTAAAGTTAGCGGTTCAGTTTTTGCTGCTTTGCAGCATTTGATGCAGTGCACAATATCGGGTTCTCGAAAGCATGTCAACCACTTTTTTGCTGCACCGCACAAATTCAGCAAAATTTCATCATGCCGTCATCTGACTTTGAGGCTGGCGGCAGTTACGGCATAATATCCCAGTACTTTTGTAGACAAATCCAAACCCGCAATCACTCAGGGATGCCAAAGCCATGACGACATCAGACAAACCTTTCGACGTTGTTAAGTTACAGGAAAACATCCGCCAATTCGGCGAACTACTGGGTGAAATCATCAAGGAGCAGGAGGGTGAAACCGTCTACGCTACTGTTGAAAAGCTGCGACGCGGCTACATCCGTTTGCGCAAGGGTAATGACGAAGAAACCCGCAGCGAACTGATGACCCTGATCGACGGGCTGGATGTGGAAATGCTGGAAAAGGTCATCCGCGCTTTCAATACTTTTTACATCCTCAACAATATCGTCGAGGAAGACTTCCAGCACCGTGAACGCCGCCGCGAAATCCTCAAACCTGACAGCCAGTTGTGGAAAGGCTCGGTACGCCGCACCATTATGGAACTGCAACAGGAAGACATGAGTGCAGATGATCTGCAATTCCTGCTCGACAACATGCGCTACACCCCGGTGTTCACCGCCCACCCGACCGAAGCCCGCCGCCGCACCATGATGGAAATCCAGCGACGCATATTTCTGGTCATCGACCAACTGGATACCACCCAAGACCCCGGCGAACGCGAATCCCTGATCCGCCACCTGAAAGCACAAATCCAGCTCATGTGGCGTACTGACGAAGTACGTACCCGCAAACCCACGGTCGAAGACGAGATCCGCTATGGCCTGTACTATTTCCGCGAATCGCTGTTTGATGCCATCCCCACGGTATACCGCTACTTCGAGCGTGCTGCCCGTATTGCTTACGGTTCAGGTGCGGTCAACGTACCCAGCTTCCTGCGTTTCGGCTCCTGGATTGGTGGCGACCGCGACGGCAACCCGTTCGTCACCCCTGCCCTGACCCGCAAGGCGATTCGGATGCAGATGCAACTGGCACTGGAGGAATACATCCGCCGCACCAAGGAACTGCGTACCATCCTGTCACACTCGCTGGAATTCATTACCCCCACCCCCGAGTTTGCCGCTTATTTGCAGGAGGCCAACCAGCGTACTGGCCTGGGTGAAGTGGTTTTCCACTATGCCAGCGAAAGTTTCCGTCAGGAGCCTTACCGCCGCCTGCTCAGCATCATGCTGCACAAGCTGCAAGCCACCCTCCGCACGGTGAATGAACGCCTGCAAAACGAACATGCCAACCTTGCCAATCATGCTTACAGCGACGTGAGTGAATTCATCCATGAGCTGTACCTGATCCGCGATTCCTTGCGCAGTCACGGCGACCATGTGATTGCCGGGCGCGAACTGAAAGACCTGATCCGCCTTGCCGAAACGTGCGGCTTTGGTTTGTACAAACTCGACATCCGCCAAGAATCCACCATCCACAGCGAAACCGTGGCGGAAGTCCTCCAGCTCTCCGGCCTATGCCACAACTATCTGGAACTGCCAGAAAACGAGCGCATGGAACTGCTGGCGGAACTGATCCTGCGCCCCCGCCTGCCGATGCCACACCGCCCCAAACTGACTGACCGCACCGCAGAAACGCTGGAAATCTTTGATACCCTGCTGGAAATGCGCAATGAAGCAGGCGCAGGTATTTTTGGTACTTACGTCATTTCCATGACCCACCATGCCAGTCACATCATGGAAGTGCTGCTGCTGGCACACATGGCCGGGCTGGTTGGCTACGACCAAGACCGCCAGTTGTTCTGTCACATCCAGATTTCACCCTTGTTTGAAACCATCGACGACCTCAAGCGCATTACCCATGTACTTAGCCACTTGCTGGAAAATGAAGCCTACCGCGCCTGCCTGAGCGCTTCCGGCAATATGCAGGAGGTCATGCTGGGTTACTCCGACTCATGCAAGGATGGCGGCATCCTCGCCTCCAACTGGAACCTGTACAACGCGCAGAAGGAAGTGATTGCCCTGACCGACAGCTTCGGCGTCAAATGCCGCTTGTTCCACGGGCGTGGCGGTACGGTCGGGCGCGGCGGTGGTCCTACCCACGAAGCCATCATTGCCCAGCCACCCGATACGGTACACGGGCAAATCAAGTTCACCGAACAGGGTGAAGTACTGGCAGCCAAATACAGTAACGTGGAAACAGCCGTGTATGAGCTGGGGGTAGGCACAACCGGTTTGCTCAAAGCCAGTGTGGGCTTACTGAAAAAGCGCGGTTCCTACCCGGAAGACTTCCATGCTGCCATGAGTGACATTGCCGCCAGTGGTGAACAAAAATACCGCCTGTTGACCGACCTCACACCGGGGCTGATGGACTATTTCTACGAAGCCACGCCGGTACAGGAAATTGCCCTGCTCAACATTGGTTCCCGCCCTTCACACCGCAAGAAAACCGTGCGCGACAAGAGTTCGATCCGTGCCATTCCCTGGGTATTCGGCTGGGCACAATCCCGCCACACCCTGCCTGCCTGGTACGGTATCGGCACGGCTTTGGCAGCGTTCCGCGCAGCCCACCCGGACAATGGCGGCTTGCTGGAACGCATGTACGACGAATGGCCTGCCTTCCGCTCCCTGCTCGGCAACGTACAGATGGCGATGTACAAGGGGGAAATGGATATTGCCCACGAATACGCGGCACTTGCCCGCGATCAGGCTAATGCCCAGACCATTTATGCCGACATCCGCGCCGAATATGAATTGACCCGCGATGAGGTATTGCGGGTTGCCCGCTTGCAGGTTCTGATGGATGAAGCACCACTGCTGCAATATTCCTTACAACGCCGCAACCCTTACCTCGACCCACTCAACCACATCCAGATCGTGCTGATCCGGCGGCATCGTGAGTATGTCCAGCAGACCGGCGATACCAATTCCTCATGGTTGCCGACCTTGCTGCGTACCATCAATGCGATTGCAGCGGGAATGCGCAATACGGGTTGACCAGCCGCAAAAACAAAAAAGGCCGCAAATGCGGCCTTTTTTCAGGGAGTGATGTGCAACTCAGGGGCTAAAGGAAGACCCGCAGCCGCAAGTCGTCGTTGCATTAGGATTACGGATCACAAACTGTGCTCCTTCCAGACCTTCGCTGTAGTCGATCTCTGCACCAACCATGTACTGGAAGCTCATCGGGTCGATCAGCAAAGTGACACCACAGTTTTCCACAGCAGTGTCATCATCATTCATGTTTTCATCAAACGTGAAACCATACTGGAAGCCGGAACAACCACCACCCTGCACAAACACACGCAGCTTCAGTGCGGAATTGCCTTCGTCTTCAATCAAAGCCTTGACCTTGGTCGCCGCCGCATCGGTAAAAACCAGCGGAGCCGGAATAGCTGTTTCAACTGTCATTACAAAATCTCCTGCTCAAAAACACGATTGCCTTACGTTACCACCGTCAGGGTAACGCAGCAAAGAATCCTTATTCGCTGTCGGATGCTGCACGTGGGGCGTTATAGGCCGAAGAATCCGGTTTCTGGCGCACCAGTTTGCCGTTGACTTCCGCACCCACCGCCATTTCCAGCAAGTTGTAGTAAACGTCGCCACAGATGCGGGCTTTCTCAAACAGTTCCACCTTGCCACTGGCAAAAACATCACCGTCGATCATGCCATTCAGCACCATACTGGGAACCCGCACTTCACCCTGGATATGCCCATGCTCGCTCAGAATCAGGGTTGCATCGTCACCATCTGCCACCAGATTACCCTTGATCACACCTTCCACGTGCAAACCACCTGAGAAACGCAGGTCGCCATCAATCGTTGTCCCCTTGCCAATCAGGGTATCAACCCTGGCGCTGCGAATTTTCTGGTCGTTGTGACCACCGCCGCTGACTGGGCCGCTGGAACCCTTGGCAGTTTTTCCGAACATGCTGTATTACTCCTTCTGGGTGGATTCGGTCAGATCATTTCTTGACTTGCTAAATGTAGCCCAATCATAACTTTTGGTCAGACGTTCCGGGGAATCACCTGCCGCCAGTATTACTTTCAACTTGACAGATTCTGGTGTGAAATCTTTGGGAAATAACAGATTGCCTTCCAGACTCTGGTAATGCTTAACAGAAAAAGCTGTCTGTGCCTTTTCCCCGGAAGGAGTGACATCGGTTTGGGTCACAGTGACACTCTTGCCATCCTGCTTGCCACTCACTGTAATGGTGTAGTTGCCATCCAGTACGGTATCTCCCCCACGAATCTGCGCCAATACCAGATGGTACTGATAAAATCCCTGCTCAACCTTTTTACCTTGCGCATCAACTAGGCGTTGCCTGATGCCAAAATGCTGGATGTGCAATCCCTGATCCAGTCCGGTGGGCGAAAGGATACCTTCATACAACATCAGTTTTTCACGCTCGGTGGACAGATCAGCTTCTACGACAGCAAACTTCTTGCCCAACTCTTCATTGGCAACAACCTGCACTTGATGCTCGCGCCGGGCGGAAGCCAGTTGCTCTTCCAGATCACGAATGCTATCTGTCTGTTTGCTGATCAGCTTTTCTTGCTCGTTCATCTTGCCGCGCAAGGTCATGGCATGAATACCCGTTGAACTGGCAGGCGTCAGATAACCGCTGACAAACATCCATGCAGCTAACAGCAGCAGCAACAACAAAACAGCGCCCAACATGTACCAACAAGGGGAACGTTTGTCGCTGCCGGTAGGACGCACCTGCACCGTACCGCGATTCTCAAATTTATATTCCAGGCTCATGCCAGTTTACTTGCATCCTTGACTGTCAGATACATCAGGGCAACAAACCAGGATTCCCCAATGCAGTATTTTCGGCAAAGCCCAGCATCAGGTTCATGTTTTGTACGGCCTGACCTGCTGCACCTTTAACCAGATTATCAATAACGGAGAGTACCACAACCCGTGATTCATTTCCGGGACGATGTACTGCAATCCGACAAACGTTGGCTCCACGCACCGAACGGGTTTCGGGATGGGAACCAGCAGGCAGCACATCCACAAACGGCTCATTGGCAAAGCGGGCTTCATACAATGGCTGTAAATCTGTGGCGGAAGTCAACGTCGCATAAAGTGTAGCGTGGATACCCCTTATCATGGGCAACAAATGCGGAACAAACGTCGGTTTGACCGGACAACCCGCCAGCAAGGATAACGTTTGGGCAATTTCTGGCTGATGCCGATGACCTGCCACCGCGTAGGCTTTGAAATTGTCCCCGGCTTCTGCCAGCAAGGTATGCACTTCGGCCTTGCGCCCTGCCCCGCTTACGCCAGACTTGGTATCGGCAATAACCTGTTCCAGATCAATCAGCTTGTTTTCCACCAGCGGCAACAAACCCAGCGTGACAGCAGTCGGATAGCAACCAGGGTTGGCAACCAGCCTTGCTCCACGTACCTGTTCGCGCTTGAGTTCCGGCAAACCATACACAGCTTCTTCCACCAGTTGCGGGCTGGCGTGCTGCATCCCGTACCACTTTTCCCACAAGGCAACATCCTTGATACGGAAATCGGCAGCAAGGTCAATTACTTTCACCCCTGCATCCAGCAATACCTGGGCGCTTTTCATGGCAATGCCATTGGGGGTGGCAAAGAATACCAGATCACATTCCGCCAGTTGCTGGTTGGAAGGAGCTGAAAATGTCAGATCAAGGAAGCCGCGCAGGTTGGGGAACATGGCATCCACCCGGCTGCCAGCATGTTCACGCGAAGTCACGTAAGTAATATCAACACCCGGATGGTTGACCAGCAAACGTAATAATTCCACACCTGTATAACCGGTCGCGCCGACAATACCAATCTTCCTTTTCACAACTACCCTTTTTCTACTGACACGAAAAATTCCTGTATGATACGCCTTCCTTAACGATTAACAACCACTGCACTATGAAACTGGATATAAAAGGCATTGCCATACTGGCATTCATCGCAGGCATTCTTGCATTCTTTTTAATGACAACTGGCAAAGGGGTGCAAAGCGTTCCGCCTGCCACTAGCATCCAAACCCTGGATGGAAAAACGCTCAATCTGGATTCCCTGCAAGGCAAACCCTATCTGCTGACCTTCTGGTCGACCTCCTGCCCTGGCTGCGTCGAGGAAATTCCGCATCTGGTGGAACTGGACAAGAAAATGCAGGGAACCGGCTTCCGCATCATTGCGGTTGCCATGTCGTATGATACCCCGGCCGAAATCAGCACCATGCAGGCACAAAAAGGCATGACTTACACCATCGCCCATGACCAGAACGGCGAGCTGGGAAAAACCTTTGATGTACGGGTTACGCCGACTTCACTGATGATCACGGCTGATGGCAAGATCAAAACCCGCAAGCTGGGCGAATGGACTCCCGCCGAGCTGGAACAAACCGCCCGCGAATTGCTGAAAGGATAAAAGCATGTATATCTGGGTCAAGGCTATCCACGTCATTTTCATGGTGACGTGGTTTGCAGGGCTGTTTTACCTGCCACGCCTGTATGTTTATCACGCCATGCCGGAAAATAGGGGCAGTTTTGAACTGTTCAAGATAATGGAACGCAGGCTGTTTGCCATCATGACCATTGGCGCAGCAATTACTGCGGTGTTTGGCTTCACCATGCTAGCACTCAACTGGCAATATTTGCTGGTTGCCAGCCACTGGTTCCATGCCAAGCTGCTGCTGGTTGCTGCCCTGTTTGCCTACCACTATGCCTGTTACCGGCTAATGCTGACGTTCCGCAACGACGCCAATACCCGTGACCACAAGTGGTATCGCTGGTTTAATGAAGCACCCAGCATCCTGCTGATTGTCATTATCGCGCTGGCGGTGGTGAAACCGTTTTAGGCTTCACCCATGCCACAGGCCATCAGGGCTTCCAGTTCGCCCAGCGCCCGCCGGTATACCCGGCGCTTGAAAAACACGACCTGGTTGGCGGGTTTCCAGTAATCCACCCATTCCCAATGGTCAAATTCGGGTTTTTCACTTGCCTGCAAATTAACCGCATGATCGTGGCACAACAAGCGCAGCAAGAACCAGCGCTGTTTCTGCCCAATGCACAACGGCTTCGCACGACGGCGAATCATGTAATGGGGAATGCGATAACGCAACCAACCACGGGTTTGTCCGACGACTTCAACATGTTCCTGCCGCAACCCCAGCTCCTCATAGAGTTCACGGAACATCGCCTCTGTCGGTGTCTCTCCTCGATCAATGCCTCCCTGTGGAAACTGCCAGGAGTCCTGCCCCAGCCGTTTTCCCCAAAACACTTTGCCATCGCAATTGCAGAGGATGATGCCAACATTGGCCCTGAATCCTTCCTCATCAATCACGAGATTTCTCCAAAGCTGAATATGCCCTGATTTTTTCACAAACCGTCATGGTTCGGCAATTTCATCACGACAGAAACAGGGTACAATCGCCCATTTTTCTCTACGGGAGTTCTGCAAGCCATGACCCTGGCACTTTTTGATCTGGACAACACCCTGTTAAGCGGTGACAGTGACTATGAATGGGGACAATTTCTGGTTAGGAAAGGGCTGGTTGACCCGCAAACCTACGAAGCTGAAAACCAGCGTTTTTTCGGGCAATATCAGCAGGGAACACTCAACATCCACGAATATTCCGCCTTTGCCTTCAAGCCCCTGAGCGAACGCAACATGGAGGAGCTGGCGGCTCTGCACCATGATTTCATGCAGGAAACCATTCTGCCCATCATGTCAGCCGCCGCCCATGAACTGGTCAACAAACATCGGGAAGCAGGGCATACACTGGTGGTCATTACTGCCACCAACAGTTTCGTCACCCGCCCGATTGCAGCAGCCTTCGGCATTGGCAACTTGCTGGCTACCGAACCCCGGATCGTGGATGGACGTTACACCCGTGAAGTGGCAGGCACACCCTGCTTCCAGCATGGCAAAGTCAGCCGCTTGCAGGAATGGTTGCAAGACCGCGCCGAAACCCTGGCAGGCAGCTATTTTTACAGCGATTCACGCAACGACCTGCCCTTGCTGGAAATGGTGGAAAATCCGGTTGCCGTCAACCCTGACCCGGTATTGCGGGCTACAGCGCAGGAACGCGGCTGGCCCGTTTTGTCCTTGCGCTGAATAGCCGCCCGAATACCCCACCAGCAATATGCAAAAACGTTTCAGCCTGCGTTTCCAGCGGATTTTCATCGCGGTACAACAAACGGTATTCGGGCTTTTCCCTCTCCCCGGCAAAATTGCCACTACCCTCCCAGGTACTCATGACCTTGAGCACATCCGGCTCTGCCTGATCCATCAGGTTGAAACCGGTCTTGGGGAAAAATGGCAGCGGTTCCTGCAAACCCTGCCAATACCAGCTCAGCAGTTGCGCCAACTGTTCTGCTGCATCCGGCTGTGGTAACAACAGAAAATGCTGTTCCGGGGAATAGACCTCAGTCTGGGGCGGGCATGTCTTTGCCTCCAGCAGATTCAGTGCCAGATGTTGCAACCAGATGTCCAACCATTGCCAGTAACTGAGTTTGCCCAGCGCATGGATCTTGCGCCCGTGCGGCGTTAACTGCCCAACCACCCCGCTGAGCTGAAAATCCCCCAGTGTTACACTAAACGCCTGCCGTTCCCATTCGGTGGGCAGTTCCAAACTATTAAAGAAACGTTCCACCACGGTAACTTCGCGGGCAAACAGCAAGTCACCCGGTTTGCCGTGCGGCAGCAAGCCTTGCGCACGCAGCAGCGGCAAGGCATTGCCAGCTTCCGCACCCTGCTGCAATTGCTGAAAAATAACGGCACGAATGTCAGTATCGGTGAAACCTTCCAGCGCAAACGGCTCACGCACTGGAATTTCATAATCCCGCTCTCCAAGGCGCAAACCAAAGCGCTCACGCAGGAAAAAGCGGGCAGGATGCTGGAAGAAGCGGATCAGATCTGACAGGTTGACGTTCCGGTAGCTGGCATCGGGAACAGGCAGACACCCTGTCCAGCCGCCCTTTGTCAGGGAGGGGGTAAAACGGTAGCCCAAACGGGTGCTACTTTCCTCTGACAAGGCCGGGTTTCTGCCAAAACGTGAACTGTAGGTAAACAAGCCATCCTGCCCCGTCAGGTACTTGCGGCTGAATGCCTGGAGCGGATGTCGGGTCAACAGGCGTTTGCTGCTGCCTGATTCACAACGCTCCAGATAATCCAGCAATTCGCTGACCAGTACTGAGGGAGGCAGCTCGCTGTTGTCCTGCGAACTTTGCCCTACATAGCTGATATACAGCCAGTCACGTGCCGACAGGATGCTTTCCAGAAACAGGTAACGGTCTTCGTCACGCTTGAGGCGGTCGCCACGCCTTACCGATTGCCCCATCCGGTCGAAACTGGCGCGGGTATCACGGCGCGGAAATACGCCATCGTTCATGCCAAGCAGCCCAACAAAGCGGAACGGCACAGTACGCATCGGCATCAGGGCACAAAAGGTGATCCCCCGCCCCAGGAAACCTTCCGATTCACTGCGCTTGTCAAGCTGTTCTGCCAAGGCACTGCGGAACACTGGCCAGGTCATCGCCTGTGCAAAGCCCGCCAACTGCTGGTTTTTACGGAGTGTATCCAGTGCCTGCCATACCGCCTGCAACGGGGTTTGTTCACCCACCACAGCTTTCAACAGTTGCCGAAAACGGTAATCCCATTCCTGCAAGATTTCACGCTGCTCACTCCACTGCACCAGTGCGAAGACTGCATCCAGCATCTGCTGCAAGCGCCCCAGCATTTCCGCCTGACTGCCTTCAATCTCGTTGAAAGGCAATACCTCGGCAAACAGAGCATCACCCGGCAAGGCATAGCCCAATAGCAAGCGATCAAGCCCGTAACGCCAGGTGTGTTCCGGCGTACCGGCACCACCGCGTTGCGGGCGCATGTGTGCATCGGTTCCCCAACGGATATTCACTGCACGGATCCATTCGCGGCACTGCATGACCTGTGCTTCATCCATACCCAGATGAGAACGTACCTCCTCAAACTCCAGCAAGGCCAGCACGCTTTCGGCATCACAGCGCCCCTGCGGCAATTCCAGCAACTGCTGGCACAAGTTGAGGATGCCTTGTGCATGACCGGGGCTGCGGTCGGCGATGCTGAACGGCAAGGGGTGTTCTGCCGCTGTAAACACAGCATCCAGATACGGTGCGTAGGTGTCGATGTCCGGCATCATGACTACCACATCAGCCGGAGTCAGGTCGGGATTGTCCGCAAACAGAGCCAATAACTGATCGTACAGAACTTCGGCTTCGCGCATGGGGGAATGACAGGAATGCAGGGAAATCCCCCCCTCCCCCCCTTTCGCAAAGAGGGGAGATTTTTCTTCAGGCATTTGCAGATGCAAAATATCCACTTGGATACGCTGTAACAGGTTAAACTCTTCCTGTTCTACAAACAGTTCATCGCCATCAAGATCCGCTTCCGCCTCAATCAGCAAATCCAGAAAATCACGCCCCTGCCTGCCCCAGGAAGCCAGCAGCGGATTGCCCACCGCCACCAGTTCCTGCACTCTGCTGGGCTGTTTGCGTTTACGCTTTTCCGACTCGATGTCACCCCAGTATTGCGGGCTGGGGTTCATCAGATAGACATGCACATCTATATGCCAAGAGACCTGCGCCAGCAACTGCACGTAACCGGGCGAAAGCACGGGCACAGAAAAGAAAGTGATCCTTGCTGGCTTGAGAGGAGCCTCGCGGATACTCAAGGCATGGGCAAAGCGCTCCTGCAAACGTACCCAATGTGGCAAATGTGGCTCTCCCGCCACCCGCCACCACAAACGGGCTTGCCAGTCACTCCCCTGCCCTTTACCAGACTCCCATTCCCTGATCCATTCCGGGCGGAAGAACAGGTATTGGTCAAACACCTTGGCAATCTGCCCTGCAAGCTGCCAGATACCTTCTTCACCCGTATGCAGGTAATGGGCAAGTTCCGGCCATTGTTCCGGTTCCTGCAAGAAAATCTCAAACAGACGCCAGCGCAAGATCGGGGGAGCGCAGGGATCTTTCTCTGGCACATCCTCCAGCACTGCACGCAACAACTCCCAAGTCATTTCCGCCGGAAACAGGTAGCGGGTGTTGGCAGCAATACCGTTGATCATTGCCGTTTGTAGGGAAAGCCAGCGCCCCATGCCACTGTTTTGCACGACAACATGTTCCTGCGCTAACGGTGCAAGTGGCGCAACCCGCTGAAGTGCGGCGAAATGGCGGGCGAGTTGCTCTAGATGGTTAGAATGATGCAGGTGCAGCATAGTTTCAGCAGGTGATTGATATTGCCGTACTATAACATGAACACCAGCGTACTGTGCGTTGCACAAGCTATCAGCAGCGCCCTTGTCATTCCCGCATGATTAGGGGACAATCCGTGTCATTTCGCCGATATTCGGCATATTTTTATACTGCTACGCGGTAGGGCGGTAGCGTGCCAGACACCAGAACGACAAAAGAACAAGGATTCATAAAAACATGAAAATTGCAGTTGCCGGAACGGGCTACGTCGGCCTTTCCAACGCCATGTTATTAGCGCAACATCATGAAGTGGTGGCACTCGACATCATCCCGGAAAAGGTTGCCCTGCTTAACGCCAGGCAATCGCCTATCGTTGACACCGAGATTGAAGCCTTTCTGCAACGTGATGACCTGAATTTTCGGGCAACGCTGGACAAGCAGGATGCCTATCAGGGCGCGGATTTTGTCGTCATTGCCACCCCGACCGATTACGACGCCGAAACACATTATTTCAATACTGCATCAGTGGAAGCGGTTATCCGGGATGTATTGACCATCAATCCGCAGACCGTCATGGTGATCAAATCGACCGTTCCTGTCGGTTACACGCAACGAGTGTGTCAGCAGTTCAACACCCAAAATATCATTTTTTCGCCGGAATTCCTGCGCGAAGGCAAAGCCCTGTACGATAACCTGTATCCGTCACGCATCGTGATTGGTGAACGCTCCGAACGCGCACAAACCTTTGCCCGCTTACTACAAGAAGGCGCATTGAAACAGGGTATTCCAACCCTGTTTAGCGACGCGACCGAAGCAGAAGCCATCAAGCTGTTTGCCAATACCTTTCTTGCCATGCGGGTAGCGTATTTCAATGAACTGGATACTTATGCCGCCACCCACGAACTGGATTCACGCCAGATTATCGAAGGTGTCTGCCTTGATCCGCGTATCGGCAACCATTACAACAACCCGTCGTTTGGCTATGGTGGTTACTGCTTGCCGAAAGATACCAAGCAGTTGCTGGCAAACTACAGCGAAGTACCACAAAACCTGATCCGGGCGATTGTGGATGCCAATAGCACCCGCAAGGATTTCGTTGCTGACAGCATTATCAAGCGGAACCCACGTGTGGTGGGGATTTACCGGCTTATCATGAAATCCGGCTCGGACAATTTCCGGGCATCCTCCATTCAGGGGATCATGAAACGCATCAAAGCCAAAGGCATTGATGTGGTGGTATATGAACCGGTGCTGGAGGAGGAAACGTTTTTCCGCTCAGCAGTAATCCGTAATCTCGAAGCCTTCAAGCAGATGAGCGATGTGATCGTTGCCAACCGGATGACGGATGAGATTCGGGATATGGCGGGGAAGGTTTATACGCGGGATTTGTTTGGTAGTGATTGATGAACAATCTGACCTGTTTTAAAGCCTACGACATTCGCGGCAAACTGGACACGGAACTGACCGAAGCGATTGCTTATCGTATTGGACGGGCTTACGGTCTCATACTGGGGAATGGTAAAACCGTCGTTGTTGGCGCTGATGTCCGGTTAACTTCCCCTGCCCTGAAACAGTCACTGGCAAATGGTTTGATGGATTCCGGCATCCATGTGATTGACCTTGGCCTGACAGGTACCGAAGAAGTCTATTTCGCCACCTTCCATTTGGGTGTTGATGGTGGTATTGAAGTCACCGCCAGCCATAACCCGATGGATTACAACGGCATGAAGCTGGTGCGGGAAGACGCCAAGCCCATCAGTGGCGACAGTGGGCTGAAAGATATTCAACGGCTGGCAGAAGACAACAACTTCCCGGTCGTGACAGGTCGCGGCACTTATACCCAACAGTCCTGTCTCCTTGCCTACATCCAACATTTGCTTGGTTACATTGATGTATTCAGACTCAAGCCGTTAAAACTGGTGGTCAATGCTGGCAATGGCGCAGCCGGTCATGTCGTGGATGCACTGGAACAGGCATTCCAGCAAGCCAACGTGCCGATCACTTTCATCAAGCTGCACAATGAGCCTGATGGCACATTCCCGCATGGTATCCCCAATCCCTTGTTGCCGGAAAACCGTGCGGATACACGCAACGCAGTCATTGCCCATCAAGCAGATATGGGTATTGCCTGGGATGGTGATTTCGACCGCTGCTTCCTGTTTGACGAAAACGGGGAGTTCATTGAAGGCTACTATATTGTTGGTTTGCTGGCAGAAGCCTTCCTGCAACAGCACAAAGGCGCAAAAATCATTCACGACCCACGTCTGACCTGGAATACACAAGATATTGTCAGGTCGGCTGGCGGTGAACCCATCCAGTCCAAAACCGGACACGCTTTCATCAAAGAGAGGATGCGGCAGGAAAATGCCGTTTATGGCGGGGAAATGAGCGCTCATCATTATTTCCGTGATTTTGCCTACTGCGACAGCGGCATGATTCCTTGGTTGCTAGTGGCGGAACTGATGAGCATGAAAAACCAGCCGCTTTCAGCCCTGGTCAATGCACGTATTCAGCGTTATCCATGTAGTGGCGAGATCAATTTCCACGTCCACGATACACAGGCATCCATCACTGCCATCCGCACACACTATTCCGGGAAGCTGCCTTGTGTCGTTGATGACACGGATGGTTTGAGCATGGAATTCGATACATGGCGTTTTAACCTGCGTGGTTCCAACACCGAACCCGTACTGCGCCTCAACGTGGAGAGCCGTGCAGATATTCTTCTTATGCAACAAAAAACTCAGGAAATTGGGCAGTTGATAACAACGGAGTACCCCCCAAAATGACTGCTACCATCATTCCCATCATTTTATCTGGAGGCTCTGGTACACGTTTGTGGCCCTTGTCCCGTCAGTTACGCCCGAAACAGTTTCTCCCGCTGGTCAGTGAGCAAACCCTATTCCAAAGCACTCTCCTGCGCTTGCAGGGGATTCCACAGCTCGACCACGCAGTGATCGTATGCAATGAAGAACACCGTTTCATGGTGGCAGAACAGTTACATAGCCTGAACATTCCCCATCAGGGTATTCTGCTGGAGCCTGTTGGGCGCAATACTGCACCCGCCATTGCCCTGGCAGCCCTGTATCTGGAAGCACAAGGCAAGACTAATGCCTTGATGCTATTATTGCCTGCCGATCATGTCATCCAGGATATACCTGTATTCCATCAGGCTATCCAGCACGCGGCACAGGCAGCCGCTGCGGGCTATCTGGCAACTTTCGGCATTGTTCCCCTGCGAGCGGAAACCGGGTATGGCTATATCCGCCAAGGCGCAACATTGGACGACATCACTGCCAAGCGGGTTGCTGCCTTTGTGGAAAAGCCCGATGCGGCAACAGCCAACCGTTATGTTGACAGTGGTGAATACCTGTGGAATAGCGGCATGTTCCTGTTCCGGGTCGACCGCTTACTGGCGGAACTAACGAAATACCATCCAGACATAGTAAGCAACTGTCGGGCTGCACTGGCACATCCCAGCCATGACATTGATTTTATCCGGCTGGATCAGGCAGCTTTTACCGCCTGTCCCTCCATTTCCATTGACTATGCGGTCATGGAGAAAACTGCCGATGCCGTCGTCATCCCGCTGGATGCACACTGGAATGATGTTGGTGCGTGGTCAGCGGTATGGGAAGTCAGCCAGCAGGATGACCAAGGCAATGTACTGCATGGCGACACCCTTACCCATCAGGCACAAAACAATCTGGTCTACGCAGAACACCGCTTGGTCACACTGGTTGGGGTCGACAATCTGGTAGTAGTGGAAACCAAGGATGCCACGCTGGTGGCACACCGCGATCAGGTACAGGATGTCAAACACATTGTCGGGCAGCTTAATCACCTGCAGCGTCAGGAAGCCAACCTGCACCGTGAAGTCAACCGTCCATGGGGCACGTATGATTGCATTGATGTGGGACAACGTTTTCAGGTCAAACGTATTGTCGTCAAACCCGGCGCCAAGCTGTCATTGCAAAAACACTACCACCGCGCCGAACACTGGATTGTCGTTAGCGGCACTGCCGAAGTGCGTTGTGGTGACAAAACCCTGCTACTGACAGAAAACCAGTCGACCTACATTCCACTGGGAGAAATGCATTCCCTGAGTAATCCTGGCAAGGTTCCCCTGGAAATCATTGAAGTACAATCAGGCAGTTATTTAGGGGAAGATGATATTGTCCGGTTTGAAGATGCCTACGGGCGCACCCATTAATACAATCACAAGATGGATCAGAATCAATGGAAACAAATAATAAGGTTGCGCTGATAACAGGCATCACCGGACAGGATGGAGCCTACCTCGCCGAATTCCTTCTGAACAAAGACTATGTTGTTCATGGCATCAAGCGCCGCACCTCCCTGTTCAATACCGATCGGATTGATCACCTTTATCAGGATCCGCATGAAACTGAACGCAAGTTTATCCTGCATCACGGCGATTTGACCGACTCCAGCAGCCTGATCCGCATCATTCAACAAGTACAACCGGATGAAATCTATAATCTGGCAGCACAAAGCCACGTTGCTGTCAGCTTTGAAGAACCTGAATACACCGCCAATTCGGACGCTTTGGGCGCGTTGCGCATCCTGGAAGCCATCCGTATCCTAGGTCTGGAGAAGAAAACTCGTTTTTATCAGGCATCTACCTCGGAACTATTTGGCTTGGTACAAGAAATTCCGCAGCGGGAAACCACCCCGTTTTATCCGCGCAGCCCTTATGCTGTCGCCAAACTGTATGCTTACTGGATTACAGTAAACTACCGGGAAGCCTATGGCATGTATGCCTGCAACGGCATTCTGTTCAACCATGAAAGCCCGATCCGGGGGGAAACTTTCGTCACCCGCAAAATCACTCGCGCCTTGGCACGCATCAAGCTGGGTCTGCAAGACTGCCTTTACCTTGGCAACATGAATGCCAAGCGCGACTGGGGACACGCCCGCGATTACGTGGAAATGCAATGGTTGATGCTGCAACAGGAGCAGCCGGAAGATTTCGTGATTGCAACTGGTGTGCAATACAGTGTGCGTGAATTTGTGGAAATTGCTGCCAAGGAACTGGGTATGAGCATACGCTGGGAAGGCCACGGCGTGGAAGAAAAAGGCTACGACGCTGCCACTGACAAGTGCATTGTTGCGGTTGATCCCCGTTATTTCCGCCCGACAGAAGTTGAAACATTATTGGGCGACCCCTCCAATGCCAAATCCAAACTGGGCTGGACACCTAAAATCAGCTTCGCCGAACTGGTACAAGAAATGGTACAGGAAGACTTTAAAGCCGCCCAACGTGATGAACTGGTAAAGAATCATGGCTTTGGAACATTCAATTACCATGAATAAAGACGCGAAAATATTTGTGACCGGGCATCGGGGTATGGTTGGTAGTGCCTTGGTGCGCCGCCTGCAAGCAGGTGGTTACACCAACATTTTGACCCGTACCCGCTCAGAACTGGATTTACTAAATCAAGCTGCTGTTCAGCAATTCCTTCAGGAAGAAAAGCCGGATTACATCTTTATCGCTGCTGCCAAAGTCGGTGGAATTAACGCAAATAATACCTACCGCGCTGATTTCATCTATCAGAATCTGATGATTGAAGCGAACCTGATTCATGGTGCTCATCTCGCCGGGGTGCAACGCCTGATGTTCCTTGGCAGCAGTTGCATATATCCGCGTGATTGCCCGCAACCGATCAAGGAAGAATACTTGCTGACCGGCTCACTGGAATGCACCAATGAGCCGTATGCGGTTGCGAAGATTGCCGGAATCAAATTGTGTGAGGCATATAACACACAGTACGGGCGACAGTATGTGAGTGTCATGCCGACCAATCTTTATGGCCCGAATGACAACTATGATCTGGAAACCAGCCATGTCCTACCTGCCCTGTTGCGCAAAGCACATGAGGCAAAACTGCGCGGTGACAAGGAACTGGTAGTGTGGGGAACGGGTACACCCCGGCGCGAATTTTTGTACGTAGATGATCTGGCGGATGCCTGCGTATTTTTGATGGAAAAGGGTTATGCAGGGTCATTGCTGAATGTTGGCACGGGGCAAGATGTAACGATTCGGGAGCTGGCGGAAACCATCATGGATGTAGTTGGGTTTGAAGGACGACTTGTGTTTGATGCGAGTAAGCCGGATGGGACTATGCGGAAGGTGTTGGATGTTTCTTTACTGAAACAATGTGGTTGGTGTTACAACACTTCACTAGTAATAGGGATAAAACTTACCGCCCGTGACTTCTTGAAGCAAACAACATGACAAAACCATATTTAGTTATTGAAGCTGGTAAAACAGAACAGCGTTACTGGCAAGACATATGGAACTATCGAGAATTGCTTTATTTCTTGGCGTGGCGAGATATATTGGTTCGTTATAAACAAACTGTTATCGGTATTGCCTGGGCTGTAATACGCCCAGTACTCACCATGATTGTTTTTAGCATTATATTTGGCAAAATTGCAAATCTTCCATCAGGAGAGGCTCCCTATCCTATAATGGTTTTTGCAGCTTTATTACCTTGGACTTTTTTTGCAACAGCGTTGAATGATGCTGGTAATAGCCTGATAACAAACTCCAATCTTATATCCAAGGTTTACTTCCCTCGATTACTTATTCCAGTGAGCGCTATAGGTGTTTGTCTAGTTGATTTATTACTGTCTCTTATTATTCTGTGTTTATTGATGTTTGCATATCAGCACTCTCCCCCATGGCAGGTCATTTTTTTACCATTTTTCATTTTTCTTGCTATTAGCGTTTCTCTCGGTTTATCAATTTTTCTTGCCGCCTTAAATGTCACGTACCGAGATTTTAGGCACATTATTCCTTTTATCATTCAGTTAGGCTTATTTTTATCTCCTGTCGGCTTTACTTCCAGCATTATCCCTGAGCAGTGGAAATACCTCTATGCTCTTAATCCAATGGTTGGCGTTATCGATGGTTTCAGATGGGCAATCCTTGGAGGTGATCATAAAATAGATCCCATCAATATAAGCATTTCTATAGGTATAACTGCAATTCTACTTATTTTTGGCATCAAATACTTTCGCATGACAGAGAAAAAATTCGCGGATGTAATATAATTATGTGCGTCACCATTAAAGTTGAAAATCTATCAAAAAAATACGTCATTAGCCATGCAAAAATAGAACAATATCGCACTATCAGAGACATAATACCCCAAAAAATAGCTCAATGGAAAAAACGCCTCAATAATACGTTTGCAGAAGAACAAGCATATGAAGAATTTTTCGCTTTGAGTGATATTGAGTTTAAAATCAAAACAGGAGAGCGTGTCGGAATCATCGGGCATAATGGCGCAGGAAAATCAACATTATTAAAGATACTTTCTCGCATAACAGAACCAACCTCTGGAAAAATTCAAATTCATGGACGAATTTCCAGCCTACTGGAAGTAGGCACAGGGTTTAACCAAGAGTTAACAGGCAGAGAAAATATTTTCCTAAATGGTGCAATTCTTGGCATGTCCAAGCGTGATATTAATCAAAAATTTGATGAAATTGTTTCTTTTGCAGAAATAGAAAAATTCCTTGACACTCCCGTAAAAAGATACTCCAGCGGAATGTATATGCGTTTGGCTTTTTCTGTAGCCGCACATTTAAATTCCGACATTCTCATTATTGATGAAGTACTTGCTGTAGGAGATATCCAGTTTCAAAATAAATGCCTTGGCAAAATGGAAAGTTTAAATCAATCAGGCAGAACAGTATTGTTTGTCACACACAACATGAATGCTATGACCTCTCTATGTAACAGAGGAATTGTTTTAAACAAAGGGCGTATGTTTTTTGATGGCAGCGTACATGATGCCAGAAATATATATCTTGATATTTCTAAAGAAAGAATCTTTTCCATAGAAAATAACTCAGGTCGTGGTGGAAGTGGAGATGCCAAAATAACGAACATAGAAGCCATCATCCAAGAAAACAATCAAATCAATATAACAATAAAAATACATATAGAAAAAAAACTACAACATCGAACAGATATGCAAATTGCATTTGGCATTGACGCAGAAGACGGCACTAGAGTTGCCACATTATTATCATCTTGGGTAGATTTCAAACCAAAAGTCATTAATGAGGAAATAAATGCACACTGCACAATTAACAATCCAGCATTAACTCCAGGAAGATACTTAATTAGTGCAAGCATTATATTCCAAGGTGAGACGCTCGATAGTGTTAAGCATTGCGCAACATTTTCCATTCTTAGTAATACGACTTCATTTCATATAGAAAGACTTCCCGACTGGGGGTATATGGATTTGAACTTTGAATTTAATAATACTCAACCCCTTTTACATGGAAAATCAAATGAAAATTAGCTGTAATCACAGCCAGAAAATTTACTTGGATTTACTAAAAAAGACCTTAACCAACTGGGTACATGGGCATGAAGAGTGGCAAACCATGACTCCAACAGGAATCAAAGGCAAATTATTATCCAAACTCTTACCACCAGCTTCACGAGTAATTATTCCAGCTCCTTGTGATTATCAAAAACGTGAGTTTGGTCAAGATTGGCCTGAAGATGCGCACACCATGATTGGAATAAAGAGGCTCAATAACCTAGAAAGCTGTATCCTAGACGTCCTTGAACAAGAGATACCTGGAGATTTCATCGAAACAGGTGTTTGGCGTGGAGGCTCTGTTATCTTCATGAGAGGTGTATTAAAAACATTCAATATCACCGACCGTCAAGTCTGGGTTGCAGACTCTTTTGAAGGCCTGCCAAAACCAAACACAGAAAAATATCCACAAGATATTGGTGATACACATTACACCTATGATTTTCTGAAAGTCTCATTAGAGAGTGTTCAAAAAAACTTTCAAGCATACGACTTATTAGATTCTCAGGTTGTTTTTCTGAAAGGATGGTTCAAAGACACACTCCCTAATTCCGGCATCAAACAACTAGCTATATTACGTTTGGATGGCGACATGTATGAGTCAACAATGGATGCATTGACTAATTTATATCCACTACTTTCTGTTGGTGGCTATATCATTATTGATGACTACTGTCTGCCAAACTGCTCACAAGCTGTTCATGACTTCAGAAAAGAACACCATATAACTGATGAAATCAAAGAAATAGATGGTACTGGAGTATACTGGAAACGTACAAAATAACAGTTCCAAATTCATAATTATCCATGAATACTCAGTAGTCACAGAAATTATTGTTAAAAATGCAGTATAGCAGTATCCTAAAAAGATCGTCAGAAACTTACACAGAAGATCCAAGCTTAGTATCTTGGATCTTATCTGATCCTTGTAATCCACTTAATCAAATACACTCAATTATTGATCATGGTATTGTCCTGGATATTGGATGTGGCAGTGGTATCTTAGGGAAATTATTACAAAACAAAAGTGGAATAGTTATCGATGGACTTGACCCTTCATTGCCTGAAGGTAACTTTCCACATGCCTATTACAGAAAAACTTATCAGACCAACATTGAAGATTTCATAGCAAAGAATGATTTAGCACAGTATGATTGGTTTATTCTCGCTGATGTAATTGAACATCTTCCATATCCAGATGAGATATTACATTTACTCAGCGATCATGCCAAACCAAATGCTCGCTTCTTAATCAGCACACCTAACATTGCACACTTTTCCATACGATTATCATTAATGCGAGGCTATTTTCAATATACAAAATCCGGAATATTAGAGAGTACACATTTACGTTTTTTTACATTTAAAACTTTAAATGAAATACTATTCTCGGCCAAATTAAATATCACAAAAGCTTTTATTCTTAACCAATTCACCTTTCCCAGCAAAATATCTTTCCGCTATGCATGGGAAAACATATTATTAGCCATTACAAACAGAAACGATCAATATCTAACCGCTTACCAATTCTTGATTTTCGCACAAAAAAACACAATAACATCTGAGATTAATAGTCATCAAGTAGGCGATCATGGTTCAAAAGCATTAATATACAGACTAACAAAACAACTTATAATAAATCTAAAGTCATCGATTAGAAAATTATTTTAATGCCAAATCTCATTTCAGTTTGTATTCCTGCTTATCAACAGCCTGAATTACTTCAGCGAGCTATTGAATCAATACTTATACAGAAAGAGTGCTTATTTGAAATAATTATTACAGATGATAGCGAGCAAAAAAACTCGCTCTTACTAAAGACAAAAGACAAAAGAATTCGTTACATCAAAAACAAGCGGCGTCTTGGAGCAGTAAAAAACTGGAATGAATCCATTTCCTTTGCCGAAGGAAACATCATTAAAATCTTACATCACGATGATTGGTTTACAACAGATTTAAGTCTTATAGAAACAACGAAATCAATTATTGACAGAGAATGCGACATTACTTTTTCTGCGTGTAACGCAGTAGGGGAAAAAGAAAACTTTTTGTTTTATCATTCTATAAGCGAAAAAGACCTTAAAATAGTTGAAGAAAATCCAATGGTTTTACTCTGGGGTAACTTAGTGGGCTCACCAAGTGTAATTGCAGTAAGAAAGGAAGTCCATAAACCATTCGACCCCAAGTTTACATGGGTAGCAGATACCGAATACTATTTAAACATACTTTTAACCAAGAATATTAGCTTTAAATACATTGATAAACCGACAGTAAATATCACAACCAACTCAAAAGAGCAGCTTTCTCGTTTATGTGAAAAAAATAAACTTTTGTCTGCACAAGAAAACATAGACTTATTCAACAAATACTATGTATATGACGTTGCCGGCAAACATCTGTCAAGCTATTTTAGAGAAATAGCCTGTAATTTATCCACATCAGACAATATTAACAGTATTTTGTACGCTCTCAAAACCTCAAAAAAGCCAATCGCACTGCCATTAACTATTGGTTTACTCAGAAAAACATTAAAGAATCTTTTATGAAAATCCTCAATCGAATATTTAAGAACAATGTTCATAAAAAAGTTAGTTATTCACAATGTGGAGAAGACTTAATTATTGATTTCTTACGACAGTGGCTTGGCTTAACCGACTTTTCTTATTTAGACATTGGAACCAATCACCCAATCAACCTAAATAACACATATTACTTCTATAAACTCGGTTTCAGCGGTATTCTCGTTGAGCCAGATACAAAAATTGCGGATGTTATCAAAAAAAAACGTCCTCATGATATTTTTTTGAGAGCAGCAATAAGCTCTTCTCATCAAGAAAGTATTTCCTTTTACGAAATGTCATCTGATACATTAAATACAACTCAAGCATCTACTGCCGAATTATATGAACAAATTTCAGAACATCAAATTATTGCCAAAGAAACTGTTCCAAACCTTCATATAAATACCTTATTGGAAAAACATTTCCCAATAACACCACCATCATTTGTGTCATTAGATGTAGAGGGGATGGACTTAGCCATACTTGAAGCTTGGGATTTTAACATATGTCCTCCCCCCATACTCTGCATAGAAACACTCACATACTCCCAAAACAAAAGCAGCAGAAAAATAAGTGAAATTTTCGAAATAATGCAAGAAAACAATTATTTTTCTTATGCTGATACATATATCAACACTATTTTCTTACATAAAGATTCTTGGGAACAAAGAATCAATTAAATAAATATCCAATTAATAAAAAACCATGTTAAGAAACCTCAAAAATAAATTATCAAAAATAATAAGAACACAACAATCACACAAAAAATTTAAACAAGATTTTGAAAATTTTCTTGAGCTTAGTGACACACAAAATATTAATCGCATCCCAATATGGAATGACCGTTATCCCTGCTTGAATGATAGTACAGTTACAACGGCGTTTGACCGTCATTATATTTACCATCCAGCATGGGCAGCTCGTATCCTTGCTAGCATATCCCCAAATCTGCATGTAGACATATCTTCCACTTTGCATTTTTGCACAATCGTTTCTGCATTTATCAAAACAAAGTTTTATGATTATCGTCCAGCACCTGTAGTCCTTAGCGGTTTAGAAAGCTTATCCGCAGACTTACTTTCTTTAGACTGGCCTACAAACTCCATAGAATCTTTGTCCTGTATGCATGTTCTTGAACATATAGGTCTAGGGCGTTACGGTGATCCATTAGATCCTGAGGGTGACATCAAGGCTATCAATGAGCTGATACGCGTTGTAAAACCAGGAGGATATTTATTGGTTGCAGTTCCCGTTGGACAGGCACGAATATGTTTTAACGCCCATCGGGTTTACAACAATCAACAGTTTATAAATTATTTTACAGGTATGGAATTGGTTGAAATGTCTCTTATTCCTGATGGTGATGCGCCTACTGGTTTGATCATCAACCCGCCTGAAAGTATGATTGATTCACAACATTATGGTTGTGGTTGTTACTGGTTCAAAAAATATTTACAATGAATCTCCATCCTCTTATTAGTGTTATTTTACCAGTTTATAATGGCGAAGTTTGGCTGAAAGATGCTATCCAATGTGTTTTAGATCAAACATTCCAAGATTTTGAGCTTATCATTATAAACGATGGTTCAACAGATAAATCATGGGATACTATTTGTTCTTTCACAGATATCCGAATCAAAGCTTACCATCAAAATAACATCGGGCTTGCAGCCACGCTTAACCGAGGCATAAATTTGTCACAGGGTTCTTTTATTGCCCGACAAGATCAAGATGACTGGATGCATCCAGAAAGACTTGCCAAACAAATTTCATTTCTTAATAAACACTCAGACTATGCTGGTGTTGGAACTTGGGCTGAAATACGCCAAGACAATAATCCTACGAAAAGATACCATCATCACCCGACTGAGAATAAAACATTACAACTTATATTGCTTTTTGATAACCCTTTTGTGCACTCTTCAATGCTATTACGCCGTGCCCCCCTGATACAACTTGGTGGTTACTGCATTGATCCTGCACGCCAGCCACCAGAAGACTATGAATTATGGTCGCGTCTTGCTAAACAATATAATATTGCGAATTTGGATTCAGTTTTAACTGCTTATAGGGAAGTAGCAGGTAGCATGTCTCGCACGAGTAATAATCCATTTCAGGAAAAGGTCATTCGAATATCTGCTGAAAACATTCATTATTTATTATCAGAGCAATACACATTAGAGCAATCTATGCTTTTGAGCAAACTCTATCATGGTGTGTCAACCCCTTCTACCCAATTATCGATGAAAACCGCAATCAGTATGTTTGCGCAAGCAGCATACAAAATCAGCGACTCCCCCACGGCTTGGAGTAGCGAGTTTAACTGTAACTACCAACGCATACTATCGCACATCAAAAAACAAGCGATAAGAAAAATGATTCCAGCCCCCATACTCAATTTACTCAGACGATTAAAACAGAATTAAGAATAGATGAGCAAGTGCTTAATTGTAGGAGGTGGAGGATTTATTGGTTCCCACCTTGTAGAACTGATTCTAAAAAGGAACAACAAAAAACTTATTGTTGCAGGACGACATGAAAAGCCAAAAACACTTATAAACAAAAATATTGAATACGTATGTATTGACCCCTCAAATCTTGAAGGATTATCTCAAGTCATGGATCAATGTGATGAAGTCATTGATCTAGCCTATGCGACTGTGCCAAAAACTAGTTTTGATGACCCAATTTTAGATATTAGCGCAAACTTGCCATTTACTGTCAATTTACTAAAACTAGCTAGCCAGAAATCTTTACGTCGATTTATGTTGGTGTCATCTGGCGGGACGGTATATGGAACTCCACTAAGATTACCGATAGATGAAACCCACCCAACCAATCCTCTCTCCCCATACGGCATAACAAAATTAGCCACGGAAAAATATGGGCTAATGTATCATCATTTTCAGTCGTTACCGTTACTTATCGTGCGCCCCAGTAACCCTTATGGCCCTGGGCAACGGGGAAATATTGGTCAAGGGTTTGTATCAACTGCATTATTTGCAGGAAAAAAACAAAAAACTGTAAAAATGTTTGGCGAACGCGGGACAATCCGTGATTATATATATATAAAAGACTTGGTTGAAGGCATCCTAGCAGCTCTTGAGAATGGGATTCCCGGTGAAATATATAATATAGGTACGGGGATAGGCATGGATAATCGCACCATTCTAGAAAAGATCAATCATCATATTAAACTTGATGGGTTTTCTTTGGATATTGAAGTACTTCCCCTTCGCCCATTTGATGTAAGTTCCAATGTACTTAGTGCCGCCAAACTAACCTACATTTCTGGTTGGCGTTCGCAAACAAGTTTTGAAGAAGGACTTGCTGCCACGTGGAAATGGGTAAAAGAAAGTACACCATGAAATTACTACTTTGTGCAGAATTCTATTATCCAAGTATTGGCGGTGTACAAGAAGTTGTTCGCCAATTAGCAGAACGTTTTGCTCATCAGGGGCATGACATCAGTATTGCCACCACCGCCCTAAAAAATAGAAATTTTAATAGCTGGAATCAGGTTAATATTTTCTCTTTTTCTATTTCAGGCAATAATGTCAGAGGATTACAAGGTGAACTAAGCCAGTACCAAAATTTCGTATTGAGCTCAAAATTCGATCTGATTTTCATTTACGCGGCTCAGCAATGGACTTTTGATGGATTATGGCCGATTCTAGATCAGATCAAAGCAAAGAAAATTATTGTTCCCTGTGGATATTCTGGCCTACAAGACCCTGCATATAAAGATTATTTTAAACAACTCCCGGATATTCTTAGAAAATTCGATCATATCATTTACCATGCTGAGCAGTATCGGGACTTTTTTTTTGGGCAGCAGAATCACCTAGATCATTTCAGCATTATTCCTAACGGGGCTGATATTACAGAATTTTCTGTAGCAACTGACCAGACCTTCCGACAACGAATGGATATTCCTGAAAATGCCAAAATTATCATGACTGTTGGAACATTTACAGGAACAAAAGGACATCTTGAAATCCTAAGCGCATTTGAAATCATAAGCAAGCAGCTTAAAAATACAAGTTTGATATTGAATGGAAACACCATGCCAGTTCAACATACAGGCAAAACCATTTCAGAATTATGGAAATACATTGCTGGTTATGCAAAAACAAACGGATGGTACATTACCGGTAAAGTCATAATCAGTACAATGCTAGCTAGATTTGGAGTAAAAACTGGATTACAACTAAGAATCAAAAAGACATTGGAGCGTATAAATGCAAACAAACAAGCAGACAATAAAGTCATCATTTGTAATTTACCCCGACAGGAATTAATACAAGCCTACTTAAACGCTGATATTTTTGTTTTTGCTTCCAATATTGAATACTCCCCGCTAGTATTATACGAAGCATGTGCAGCAGGACTACCGTTTATCAGCGTTCCTGTCGGCAATGCTAAAGAAATAACCGTATGGACAGGCGGAGGGGAGATCTGCCCTGCTCCTACTGATGAAAAGGGGTACACCAGAGTAAACCCCGAAGTATTAGCTGCGTACATTATAGATTTACTTAAAAACGAACAAAAGCTATTAGACCTCTCTCAAGCTGGAAAAAAGGCATCGCAAGAAAGCTTTAACTGGGACACCCTCTATAAAAAATACGAAAACCTGTTTATAAGTTTAATCGCACATCAGGTCAAAAATAAGACATCATGAATAAAATAGTTGTTAGTTTGCAAGGTGGTCTAGGAAATCAACTTTTTCAATATGCCGCAGGAAGAACTATAGCCTATAAAAATAATGCCATGCTGTTCTTTGATTTAACGTATTTTACAAATACACCAGAAGGCTCTACACCTCGTGAGTATGCACTTACGCCATTTAATCTTAATATCGAAGTGCAACAATGTGATTCAAAGTATAAGTATTTACCAGGAATAGCTGGAAAAATGCTAAGGAAAATCACGAAGTACTTTCCATTCAAAAAAGATGGAATTAACATACACCATGAAAAAAAACCTGACTTTGACCCTCACATAATTAATCTCAAGCCACCTTCATGGATAAATGGCTATTGGCAATCAGAAAAATATTTTACCGAAATAGCTCATATCATCCGTCAAGAAATAGGAACACCCCGTGCTTTATCTTTAGACTCCCAAGCGATGCTGGAGACTATCAAGCAACATAATGCTATTTGCATTCATATACGGCGAGGCGATTATATCAGTAACGCAACAGCAAATGCCTTTCATGGAAGCTGCGATCTGCAATACTATTACAATGGCATATCTCTTATTGAAAAAGCAGAAAAAAACACTCACATTTTTGTTTTTTCTGATGAACCTGAATGGGTTAAGGAAAATTTTAGTTGGTCTACCCCAACAACTATTGTTGATATTAACCATTCAAAAAATGCACACGAAGACCTTTGGCTGATGGCTGCTTGCAAACACTTTGTTATTGCTAACAGCTCTTTCAGTTGGTGGGGGGCTTGGTTGGGAAACTTCCCCCAGAAGATCGTCATTGCCCCTAAGCAATGGTATACAAACACCCAAATAAGTACAAAAGATTTGATTCCAGATTCATGGGTCAGACTTTAATACCCGCTTAAATTTATGAGATAATTTCCCATGTTACGTCAAATTTTGAGAAAGATTACGACAGTCCAACAACGACAAGCTGTTTATTCACTTATTAACAAAGTCAACGCTACCAAAGCTGCCCTGATCCCTAGAGCAAATTATCTGGACCAAAACCAGCCTCCCTATCGTCTGCATTTAGGTTGCGGCAACATCAAAATCAAAGGATTTTGTAACGTCGATGCACTTCACACGGTTGCTGTCGATGTTGTTGATGACATCCGCAAACTTCGTAACTTTCCAGACAGATGTGCCAGTGAAATCTATGCATGTCATGTACTGGAACATTTCAGTCACGATGAAATTCAACCAATACTGAAACGTTGGTTTGAAATATTGCAACCCGGGGGGATATTACGTATCTCCGTCCCTGATATAGATCGCATTGTAAGTATTTACCAGAAAAATCTTACTCACTTCCACACTAAAGGCAACGCTCCGTGGATTGGATTAATCTACGGGGGGCAAGTTAACGAGTATGACCATCATAAAACTGGTTTTAATGCCACATGGCTTTCTTACTTACTTGAATCTGTAGGATATGAAGCCTGCGAAGAGTACCCGCATGAGCCACACTTTGTCCCTGGAACCGTTGATGGCTCTTTATCACATGAACCCTTTGGAGAATTCTTCTCTCTCAATATGCTGGCTCGTCGCCCTTTGCAATGATTAAGAAGTTTTTGGAAGAATAATCTTGAGCGCTCCCCCATTACTAACAGTAATACTCCCAGTTTATAATTGCCAAGACACCATTTTTTCTGCACTTCACTCATTATTTAATCAATCATTTCAGGACTTTGAAATTTTATTACTAGAAGACGGGTCAACCGATCAAACACTGAGCATCGTCAAATCTATTCCTGACCATAGAATTCATATTATCCATGACCAAGTTAACAAAGGATTGACTATGCGTCTTAATCAAGGTGTAGCTTTGGCTCGGGGTAAATATATTGCTCGAATGGATGGTGATGATTTTTCATTCCCGCTAAGATTTGAAAAGCAGATAAAATTCCTTGAAGAACATTCAGAAATAGACTTGTTATCTACTCGTTCGATTGCCTTTAAAGATACTGATTACAGTATCACAGGATTATTACCTTACAAGCAGTCTCATGCTGAAATCACCAAAAATCTATGGAACACCATTTACATGCCTCATCCGACATGGATGGGAAAAGCGAGTTGGTTCAAAAAAAACCTCTACAAAATCCCGGAAGTAAAACGGGTAGAAGATCAGGAACTCTTGTTAAGAACCTCCGCTCACAGTCAATTTCACTGTTTGGATGACGTTTTACTAGCTTATAGACAACGGCATTTAGAACCAAGGAAAATCATTGCCACCCGAAAAAATTTACTTAACTCTCAAATTAATTTTTTCCTTCATCATAAACAATGGTCAAATTTAGCAAAAGCAACTTCAGCATTCTTTATAAAAAGCACATTTGACTACCTTGCACCCATTCCTTACTTGAACGCATTAATCAGGAAACAAAAGACAACCATTATCCCTGAAAAAATCATGCGAGAAGCACAGCAACATATAAAAACCATTATAGAAATTGAAGAAAATGCTTAAACTATGTTTTGTTCTAACCAGTCCATTGGTACTGAATCACTACTTGTTAAATCATCTCAAAAAGCTGGCCGAAAATTACCGAGTCACTGTTTGCATTAATGCCGACGAAGTACCAGTTTCGTCAAGACTCGACCCCAGAGTCAGCTTAATCAATTTACCGATTACCCGGCAAGTAAACCTCTATAATGACCTCTCTGTTTTATTTCGTCTAATTCGATTTTTCCAAACTGAGCGCTTTGATGCTGTACATAGTTTGACCCCTAAAGGTGGTCTTCTAGGAATGATCGCCGCATTGATTGCTCAAATTCCTGTACGTACTCATTCCTTCACTGGTCAGGTGTGGGCAACACGTTCTGGTGTATCACGTTACTTGCTTAAAAGTATGGACAAAATACTGGCGCGTTGTGCAACTCATCTTAATGCGGATAGCTATTCCCAAGTGAAATTTCTCCAGCAAGAAAAAGTTACGGGCAATACCCCTATCCATGTTTTTGGTGCTGGCTCCATTAGTGGTGTGGATGTTGTCCGCTTTTCCGCAAACCCTTCACGCCGACAGGAAACTAGACAGCAGCTAGATATACCAAAAAATACTACCGTATTCCTGTTTTTAGGCCGGATGAATCATGATAAAGGTATTAAAGAATTATCAGAAGCTTTTGTCCGTCTGCACAGCCATCATCAAAAAATTCATCTGATTTTTGTAGGGCGTGACGAACAAAACATGATACCTGCCATCCAAACAATCTGCCGTAATTGTATGGACTCAGTTAGTATTATTGGTTTGACCCCTGAACCCGAACGCTACATTGATGCAGCCGATGTCCTATGTCTTCCAAGCTACCGTGAAGGGTTTGGCTCCTCCATAATCGAAGCGGCTGCAATGGGAGTCCCCAGTATTGCTTCACGTATCTATGGCATTACAGATGCTATTGTCGAAGGAAAAACGGGTTTACTCTTTGCACCGGGAAATATTGATGAAATTCAGCTAGCCATGCAAACCATGCTAGATGAAACTATCCGTAAAAATTTGTCCAACTACGCACAAGAACGTGCCAAACGTGACTTTTCGGCTGAAAGAATTACACAGGACTGGCTAGATTATTATGCAGCAGTTTTAAATCAGCCTAAAAAACTGCAATGAGCAACATATTAATCACAGGTGCATCAGGCTTCGTCGGAAAGGCACTAATCCCTGAATTAAGTCAAAACAAATACTCCCTCCTCCCCATCACCCGCACCACCTTCGCTGAAATAACTCCCACCACCAACTGGTCAGCGCCCCTGTCCAGCGGCATCGACACCATCATCCACCTCGCCGCCCGCGTCCACCTGATGCAGGACACGGCAACCGACCCGCTCGCCGCCTACCGCGCTGCCAACACTGCCAGCACCATCAACCTCGCCCGTCAAGCCGCTGCTGCCGGTGTACGCCGCTTCATCTTCCTCAGCTCCATCAAGGTCAACGGCGAAGGCCGGGATGCACCCTACACCGAGCAGGATACCCCCAACCCCACCGACCCTTACGCCATTTCCAAATGGGAAGCTGAACAGGGTCTGCTGGAAATTGCCGCCCAAACCGGCATGGAAGTCGTTATTCTCCGCCCCCCGCTTATCTACGGCGCAGGCGTCAAAGCCAACTTCCTGCGCCTGCTGCAATGGGTGGAAAAAGGCATTCCCCTGCCCTTCGGCAGTATCCACAACCAGCGCAGCCTGCTTTACCTCGGTAATCTGGCAGATGCTATCCGTGTTTGCATCGAACACCCTGCCGCCGCCAACCAGACATTTCTGGTGTGTGACAACGAACCGCTTTCTACGGCTGAACTGATCCACAAACTGGCTCAGCAGTTCGGGCAAACACCACGCTTGCTGAATATTCCGCCCCGGCTGCTACAGACCCTGTTCAGCCTGATCGGGCGCAAACAGGAAGTGGATCGACTGACCGACTCCCTGCTGCTCGACAACAGCAAAATCTGCCGGATGCTGGGCTGGCAACCACCTTTTACTGTCGATGCGGGGCTAGGGCATACGGTCGCCGCTTATCGCCGGAACCAACATGCTTGAATTCCTTCCCAACCTGATTATTCCTGCGGCTGTTGCATGGCTTGTAACCTGGCTCACAATCCAGTATGCGCCATTCATGGGGCTGGTACATCAGCCTAATAATCGTTCATCACATACCAAAATTACCCCCCACGGTGGTGGTATCGGCATCGTGGTCAGCACCACCTTGTTTACCCTATGGCTGCTGTGGGAACGTGATGTCGATTATCTCGCCTATTGGGCCGCCATCGGGCTGGCACTGGTTGTTTCGGTGAAAGGGCTGGTTGACGATATTCGTACCCTTTCTGCCTCGCTGCGGCTGGTTATCCAGTTTTCTGCCAGCGCCGCTTTACTCGCGACCCTGTATACCTTACCCGTCAACGGGTTGGAACCACTGGACGGAATCCCCCTGTGGTTATCCTTTGGTTTGGTGCTATTTGCGGGGGTTTGGTGGCTCAACCTGTTCAATTTCATGGATGGCATTGACGGTATAGCAGCCGCGCAAGCCATTTTCATGCTGGGGGGAGCAGCGGGGCTGATTGCGCTGCAACACCCTGATGTTGCCCAGACCACGGTCTGGATCTGGATGGTGTGTTTGGCAGCGGCAACCGGCGGTTTCCTCGTGCATAACTGGGCGCCTGCGAAAATTTTCATGGGCGACACCGGCAGCATGTTCCTGGCTTTCATGATCCTGTTTCTGGCACTGCTAACCATCAGCCTGAAATGGATGAACTATGCCAGTTGGGCCATCCTCGGCGCTGTGTTTATCAGTGATGCCAGCGTTACCCTGTTCAAACGGATGCTGGCGGGGCAGAAACTTTCCGAAGCCCATCGCAGTCACGCTTATCAACGCCTGTCACGTTACTGGCAGTCACATGCCAAAGCTACCCTGCTGGTAACGGGTATCAACCTGTTGTGGCTGTTACCACTGGCATGGCTGTCGATAGCCTATCCCCTGCAAAGCCATTTCTGGCTGGTGCTGGCCTACCTGCCTATCATTGTGGGAGTATGGGCACTGGGTGCTGGCGAAGCTGACAATAGCGGTAGTTTTGCCAATTACATGACTGGTCTGCAACGCCCCGCCAAACAATGGCTAATGGCAATCAGTGATGTGGTAGCACTGATGGGTGCGGCTTGGCTGGCTTTCTACCTGCGCATAGGCAGCAACTTCCATCCCAACCATGTGCAAATGTTCCTGATGGTCATTGCCCCAGCGATTGCCATTCCGGTATTCATCCGCATGGGGCTGTACCGTTCCGTCATCCGCTACGTCGGCGAACAGGCATTGTGGAGCATCATCAAGGCTGTCACGGTCACAACCATTCTGTGGGCAACCCTCGGCTTCCTGCTGTCGCTGGGAGGCAAGGAAACGGGCCTGCCGCGTTCCGTCCCTCTCCTGTTCTGGCTGACAGCTATTGCCTGCACGGTCGGAACACGCTTTGCCGCCCGCTGGTTGTTGTGGGTACCGATGCGCAAGCAATACTCCACCGGCAAGCAGGTACTGATTTACGGGGCAGGTGCTGCTGGTCGTCAACTGGCTGTTTCACTGCGGCAGGCACAGGAACTGTTCCCCGCTGGATTTCTGGATGACAGTAAAGAACTGCAAGGCCGTGATGTAGACGGTTTAAGAGTCTACGCGCCGTCATTTTTGCCCGAATTGATCGAACGCCTGGGTATAGCGGATGTCATCGTGACACTGCCTTCCACCACCCAAAACCGTCGCCGGGAAATTGTCCAGCAGCTTGAACAATGTGCGGTAAACGTGCGTATTCTACCAGCCCTGACTGACATTGCCAGCGGCAAGCATCTGGTCAACATGTTGCGGGAAGTCGACATCGGCGACTTGTTGGGACGCGATCCGGTAACAGCCGACCCCCAGCTACTGAGCCAATGCATTACTGGCAAGAATGTCATGGTGACAGGCGCAGGTGGCTCTATCGGTTCGGAACTGTGCAAACAGATTATTGCCTTGCAGCCTGAACGCCTGATTCTGCTGGAACAGAATGAATATGCCCTCTACCAGATTGAGCGTAGCCTGTTACCACAGTCTGATTGCCTGTTGATTCCCGCACTCGGTTCCGTCAAGGACAAGGCCATGCTCAACAGGCTTTGCCAGGAACACAGCATACACACCATTTACCACGCCGCCGCCCACAAACACGTACCGCTGGTAGAAGCCAATATCAGCGAAGGCACGCTGAACAATGTCTTTGGCACCTGGAATATAGCCGAAACAGCCTTCAACAACCGGGTCGAAACCTTCGTCCTGATTTCCACCGACAAGGCTGTGCGCCCCACCAACGTCATGGGTGCAACCAAGCGCTGGGCGGAACTGATCATGCAACACTTTGCCGAACAGGCAAAAGCCAATGGCAGCGGACAACATTTCTGTGCAGTGCGTTTCGGTAATGTGTTGGGGTCTTCCGGCTCTGTCATTCCACTATTCAAGGAACAGATTGCCCACGGCGGCCCGGTAACAGTCACCCATCCAGACATTATTCGTTACTTCATGTCTATTCATGAAGCCGTCGAACTGGTCATCCAGACAGGCAGTATGGCTCAGGGAGGTGACATTTTCCTGCTGGATATGGGGGAACCGGTCAATATTACTGAGCTGGCGCACGAGATGATCCGGCTGGCAGGTCGCACGGTTAAAGACGCAAGCAACCCTGACGGTGACATCGAAGTGATTTACTCCGGCTTGCGACCCGGCGAAAAGCTTTACGAAGAGTTGCTCATCGCCGACACCAATGCCGCCCCGACCCGTCACCCTAAAATTATGCGCGGCAGCGAGCCTTTCATGGGCAGTCAGGAGTTACTGCAATTGCTTGCCAGACTTCAGCAATTGCTTGAACACAATGAAAACAGCGCTGCCAAGCGCCTGCTGCTACACATTGCCTTGGCAACACCCCCTCCCGCGCCCACGAGCGACCAAACACCTGCCCACCTGCCTCTCCACGCCACCGCACACTAAATTCCCCCTACCCCCTCCCGCCCCGATATTGCATAATCCCTCCCTTTAGCCGCAGCGACAGGGAGCTTTGGATGGCGCAATATATCTACACCATGAACGGTGTCGGCAAGGTCGTTCCGCCGAACCGTTTCGTCCTCAAAGACATTTACCTCAACTTTTTCCCCGGTGCGAAAATCGGGGTGCTCGGCTATAACGGCGCGGGCAAATCCACCCTGTTGCGCATCATGGCCGGGGTCGACACTGACATCGTGGGCGAAGCCCGTCCGCAACCCGGCATCAACATCGGCTATCTGTCACAGGAACCGCAACTCAACCCGGACAAGGACGTGCGCGGCAACGTCGAAGAAGGTTTGAAAGTCATCAAGGATGCGCAAGCCCGTCTCGATGAAGTCTACGCCGCCTACGCCGAACCCGACGCCGATTTCGACGCCCTTGCCGCCGAACAGGGGCGACTGGAAAACATCCTGCAAGCCGCCGACGCGCACAACCTTGAACACACGCTGGAAGTGGCTGCTGACGCGCTGCGCCTGCCGCCGTGGGATGCCGATGTCAGCAAGCTCTCCGGGGGTGAACGCCGCCGTGTGGCCTTGTGCCGCCTGCTGCTGTCCTCCCCTGACATGCTAATCCTCGACGAACCGACCAACCATCTGGATGCCGAATCAGTCGCGTGGCTGGAACGTTTCCTGCAGGAATTCCAAGGAACCGTGGTCGCTGTCACCCATGACCGCTACTTCCTCGACAACGTGGCGGGCTGGATTCTGGAACTTGACCGTGGGCAAGGCATCCCGTGGGAAGGCAACTATTCCTCATGGCTGGAACAAAAGCAAAACCGCCTAGCTCAGGAAAGCAAAGCCGAACAAGGTCGCCAGAAAGCCATGAAACTGGAGCTGGAATGGGTACGTTCCAACCCCAAAGGCCGCCACGCCAAAAGCAAGGCGCGGATGCAGCGTTTTGAAGAACTCTCGTCCAGCGACTACCAGAAACGTGCCGAAACCAACGAAATCTACATCGCTCCCGGCCCGCGCCTCGGCGATCTGGTGATTGAGGCTAACGGCATCAGCAAATCGTTTGGCGACCGCTTGCTGTACGAAAATGTCAGTTTCAACCTGCCCAAAGGTGGCATTGTCGGTATCATCGGCCCCAACGGGGCGGGTAAAACCACCCTGTTCCGCATGATTACCGGGCAGGAACAACCGGATTCCGGCACATTCCGCGTGGGTGAAACCGTCAAGATTGCCTATGTCGACCAGTCCCGCGACGACCTTGACCCGCACAAGACCGTGTTTCAGGAAATTGCTGACGGGCATGACATCATGACGGTAAACGGCTACCAGATTCAGGCGCGGGCATACTGTGGGCGTTTCAACTTCAAGGGCGAAGCGCAACAGAAACGTATCGGTGACTTGTCCGGTGGTGAGCGCAACCGCGTGCATCTAGCCAAACTGCTCAAATCTGGCGGCAACCTGCTGCTGCTTGACGAACCCACCAACGACCTCGATGTGGAAACCTTGCGGGCGCTGGAAGAAGCACTGCTCAACTTCCCCGGCTGTGCAGTGGTGATCTCGCATGATCGCTGGTTCCTCGACCGGATTGCCACCCACATCCTCGCCTTTGAAGGCGATTCACAGGTGACATGGTTTGAAGGCAACTACAGCGATTACGAAGAAGATTACAAACGCCGCCACGGTAATGAGCTGCACCCGCAGCGCATCAAGTACAAGCGCCTGAAAGCCTGATCATTTGCTTGCCGCTTGCTCCGCAGCCCTGATCCGGGCTGCGGCAGCCCCTGTCCACTGGATATTCGGTTTCACCAACACGGGTGAATCCCGGTTTTCCGCTGCGGTTTCCTGCCCATCCTCAGCCTCAGCCACCACTTGCTGTTTCAGACTTGCCTGCTGCACGACAGGTGACTGTTCCCCACTGTAGACAGCCAGGATGACGCGGGGTTGCTCGTCTTGCTTACCCCTTGCCTGTTGCGTCGTATCCACTCGCTCCCCCCCTGCCTGCCAAGCAGCATCTGCCTCCTGCCATTTCGCCAGTAACAACCGGGGTTCTTCAGCTTCGGTACTGAACTTGGTATAAGCTGCCAGTACCTGCCCGACATAACGTCGTGTTTCCCGGAAAGGCACCGTGATTTCCTCTTGACCTTTGTCTACCCGGCCTTCACCCGCATTGTAGGCAGCAATGGCGTGGATCACACTGCCGTTATAACGCTTGAGCAGGTAGCGCAGGTAGCGTGCTCCGGCATCAATGTTTTCCGCCGGGTCAAACACGTCAAATGCACCAAAGCTGGCGGCGGTGGAAGGAATCAGTTGCATCAGACCACCGGCATCCTTGCACGAATAAACCGACGGGCGGAAGCAACTTTCTGCTGTAATGACTGCCTTGATCAGCTCTGGATCAACTTTGTGTTTTTTTGCCGCCCTCTTGATTTCACCCTGGTATTTTTCTGCTTTTTTGTTCAGGGCTTTAATGCTGTACTGGTCGCAGGTTTTAACTGTTTCAGCATTGGCACTGAAAGGAAAAACAACCATAACCACTGTAAAAACAGCAACAAATAGTTGTGAAATAATCATTTGCATAACACGAGACTCCTTGGTGACAGCAGCTATATAGCCAACTCACCAACGGAGTACGAATCATATTTTTATATATAAAATAAGATTACCCATCATTGTCATTAATTTCAGTCACCCAAGTTTGTTCCATTGCCAGCAACTGTTCCAGCTCTGCCGCGCTAAAACCTGCCTGCAAGCGTGCCTCGGTATAAAACGGACCACGCAAGGGCGCTCCCATGACTTCACGCAATAGCTGCCGGAAAGTGGCTTCCGTTTCCAGCCCGCGTTGTTCACAGCAATGCCGGAACCAGCGCGAACCAATCCGCACATGCCCGATTTCGTCACGCAGGATGATTTCCAGAATGCTGACAGTCTGCTCATCCCCCACTTCCCGCAATCGCGCCATCATCCCCGGCGTCACGTCCAGCCCACGTGCTTCCAGCACACGCGGAACCAGTGCCATCCGCACCATCACGTCATGATCCGTCTTGCAGGCTTGTTCCCACAAGCCGTTATGGGCGGGCAGATCACCATACTGACAGCCGAAATCCTGCATCCGCGCCTGTAACAGGCTGAAATGATAAGCCTCCTCCGCCGCTACTTGCAGCCAGTCGCCGTAGTAGGCATCCGGCATGTCGCGGAAACGGTAAACTGCATCCAGCCCCAGATTGATGGCATTGAATTCAATGTGGGCAACGGCATGTAGCAAGGCACGACGGCCTTCCAGTGAAGCCAGCTTGCGCTGTTTGACCTGACGAGGGTGCACCAGCTCGGGTTTGGCAGGCCGACCGGGAATTGGTACAGGCTGTACCGGACATTCAGCGGTATTCTCCCGCCACAACTTACCCTCTTGCCAATCCGCATACAATTGTTGGGCACAAGCAAGTTTTTGCTCAAGATCAGTTTGCATTAGGCAGGCATAAGCTGCCGCGTACAGGTTTTGCATTACAGTTTCAGGCCGATGATAACATCCATTACATTCGTGCCCGTCGGGCCTGTATGAAGCAGGTCGCCGCTGGCTTCGAGGAATGTACCAGCATCGGCATTCTGCAAACAAGCCAGTGGGTCAAGGTTTTCATAACTTCCTCGCTGCAAGGTTCCGCAATCCACCAAGGCTCCGGCATCAGCCGTCACACCATCCGTACCATCGGTTCCCGCTGCCAGCAGCCATAGGTTCTCACCCGGCTGGATATGCAAGGCAGCCGCCAGTGCCAAGTGCTGGTTGCGCCCCCCGCGCCCAGGGTTGGCAGGTAACTTGACCGTAGTTTCCGCACCCCACGCATACAATCCTGCGGGAGCCTGTCGCAGGTATTCGATGCAGGTTTGTGCGACAGCTTCAGCATCGCCTGTGAGGAAATCGGGCATGACGGAACAGGACGTTGTCATTGCTTCCAGCATTTGCCGGTTGCTAGTAATGATTTCCCAGTCAAAAGTTGCCAAGGGCGCAGGAAATAGCAGACCAGAACCAATCACATGCGGGTCATCACCCGGTACATCAGAAACCAGCAAGCAGGTGACAGGGCGTTCCCCAAGATATTGCCACAGCTTGCCACCCTTGATCAGTGACAGGCCACGGCGCATGGCATTGATTTCGCTGATAGAGGAACCGTTAGCCAACAATTCCTGCGTGGCTGCCTGCAAACCCTCCAGTGTCCATCCCTCTTCCAACACCTCCACCAGACTGGATGTGCCGCCGGAGATCAGGAACAGCACCGGCTCGCCTGCTGGCAAGTCTTGCAGGTATGTCAGCAATTGTTGCCCGGCTTGCAAGGAAGACTCATCCGGCACGGGATGGGCAGCTTCAATCACCTGCACCTGTTTCGGCAAACGGCTGTTACCTGCCGCATGGTCATGTTTGGTAATCAGCAAGCCACTGCACAGATTTCCATGCAAGTAACGGGATGCCCCCTGCAACATGGCGACCGCCGCCTTGCCAATGGCAACCACATGGCATGGCTCACGCCTGCCCCTGCCAACCAGCGCCCGGTAAACCGCCTGTTCACCATTGACGACAGCAAGCGCAGATGCATACAGCTCTATCAACTTATTGCGATGACCGGACATTTGAACCCTTTTGTTTGCATGAAATTGCCAGCGCAAGACAGGGATATTTGTCTATAATGGCTCGAATATCCCCCATCACCCCTGAAAAACTGCATGAGCTGTGTATTACCCCCCGTCTGTGTTTTTTGCCAGCACTTTCTGGAAAACGATCCAGACAGAGAATGTATGGCTTTCGAGGAAATACCTGCCGCCATCATGGATGGCAAATGTGACCACGTAGACCCTTACCCCGGCGATAGCGGCTACCGTTTTCGTCTGATTCCGTCAGAAATGCAAACCTTCATCGAGCTGAACGAAATCCGCCAGGAATTCGAGTTACTGCCGTTCCGCCTGCCCGACGCCTGATTCACCCAGCCCCTGCGCCAGATCGCGCTGGATGTCACGGATATTCTCAAGCCCGACGGAAATACGCACCAACCCGTCCGCAATGCCCGCCTGCATTTTCTGTTCTGGTGTCAGCCTGCCATGCGTCGTGGTGGCAGGATGGGTAATGGTTGACTTGGTATCCCCCAGATTTGCCGTAATCGACAGCATCCGGGTTGCATCAATCACACGCCAGGCAGCTTCTTGCCCACCCTTGACGATGAAAGACACTATCCCGCCGAAACCGCTTTGCTGCTGCCTTGCCAGCTCATGCTGTGGGTGGGAGATCAGCCCCGGATAAAACACCTGTTCCACTGCCGGGTGAGCTTGTAACCAGTGGGCAAGCTGCATGGCATTGTCACAGTGGGCACGCATCCGTAAACTCAACGTTTCCAGTCCTTTCAGAAAAACCCAGGCATTGAACGGACTCATGGTCACGCCACCATTGCGCAAAATGGTATAGACATCTTTGCCAACGAGCGTCTTGTCACCAACAACAGCCCCGCCCAACGCCCTGCCCTGCCCATCCAGATATTTGGTGGCAGAATGCACCACAATATCTGCGCCCAATTCCAACGGACGTTGTAACGCCGGAGAGCAAAAGCAATTATCAATAACCAGCAGGCTACCATGCCGGTGGGCAATCTCTGCCAATGCACGAATATCAACCAGTTCGGTCAAGGGATTGGCAGGCGTTTCAGCAAACAGCAAACGGGTATTAGGGCGCAAAGCTGCTTCCCAACCATCCAGATCAGGCAGGTCCACAAACTCAACCTCAACCCCAAACTTGCCAATACAGTTTTGCAGCAGCAAGGTGGTTGTGCCGAAAACCGAGCGCGAACACAGCACATGATCGCCAGCCTTCAGCAAACCCAGCATGACAGCGAGGATAGCAGACATGCCGGATGAAGTTGCCACACAGCTTTCACCACCCTCCAGTGCTGCCAGCCGATCCTGAAAATAACGCACAGTAGGGTTGGTAAACCGGGCATAGATATTACCCGGCTCAGTACCACCAAAACGGGCAGCGGCTTCCGCAGCATTCCTGAAAACAAAACTGGAGGTTGGAAAAATGGCTTCGGAATGTTCATTTTCCAGAGTACGCACATGCCCTGCACGCACAGCGAGCGTTTCAAACTCCCACTCGTTATCCATCAAACCTTATCCCTCACGTTTGCGGGTAATCAATACCAGCGTATTTTCCTGCACCCGGTCGAACAGGTCGATGACATCACGGTTACGCATACGGATGCAGCCGTGGGAAGCGGGTGCTCCCAGCTTGCCTTCCTCATCCGTACCGTGGATGTAGATGTAACGTGTGTAGGAATCCACATCCCCACCCTTGTTGACACCCGGTTCCATACCATCCAGCCACAGGATGCGGGTGGTCACATTGTCTTCGCTGCTCTCAGCTCCCGGCGCAGTCAGGATGTCGGCAATACGCCCGGTATTCTGGCGTGCCTTGAAAATACTGCCCAACGCTGCACCATCACCAATTTTCTGCGCAATGCGATGTACCCCCAGCGGAGTCTGATCACTGCCTTTCTGGCTACCAAGACCATTGCTTGCGGTGGAAATGACCCACTCCCCAGCAACCTGCCCCTCTGCCAATAACAGCATTTTCTGGGCGGTAGCATCCACCAGCAACACCTGCTTGGTATCATGCCCCGGAAAACGTTGCGCCAAATCCTGCACAATGGATGCTAGTTCAGTTGTGTCAGGTTGTGCCGCCTGCGCCTGTGGTGTTTGTGTCGGAATAGCCAGCGGCATTACCCCACCATTATCCGCCATCACCATTCCCCCATTAAGCGCTGTCACAAATATCAATGGCAGCCATGTCATTTTCACGCCTTGTTTTTTCTTCATCATTGCGTAAAGCCTCCAGTTCAGTAAAGTAATCGGCAGTCTCGCCGGTAACGTAGCAACCGGTAAACACCGAACAGTCAAAATTTTTCAGGCGTGGATTGCCCTTGCTGACAGCGGCGATCAGATCATCCAGCGGCAGATAGACCAAACGGTCAACCCCAATAGCTTCGGCTACCTGTTGTTCGGTTCTGTCATGCGCAATTAGTTCCTTGGCGGCAGGCATATCAATCCCGTAAATGTTGGGATACTTGATTGCCGGAGACGCTGAAGCAAAATAAACCTTTTTCGCCCCTGCATCCCGCGCCATTTGCACAATTTCCCCAGAGGTTGTGCCACGCACAATGGAATCATCCACCAGCATCACGTTCTTGCCCTTGAATTCCAGCCCTAGCGGGTTCAGTTTCTGCCGTACCGATTTCTTGCGCTTGGCTTGTCCCGGCATGATGAAAGTGCGCCCGATGTAACGGTTTTTGATGAAGCCTTCCCGGTATTGCACCCCGAGTGTATACGCCATCTCCAACGCTGAGGTGCGGCTGGTATCAGGAATCGGGATCACCACATCAATGTCATGCTCAGGCCATTCACGCATGACCCGTTCTGCCATCTTGCGCCCCATACGCATCCGCGCCTTGTGCACAAACACATTGTCGATGATGGAATCGGGGCGGGCAAAATAGACATACTCAAAAATGCAAGTGCTATAACGCGGGTTATCTGCACACTGGCGCGTGAAAACCTGCCCATCAGAACCGATGAAAATGGCTTCACCCGGCTCAATATCACGCACCAGATTGAATCCCAGCGCATCGAGTGCCACGCTTTCCGAAGCCAGCATGAATTCCTTGCCCTTGGCAGACTCACGCATCCCGTACACCAGCGGGCGAATGCCATTTGGGTCACGGAAACCTACCAACCCGTCACGGGTCAGCATGGCAACCACGGCATAAGCCCCCTTGCAACGCTTGTGCACACCGGAAACGGCAGAAAAAATGTCATCCGGGGTGACATGCAAGGCATCCTGACGCAGCAGTTCTTGCGCAAACACGTTCAACAGGATCTCGGAATCCGACTCGGTATTAATCTGCCGCCTGTCCTGCCGATACAACTCCTTGCGCAAGATATGGGCATTGGTCAGGTTGCCATTGTGCGCCAGAGAAATGCCATACGGGCTGTTAACATAGAAAGGCTGGGCTTCCGCCGAAGAAGATGACCCTGCTGTTGGGTAACGTACATGCCCAACCCCCATCGTGCCCTGAAGCATCCGCATGTGACGCTCCTGAAACACATCCTTGACCAGACCGTTTTCACGGCGCAGGTAGAGTTTCCTGCCATCACTGGTCACGATGCCTGCGGCATCCTGCCCACGGTGTTGCAAAACAGTCAAGCCATCGTACAACGCCTGATTAACCGGCTCATGAGCAATAATCCCGATAATTCCGCACATAGCAATGCCTTCACCAGAAACGAAAACGTCATATTCTAACCCTGTAAAAACAAAACAGCCATGCACGATGTATGCATGGCTGTATCACGGTATTTTTACAGGAACATCCGAACCTATTGAGGCTGCACCACCGCAGGTCGTTCCAGATAACTGGAAAAATCCTGCGGAATCATCTCTTTGAGCGTGGCAGCAGTGCCTTCAAACCAAGGCATCATGACCGAACTTTTCCACCAGTCCTGCTTTGGATAAGCCGTCAACCCCATGAGCAATACCAGCAAAGTAATAATCAAGCCACCCCGTAAGACACCAAATGCCCCGCCTAGTACGTGGTCAACACCACCCAAACCAATGGAGGATACAGCCGTGCTGAGCAAATGATTGACGATTGCTCCAATGACCAACACCCCAAAAAAGATGATGGCAAAAGCAATACCCAGCTTGACCACTTCACTCTGCACAGCAAAAGGCAAGCGGGCTGCCAACGGCTTCACATACAAAATGGAAAACCCAAAAGCAGCCACCCAAGTTGCCAGGGAAAGTGCTTCCCTGACAAAGCCACGTATCAAGCCAATGACAGCCGACAACACAATCAGGACAAGAATAGCTATGTCTAGGTATTGTGCTGTCATGAATTAGTTACTGGTCACAAAGCTGTTCTTGACATACTCGTTTTGGGTGTAACGACGCTTCAGGCTGGCTTGTGCATTGCTAGCATCTGCCTTGGTCTTGAACCCGGTAGCATGTACACGATAAATGGTCTTCCCACTGACAGTTGCCTTGGTGACTGCGACTTTCTGGCCATCAGAAGACAAAGACGCAGCGATGGAATTGGCTTTAGCCTGATCGGAAACAGCCGCGAACTGGATATTGAAAGAACCAGCACCACCAGCGCTCGGCGCACTGTTTGAGCCACCTGCACCAGCACCTGTACCCGTGCTGGAGTTGCCTGGACGACCAGCAGCGGCTGCCAGTTCACGTGACTTGTCAGCAGCAGCTTTTTCTGCTGCGGCTTTTGCAGCAGCTTCCTTGGCAGCCTTTTCTTTGGCGACTTTATCGGCTTCAGCTTTTGCCTTGCTTTCTGCCGAGGTTGGAGCCGGTACACGATGCTCATTTACCAGAACCGGATTAGCTGGCTTCTTGGCTGGCGGCTGGTTGTCTGTAGTCGCCGGTTTGTCATGAGTGGATGCACTGCTGCCACCCATGCTGGAAGAAGGCGCCAGTGCCACACCGGAAGCTGCCTGTCCCTGACCGCCTGTTGCCTGACCAGTACCTGCCTGGGAACCACCACCTGACGGAACTGCTGTATTGCCACCCATATTACCAGTGCCATCCTTGATCTTACCGTCAGTATCCACAATCTGGCGGGACTCGCCTTGAGCAGGACGGACACTCAAATCTGTCGTGTTGGTTTGCATATTGGGTAAATTGACATCAGGAAACAAACCTCCACCTTGCTGGGCAGTACCTGCCTGTCCCTGAGCAGCCATATTTTGCTGGGCAGCACCACCCTGAAGAGCAGGATTAACTCCTTCGTTAATCAGAGATGGCTTTTGTTCACCAGAGCCTGCCACACCAGGGAAACCCAGAATAGGCTTGGTTTCAGCAGTGTTATTCATCGCCATATCTGGCGCATCCTGCTTTTTGCTTCTCAGCAATGCCGCCAGTAACAGCGCTGCTACCAGCACCAGTACCACTGCGCCAATCATCCGTTTGGTTGTAGCCTTGTTGTCCATCTGATTTACTGCTCCTTCATGTAAGTGTGACACTCAAAAAATTTTTAGTGATTCGCGCTCGTCAGCGGTCGACGCATAATCAACACCGTTGCGGACTGAGGATTTCCAGCATACCGGATACTACCAGAAAAGAGCCGAAGGCAACTACCCTATCCTCTTTTTCCGCACTAAACTTGATATAATTCCAAGCAGACTGAAAATCGACGTGCAAATGGACAGGTTTACGAACCCCCGTTTCCCGCATTTTTTCTATCAGTGCATCAACGCTAATTGCCCTGTATCCCGGCAGCGGAACTAAATGCCACTCATCCATGTGCATTGCTACTGATTCTACAACCCCGGTAACATCCTTATCTGCAAGTATAGAAAAGATTGCACAGGTTTTACCAGTCGCAGGATTTTTTTTCAGCCATAATGCCAATTCTTTCGCGGCTTCCGGGTTATGCGCGACATCCAGAATCACCTCAGGAGCAACATGCACCTGCTGCATCCTTCCGGCAATGCGGACAGAAGCCAGACCTGCATGGATTGCCGCCGCCGATACCGGCAAACGATCCTGCAACTGCTGCAAGGCTGTCACCACACAGGCAGCGTTACGCCGCTGCACATCGCCCACCAGCGCCGGTTGTGGAATGCCATCCGTAGTGAAATCCCGCCCATATTGCAACAATCTGGCTCCCAGACGTTCAGCCTGAGCCGCAATGACCGCCGGAGGTTCAGGATCACCACACACCACCGGCTTGCCTGCCCGCATGATGCCTGCTTTCTCATAACCGATCGCTTCACGGGTATGCCCCAGCCAGTCCACATGGTCGATACCGATACTGGTGATGATGGCAACATCCGCATCCCACAGGTTACAGGCATCCAGCCGCCCGCCAAGACCGACTTCCAGCACCATGACATCGACATTGTCTTGCAAAAAGCACCAGACGGCTGCCAAAGTACCAAACTCAAAGTAAGTCAGGTCAATGTCATCGCGAGCCTGGTCAATCACTGCAAACGCAGCACAGATGGTTGCGTCAGTCACCGGTTCGCCATTGATGGCAATACGCTCGTTATAACGCAGCAGATGGGGAGAAGTGTAAGTGCCGACCTTGTAGCCTTGTTCTTGCAGGATGCTGGTCAGCATGGTGCTGCTAGAACCCTTGCCGTTGGTTCCCCCTACCGTAATGACAGGAACCGGCAACGTCAGCAACCCCATGCGTCCTGCCACAATGGAGATACGCTCCAACCCCAGCTTGATGGCTGACAGGAACAGGTTTTCCTGCCAGCGCAGCCAGTCATCCAAGGTATTCAAGCGGCTACCGGCTCATCACCCCGCACAGGATGGGGTTTGTGTTGCAGCATGGAAACTAGGTCAGCGATGGTTTCACGCATTTTGTTACGGTGTACAATCATGTCGACCGCACCTTTCTCTTGCAGGAATTCACTGCGCTGGAAACCTTCCGGCAGCTTTTCCCGCACGGTCTGCTCAATGACACGCGGCCCTGCGAAACCAATCAGCGCCTTGGGTTCACCAATATGGATGTCGCCCAACATGGCAAAACTGGCAGAAACCCCACCCATGGTTGGGTCTGTCAGCACGGAAATGAACGGAATGCCCTTATCACTCAGACGGGTCAATACCGCACTGGTTTTGGACATCTGCATCAACGAGAACAGTGCTTCCTGCATCCGCGCACCGCCACTGGCAGCAAAGCAGATATACGGTAGTTTCTGGGTCATGGCAGCTTCCGCGCCACGAACAAAGCGTTCACCAACCACTGACCCCATCGAGCCACCCATGAAACGGAAATCAAACGCAGCCACTACCATTGGTACACCCAGTACCGTACCTTTCATGACAATCAGGGCATCTTTTTCACCGGTTTCTTTCTGTGCAGCCGCCAGACGATCCTTGTAGCGTTTGGTATCCTTGAACTTGAGGATGTCGGTGGGAGCAACATTCGCGGCAATTTCTTCACGCCCTGCCGGGTCAAGGAATACATCGAGGCGACGGCGGGCATGGATGCGCATGTGATAGTCGCATTTCGGGCAAACGTCGCCGTTGCGTTCCAGCTCTGCCCGGTACAGGACTGCCTGACAAGCGGGGCACTGATGCCACAAACCTTCCGGGATGGATTTCTTTTCGGTAGTCGCCGTCTCGGTACGAATGCGTGACGGCAGCAGTTTTTCAAACCAGCTCATTGGTCATTTTACCCCTTAAGCGGCATCCATCGCCTGACGCATGGAAGCCAGCAAGCCACTGATATTGTGCATGATAGCAGCATGGTCAGCGGGTGTCGCTTCGATCTGCTTAATGACGGCACTACCGACCACCACTGCATCTGCCACTTTGGCAACGGCAGCGGCAGATTCCGCATCCTTGATGCCGAAACCGACACCCAACGGCAGGTCAGTGTGTGTGCGGATTTGTGCAATACGTTCGGCTACCACACCCACGTCCAGCGTGCTGGCGCCCGTGACGCCTTTCAGTGAGACGTAATAGATGAAGCCACCACCGGCTTGCGCCACGCTTTTCATGCGCATGGCTGGTGTGGTGGGTGAGAGCAGGAAAATCGGGGCAATGCCGTGTTGCTTGAACAGCGGCAGGACACCCATACCCTCTTCCGGCGGCAAATCAACGGTCAGTGCGCCATCCACCCCGGCTGCCTCGGCAGCTTTGGCGAATGCCTCGTAACCCATGATTTCAATCGGGTTGAGATAGCCCATCAGCACCACCGGGGTGGTCTGATTGGTGGTGCGGAATTCCTTCACCATACCGAGGATGTCGCCTAGGCTGGTTCCATGCACCAGGGCGCGTTCGTGCGCCTGCTGGATGGTCGGGCCATCCGCCATCGGGTCGGAAAATGGCACACCCAGTTCAATGATGTTGGCTCCGGCTTCCACCATACGGTGCATCAGCGGCACAGTAATCGAGGGGTGCGGGTCGCCCGCCGTGATGTAGGGGATCAGCGCGGTCTTGCCCTGCGCTTTCAGGGCGGCGAAACAGGCGGCAATGCGGCTCATAAGGTGATGCCCTCCAGACGCGCGATGGTGTTGATGTCCTTGTCGCCACGCCCGGACAGGTTGACGATGATGATTTGATCCTTGCTCATGGTGGGAGCCAGTTTCATGGCGTAGGCCAACGCATGGCTGCTTTCCAGTGCCGGGATAATGCCTTCCTTGCGGGTCAGCGCATGGAAACCCTGCATCGCTTCCTTGTCAGTCACTGCCACGTAGTTGGCACGACCGATGTCTTTCAGCCAGGCATGTTCCGGGCCAACGCCGGGGTAATCCAGACCGGCGGAAATGGAATGGGTTTCGATGATCTGCCCGTTGCTGTCTTCCATCAGGTAGGTGCGGTTGCCGTGCAAGACGCCCGGTTTGCCTGCACACAAGGGCGCGGCGTGCTTGCCGGTTTCGATGCCGTCACCTGCTGCTTCCACGCCGTAGATTTTCACCGACTCATCTTGCAGGAATGGGTGGAACAGGCCGATGGCGTTGGAACCGCCGCCCACACAAGCAACCAGCGCATCCGGCAAACGACCTTCCAGTTCCTGAATTTGTTGGCGGGCTTCACGCCCGATCACGCTCTGAAAATCACGCACCATGGCGGGGTAAGGATGAGGCCCCGCGACCGTGCCGATGATGTAGAACGTGTCATCAACATTCGTTACCCAGTCGCGCATGGCTTCGTTGAGCGCATCTTTCAGGGTTTTGGAACCGGACGTGACGGGGACGACAGTAGCACCCAGCAATTTCATGCGGAAAACATTGGGGGCTTGGCGTTGCACATCTTCCGCCCCCATGTAGACCACGCATTCGAGGCCGAGGCGGGCGGCGATGGTGGCGGAAGCCACCCCGTGCTGGCCTGCGCCGGTTTCAGCGATAATGCGTTTCTTGCCCATGTATTTGGCGAGCAACGCCTGACCAATGGTGTTGTTGATCTTGTGTGCGCCGGTGTGGTTGAGGTCTTCGCGCTTGAGGTAAATTTTTGCGCCACCCAGTTCGCGTGTCCAGCGTTCCGCCAGATACAGCGGGCTGGGGCGACCGACGTAATATTGCAGGTCACTGTCAAACTCGGCCTGGAATACCGGGTCGTTTTTGAGTTGTTCGTAGGCTTGTTCCAGTTCGTAGATCGGCTCCATCAGCGTTTCCGCGACGAAACGCCCGCCGTAAACACCAAAATGCCCGGCTTTGTCCGGCATGGCGTTCCAGTTGAATTCGCTGAATTTCACTTCACCGCGCTCCTGCGTGTGGGTCGTAAAAACCGGGTACGTTACCATAAGCCGAATCAGCTATCCATATAACAAAAAAGGCGCCCCGCAGGACGCCTTTGCACGATTTCGATGACAAAATCTGCTTATTGGGCAGCAGCAGGAGCTGCTGGAGCAGCTACAGGCGCTTGCTGAGGCTGAACGGCTACCGGCATTTGTGGAGCCATCATTGGAACGCCGTAACCTTCTTTCGCAAAGTTGTTGTAACCATAACCGTTGCCGCTGCCATTGCCGTAACCATAGCCATTGCCAGCGCCGTACCAGTCACCGTTGCCTTTGCCGTTAGCAGCCATGTCGGTATTCATGTCGGTTTTGCCTTTGCCTTTGAAGTTGATGCTGAATTCAACTTCACCGTCAGCAGTGCCTTTGCCACGACCCCAGCCGTTTACATCGCCGTTGCCATTGCCATAGGTGTTGCCGTTAGCAGCGGTAGTACCTGTGCCGTTGCCGTAACCATTGCCGTAACCGGAACCGTTGTCGAAGCCATCAAAGAATTCAGCAGAAGCAGCGCCAGAAAAAGCGATCAGGGCAGCGAAAGCGATAGTTTGCAGTTTCATAAATCTTGTCTCCTAAGCTTGTTGTTTCAAGTATGTTTGAATATGAGACAATATTAATATTAGAATTCTCTAATGTAAAGATTTTTTTGTGGCTGTCAGGAACTTTTTTTACAGGGTCTGTAACGCTTGCCCAATCACCTGATAAGCATGAGCCAGTTCTGCCTCTTCCACACAATACGGAGGCAACAGGTACACCACATTGCCCAATGGCCGCAGTAACAGCCCACGTTCATGGAAAAATGCCTTGAGTTTTGCCCCTATGCCAGAGCTGTAACCCGCATCGCTGGCGACCACATCGAAAGCCGCAATGGTGCCCATCACCCGTACCCGTTGCACTAGTGGATGATCTACCAAGGTTGCCATGCCCTGCCTTTGCCATGTTTCGATCTGCGGCAGTTTTGCCAGGGTTTGCTCATCCTCGAAGACTTGCAAGGAGGCCAGTGCTGCCGCGCAACCGAGTGGGTTGGCGGTAAAGGAATGCCCGTGCACCAATGCCCGGTCAAAAGTTTCGCCCAGAAACGCAGCATAAACCTCTTCACGCACCACGGTGACAGACATAGGCAGAAAACCCGCTGTCAGCCCTTTGGACAGGCAGATCATATCCGGTGTCACTTGTGCCTTGAGACTGGCAAACAGTGCCCCAGTACGCCCGAAGCCCGTCATCACCTCATCGAAAATCAGCAGGATACCCGCCGCACGCAACCGTTTAGCCAGTGCTTGCAGGAATTGCGGGCGACACATGCGCATTCCGGCAGAACCTTGCACCAACGGCTCAATGATTACCGCTGCAATGCTATTGCCATGATCAGCGAGACAGGTTTCCAAACACGTCAGGGCAGCTTGCTCACGGGCTTCTACCCCGGTATCGCCTTCCCAAGTTTCCGGGAATGGCAACAAACCGACCTCAAACAACAAACTGCCGTAGGTATCGAAAAAGTGACTGCCCCTGCCTGCTGACATTGCCCCAACAGTATCGCCGTGGTAGCCACCGGTAAATGCGAGAAAACGGGTACGCTGGCTCTCACCCTGATTACGCCAGTATTGCAGCGCAATTTTTAGTGACACTTCTACAGCGGTGGAACCATCATCGCTGAAAAAGATCCGTGTCAGCCCCTGTGGCAGGCGCTGCACCAGCTCAGTAGCAAGCTGCACGGCAGGCTGATGAGTGAATCCGGCGAAAATGACCTGTTCCAGCGTCTGCGCCTGTCTGGCAATGGCGGCGGCAATGGTTGGGTGGGCATGACCGTGAATATTCACCCACCAGGAGGAAATCAGATCGAGGAATTCCCGCCCGTCTGCTGCCTGCAAACGCATACCGCTAGCAGCGACGATTTCGATGGGATCAGGTGCTGTTTGCTCCTGAGTGAAAGGATGCCAGACATGGCGGCGATCAAAAATTAACGTATCAGACACATCTTGTTCCGGTAACAAATCTTGCTGGTTCCGAAAATTATGGTCTAGAATCCTCTCCGTGTCAGTTTTACCGAGTAGTGAACGTAGTTTATCCATGAGAATAAAGAAACTTATCCAGCGGTTTGGTGTGTTAGCCGCCTTGTTGAGCATGTCAGCCAACGCCTTTGCAGGTTCCTGCGATCAGCAACACGTGAACGTGTTACGCCAGAAAGCCAGTGTCTACAATGATGTCATCACCGATGCCGCTATCAAGTACCGCATCAACCCCGCCCTGATCACCGCCATCATCACCGCCGAAAGCTGTTTCCAGAATGAAGCCCGTTCCCACAAGGGTGCTGGTGGCCTGATGCAACTGATCCCGGCAACAGCCAAACGTTTCGGAGTTAGTGACCGTTTCGATCCGGCAGAAAATATTGAGGGTGGAACCCGCTACCTGCGCTGGTTGCTCAACCGTTACGGTGGCAGCATTCCCCATGCCGTAGCCGCCTATAACGCAGGTGAAGGGCGTGTTGACGAATACGGTGTTCATGTCCCCTTCGAGGAAACCGCCACCTATAGCCGCCGCGTCCTGAATGCTTACAGCAAGCTGGCCAGCAGCGGGCGCACCCGCACAGCAAAACCACAGGCGGTAGCAAAAGCAAAGACGCAGCCTCAGGTCAGGGTTATACATGCCTCCTACCGCAACCAGGCTCCCTCCGCGACCAAAACCCCGGAGCATTGGCCGTGGGATAATTATTGATGGGCGGCAGCCTCTTTTTCACATTGCTTGAATTGCTTGCGGCTCTGTTCATCGTTGTGATCGGGGTCGCCATCCTACTGGGTATCGGCGTTTACCTGCACGATACCCGCCAGACCAAAAGTGCCATTTTGCGCAATTATCCGGTCATTGGGCATTTTCGCTACTGGCTGGAACATCTGGGCGAGTTTCTGCGCCAGTACTTCTTTGCGATGGATCGGGAGGAAATGCCCTTCAACCGTGCCCAACGCTCGTGGGTCTACCGAGCGGCGAAAAACATTGATACTACGGTTGCGTTCGGCTCAACCATCAACCTCAACGCACCGGGGACGACCATTTTCGTCAACTGCGCTTACCCGGTGCTGGATAGCGATACCGCCCCCACCCAGCCGCGCCGTGTCGGCCCCTATTGCCGCGAACCGTATGATGCCCCCGCGTTTTTCAACATTTCTGCGATGAGTTACGGTGCGCTATCCAATCCTGCCATCCGCGCCCTGTCGCGTGGTGCCAAACAGGCGGGCTGCTGGTTGAATACCGGCGAAGGCGGTCTTGCCCCTGCCCATCTGGAGGGCGGTTGTGATGTCGTTTTCCAGATCGGTACAGCGAAATACGGGGTACGCGATCTGGAAGGCAACCTTAGCGATGCCAAACTGCGTGAAGTGGCTGCCATTCCGCAAGTGAAAATGTTTGAGCTGAAACTCAGTCAGGGTGCAAAACCCGGCAAGGGTGGCATCCTGCCTGCGGAAAAAGTCACGGAAGAAATCGCCCTGATTCGCGGCATTCCAGCACATCAAGCCTCCATCAGCCCCAACCGTCACCCGGAAATCAGTGACGAACAAGATTTGCTGGACATGCTGAACCGTATCCGCGAGGTGACAGGCAAGCCTGTGGGCTTCAAGGCCGTGGTTGGCGGCTACCGCTGGCTGGAAAAACTGTGCCATGAAATCAACCGGCGCGGCATGGAAAGCGCCCCCGATTTCATCACCCTCGACAGTGGCGATGGTGGCACAGGTGCTGCCCCAATGAGTCTGCTGGATTATGTGGGGTTGCCGATCCAGGAATCCCTGCCGAACGTGGTCGACATGCTCTACAAGTTTGGCCTGCGTGAACGTATTCGCATTATTGCCGCTGGCAAATTGCTAAATCCCTCACAAGTGGCGTGGGCACTGTGCGCCGGGGCTGATTTCGTCAACAGCGGGCGTGGTTTCATGTTTGCGCTGGGTTGCATTCAGGCCATGCAGTGCAACAAGAATACCTGCCCAACCGGCATTACCACCCATAATCCACGCCTGCAAAAAGGTTTGGTGGTAGAAGACAAGGCCACCCGCGTTGCCAGTTACCACCAGAATCTGGTGCATGAAGTGGAAACCATTGCGCATTCTTGTGGGGTACACGAGCCTCGTGAATTGCGCCGCCAGCACTGCCGCATCGTGCAGCCGGACGGCAAAATACTGCCGCTGGATCAGCTTTACCCCTACCCCAAACGCAGCGAAAAACCAGCGGAAGAAACAGGCTAAAACGTGTTGCCCCGTTCACGCAACCAGCCAGTCATGCTAAAGCGCTCACGCCGTGCAGGCATGACTTCGTGCCAAAAGCGTGCACTGCGGAACAGCACCAGCGTGCCTGCATGAGGAAAAATGTCGATGTATTCGCCGCCATCTGAGCCATCGGTGTAAAAGCGCAATTGCCCGCAATCACTTTCGCGCCAATCCTCATTCAGGTACAGCACTGCTGTGACTAGGCGGGCGCTGGTTCCCCGAAAATTGTCCAAATGACGTTTGTAGAAAGCACCTGGCGGGTACACCGCAAAATGCGCTTCAAACTCAAATAAGCCCAGATACAGCAAACGGTTGAGATTTTGGCGCAGGTCTTCGATGAAATGCTGGTAATCCGCCAATGCACCGGATGCTGCCCGCTCCAGCCATTGCACCTGATCCGTGCGGATGGATTCGTTGACATTCAGTTCCTGCCCACGCCCGATACCAGCAGCATGGAATTCACCTGCATCCCATTGTGCCTGTGCCTGCTTCCGCAATTCACGCACCTGATCCAGCGGCAACAACGCTGGCAACACTACCCAGCCCTGATCAGCCAATGCATCGGCAACAGCCTCCACATCAACCCGATCCAGTAACGTTTCCACCCCTGTTGTCATGTTCATTGTTTTAGCCCCAGTCCACGTGCCAGTCGCGTTTGCCGTTGCCGCACGCCCATACCTTGCCGTGCATTCCAGTGACGCAAGAGCGCAATCCGGTCAACTGCCATCAAACCTGCCGCCCGCGCATGTGCCAGCGGCGCAAAATCATTGGAAAATACCCGCACCAGCGTATCGGTGTAGCGCACTACGGACTGGTGATCCGGTTCGCGCAAACGCTGATAACGTGCCAGCAAGTCTGCCGCACCGGGGTCACTGTTCGCCAATACCGTTTCTGCTAACAAATCAGCCAGTTGCGCCACATCCCGCAGCCCCAGGTTCAACCCCTGCCCTGTCACCGGATGCAATGCGTGGGAAGCATTACCAATCACCACCGCACGCCCTGCCACTTCCTTGACGGCTTTCTGCAACACCAGCGGATAGGCAGCACGTTGCCCCACTTTGGTGAAAGCACCTTGCCGATAACCGAATTCCAACTGCAATTTGCGCAGAAAGTCGGCATCATCAAGTTGCAAGGTATTGGCTACCTCGTCATCCCGATGTGTCCACACCAGTGAATAGCGCCCTTCAGTCAGTGGCAACAAAGCCAACGGGCCGTTGGCAGTGAAACGTTCGTAAGCCGTATTGCGGTGCGGTTCCGAGGTGGTGACATTGGCAATCAGGGCAGTCTGGTGGTATTCGCTGCGGATGCTGTCAATGCCGAGCGCTTCACGCACACTGGAATCGCGCCCGTCGGATACCACCAGCAAGCGGGTTTGCAGGGTATCCACCACACCATTGCGCTCGATTTGAACCTGCACACTATCAGCAGACTGTTCCACCCCGTACACCTTTGCCGGAACAAGCAAGGCAATCTCGCCGGTAGCCAATTCATCGTATAGCAGCTTGCCCAGTACCCGGCTTTCCACCACATAACCCAGTGCAGGCACATTTTCTTCCGTGGCCTCCATGCGGGCAGCACCGAAATGCCCCCGGTCGGAAACGTGGATATGCTGGATGCTTTCCACCCCGGAACGCAATTTGCCCCAGATGCCCATGCCTTGATAGATACGGCTGGAACCATACGACAACGCAATGGAACGGTCATCGTAACTGGGCTGTTCCGCCACGCCGAAGTTGTAGGCTTCGATCAGGCCGACTTTCAGTTTCAAGGGTTTGAGGGCTACGGCGAGGCTTGCGCCTACCATGCCGCCACCGACGATCAGGACATCAAACATGGGATTTCCCCTGCTTAGGGCGTTGAATATATTTATCATATTTTGGTGGCTATCGACAGATAACTTCTGTCGATAAGTTTTATGACTGGCACGACCAGCTTCCCGACAGTGCGCCGACCACTTGTCCGCTCAGAGTCCGTCCCGTATTTGCATCTCTTCACGGATGACTTTGCGTAGCAGGCTTTCCAACGCCGATTCACCTTGATGTAAGTAATGGCGCAAAACCTGATTGATGGCGGTCTGATAACCAATGCCTTGCTCTTCTGCCTGTGAGCGGAAAGCCGCCAAGACATCATCATCCACGTACATGGTGATGCGGGTTTTGCCGCCTTGTGCCTGTAACTTTGCCAAGTGGGGAACTTCACTTGCCGGTTTGGACTGGCTGAAGTCGTATTCGTTACGCATAAAGTGCTGCCTCGCGTGCGGTGGCTTTATCAGGGTCGGGAATTACCCTCGCCAACGGGTCATGCAGGCTTTCAACCGCTTCCTCAAAACTGACTTTGTGCTTTTTCAGGTTGGAAGCGGCTTTGCGTGGGTCGTATTCGATTCTCATCGGTTAATCATACATACAATATGCAGACATTAGAACAGCTTCGCACACCAAAGAAAAAGCCGGAATACGCCCCCGGCACATCATGCATCAGGAAGTGAATCACTTCACCGCCTGTTACATTCACTACACGCGATGCCCCAATGTGTTCAAATGTGTTATCCGACCGCTGCAAGATAAGATCAAACGACCTCTACTAAAAATGCTCCCGCTTCCAGTTCGCGCTTGATGGCAGTCCAGTGTTTCTTGAAAATTTCCAGCAGTTTTTGTTTGGAGCAATTACCAACACGTACCCAGACGATTTTGGGGTAATGCTTACTGACAGAGGCGCGAAACTGGAAGTCGTCATCTTTGGTGATAATGACCCAATCATTTTCGAGTGCGAAAGACCAAATCTCACTATCAACCGCTTCCAACAAGCCAGCATCCAGCACATGAATAGCGTCTTCGCCCAAACTTGCCAAAAACCGCGCCAGCGCGGGTGGCAACTGGGCATCAACAATGAAGCGCATTAGGCTGCCAACAACACGGGGTGGTCAAACTGACGGGCAGCATACATCAATACGGCGCGGATGTCGGCACGTTCCAGATAGGGGTAGTCTTCGAGGATTTCGGTCGTTTCCATCCCTTCCGCCAACATCCCTAATATATCTTGCACACGGATACGCATCCCTCTGACACAAGGACGACCGCCACACTTGTCAGCGTCTACTGTGATACGGCTCAACAAATTCTCCACTGCCATGTATCCACCTGCTTGATTAATCGAAGGCAATACTGCCCAGCTTCCTGGGTGTAGTATACAAGAAAAGGGAAAAGCCGGAATACGCCCTAATGCCAGTCAGTTAACCTGATTGGCATTTTTGTTTGTAGCGCTTGGGTAC
>ERZ761609.261-NODE-261-length-69057-cov-18.588055_pt1 | contig 69057 bp, 53 predicted proteins | sample MGYA00511163_ERZ761609 | MGnify/ENA primary metagenome ERZ761609 (study PRJEB28899, sample SAMN02445070) | bioreactor sludge metagenome | biome: EBPR sludge | place: Australia: Brisbane, Thorneside Wastewater Treatment Plant | collected 2011-12-16 ...
CCAAATTACTTTCGCTGGTCCGCGAAGAGCGCCGCCTCCTCGCCGACATCCTCATTCATCTCAAAGAAGTCGAGCGCCGAAAGCTTTACTGCGACTACAAGCGCACGTCGCTCTTTGACTACGCCGTCAAAGAACTTGGTTACTCCGAAGACCAAGCACAAAGACGCATCGAGGCCATGCGACTCATCAAAGATCTTCCCGAGATCACTCCCGCGATCCGCGACGGGCGACTCACCATCACCAACATCGCACAAGCGAACCGACTCTTCCGTCACACGCAACCAACGCGTGATGAAAAAGCCGCCTTCATCAAATCCATTGAGAATAAAACTAAGCGTGAAGTGGAACGCGAGATCGCCACAATCGCGCCTGAGCTTCCGAAACCAGAGCGCACCCGCGCGACAACGGCGAGCACTTCACAACTTACGTTGGAACTGCCGAACGAAACGCTGGAGATCATCACGCAACTCAAAGGTGCGTTCGCGCACAAGTATCCGAACATGACGACGGCAGAACTCATCACGCTGCTGGCGCAAGAGAAACTCGCCGCGCTGCGACCCGCGCCAGCGCAGGTGCAGCCGACTCCGAAGCAAACGCCCGCGCCAACTGACGCCGCGCGACCCGCGCCAGCGCGGAAGACACAGCCTACCATCGCCATTGACTACATAAATTCGCACTTAATGAAGACACGCGTCCACGAATCTCCGCATGCTGGACCGTAGCGGCAATCATAGGGCGGCCATGGCGGGCGCCAAGCGCCAAATAATGTCACTGTGGCCTCGTCCGCCGCTTCCATAAGCAAGCTATTGCGGCTCACGGGTGCGGACCTGCGCCCTCGGCTTGAATAGAAAGAGGCCCCCAAGGAGAACCGCCCAAGGAGAAGCGAACGATGCCCATTCATGGACTCAAGATTCGAAGTCTCAGCCTCGCCTTCTTTGCCTGCGTACTCGCGGTGAGTGTGGCTCGGGCGAATGTGTTCGTGCGGGATGCGCGTGTTCAGGAAAATCCAGCGCGACCCATTCTGCGATCCGTCGGCATCCTCACGCGCGTGCCCGATGATGGCGGATGGGGCACAGCTTTTTTGGTGACGGAATGTCATGTTGCGACGGCCTATCACGTCGCATTTCCGGTCGAGGCCACGGCGCAGAGGGTGGTGCCGCCAGCAAATCCGCGTGCACTTGTTTCTGAGTTTCAGATTGGTCTGACGGAAGAGAATCCATTGCGGTTTACTCGTCGAGTGAAGGCAACTCCTGTGGCATGGGGTGCCTATGATGTGACTTGGGATGGCCTGGGCCAGGATTGGGCGATTCTCGAGCTTGAGACTTGTGTGGGAAGTGAGATTGGATTCCTCGATGTCGCGAGCAAAACTGCGGCGCAGATTCTTCAGGATCGCACTGGGGCGGCTCGTTTGGCGCTGTTGGGATTCCCTGCTTCTCGCTATGATCAGCCTGGAATTTCAGTTGAGCGCGACTGTTCGGCGCGCGCACTTTCTGGCGATGCCAGCATGCAGCCGCCAAAGCCTGTGCCGAGTTTGTTGCCGATGGATTGCGCGCTTGAGCTTGGAGCTTCAGGCGGGCCGTTGTTGATGCCGATTCAGAATGCGCAAAATAGTGAAGAGTGGTTTGTCGTCGGCATGGCCTCGCGCGAGTTTAGGCCGCAAGAGAGCGTGATTCCGGCTTGGAATGTGCGACATGCCAATGTTGCGATCAGCTCGTCAGCGTTTTCGCGCGCGATTCAGAATTTGCCGTGCAAGTCGGCGGCGTGCAGGACGCGCTGAAACCCTCAATCACGAATGAGCCGCAATCGGCGTAGAACTTCACGGGCCGTCGGCACGCGCGCGAAGTGCGTGCCCGCTAGATAGATCATACCGAAGACGAAGAGTGTCGTCGCGATGCGGATCAGCTGATGAAGCTCTTTGAGCTGGATCTTGAGGGCGTAGGCCGAGGCCAATGCGATCATCACAACGAGAAGCGGCTTCACAATCCACTCCGACGGTCCCGCGAGATTTGGAATTTCTGATCGTAACTTCTTTCGAAGCCAAAGCCACTCCACCCAGCTCGTCATTCCCGTGGCCAACGTCAGTCCTAAGACAGAGGCATGCAGGGCGCCGTTGGACTCGGACTTCAAGTACAAGGCGAGCGCGGCGCCGATCAGCGAGGCGGAGATCACGCGTGTCGCAGAAGCGCGAAATGGAGTGCGCGCATCCTTAAGGGCATAGAAGGCCGACACGATGAGGCGCGACTGCGTCGTGGGATAGAGGGCCAGACTGTAACCGATCAGCGCCCACTGTGAGGCGAGGATGGCCTGAGCATCGAAGCGGCCGCCGCCGAACAAGGCGCTCAGAATGTCGGCGCCAAAGATGAGAAATGCGCCGCAGGTGGGGAGAATGAAGTAGGCCACGCGTGCGCTGCTGATGCGAAGGCGCTCGCGCAACTGTTCGGCAATTTGCTCGCGAGAGCCCAGCGCGCTGGACATGGCCGGTAACTCCGACGCCGAGATCGACATGCCAAAAAGTGAAATGGGCAACATATAAAGTGTTTGGGCGTAGGCTAAAGTTGCGAGTGCGCCGCTTGGGAGCAAAGACGCGACAAGATTGTCGGCGTAGGCGCTCAGCTGCACAACGCCGCGACCTGATACGATCGGCAGAAAACTTCGCGCGACTTGTTTGAGATGCTGCGAGCTCGAAGCCAGCCCCCACTTCCACTTCATGGTGTTGAGGACCGAAGGGACTTGCACGAGGAGTTGGAGGAAAGAGCCCACCACCACACCCCAAGTGGTTTTGACGACTAACTCATCAGGCGGCAAAGCTTGGCCAAACCAATCCGTGCCGAAGTAAATCAGCGCGGCGATGATGCTGAGATTCCAGATCACCGGCGCGACATAGGAGAGAAAAAATCGGCCATGAGAATTGAGCACACCCAAGCACCAAGCTGACAGCGCCAGCGCGCCGATGCCGGGAAAAAGCATTTGTGCAAGCTGCACGGTGAGGGCCTGCTTCTCTGGAGCGAAGCCGGGTAAAAGCAAAGGAATCACGAACGGCGCGAGCAGTATGCTCACACCGACGATGAGGGTGTTGAGCAGAGCCATCCACTGCGCCGTCGCCGATGCAACTTCGTCGGCCTCGGCATGTCGGCCTTCGGCGCGCAGTCGAGCATAGACGGGAATGAGGCTTCCTGACATGACGCCATCGCCCAGCAAGGTCTGTAAGAAGTTGGGGACTTTGAGGGCTGCTTGGAAGACATCTGCGAAATCACCTGCGCCAAAGAAGTGCGCCAAAAACTTTTGCCGGACGAGCCCGGCAATTCGGCTCAAGAAAATTCCGCTCGCCACAGCGAGGGCACCGCCCCGAGAGCGGCGATGAGCTTCGCCCGTGGAGGCGGAGGATGGCGAGTCGTGGGGGTCGGACATGCTATGAGTTTGTTGGGCGCAAGTCAGGCAAGCAAGTGCTGATTTACAGGTCCAAGACGAAGTGCCACGATGAGTGAAATGAATGCGGCGAAAAGTAAATCCAGGTTGCGAAAGATCGGGGCTCTTTTCCTGGGCATCGCCGTTTCCGTGCTGATGCTGGAGCTAGGCTCTTGGGTTTGCCTGAAGATTTGGAGCCCGCCCGTTCGGGGTGCGAGTCAAAATGCGGATCAAGCTGAGGAGATTTGTCGAACGGCTGTACTGCGCCATCCGCAGTGGGGGCATGTGCTCGATCCTCAGCGAACCACCTGTGGTGGAACGGTGAATCGTCATGGCTTTCTGGCGGAGGATTGGCGTCGTTATGAAGTCGTGAAATATCAGGATACACGCTTTGATATCGCTTTGCTCGGAGGATCGGTCGCACATCATCTGGGCACGGTGATGGAACCGAACGGACTTGAAGATGAAATTCGGTCCTTGTTCGAAGCGCGTTCGATCAAGCAGCCCGTACGAGTGTGGAATCTCGCAATTCCAGGTTGGCGCTTACCGCAACAGCTCAGCCTTTTGATTTCAGAGCGACGACACTTCGATGCCGTCATTCATGTGTTTGGTTTCAATGAATCCGTTCACCTCGGGTCGGGCATGCGTCCGGACTACAATCCTGATTTCATTTGGGCAGGCCAAGCTCAGTGGCTCGATTCTTTGTCGCCCACACAAATTTTGACGATAGGTCTGAACCAGGCCTTGATCGAACTTCAGCGCGACTCTCTCCTCGCGAATCGCTCTTACTCTGTTCGACTGCTTCAGCATCTTGCCGACCAACAAGCTCTGCGCGCGATTCGGCCTGAGTTGCATGGTAGTTGGCAGGACACCTTGGGCGTAGACCCTTTGGCTCGGAGCTATCAATTATTCGATGATCTCGGTCCCTTGCTGAGCCAGGATCAAGGTCGATCTCTGGGCTTGGAAATGATTAAGGACAATCTTCTGCTCATGGACCAAACCGCCAAGCAGTCAGGTCTTTACATTGTTCACTTCCTTCAACCCACAATTTACGACAAGCCTCATCTGACTTCATCTGAACGCGAATTGACCACTCAGCTGAGGCCGACAAACTATCATTGGATGCGCGAGCAGATTCTTTCACAAGGACTGGGGGCGCAGCTTCAGCTGGTCGACTTGCGAGACATTTTTCGCTCGGAGCGACGCCAGCTCTATGTCGATGATGTGCATTTGCATGTGCAGACAGGCCGTCGGGGCCTAGCGAGCGTGGGATACTCCGTGCTGAATCAAACAATCGCTCGAGAATTCATTCAGCGTTGGGTCGCTGGCCCCATTCGCTCGGCCGCTGCGCCGCGATCCCAATGAGACTGATGGTAAGCCCCGAGAACTCGACCTTCATCTTGAGGCGTGCAGACACAGGCCTCGGCATACTTTAAGGTGATTCAAGCACTCGCCTTTGCATTATTGCAGAAAGAAGCTCGCCTATGTTGAGCCTAGGAACTGTTCACCCCAAATGTTGGCTCATTGCGAGTCGCCGGATCCTCCAGTCGATCGTCATGTCCTTTGCGGCGGGACTTACGCTGTCGGCCTCGGCGGCCTCCGGCCAAGGGCAAAACATTTTCAAGAAGGTCGAGCCCGCAGTCTTCAAGGTGAAGACCTCGGTGAGTGAAGCGGCTGCGAAGGCCTCATATGGAACAGGCTTTGCGGTTTCCCAGGATGGGCTTGTGGTGACCAACTTTCACGTCGTGTCCGATGCCGTCGTGAAGCCGCATCTCAATCAGATTTATTTGGTCGATGATCAGCAGTCATGGCCAGCGAAGATTTTGGCCGTTGACGTCACTCAAGATCTTGCAGTGATCAAGGTCGATCAGAAGCTTTCGCATTGGCTACGATTCGCAGAGCGCGCGCCGCAAAAGGGCGAAAGTATTTTTTCAATCGGCGAGCCCGAAGATCTGAATATGGCGATCGTCACGGGCGTCTACAATGGTGAATTGAAACATGGGCCCTATGCCAACATACATATGTCGGCGCCGGTAAACTCAGGGATGAGCGGTGGTCCGACGGTTAACTCAAGGGGTGAAATTGTCGGTGTTGTGGTGTCGAAGCTCGCGTTTTCAGATAGCGTTTCTTTCTCCGTGCCGGCGCGCTTTGCACAGGCCTTGATTGAGAGTGCCAAGCTTTCGCCCAAACCGAATGCGGACGCCGTGATGGAGGATGTGCGCCAACAATTGGTGAAGTTGCAGTCGCAATTGACGGATCGAATTGTGGAGTCGCGACCCGCCAGCAAGTTCGGTCGATGGATGGTGCCCGGCTGGCCAACAGAGTTGAAGTGTTGGTCGGATCGCAGCGAGGATCAAGAGGATGGCTTGTTTGAGACTCTCCGTCAGCGCTGTCACTTGCCGCATTCGAGTATGATCGGACGACTGCAACTCGGAACCTATTCCATCGAATACAACGCCATCACGTCGCGAAAACTCAATCGCGCGAGATTTCTCAGGCTGATGGAAAATGAACTTCAGTCGTCGAGATTTCGCGTTGAAAATTATTACGGTGGTTTGACGGCGCAAGTGTGTTCGGCCGCTCATGTCGTCAATCAAAGTAAACTGGCCTTTTTGGTCACGACATGCTCCGCAGCGCATGTCAAAACACCTGAGCTTCGGGATACCACGGTGCTGGCGCGCTCGCTCTCAGAGCCGCCGCACGGTCTGAGCCTTCGCATCGAGATCAAGGGCTTTACGCCCGAATCCATCATTCAAATCACGCGTCTCATCTTGGATGGCATTCGTGAGGTTTCAAATGAGACTTCAAGTGAGGCGTCGAATGATTCAAATTAAGGTCTTTCGCCAACGTGGTGCCAATCCCGAAATCCATCGACTCACCAAGCTGCCAGTGACAATTGGCCGAGGGGCGGAGAATTCTTTGGTTTTGGATGATCTCACGGTGTCGATGCATCATGCGGTGATTGAGGCGGATCCGCAGGGCGTGATTCGACTGCGTGACGTGGGCTCGACCAATAAACTCATCGTGGATGGTCGGACCCAGGAAGTGATCGAGTTGGCGACATCGGGGGCGGGAAGTGGCGTGCACGCCGTGCGCGTTGGAAAGTTTTGGCTTGAGATCCGCATTGGTGAAGGTATCGACGAAGACACAGTTCGCTTGGGTGCGGATGAGCTGAAACAGCTCGAGGCCAACGAGGCGCTTGCGCCATGGTCTCACAAGCGCGGTCTCGCCATTGTATTGGGTTTGTGTCTTGGAGTCTCGAGTCTCATCGCACTTGATATTTTGGCGTTTGAGCGCAAATGGCGGTGGGATCAGTTTTCACTTCGCGCCTGGCGTGAAATCATGGCGATCATTGTCTTCGGGCTTCTGCTTTCCATGTTTTCGAAGCTTCACAATCGCCAGTATCAAGCCTATCGGCTCATCGCCACTTTGGCGATCGCGAGCCTCTGTATTGATGTTTCCAAGAACGTCTTGGATTTCTTGATCTTCAACTTCGCTTGGTACGATGCCAAATCGACATTGATGTTGATCATGGGATTGGGCTTAGGTTTGTTTTTTGGTCTTCGCTTGGCGCGCATTTGCTTCACGTCGGCGGCAGCGTGGAAGCGTGCACTGGGCGTGGGATTGATGGCGATTTTGTGGGTTGGACTGCCTTCGCTCTTTGAGCGCCTCGGGGATCGGCCCAAAGATCAAATGGTCGAGGCGAGCACGCATTGGCCGATGCGCGACTTCGCGAATGCCTCAGCTCCGATCGATGATTTGATGGCGAAGATGCAAAAGGCAGATGTTGAACTTCTCAAACTCCAAGCTGAGCTGATTAAGAAAGAGAAATCGCTGCGCGAGTCGGGAGCTTCGGAGCCAGTCTCTGCGTCGGGAGAGACAAACGATCCGGGGTCATGACTTCATATGAAGTCATCGGAAGATACATCGATAGATCTTCATCGTACTGGCTGCAGGCAATCGAGACTGAATGAGATGTTGATCCGCTATCAAATCAGTCTCTAAGGCTTTTTTGATTTTTCTCAAGCCAAGCCGTGACTTCAGTTTTCAATTCTTGGCAAAAATCCAAGAGCTCTTGAACCTCATCTTTGCTGACGTTGCCCGCGAGGTCGTATTCAGTTTCATTTCTCTTTTTGCGGCAGGTATCCAGATAATCGGCGTTAGATTTGTGTTGATCTCCCAAGATTAACGGAAGTGCCTGTAAGGTTCGGTAGTGAGCTAAGTTCTTTTCAGTGCGATATCCCGAGCTATGAAGAAGGATGGTGCAAAGCTTAAGGGCTGCATTGTAAGCGATGCCGAATTTCCAATCATCTGAAATCCCCTTGGCGTTTGCGTCCTTCAAGTCGCGTTCGACGATTTCAAGAAGATTGGTGATCTCAGCTTTGCTGGGTCTATGCGTTCTGAGCCAACCATTCTTAGCCCAATCAGCCAATGACACTTTCGTCTCCGATCAGAAAGATTTTCTTCTCGCTCAAGACGCTTTTAATGAAGTGATCTTTCTTTTTAATCTTTTCTCTCCAAGACGTCATCGAATAGACATGAGGATTCACTTCACGCTGAGTCTTTTCAGTGACCTTTTTGAATCTCGAAGAAAGGATTCTTAGACCAACAGTTCCAATCACGATTACGTCGATATCGCTGTGAGACTTCTCTTCACCTTTTGCGTATGAACCGAAAATGAAGGCGCACTCGATACCATTTGTAGACCGAAGAGCGGACTTCAATTGTTCAGCGATACCCGAAGTCTTTTCAACCAGACCGCAAATTTCTTTGTAGAGCGGATGATCGGCATTTGCCGTGTAGTAAAGCCGGTTGCCATCACGTTCAGAAGTCACGAGATCTAATTCTCTAAGGTGAGCGATTTCTTTCTGTATTGTTCCGATCGACAAGCCCGATTGTCGTTGGAGATCGCGAAGGTGAATCGAAACTTTATCGCCGCTGAAAAGGAGTCTAAAAATTTCGGCACGAACCTGGCTTGATAGAATCTGAGTGAGTAAATTCATATGTATGTTTATAGCATACAATTGTATGTCTATGGCGTACATATCGGATTAAGTGTCGCTCAAAATACTGGTTAAAAGTCGAGTGTTTTCGGCCGGATACGGCATAGATCAAGTCGTAGACCCAGGCCGGACAAAAAATGAGTTTGGTGACCGCGGGCAGAGTCGAACTGCCGACCTACAGTTTAGGAAACCGTTGCTCTATCCGTCTGAGCTACGCGGTCAGTGTTGAGAAGCGCCGCCGAAGCCTTCGCCCAAATCGCAGCGCCGCTGCGGCAGCATAGTGAATCTGACCTTGGCTTGGCAATCAAACATGCGGCCCCCGAGCCCACGAGGCTGGGCACGGCGCTCAGCGGCCCTGTAGGGCGGAGCTGAGTTCTTGTGGCAACTGATAGCCCGTCTCGCGCGTGAGCTCGCCCATTTGCGACTGGAATTCCGAGATCACGGCGGGGCTCAAGGTCGGGACACTCAAAGCATCGCGACTGGGGCGCAACACATTCATGCGCCAAGCTGGGTACTGCGCCGGTCGCTGGCGCCGATCCGTGTCGACGCGGCGAGCTTCGCGCAAAAACTCAGCTGTCAGCTTGAGCTGCGTGCTCAAGCGGTTTTCGTAGAAGTTTTTGATCTCAGCGTCGGCCTCGGGCGGAAGCTCAATGGCCGGAAGCCCGCGGCTTTGGCGTGCGAGACGATAAGCCATGAACTCGGCGCGGGGAGAGGAGCGTCCGCGTTGTCGCGCGAGAGCGGCCTCGCCGTCGGTTTCACCGAGCTTGTCAGAACTCATAGTTTCAAATGCGTGATCCAAAAGTCCACGCGGAATGTCTTCGCCTTTTCGCCACGCGATTTCATCCAAGAACATGCTGATGTCAGGGCGAATGCCGCGACCCGTGGCGCGCAACACGCGCGTCCACACTTCATCCGGCTCGAGCCAGCGCTGCATTTCAAGAGCCGCACGTTGCACGGCCTTCACATCGGCGCGCCAGAACTCCGTCGCCGCTCCGGCGCCCGCAGTCTCTGTCTTGGGAACTTCCGTGGAAGCGAGAGCTTTTTGTAGAGCGATCAGCGCGCGCACGCGGTGCTCATACGAAAGCGAGATTGAGTTTTGATCCGCCCAATGCACCACGCCCTGCATGGTTCCGCCGATCGTCGCCCGCAAACCGAAGTCCACGAATTCGTTGACGTCGCTCACATAGGGGATGCGAATTTCTTTTTCGCGAATTTCGTTGGGTAAATCGCGCAATCGAGGCGGCAAGATGATGCTTCGAGCTTGTCGAGGCCCCTGGCGAATTTGTCCGCCGATGCTGGCGCCCTGCTCGAGGAAGAGCTTCATTCGCAGGATGACCTGCAGACCCGTGCTTCGATAAGACTCTTGGTCATAGCCCAGCGCTTGTTCGTGCTCGGCGTAGCCTTGCATGACCTCGCCGGATTGCTGTAAGCGTCCGAGTAAGTTCAGGTCAGACTGTCGATCCGTGACTTGGCGCTGGCGAAGGCTAGTCATGGCCGCGTGCGCTTGCTTGAGATGCTCGATCCACGCGCTCACCGCGAAGCTTTGGCTGGCCATTTCATGGCGGACCATGCGGTCGATACAGCCGCCGATTTCCTCGTTGAGTTTCGCAATTCGACGATAAGCCGATCGCTGCAAGCGCTCGATGGGCTCGATGTGGGCGCGAATGCCGCGGGCGACTTCGTCACGCTGTGCCCGTCGCAAATGCACCTGCGCCATGCGCTCGAAGATCTGGACCTTTTCGAGAATGGTGCCGAGATCCAAACGCAGCGTCTCAATGTTCTCATCGAGACGAACTTTGGTGATGTCGCGTTCGGTGCTGTAAAAGCCGCCGGCTTCCATGAGTAATTCGCTGGCGCGCGGTTCAAAATTGACGGCGCGTGAGTGGTGAAGAGACTGGGGGAAGCCAAAGCTTGTGAACCATCGCAGGCTCTTGAGCTGAGTTTGCACAGACGTCTTTGACGTCGGTGATTCGATCTCGCGGCAGCGCGAGCGAAACTCGTGCATGTCTGCGGCCTCGTCAAACCGCGTTCGGTATGCGAGCTCAACTTTTTCTGCGGCCACGCGATGCGGGCCAATCGTCTGCGCGGCTAGAAGCTGGAAGAAGTGCGGCAGTTCAATCTTTGACTGCTCCAAGGTGCCTAGCTCCAGCGCGTAGTGAAACACCATAGGGATTTCTGGAGCGGGAATGCTTTGGAAGTCCGAACCATAGGCGAACCAAGGACCGACGTCGCCACGGACGAACCAACTCAAGATCTGGCCACCGTCGATTTCAACCACGCCACCCCAAGTGAAGATCCGCATCACGAAGTTCAAGCGTGCGAGGTGATAAGCCATGATGAGCATGCTCGGATAAGTCGACGTCAACTTGATGTTGCGATCCAGACTCGCGAAGAACAGATCAATTTTCTGATTGGCGGTGAGAGCTTCTTCGGGGGCGCCCGCAGCGCGCGCCGGCGCCGCTGCAGCTCCGCTTCGCAGCGTGCGTTCCGAATAAGCGCGCAGGCCTTCGAAACGTCGCTTCGCATCGGCCCAAATCTGCTGGCCTTTGTTGGACTCATTGACGCCTTCTTGAACGGCGTTCGCCGAGTTCACTCGGCCATGATCGCCACTGAAGAACTCAGCGATGATGGCGTTGGCTTGGCGAGAAGTGAGGAGCAAGCGTGTGCGTAAGTAATTGAGATAGGCGCTGCGCTCAGATTCTTTGTAAGCTTCAAGATCGAAAGCTTGTGCCGCCGCTCCCGCGCCTTGGCGAGAAAGGCTTTGAATGTGCACTTCACGAAGTTGCACGGCCTCAGCCGGTGTGAGTCGATCCATCCAAAGACTTTCAAACAACCAGGTGTTGAAGTCTTGCGGCAGTTCTCGCTGCAAACCCAAGGTCTCCTGAGCCCAAGGACGCACGCGAAACAGTTCAGCCAATTGCGGACCAACGGAGTCGCGACGCTCGCGCACGCGCTGAAGATCCTGGCGGATGAATTCGCTGTTCAACAATCGAGGTGCGACGGCGCGAAGCAAGGCCTCGCGTCTTGCGCTCAAGCGCGGGTCGCGGGGCGCATCAAAGTTCCAGGCGCCATAGTCTTGCACCAAGCGATCCAGCAGGGCTTGCTGATCGGCCGAGTTCAAGTTCAGGCGCGACAATGCGAGATCAACAATCTCTTGGCTTTCGCCCAAGCGACGGCGAATCGAACTGGCGGCTTCCGTCTGTCGCTCTCGCTCGGCTCGAGTCAGCTCGGCTTGCAAAACATCTTCATAAGCCTTTGCCGTGCGAATCCAAGCTTCACCGATTCGTGAATCATGGGCTTCGCCCGCCGCCGCAAAGGCGAGGCTCAAGAGTCGATGCCGATTCAAAATGCTTTCAGCCGAAGCCTCACCGTCGGGGATCACATCGTCAGCTGCGGCCAAGAAAAGCTCGACGGCGCCGGGCGTACGACGAAAGCGATTGGCCACGCGGCAACCGCGTAAATCTGCATCGCAGCCTAAGAGCGCCACGCGCGTGAACGCGCGCAGCACGCTTCGTCGTTCAGTTGTCGTCAACAGCTCTGCGCCGCGAACCAGCCACTGCGAGACTTCGTCGCGAAAGGCCTGATCGGGACGCGCGGCGCGCTGTTCAAAACGCGACGGTTCAAAAAACTGCTCAAATTCTCGCGCGAGACTTTGTTGGTCGCGGCTTGCCGGTACGACGGCGGCGCGGGCCTGCGGCGTCACGGGTGCTGGCGCCGTGGCCTCGGTCGGGCGATCTGGTGAATGAGGGCGACGAGTGCCGGAGTCACGCGTACAAGCGGCCTGCGAGAGCAACAAAGTGCTCACGAGGCTGAGCATCACAAGGCTCGGCGCGGAACTTATCGACCGCCACGATCGCTGCCATCGCTGCATTAGAACCTCGCGGTCACGCTGAGCGCGACCATTCGTCGTACCTGATCGAAAAACCACAAATTGCTCTCTCGATCTTCTGGGCGCGATCCGTTCGAATGTCGCAAAGACACTGTCCAAGTTTTGTTCGACCAAGACAGCGTTTGTTGATTCGAAAATCCGTTCGAAACGCTATCGTCGAGGTGATGCGTAAGTCGTGCCGTCGCCGAGGCGCCAAATCGAAATCCTGAGGCGATGAGAATCGATCCACCGAGGGTATATCCCACAGACGCATCAGGATTGATTTGGCGAGAAGAAGGGCTATAGGTGTAGGTGTTGACCACGTAGTCACCGGTGACGGAATTCAGCAATTGAACTCGACCGCCGCGAAAGCTCGAGGCCACGCCGAGGCTCGCGTAAGGCACGGCCTTCACGCCTTCATATTGCGAGTCCACGGAGGTCGGGATGTTCGTTCCTAAGGCGGCATCGAGGCTATGTGAGGCTGTCGCCCAGTCGCCCAAATCAAAGCTTCGGCTGGCCGCGACGTCGAGATCGGCGAGGTCGAAGCCGCCTTGCTGGCCGTCGAGCTCCTGGCCGATGGTGCGAGCTTGGCCGGCGATCGAGGCCGTCAGCGTGACCAATTCATCGGCCATTTCCTCATCGAAGCCCGGCGTGATGGCGCGATTGAAAATCGTCGCCGACATCATCGCTCCCAAACGGTGCGTGCTCACGCGAGGATCTCGCTCGTCAGCCAGATCTGATCGCACTGAATAGTTGAGTGACGGGCGAAGTTTGAAGCGCTGCTTTTCTTCACTCACACCATAAGTTCGCGCCGACATTTTCGCGGTGCTGGTCGTGAGGCCCGCTTCCTCATCGAGCACGATTTCGCGCTTCACCTTGGCTTGTTGAGCGCGAAGCTTGTCTTCGCGTTGTCGAGTGACGCTCATTTCGTCGGTGTCAGGCAGATACAAACTCGTCGGCGCGACAGCACCCGATGCGAACATCAAACGAGGGGCCTTGAGAGTCTTGGGCTGTGGCCGCGGCCGAGCGGCTTGTCCGGTCGGCGCCTTCGTCGAGGAAGAGTCGTCAAAGCTGATGTAAGTGCGCTTGATCTTCGGCTTCTTGGCCACGGGGCGAACCTTCGTGGCGGCATTGGTTGGCTTTGCCTTCGCCACAGAAGGCGCAGCGGCCCGAGTCTTTGATGTCGGCGTGGCGGCTTTGTTCGATGCTTGAGCCGAAACATTCGAACTTACGACAGACATCAGCCCGATCAAAAGGCCGAGCAACGCCCGTCGCACGCGGCCATTGAGCCGATGCCAACTCAAGTCTCTCGATTTGCGAAGCGAAGCGAGCTGTTTCATATCACTGTCCTCGGCGAGCCGCTGGTGCTGCGCGATCCAACAACAATCCATTGGTTTCACGATTGTAGAGAGAGCGTCGAGTCGCGAAGTCCTCAATCTTCTGGCGCGCCAGATAAGTCGGCGCATCCACGCCCTCGCGACGAATCGTCGGCGTGCTCACTTCGTTGAAGCCACGGCCATCGTCGCGAAGCTCGAACGCGAAGCGGACCACGCGATTCTGGCGTGCATCTTCAACTTCCTGCTTGAGCAAGGCTTGTTCGAACTCGGCAATTTGGCCGAAGTGCGAGCGCACAATGCCGGAGATTCGGTCGGCGACTTGGTCTTCGATCTCGCGCCCAGGCGCGAACAAGAAGTGACCGGCCGAGCGCGCGAGTGTGGCGAACTGACGGCCTTGCTCCATCGCGACTTCGTCGTTGGTGAGCTGCGAGTATGTCCACTCCATTAAAGATTGCGGATCCAAGTTCTTGTCGAGCAAGAAGTCTTTGAACTTGTCGCGACCATAGCGCGACTTCGCACCGGTCAACGCCAGAGCCTGAGCGTCCCGAGTCGGACGACCTTGATCGTCGAGCATCGAAAGGCCGCGAGCAATGTCCAGTGAGCCGCGCACCAAGGTTTCAGCCGTGAGGCGGAAGTCCATCATCGGGCAGTCCGTCATCGGCTTGTCCGCGCAAGCTGGATCATTGATCTTGAAGAGCTTCATTTGCCCAAGCTTGTACAGCTCGGCGTTGAGCGCCACGCGGTACTTCAAGTTGTCGACGTCCGAAGTCGAAGCCAACCAGCGAATGTAGCCGGAGTAAGTTCCATTCCAGTTCTTCAAGCCTTCGCGAACGAACTCATCTTTACTCACACGGAACGGAATGACGGTCTGGCGGCGACTGCGCCAAGCTTCGGTGTCGGTGAGATCCGAGGGCATGATGACTCGGGTTTTCCACTCTGCACGGCGGCCTTCGATGTTGGCTCGGACTCTGAGCAGCACATCCAGTTCGCTGTACACGTAGACATCCGTGCTGATCGACGAAAGCGGTCGGTAGTCCGCGCCGGTGTTAAAGCTTTGCAGTGCCAAAGTCTGCTTCAAAGCTTCATTCGCAGCCGTGAGGCGCTGAGACTGTGCTCCGCCATTGAGCGCGCGCGCTTCGTTCATCGCCGTCCATACGTCTTCCAAATGCTTCTTCTCGTCGAAGATCAATTGGGCCTGGCGCTCATGCTCGATGCGCGTGGCGCGATCGATACAAGGGCTGAGGCGCGTGTGATGGCGGAGGATCTCCGTCAAGAACTCAGCTTGCAGCCGCTCGATGTCCTGAAGCGAAGAGCGAATGCGGGTGATCTCGGCATCGACGTTGGCTTGGGATTCGCCCGAGCGCAGCTGTTGAGTTCGCAGCGTGTCGATCATCATCTCCACAAACTGAAGCTTGGGCCCCAGCTCTTCGCGAATCTCACGAACATTGTTGACGATCAAATTCTCGTGGAACTTGTAAGCGTCGTCGCCGAAGCCTGTGCCACCGCCCATGTAAACCACGTTGTTGAGCTGGCGGAACTCCAGTGCGATCGGATTGGCGTCTTGGCTCTGGCAGGCCTGCATGAAAGTTCCCAAAGACGTCGACTGCTGCATCTTCGAGCGCACTCGATCCAAGGACTGCTGCATCGACAGACGATTCGCATCCAAGAACTTGCCGATCACGACGCGGAAGAAGGTCTGCGTATCGAGTCGCTGAGCTTCGTTCACTTGGAAAGCTTTGAAAGTCTCCGTATCGAGCGCAAACAAGAAGGCGTAAAGGGTTTCAAGCCGCTTCAGCGACTCGCCGTCGTTACCGAAGTTAAACAGCGGACGCATCTGACCGTTGAAGAACCAGCTGATGATCACGGCCGAATCGATCTCGAAAGCGCCAAAGAAGGTGTAGACCATGACTTTGAAGTTCACTTCAGCCAAGAAGAACGCCATCAGCATCATGTTCGGGTAAACCGACAAATACTTGATGTTTCGTCGCAATGACGAAAGTCCGCGCTCAACTTCCATATAGCGCTCGACGTCTTCGCCGACTGCACCATCGGCGCGCTTGAGATTTCGATCGAGGAAGAGCTGCACGCGATCCACGCGCGACAACAGCTGATTCCATTGCGTCGAGATTGGGTAGGAAAGCTCGATGGCTTTGGTGAACAAGGTCGCCGACGACCACTCTTTTTTCGAGTAGATCTCGCTCATGTACTTGTTCGTGCGCAAGATTTGCGCGGCGATCTGCACCTTGATGTAGGCTTCCGCCGTCTCCAGCACGCGTCGTGAGTCACGGCGCGAACCGCGCCAAATGCCCGTCACATCGTCCACGGTGAGGTGATCGCCAAACAAGCGGTCCACCATGAAGAAGTATTCGTCGCGTTCAAAGTCGTCGCGCAGCTTGAGATTTCGCCAAATGCCGGGCGACTGCGCTTTGATGGATGCAACCAAGGTCGCAAACGAAGTGTCCAAGCCCTGATCAACCGGTGGTTCAGCCGGGCGCTGAGACTCTTGAATGGCCCGGGTCAGCGACGAGTTCACGCGAGCGCCGTCATACAAGAATCCCGTGGCTGCCAAGCTCAACAATCGAGTCGACGCCTGACCAAAGGGATTCGCCGCTCGGCGCGAGTAAGTCCAGGGCGAAAAGGCGTCGATGAATTCTGAAAAGCGGGCGCGCATTTCAGGATTCGACAAGTCGGGATTGAAGCGGTTGAGGATGATTTCAAAAATCTCAGTGTGGCGGCTCAAAAGTTGACGCTCGCGTGAGCCTTCCGCTGCTCCGGCAAGCGCCGTCGCGTATTCACGCGCATGAGCGAGGTAGGAGAACTCGAAGTTCGGATCCGCCACGCGATTTCGCATTTCAAAAGCGATCGACAGACGACGGTAGTACACGCGAACCAAGTCGTTGAGTCGCTGTTGCTTTTCCGCGTCGGGTCGCGTCTTCAATGCGTCACGAAGTGAGCGAATCTCGCGATCCACGGGGGCTGTCGCTAATTCAAGAAGACGGGCCGAGCCCGCGTCGCCTCGGAAGAAACCAATATTGTTGCAACCGCGAAGTTCGCCATCGCAACCGGACTCCATCATCACGCGAACGCGCTCCAACCAAGGCGCGGCCTTGTCGGGCGAGGAGGCGTGCAACGCCAAAAGATCAGCGTTGAAGGCCTGCAGCACCGCGCGCATCACGCGCGTGTTCGACATGCGCGGATTCTCCACATAAGCCGCATTCAGAATATAGGGCTCAAGGCGCCGCAAGTTCTCTTCCAAATCACCGACAGGGCGCGAGCCTTCACCTGTGCGGCGCGCGAGAATCGGCTGATTCCAAAGCGCTCGCAGCTTTTGCTCGTCGGCGGTCTCTGTCACAGGCGCTTGCACCACTTCGTCGCCGGCGATCGGGCCGGCGTGGGGCGTGTGTGTCACCTCGCGGTTCACACAGGCCACGAAGAAGGGAGCAGAGGCAACTAGAGCGATCCAAGTCTTTGTCGTTTTCATCGCAAGCCTCCGCTTATTTCACCAAGTAATCGAGAACTTCAGGCAACCAGTAACCATTGACCACGGCCGAGGAGCTGACGATCAGTCCAACGCCTCGCAAGCTCTGTTCGCAAGCGTTGCGCTGACCCGGATGCCGCTGTTCATAGGCGTCAAAGGCTCGCTTTACGGAATCCAAGAAGCGGATCTGCTTTTCTTTGTCAGCGGCGATTCCGCTCATCATTTGGAAGCCCGCGAACACGGCGCGATCCTGTTGAGCATTGAAGTGGCTCGCCAATCCGTTGTTGTTCGGACCGCGCAAGCACTGATCCACCACCTGATTGTGCAGCTTCTCAAGTGAAGCCTTCACACTGTGAGCGGCCAAGACGTCGTCATGCTTGTCGTCGTACTCAACGCGGTAACCCCAGGCGAAAGCCATCTCATCACTCAAGAATGTGAGCTTGGTGAGAGGGTAAACAAAATTTCGGCTCGGCGGACGAACGATGAGTTTGCCACCGGGAAGCATGAAGGCTTCCGGCACGCGCGTCGTCTTGTCCGTGCGTGGATCGTAGAGCTCGGCCTCAAAGTGCGTGACCTGAGTTTTATCTTCGCGAGTCTTCACGTGCAGGATGATGGCCTGCAAAGACAAGCGGAACTCGGTTTGCGAGCGGATGTTCTCGATGAAGTCGCGCGGAAAGCGCGTCGAATCATTCGAGAGCCGCTGTGAATCGATGAAGTAACCCATCGACACAATCGGCAGTCCCATCGTCGCCTGCTCACGCGAGCCTGGCGCCACAAACTTCAAGTTCTTCTCAGTCGCCACGGCCAGGGCTTCCGTGAATTCGATCGGGTACAAGCTCGAATAAGAGAACAAGCCATCCTGACCTGTGTAGCGCGGGATGGGGAACATCCAGCCACCCAACATCGCATAAGGATAGGGTGTCGTGAGAGCGTTGATGGCGCTCAGCTTCAGCGGCAGAACCGAAAGAGCCGAGTGTGTGCCGAAAGCACGCGAGTAATCCATGTCGGCATCGCCACCTGTCATCGCCGCAGGAGCCACCGCATCGTCCCAGTTCATGCGCGATCGATCAGGTCCTGGCATCACCAAGAGATTCATCATCTCTTTGACGGCCATACGGTTCACTTTGCAGAGCTCGGCCAGTCCCGGATTGTCATTCAAGATTCGACGGAGCTTGGCGGAGCCGATGTTCTCGCCGTCGCAAGCGCGTGAGAACTCGTAAAGATCCGATTCGCTCTCGGCGATCTCGCGAATCTGAGCGTCGTAGCGCGAGCGCATGTGATCGTAGAAAATCCGCACGCGACCAAGCGTTGTCAGCGCTCTCCACCAAAGTGCGCCTTCCGCGCCATCGGTGTCGCCGCCACGCGAGTCGGTGAAGGCGTAGATCTTGGAAACCATATTGGCGTTCAAGTCTTCAAAGTAAGACTTCACGATGCTCTCGGCGTTGTAGCCTCGATCGAAGCGATTGCAGTACGGATCAGCAGCGAAGCTCGCGTCGAAGTCGTTACACTGCGGGAAGTAAGCCGTGACGTAGTCTTGGCGCTCAGGGTGCCGAGCGGGGATCACGCCGTTGGCGGGAAGCTTGTGGAAAGTGAAGTCTTCATCGCCGCGCTTATAGGTCGCGTACTCGCCGTTGTAGAGGTAGCGAAGAACGAGCAAGTCCTGCGGTCCCGGCTCGTGTCCACCGTCTTCGGCGATTTCCGTGAAGGGATGTTTGTAACCCATCACCGAAGTCGAATTGGTCCAATTTTTCTGAGCCGCAGCCAGCAAGGGAGCGCGGTACTTCTCAGGCACTGAACCTTCTGCCGGCAGTATGTTTTCTTTGAATTGATGGCCGAGGCCGATCATGTGACCGAACTCATGCATGATGAGCTCGCGCGTGATGCGCTTCATGGCGGTCTCATAATCCACGCGTGAAGTTTCAATCGCCGCTAAGATCTGCGGGCCGACATCCATCAAACGTCGATCCAAATCATGCACCACGCGTCCCGACGCGCCTTGCGCGTGCTCATGGCCGTGAGTGTTCAATCGACGAAGCATCTCGCGAGCGCTGATCGATCCCGCGTCAGGGCCAAAGGCCGCGCGACGAGCCTCCTCGGTGCTGCGATCCGGAAAGGCGAACAAGTTCATCAGATCGGTGCGGCGATCATCGCGCTGCAAACGAGCCTGAATCTCCTGCGTGGTCTCACTGAGTGACTCCACCAATCGCGTGCGAATGTCCTGAGCGCGAAGTCGAGCCTGCTCCTGGCGCTGGCGCTCTTGCTCCTGCGCACCCGTAGCCTGCACGCGTTCCGCCAAGCGAGCCGTCAAGGTGTTGAGGCTTTCCGGCGCCACTTGCAGCTGACCGTTCATCGCCACGGGTCCTGTGCCGGCCGGCGCTTCAAACGCGCGCGTGGGATTGAAGTAAGTCGGGAAGATCGAAGGGCGTGAGCTGGCGCGAAGAGCAGCGGATCGCGAAGTCGGCCCTGCATGCGCACCCGCCAAGGGTGTCAGGTGAGATTTGATGTAACGCTCAAGCATGCCACCGTACATGGTGATCTGACCCCAGAGAATTTCGCCGTTGCGAACATCGGCCTGAGCCATACCCACACCAAGAGGTGAGTGCGCGGAGATTTGCGGGTCATCCACCCACACCATCATCGGCTTACGCAAATCAAAGGGGTATCGCACGCGCTCGCGATTTAAGCGAAACGCCTTGGGCTTCCCGATCTTCGCCAAACCTTCGTTCCACGAATTCACCACGTCTTCCGCCATCGGCATCAAGTCTTCCGGAAATCCGTAAGTGTAGATGTCGTGAGTCTTGGAAAGATCCCACTTCGCCGCCGACCAAATTTGCGTGAGACCTTCAACCTTTTCGCCTATCACATGCAGGGCATTCAAATGCCGCGCATTTGCTGGAGTCCACGGCGTCTTTTCAAAGCGCGGATTGTGTTGGAACGCGCGGAAGTTAAAGCGCAATCGCGCCTGCACCGTCGAGCCCCACTGCGGATTCTGCGCAACCGCCGTGAATCCCAAGAAATTGTTCTGACGATCCCACTCGATGTCGGTGACCGAAGTGATCACCGCATCGCGCGAGTTGTAGAACATCGCCAAATCCCAGTCCTGAATGCGCACACCACTCAAATCCAATTGCATTTGCGGACGCGCCGACCAGTGCGATCGCTGCGAGTTCTCAACAAAAGCATTCGTCTCGCGACCATAACTGTCTCGCGAGCGTTCATAATAATAGTGTTGGCGGATCGGGATCAGCAGCGCCTGTTTCCAGCGCGTGCGATCCTGCGGAAAAGACGGATTCACCAGGCGACCGATCAAGTACTGCTCGGTGACCTCAAACTCCATATTACAATGACCGGCCATGTGCACCGCATGCGTGAGCATGGACGAGGCGATCGCGCCCGATTCGGTGATGGGTGCCCACCCGCAAAGGAAAGTCTTAGGCGACTGCGCCTTCTGACCATTTGCAGCTGTGACCTCGTTCACAAAGAAGGACTTCTCAACACCAGTGTCATTGGGAACAGGAGTTTCCGTCGACGGCGTGCGAATCGTACATCCACTTTGAGTCAGACCCGCGACGACGGCCGCGGCGGCCACCAACCCAGCCGCTAGGCCGGTTCGCATGATCTGCAGACGTGAATTCCAGCGTCGAAGAGAAGTGTTCGTCGGCATCGGTCCTCCCGAACCCAAAAGGCATGAGCGCCCCTCGGGCTTATGACCCCAGGCTTCAATTGCCGGGCCTCTCGGCGACGCAGGGTGTCCACAAGTTGGACATCGAGAATGATTGAAATTTTTGGAAAATCGCGGGCAAATGTCCGAAGTCACAGTTCAAATTTGCGCGGTTTGCGGCCTGAGCTGAGACAATTTTGCGCCCCCCAGAATGCCCGAGGGCGTGGGGACTGCTTCAATCGATTTTAGGACGACGGGAGAGACGATGACCCCACAAAGCTCTCTCGCCCATGCCTCTAAGGAGACGAAATTGTCCCAGCAAAAAATCAAAGTATTGGTGATCGAAGACGAAGTGGAAATCCGCCGCATTTTGAAGGAGCTGCTCGAGGCCCAAGACTTTGACGTCGAGACACTTCCATCCGGCAATGCCATCCTTCATCAGCTCGAGATGCATGCGCCCCACGCCTTGCTCGTGGATCAGATGATGCCGGGCCTGAGCGGCACCGAGATCATCAAGCTCATTCGCGCCGAGGCGAAGTTTCAGCATTTGCCGATCATCATGGTCACCGCGCTCACGGGCGAAGAAGAGAAAGTTCTCGCTTTGGATATCGGCGCGGATGACTACGTGACCAAGCCCTTTCAGCCGCGCGAATTGGGCGCACGAATTCACGCCGTCGTCCGTCGCTCCATGGCCCGCCAAAACACCTTGCACAAGCTCGAGGCGACACCTGCGGCCGCGCCTGGCGAAGTCGGAGAATTGCGACAAGGGCCCATTCGCGTTGAACTGCGAAGCTACCGCGCTTTTGTGAACGACCAAGAAATTCACCTGACGCTCACCGAGTACAAAATTTTGCGCGAGCTCCTTCGGCAAAGTGAAGATGTGCTGACGCGCGAGCAGCTTCGCGATCGCGCACTGGAAGGCGCGCACGTCACGGATCGCACCATCGACGTGCACATGGCCTCGCTTCGCAAGAAGCTCGGCGCTCCGGGTGAGCTAATCGAAACCGTGCGTGGCGTGGGCTATCGCATGGGGCGCACGGCGAACAAAACGGCGGCCAATTGAGCTGCCCCGTTTGAGTGTGCAAATTCCTCAGCTAAGTCGCCGTGGCGACTGGAGACTTCGTGGTTTAAGCCACCTGTCGAGCCCGCTGGGGCCTCAGCGCCACGCAATGCCCCCGCAATCTTGAGAACTTAGCTCTGTGGCCTCAATGCGGCTTGCACACTCAAGCGTGGCAGCTTGTGCGGTCCCAAAGAAAATCTTATGGCGCAGCAGACGGACAGGAGCCGGGTCTTGCGACCCGGTCCGTTTGAGGTGGCGCCTTTCAGCGCGGGGAGTTGGGTGCAGCTCTTTTGGATTCCGCGATCGCGGGAGAGCTGGCGTTCACTCGTTTTCGGAGCTCTGGTTGCTGTCGGCGCCTTTGTGCCGTTCATCCCGAACTCTGATTTCTCCTAGGAAATTCAGAGGAGCTTGCGCTCCGAGATTCCAGTCAACCTCGCCGAAGCGAGTTGTCTCAGACTTAGAGCATGGCCTGTGCCAACGTCCTGCAGGGACTTTTTGCACCGTGAAATTGACAACTTGAGCGGTGATTTGTGGGGTGATTTCGAGCAGAGGCCCGTGGACTCGACATGCGCGGCGCGTTAGCGTCGAAGTATAAACAAAGCTTATTTAAACTCATCAGCCCGCCCCAGAGATGAACTGGCACCAAGACCTGTCGTGACACCAGACAAGTCTGTCACTTTTACGGGATCCGCGGCGGCGGCGTTTCGGCCCGCACCTCGTCGGCGCTGTTTGATTTTTGGACACTCGAATATTGCGTATGAATTTCAGCAACTTAAACCTGTCTCAAGCTGAAACGTCTCATTTTGAGCGACCCTTCAGGGCGCTGCCGCGATTGCGCCCTGGCTTTTGAAAAAGCCTCACGCGTTCGTAAATCCCGCATTGAATCAAGGGCTTATCAATTCGCGCGACGTGCTTGGCACAAGCGGGAACTGGCTTTGCCTGACAGAAGTGGGAACGGTGACCGGACCGCGAAAGGTCCGAGGAGTGAGATTTCGTGTCGGGATTGAAGTGGATGCCAGCCCAACCAAGCCAGCCGAGCTTTTTGCGCAAGTTCTTGCGCAAGCCGTGGTTTGCCATGCTGGGCACGCTCCTCATCGCGACGGCTTTACAAGCTTGTGCGCCCCAGCTCACACCGCAAGAGCCCTGCAACTTCGTGATGAGCGCGGAACAGCAGCGTGTGTCTTGGAAGATCGATGTGCCCGTCACCCTCTATTTAGATAGTTCAGTCCCATCGCACTTTCAGGAGCCGATCCAGGCGGCGATCCGCGATTGGAATCAGTCGCTCGGCCGCGAAGTTTTGCGACTGGGTGGTTGGTCGAATCGAACTTCGCCAGGGCAAGATGGCGCCAACGTCATTTATTTCATGAACAACTGGGAACTGGATCGCAGCAATGAGCAGGCGCGCACCACAGTGTTCTGGGCGGGCTCGAAAATTTTCGAGGCCGATCTGCGAATCAATGGTCGTGACTTCGACTATTTCACGGGAAGCACGCCGGTCGCCGGCAAAGTCGATTTGCAAAGTCTTGTGCTGCATGAGCTCGGGCATGTGTTGGGCCTGGCGCATTCGGACAGCGGCGGCAGTGTGATGGCCAAGAGTCTTCCCAATGCCTATTTGCGCCGAACGCCGACATCTTCTGACATCTCCAATATGAAGTGCGAGTACTAAAAGTGACGACCAAAAGCCTCAGGAAGAGCGAGGCGCCCAAAGGGCAGGGGAAGTGTGGCGAGAAGAGATTTTGACAGCTTGGCCGGGTTTTTGAACGCCAAAAGCTGTGAGAGGGGCTCAAGCCCAAAGCCCCACGAGCAATGCAAGCCGTCAGAAGCTGAGGCCTGCAAAAGGGCTCCGGAACGATGTGGCAAAGCCGAAGGCATGAGTTCGAGGCCACGACTGAACTTGCGGAGAACGACAGAGGTCTCAAATTGAAATCACCTGAGCTGCAATTAGTCGGCTGCGGATGCGGGTACAGAGGGAAAAAGTTCCAAATCGGAACCAGAAAGTTTCGAGGAGCGTTTGAAGAAGTGTGTTTCGCTAGGGAAAAACACAAGTTTTTGCGGCGAAGCGAAGTGAGTTTTGTAAGGTAATTTCAGTTGGCGAAACTGCGAAGCTGGGCAGACGATGAAGAAGTCAGCTCGCAATGAGAAAGGCGGAATCCATGTCGAACACCACCACGCTCAGCCCGACGATCACTTCGGTGAAGGGTGCTTCGGCCGTTCAGTCCGTCATGGATCAAGCGAGCTTGCGCTCGCAGGAACTTTCTCAATACGCCACGCGCGCCTATCACGAGCTTGCTGAAAATCCGCACATCGAAGTGGATGGCCTGCAGCGATTGCAAATGAATCTGGCAACCCTCGAAGATCTGCAAGGGCGATTGCGTTTCATGATGCGCGAGTTGAACTCGCTCACGCGCCGCTAATTCCGATTTCATTTAATTCATTTGTTTGCGAGACGCCGACTCACTTAAGTCGGCGTACTTTTTTTGACGCTCTTTTTGGGAATCAAAACTGTGATCTGGCCGTCCTCATCAATCTTCTTGCTGATGTGATCGCGAACAATCGGGTGCGGCAATTCGAAGTCTTGGCGCCAAGTTTCAAAGGCCGAGTTGCTCAACTTGGAGCCGTCTTCGTTTTGTACGCGCTGATCGAAGCGCCGAGTTGCCGAGATACTCAGCATGCCGTCCTTAACGCGAACTTGGACGCTCTCCTTTTCGTGCGCAGGCACTTTGGCGCGAAGCTCATAGTGATTCGCCTCCTCTTTGAGCTGAGCCTCAAAGCTCTTAGCTCGATAGAAGGGGTCCTCTTGTCGGTTGCGCATCGTCGCGAATTTTGAGTCAAACTCTCGCTGCTGTTTGTACAGCTCGCGGAGCAGTTGCTCTCGAGATTGACGAAGCGAAGTCTGGTTGGACTCGTTGGCTTGTTCAAAGCGGGCCTTGAAGTCGCCGCGCTGACTGTGCAGCGACTTTTCTTGCTGTTCGCTTTCAAACTCAGCTCGCGCTCTAAACTCGCGATGTTGACGCTCCAAAAGTTCTCGGTGCGCCAGTTCATCTTTGGTGATCGCGGCCTTCTGATCGCGATCCTGCTTTTGTTGCAAGCGGCGAAACTCCGAATCCTTGGCCTTCAGAAGCTGCTCGCCCTCGCGTTGCAAACGCTGAGTTTCGGTGGAGTACTCTTGCTGCAAGCTTTGATTCACTTCGCGGTAGCGGTGCTGGCTGCCTTCCAACTGTTGCCGCTGATCCTGCTCTTGCGTCTTGAGGCGCTGCAGTCCTTCGCCCCGCTGCTGATCCAAGCTTCGTCGCGCCTTGTTCTGCAGTTCGGTGAAAGCGCGGTTCGCCTCGGCGCGCTCGCGTTCGATCGTCTTTTGTCGCTCATCGCGCAGCTCAACAAGTTGGCGCTCGCTTTGTTCGCGAGTCTTGCTGAGATTTTGCTGTGAAGAAGACTTCACGTGCTCCAGCTCGCGTCGCGACTGGGACTCCACCTGCGTCAGCTCGCGCTCGCTCTTGGTCTTCGCCTCAATCAGTTTTTGTTGCGACTGTTGTTGAAGGCGATTGTTTTCCTTTTGCGTTTCTCGCGACAGGGCTTCGCGTTTTTCGCCTTGAAGGCGAATGAAATCTCTCAGCTCAGCCTGCGTCTCTTCGACTTTGCGTTCGCGGCCGGACTGAATCTCCTTGAGCTTGGAGACGGTGCGCGCCTGTTCGGATTCAACTTCGCGATCGGCATGCTGGCGCGCCATTGCCGATCGTTGTTTGAGGTGTGCGTAGTTTTTATTGGCGTCGGCTTCGAGGCGCGCCAAGGTTTCGTCGCGAGCTTCGAGAGCTTCGTTCACTTTGTGTTCGTTGTTGCGGCGAATGTGATTGACGGCGGCCTGACCCGCTTCACGCAGTTCGGCCTCTTGGCGTTGTTGGGACGCTTTCAAACGTCGCAACTCCGACTCATGCTGAGAGCGCTGCGCGTTTTTTTGCGCTTCAAAGTCTTCGCGAAGATCGCGAAGGTCTTCTTGCTGCGATTGTTGTAGGCGCTGGCGGTCGCGCGATAGGGAAATTTCCGACGACATGCCCCTCGCTCCTTCCTAGAGCTCTCTTTCATCTTACACGAAGATTAGAGCTGAGGCGGGGCAGGAAGTGAGTCTCCCGACGTAGGCCGAGCAGACTCTGGGCCTTGGGTGGGTGTTGGCGGCGTAGCGCCGTTGGCCGTCGATGCCGCGGCCTCGGGCGAGAGTGTGCGGGGGTTGGGGCAGATCGGCTGACCGTGATCGCTACGGGCCCAGCACATCCAGGTGTCCAGCCGCTGCAGGCTTTCAGCGGGATGAAGATGATAGTAATCGCGATACTGAAGCTCATCGAGAGTGCTGATCACGAGTCGCTCCGAGCCGCTTCGCGAATCCGTGATCTGCAAGAGGAAGGCGCGGTATTCGGCGCTCGCCTGAGGCGCAAAGAGACTCAACCCGCCGAACAGCACGAGGCCGAGGAACTGAGTGTGAAGATTAAGTCCGCACCGAAAAGCCCGCATAGCAGCTTTTCGGAAGAACAATTCAGTGCTTCAAATCAAAATTGGTCTGGATGGTGTTCTCGACCAGATGGAAGTAGGCGCGGATCAAGAGATCTCGCTTCTCCTCGGGCAAGTTGTCGACGAAGCGCTCTTTCTCGGCGATCGTCTTCTTCTCAAGGAAGGTCGTGAGAAGTTCCTGCACGCGGCCCATGTTCTCGATCGTAAAAAAGGCTTGCTCGTCCGTAGGTGTTCGCAACACGCGCGTCACATCGCGAGAATCAAACATGAAGTGGACGCCGAGAGTGCTTTGGTGGATCAGGTACTCGATCAAAGTGGTGTCTTGATCGCCGCCTTTGCCTTTGGATTTTGTGGTCGCCAAAACTTCTTTGGGTTGACCTCGACCTGGACCTCCGGGACGTCCCGAATTTTCGCCCATACGCCTCCCTGCTTTAATGTCGTCGCTTCATTCCGTGAACCGACGCAAACTGTTCCCAACAAGTTCATTGTGAAGTTGTGTCTCAGTCTGGATCAAACAAAATTCGCGTTGGCTCAACGCCGCAGCGAAATCTCAAATTGAGTCGATCCGAACTGGACCAGCTCTGGCCGCGAAATTCGCACTTCAGTTCGCACCAATCCGAGTTCACCTCGCCGCTCAATCGGCTTGAGATTTATGGATCACCAAAAATTCGCCTATTTGACTGTGTGGCGATGCGCCTTACACTTAAAGTAGGCCCGGGTGCGAATTTTGCTGCCTCATGCACCGGCGCCGCAGCCGGATTCTGCCGGAGAAAAGGAGCCTGAGACCTTAACGATCACCCCTGTGATGGGAAAGTTCGGTGCTCCGAGTGGATGGAGCAAAGTTCATTTCAAGATCGCAGCGGGGAGGAGCCTGAGTCGCATCATGTCCTTCGCAAGTTGAGATGTGAGCCGCTCGGGGAACCCGCGACCTTGGTCGGGTCCGCGACGACGCCAACAGTTCAGACTCGGAGGAGGTGCCTCATGGGCAAACCGGCCTTCAAACGACAATCAGAGTCAGGGGGACGCGTGTCTCAAGGTAGAGTCGGCGCTCGGTCCAATCTTTCTTCCAACTCTAAACGCTCGCGCAAAGTGCAAGCGAGCATTCGTGAAGCGAACAGCGATTCAAACCAAGATCGGCCAAAACGCATCGTCATCGACGAAGCCAAGGGCCTGGTCTTCGAAAGTGAACGCGATCTCTTCAATCACTTTTTACCGCAAATCGAAATGCTCGAGCGCGAGGTCACTGAACATCGGCAGACCGATGACATCGAGACCAAGGACTTCGCTCAGTTCGAGCCGCTGTTGCAGCAGGTGCTGAACGACCCTGACGAAGTCTGGGAAGACGCGGTCTCACTGCACGGCGCGAAGGTCACCAGCTATGTCGGCCACTATGCCGTCGGCCGCGAGGAAATGCCGGTTTACTATGTGGCCTTGGCTTACTCGGTCAGCGGCACGGCCCGCTTTGTTTACTTGCATTTTCCGTCGACGGATTTGAAGCTCGTGGATCGGTTCCGCAGAGGAGAATTGGTGTACGACCGAATCGCGAAGGAAGTCGAGAAGGGCGCGCTCGAAGGCGATGCGCTCACTGAAGGAGACGCGCTGGCGGTTGGCCTTTACAAGGCGATGCTGGCACTTCGCTCGCCTGAGGATTTGGTCGAAGACAAATTTCAAGACTCCGTCGAGCTTCGTGAGCCGACCATCGAGGACCCCGACGAAATTTGGCGCAACGTCGACTTGAGCGGCAACACGCTCGTGACCTTCGTCAAACATCACGAGGACGCCGGCCGCGGCGGCCTGTGGTACATCGTCGTGACACTCGAAGATCAAGCCAGCTCGAGCCATGCCTTGCTCTTCAGCTTTCCGACCCAAGACGAAAACCTTGTGGATCGCTACCGCCATGGCGAAAACCTCCAGGCTGAGGAAGTGGTGCAAGAGGCCTCGCACTGAGATTTCAGCCCGAGGCTTGGCCCTAGCCGAGATGTCGGATCAAGTCTCATCTAACCAAAACTAACAAAGCCCCACGCCAAACGGCGCGGGGCTTTTTCTTTCTCCCTGGCGCTCAGGCTTTCCAGCCCCTGGCCCGCGAGCCCGCCAATAGGTCGCTAAGCCTCGTATTTTTTGCACCTAAATGATGACCTGATCACGGGGAGCGGAACCCAAATGCTCGCTCGAACCCTCTTCGATCGGCGATTTAAATCGCTTGTTGCGGCGTCGAGATCCCAGTGATTTGGGCCTCCTCGCAAGCTCTCGATTCGATCGCCATTCATCGATTCGCTCCTGGAGCGCCTCGATCAATTGCGAGACCCCGTTCATGAGGTTCAAATCAAAGGCCCTCGCGAAGAATCGACCAGCCGCCGAATTGAGTTGTGCGTGGAGTGAGTAAACGCGTTGAGCCTTTCGGATCTGCACCGTGAGATGCGATCGATAGGGAGCGAACTCAAGGAGTTCCAGGAGCCTCGAGCGAATCTCTCGCTCATGATTTCTTTCCGCCTCGAGCCCTCTAAATTTCAATTCTAAGCTCGCGCCGATCAAATCATCGCGAAGTGATCCAAAGTTTGCTGTGTTGGAATAATCGCCGATCGCGTTCGATACCTGGTGTGCGTTAAACTCGGGCTTGTCTATAATCATGATGCACCCTCCTTTTAAAAAAAAGAATTCCTCAGCACGATTCGCAGTAAATGGGTCGTGTTCAATACGCATTTAACTGAAGTATCTGTCTTTTGAACTCCACCTCCTCGATGTACTCATGCAAAGCCATCTCGACCTTCGCCGTAAAGCAAAGGCGCGCTTTGGTGAGGAGTTGTGTTCGATGAGGGTTCCTGTCAAGCCCCTAACTGGCGCTGCTAACTGTTGAAAATTCCCCCGCATCAAGTTGCAGCGTGCGCGACCGTGCTTGCGATTGAGTTTGCCGTTTCAATAAATGGCCGCGCGACTGATTTTAATATAAATCCGAATTTGTCTCGCGAATGGCGAAGACCCTGCGGCTCAAGATCCGGGCTAAGATCAAGTTCACTCAAATCTGCAGATGTAGTTCGCCCTTGCGATTCACTTCATCGCGAGGAGGTGGTTGTTGTGGTAATACGCATAGATCGTGAGGATGTCCCTCAATCCCCTAAGTGTCTTAAATGTGCACCAGGTCTTTTTAGACAGAGATTTGATGTTGTCCTTAAACATCGCAATCGTGTGATTGATCGTGAACAAAGGATCATGTCCTCCTTGTCTCAGTTCTCCGTAGTCTCCCGTACGGGGCCGCATCGCCTTGAATCTCAAATGTGTCGCATCCGGAAAGTAGGTTCTGACCAGCGGTGGGTAAGCATGATGCTCGTCGGTAATGAGCACGCAATCGTGTGCCGCGAGACTTTGCAGTTGCCTAAAAAACAGGCGGCGCTCTTCGGACCTACAGTCGGGCCGCGGGCCGTACTTTTTTAGGCCCTTTTTTCCAAGTTTTCCCACCGCAGGAAACTCCGCAAATCCAAAGGCGAGCACGTGGCGCCGATCGCTGACAGCGAGCATGATCGAGATGCGTTTTGAGCGAGCGTGAATGAATGTCTCCATCTCATCGAAGTAGAGGATCTTTTCCGGCGTGAGATGTGGCTTTTCGGCGAGTCCAATGAGCCGAATGCAATCGGCTACGCGCCGAACGGCACGCGCCACTGTGTGGCGCGACGCCTGATATTGAAATGCGATTCGTCGCTGGGATTTCGCAGAGCTGATCTCGTGAATGACGATGCTGCAAAGATCGAGTCGCCGCAAACGCCATAGCGGCGAGCCCGTGGCGAGCGTGAAAGTGCGCCGACATCGCGTGCAGCGATAGCGCTGCTGGAGTGAGCCGTCATTGTTGCGAGCGAAACGGCCGAACCGATGAACTCGAGTCGGTCGATCGCAATAGGGGCACTCTGGTCGCAAGGCTTGATTCGATGGCATCGTGGGCCTGGGCAGGCAAGTTCCACGGCCATCTCAAGACTTCGCTAATTCTCGCTCAACTCACAGTAGGGTCGAACCGCGGACGCATTTTTCAACAGTCACTGGCGCCAGTTACGAAAAAGGCCGAGAAACATCCTGTTTCTCGGCCGCGTCTCCCTGGGCACACAAAGGGGGGGTGTGCACCCAAGTTCTCATTTGATAATTCTTTAGAAGCAGGCGCTTCCGGCGCGACTCTGCCACTCTTGCTCACTTAAGTTCGAACTGCGTTGCGAGTAGAACGGATGGAGTTGCGCCAACACCAGAGGCTTTTCAGCAGCATAGCGGTTGGGGTTTGCTAAGAAGACCGGTAGCAGAACATCCGCCGATCCGATGGTGCTGCTGCCGTCGTAGAGGACGATCTTCAGTGCTTGCCAGTTGTAGTCCAGGCCATGCAGCGTGATCGTCGTCTTCGAGAAGAAGTCGAGGGCCGTCGTGCCCGTCATGCTGTTTCGTGAACGAAGGTCCGCGATCTGCCGAGCATTGATGGAGGTCATGAAGTCCGAGATCGGCGACACGGAGCCGTTGCCGCTTTCAAAGCGAAACTGCACGGGGTTGGGATCGAGCTCTGTGCCACCCGATGAGTTGGTGCGCCAACGGAACATTTGAATGTAGTAGTTGGCGTTGGAGTCGAAGCTTTCGTTGAGTGTGCTAAAGCGCAGGCGCACGACGTCTTCTTGAAGTGTTCCATTGTAATAGTAGGTGGTGATTTTGCCGGACATGCGCGTGCTGGTCGTATCAAAGCCAACGCACTCGGCCTGGGCTGATGTGTTCGACGGCAGTGGTGTGCCTGAAATCACCGGGCCAGAGCCAGAGCTTGAAGCGGTGGCGCGAGGCTGAACTTTAGCTCCGCAAGCTGAAAGCAACATGAGCACGGCAGCTAATGCCATCAGGCGCATGGCCTTCTCGGTCCACAAGGCTTCACCTTGCAATGTCATCGAGTTCTCGATGTGGGCTTGGATCTGTTTCATAACTTCCCCTTCTCCTGTTGAGCTTCGCGTCCGGCGTTGCTCGTGAGCGCCTTGAGCGCTCTTGAACTATGTGATGACTCAAAGGAGCAAGGGCGAGGCCAAAGCGTAATTTTGATTTCTGACGAGAAATCAGCTGTTTAAGCTTGCTTTGCTGTTTCAATTTGAGACGCTTGAAAAACTCAGGCGCCCTGCGGGCTCGCGCAAGAGTGCCACTTTTGGGCGAGTCGCAAGTTTGTGGCGAAGCGAATTGTCGGCGCCAAGTCGAAGACAAGCTGGGCTGGCCGTTGAATGGCGCGATGGCTCAGGCGACGGGCGGCGACAGAGGAGAAACACATGCAGCGAAGTGGTGGATTTCCCAAAGGATCTTGGAAGAGTGTCGAGCGATTCGACAGCTGTCGGTGGTCCACGCGAAGTGGCGTAGCGAATTTGTCGCGGCTTACACTGGTGTTGGGCGCGGCGTGCGTGTTGGCGGGCTGCTCGGGGCTACCCAAGGCCGGCGAGCGCCTTGAGGCATCGAATGTTTTGGATCTCAAAGAAGTGAAGTTGGCAGCGCCGACAGAGTTGAACTTGAAAGCAGAGCTCAACACCACCGAGAAAGTCGATTACCTGCATCGCAGTGCCAGCCGATCATTCGAGAATCAAGAGTTGCGGCATGAGCGCGATGAGACGGTCGAGTTCACCGCTGAGGCTTTCACGGCGAAGGTTGAACCTGAGCATTTCACACAAGTTGTTCGTGTGACTCGCAAAGAAGGCAGCGTGGATCTTCACGACTTTGCGATGCCTGAGCCCGGCGAGCATCTCGAGATCAGCTTGACGCCGAAAGCGCAGATATTGCGCGCGTCGGATTGGCCTCGCAATTCGATTTTCTATGTGCCGCCGGTTTCTTTGCCGGCGGGGCCAGTGAGTGTCGGCGACACTTGGGCGATGCGCGCGCAGTGGGCGGCATTGGCGGATCAGGTTCCCTATGAGCTGGATATGGTGTCGATCCTTAAGCGCTTCGTGACTTGCGGTGACGACACCTGCGCGGAAATTGAAGTCAGCGGTGAAGTTGCGATGAGCCGCGATTTGCAGATGTCGATGCAGCAAACTGTTTTGTTCAAAAGCGAATGGCGTGGAACTTTGTTGTTTGCGCTGAAGGCCGGCACCGTCGTTTGGTCGCGCGTGGATAGTGAAGAGTTGTTCGCATTTGAGCGAGTTCGCCGCGATGTTCGTTCCTGCTTGGAGGCTCGGCTTGTGGAGCCGACGAAACTCATTCCGGGCGGCAAGTTCACTGGGCCTGCTTGTGAGAATTTCCGTACGGGATTTGCCAGCGCGACAGTGGCGGGAGATGGCGCGGGTTCTCCGCGCCCTTGATTGAGCTGAATTTTGTTTCTGAGATCTTAGCGGCCAAACAGTCCGCCCAAGATGCCACCGATGTTCACGCCACCTGCGCTCACGCTCGGCGGTTGGCGGCCAGCATCTTGAAGTGCCTTGAGGCAGCTCACCCAGCTGAGGCGATAAGTTTGAATCAGGCGACCGTCGGCTGAGTCCACGGACATCATACCTCCGCGGTGGCCTCCGCCACCAGCAAGGCGAATCGAAGATTTCAATTCAATCTTAGTGTTTTCTTTGGCGGGTAAGCAGTTGAGAATTTGCGGACCTTGGAGCGGACGAACTGTGGAGAGCATGTAGTCTTGTGAGATGGGACCCACCCAGCGCTGAAAGCCGAAGCTTTGATTGAAGCCGATGCGTGTTGGTCCTGAGCTGAAATCAATTTTCTGTTCGGCACGAACGCCATGATCCAAATGAATGTGGCCTCGGAAGTCGACAGAGTCCACTGCGAATGACCAAAGACGTGGCTTCTTCAGTCGCAAAGTCACATTGCAATTGCGACGTTCTTCACCCACGCCGCCGCCCACGCGCGCGGTGAAGGCATCATAGAGCACGGTCAAGGTGCTGGCGTCGGGAGAGAGAATGGCCGTCACCGTGCCTTGTGGACAGCCGTCTCCACCATAGTCGACGGACTGAACTTGAATGTCTCGCGCATCAAAACGCGATCCGCGCACGAGGTCTTCGAGCACATTGGCCTTCGCGGCAGTGGACATCGCGCCGCTGGCGATCACGGCCAGAGTGAGAAGGTGAAGTCGGAAGGAGTTGAGGGTCTGGGGTGCGCGCATGTTGAGCTCCTGACGAGTGTGACGGACCGATGTTTGAACTTTCTGAACTCTCGCTCGCTCCAGGGGAGACGGCGAGGTGTTAAGGGGCTGAGCCAAGAGCATGCCAAGCGAAACGGTGGCGTTTCGACACTTCCGTTGGCAGACTCTAGGGTATGTTGTCAGGATTTTGGGGAGAAAAACCGCGACGCACGCAAGCCTTGGCTCTTGGGTTCGCGATTGTGCTTTTGAGCTCGCGCGTTTTGCACCTGCAGTCGTGGCCACTGACGGGATTTTCTCTCTTTGATCGACCTCGTGTGGGCGATCAGATTCAAGCGTTTGCCTTCCGATGTTCATCGCTCGACTCTTTCGCAAACTCTCTCGCAGCACCTTCTACGGTTCCTCACATCGCGCCCGCCCACTTCTATCCGCAGTTCTTCATGGATCCCTTTCTTGTGGACAGAGTTGTGAGCGGTGAGCTGACAAAAGCAGCAGCGCCAAACACAAGTAGCATCAACTTTCAGCACGATCGCGCGAAGTTGTTGTTGGCGGCAGTGGGTGAGGAGTTGATGCGGATCTCGCAACAACCGACGCATGGGGTGCAATGCGAATTGGTGAGGCGCGCGACCCGCTTTGATCCTCATACGCGTAAGACTTGGGTTCGGGACGTTCAGCTTTGGGTGAGCTCACCTCGAGGTGAGCCATGAAGTTACTGACTTGGGTGAAGGGTTTTGAGCGGCAAAGTTTTGTGCCGTGGATTCCCAGCATTTTATTTTTTCACGCAGCGACTTTGTGGCTGAGGCCGCTGGCGACTTGGGTTTGGCAGGCGCCAACGAGCGCGGATCGAGGCGTGCCGGCGACGGGGATGCTTGACGGCGTCGCGGAAGCTTCAGCGACTTTAGCAGGTTCAGCTCAATTCGTTCACGCCACTGAGCTTGTCGCGAGTGGGGAGTGGACGAGGTGGACGGCGCTTCTACCGGCAGCGGGGCTTGCGCTGTGGATGGCTTGGCGACTTCGACCACAAGGGCAAACTTGGCCCGTCATCACTCGTCGAATGCAAATTGAGATGGCACTCACCTGTGCCGCAGGCTTGTTGGCGCTTCGCGAACTCAATGGCGGCCTGATGGCGATCGAGGTGCGCTATTTTCCGCACTTTGAAGTGATGAGTTGGTGGATCTTGGCGTGGCTGACGGCGGCGCTTGCCTGTGGGGCTCGATGGACAACACCCATCCTCTGGCGGGGAGCGAGCGCGATCTTGGCTTGGGGATATTTTGCGGCGGCCTGGGCGAAGCTTGAAGGTGTGGGCTTAGGCGCATGGCTTGAAGGCGGAGTGATTCAACACTTGGTCACGCGTTCTTACTTGATATCGAATTCGGCATTTGCGGAGTCTTTGTTTCAACTCCAGGAGCAATTGCCGATTTGGAGTTGGCTCGCAGCGGCCACTTTGTTGTGGGAGATCATGGCGCCCATTGGATTTTTTAGACGAGATTTGAGCCCAAGATTTTGTCGGCTCTTTTGTGTAGGTGGGGTGGCGTTTCACTTTGGCGTTTGGCAAGCCAGCGGTATCAACTTTCTTTGGCCTTGGGCGATCCTTTATGTCGTGGTGATCGCCGACCTTCACATCACTTCAGCTGCGCCCAAGTGACGCCATCGCCACCGTGATCTGGCGTGCCGGCCTTCCAGCTTTTCACATAAGGAGAGCGCGACAGATGCGCGCGCAAATTGCGCTTGAGTGTTTCCGTGCCGTGACCGTGAATGATTTTGACGCGAGCTTCGGAATTGAGAACGGCGGCGTCCAGCTGGCTTTCAAGTTGCGTGATCGCCTCTTCGGTGGTCTTGCCGCGCACATCGACGACGCGTTCTTGATCGAGGAGGGTCACTTGAACACCGGAAGCGCGACGTAAAATACTCTGCGTCGGATTCTGCAAGGACTGCGGTGGGCGCAGCTGCTCCCAGTGCAGGAGAAGGCGCATCGAATTGACGAGAATGGGAATCTCGCCCTTTTTGTTGGCTTTGCCTTGAATCAAGCCTTCGTGATTCATCGACGGCACATAAATCTTTGAGCCCGGCGGATAGATTTTCTCGAACTCTTCGAGAGTCTCAATTCGCTTTCTCGCTTGGCCAGAGCCGGTGGGTGCTTTGACGATTTCGGGAAGCTCGCGTTTGACCTCGTTGAGGCGCTCATGTCGTTTGAAGACTTCTTCGGCGCGTGCGGCCTCGATCATTTCATCAATTTTGCGTTCCGCCTTTTTTACGCTGCGCTCAAGCCACTGATCGCGATCGCGGCGGAAGTTCGCCAGTAGCTCTTGATATTTGCGTTTGCTCTCTTTGGTCTCTAGCAGCTCGGCGAGCAGTTCTTGTCGTGCGCGCGTCAGCTCTTCTTTGAGAGACTCCATTTCGCTCAAGTGCAGTTGGCGCGCCTTCGCCTCAGGCGAGAGGAAGTCGAGCGCGCGCTGAAGTAAAGTCTCATCGACACCGACGCGACGAGCCGTTTGTAGCGCCAAGCTTTGCCCGGGAACACCGAAGAAGAATCGATAAGTCGGTTGCCCGGAATTTTGATCGTATTCCAGTGAACCATTGGCGACACCGCTGTCTTCTGTCCATCCCGACTTCAGCGGGCCGAGGTGGGAGGTGATGACCGCGAAAACTTGGTTCTGCGCAAAGCGCTCGATGAAACTTCGCGCGAGGGCCGAGCCCTCTTCGGGATCTGTCGAGCCGCAAATTTCGTCGACCAAGAGCATTCGGTCCGCACCCTTGCACTGTGCGGCTTCGTTGAGTTTGGTGACGTGCGCGGCGAATGTTGACAGCGCGGCATCAACACTTTGCTCGTCACCCACAGCGATCTGCAACTCACGGAAAAAAGGTAGGCGCGAGCCTTCCTCAGCGCAGATCGGCAGTCCACAACGGGACATTTGCGCCGCTAGGCCCACACTTTTGAGCAGCACAGTTTTGCCGCCGGCGTTGGGGCCCGACAAAAGCAGAATCCGATGATTCGGATTGAGCTCAACACTGTTGGAAATCACTTTGCTGCCATTGAGAACGAGAATGGGGTGCCGAAGCTCTCTGAGGGCGAGTCGATCCTCAGTGAACTCAGGGCGGTGAGCGTGCAGAACTTCCGCGAGTTTCGCTTTTGCAAACAGCACGTCCATCTCCAGCAGTGCGGCCTGCGAGGACAGAAATTCGCCGACTTTGCCGCGCAAATACTGCGAGAGCAGAGTCAGCAGGCGTTCGATTTCCGCTTCGATCTCGGCCTCGATTTGCCGAAGTTGATTGTTGAGCGGAACGACGTCGTCGGGCTCCATGAACACGGTTTGTTTGCTTTGGCTTGAGCTGTGGATCACGCCGGGGAAATGATGCTGCATCCCCGAACGCACCGGAATCACCCAGCGACCTTCGCGCGTGGTGACGAACTTCTCTTGCAGCAAAGCTTCCATCTCATGCGCTTTGACGAGGCGTTCGAGAGTCGCATGCAAAGCTTTGGTTTGATTCTGCTGTTCGCGATAGAGATGATGCAGGGCCTCGCTCGCATCATTGCGGATCTCACCACTCGGAGTCATGAGGTGATCAATTGCGGAAAGCGGCTCGCGCGCATCCATCAATTGGCGCTTCATTGCCTGAGCCCACGAGCCGTCAAAACCTTTGAGCACCTCGCTGAAACTCAAGACCTCAAGACAGAAGCGACGAACATCGCGAAGCTCAAGTGTGGTGAGGACAGCCTCGCGCTTAAGGCGCGAGTGCCAAGTTGAAAACAAATCGAGACTTTCCGCGAATGGGCGTTCGCCCATGGCGAGGATACTTCGCGCTTCATCGATGTCTCGAAAACTCGTGCGAGCGGCGTCCGCATTGGGGCAGGGGGAAAGTGCTCGTAAGTCCGCTCGCGCGGGCTCGCTGGTTGCCAGGCTTTCAAGGCGCTTGAGAATTTCGGGCCAGTCCAAGGCTTGTGCAAATCCCGAGTAGGTGGACTTGAGCGAGCTAGGGTTAACATGCACGTTACTCTGAACGTTGCTCTGAACATTACCCTGAACATTAGCCTGAACGTTTCCGTTGGCGCTTGCCGCCAAAGCCGTAGTTCCTCCACCGTTCATAGGCTTTCCCGATTGTGTGCTCATACGGCTTTTGTCTTAACTCGATTCATCGGACGAATCCAAGCTGAAGCCGCAAGTGCTAACAGCGCCAGGCTCATGAGCCACGGCGAATAGCCGGCGATGCCTGTGTAAATCGTCAGTTCAGGCGATGCTTGATAAGGGACATCGTAAATTCCATACCACTCTTTATCTATAGGCGACCAAGGCAAGATCTTCCCGTCGGCAAGAATCACCGTCGTGATCCCTGTGTTGGTCGAGCGCACCAACGGTCGGCGAACTTCGATGGCGCGAGCGAGCGTCATGTAGAGATGTTGGTAGGGCTCAAAATGTTTTCCGAACCAAGAATCATTCGTGACGTTGGAAATCACTTGCGCGCCTTTTTTTGCCAGTCCCGCCGTGAACCATGGATACAGTGATTCTAGACAAATTTGCGGACCCCATTGGATTCCCGCAACATTCATCGCCGTCGGCCCAGGGCCTGGCCCAAAAGATCCGAGGCCGGGAAACAACCACTTTTGATAGGGTATGATGTCGGAAAACGGGAAGCGCTCGCCGAAAGGAATGAGAATGGATTTGCGATAGGCGGTCTGCGTGATCTCGCCATCGCGATCCAAAACAAAAAAACCATTGAAGGACGTTTTGCTGGCGCGGTCATAGGAGTAAGCACCTGTCACCACCGGCACGCCGCGAGTTTTCACGAATTGGCGAACGATCTGACCTACGGCCTCGGTACGAAATTCATTTTCCAAAAAACCCGGCACGGCGGTCTCGGGCCAAATCAGCAGCTGTGCTTCTGGGTGTCGGTCCAAAGCCTCGGCCGATAGCCGCGTGTACTTTTCGGCAAGTGGTCGAGCAAAATCAGCATTGTGCTCGGCAATCAGCTTGTCGTAGTTGCCGACATTACCTTGAATCGCCAGAACCTTGAGGCTGTGGCTGGCTTGTTTCCAAGGCTCAGAGCGCCCGAGGCCAAGCAACTGAATTAGCAAGAACACACTCAGCGCCGCACCCGCCCACTTTGCGGCGTGAAGCCAGCTTCCGCTTTGCTGGCGGGCGAGCCACGCGAGCGCAAACAGAGCGTTTGCGAGAAGTGTCACGAGATTGAGTCCTTCAAAGCCAATCACATCGGCAAACTGCGCGCCCGGCCAGTCCATCCATAGCCAGGTGTAACCGAGATGCCATGGAAAGATGGACGGCCAAAGACTTTCGATGAGCGCGAAAATCAAGAATCCAGCCGCAAGTCGCGACCGCTCACCGAGCACGCGCCCTCGCTTTCGCAATTGCCAAGCCAGTGCGACCAAGCCCACGCCGGCCAGTGCGTAGTATAAATGCGCGATGCTCGCAAAGGCGATGAGCACCAGCACTCCGGCCCACCAAGGGAAGTGGCCGAACTCGACGGCTGTGTAGGCGATCCAATGAAAGCCGATCAAATTGAGAATGAACTGTGCGAGCCAGCCGACGAAAAAAGCCGAGCGAAGTTTGCTGCGCCAGCTTGTCGGGGCGTCGAGACTTTCCGGTGAGCTCATGCGAACCCACTGCAAGGCGAGCGGAACCAAGCCGAACAAAATCGCCCAAGGTGGAAAAGGAATATAACTTGTGCCGATGCACAATCCTGTTACGATGGAGGCGACAAGAGCGGGGTGTTGAGCCAGGTCGATGCGTTTGTTCGTCACAGATGTGGAAGATTTCACTGAGATCACGGAACGAAACTCCTGAGCAGCGTGAGGGCTTTTCCGATCTTCTGGTTTCAGCACACGGTCTTCGGCTTACAGGCTTCGGCTTACGGTGTTTGGCTCACGTTGTTCGGCCCACAGTTTCCAGCCGAAGCTTCGCCGATGTCGAGTGTAAATTTGGGCTTCGGTAGGACCGCGACACGCCCTATCGGATCCGGAGTCTGGAATCTGAACTTTGGAATTCGCAGGTTAGGTCAGTTTTGTTAGGGAGAGGTGAGCGCCATGTCGCAAGAAATGTCGCCCGAAACACAAAATGTCGGTCACAGTGTTGGTCACAATGTCGGTCACGCTGGCGAGAGTGGCCCAGAGATGAGCCTCGAGCTGCGCACTCGTTGTCCCAGTTGTCATCGCAAATTTGGTCTTGATCTCGACATGCTAGCGAAGCTCTTCGATGCGCAAGCCGATCGCGCCGAATTCAGTTGCTCCCAGTGCCAGAGCGCCTTTTTCGTTCTGCTTTCCGACATCGCCAACATGGCGGACCTCACGCCGCCACCCGGTGCCGCGGCTGATGCGCAGGCCCTTATGGTGCCGTCCTTCCTTGACGTCACACAAAGTCTGATGACCCATTCCGTCGACTCTGAGATTGCCCCCGACCTCACGACGCCAGCTTCGAAGATCGAGCCGCAACGAAAAGCCGCTGAGCCTGTACCACTTCGTGAAACTTTTCGACTGCCGAACGCTCGCCCCGAGCCGCAAATGCGCGGACCAATCTCTGGCGCGGTGTTGCCCAACAAAAAAGGCGAGGGGGCAGGACACGCCAAAGGCGAGCACGAAAAAGAATGCCCGCGCTGCTCGGCGCTCAACGCTTTGGTGAGCACCGAGTGCGTGCGATGCGGCATTGTGTTTGATCGCGTGATCGATGTGCGAATCGAAGATGAGCTCGCGCTAGGTGGATCGCGTGAGATGGCGGCACTATGGGATCACGTCATGGAAGACTACGAAGATCTCGTTCGCCATGAACGCTTTGTCGCCGCCTGCTCAGAAACGAATGCTCTCGCCTACGCTTCAAAGAAGTATGGGCACATCCTCATCGCCTCACCCCAAGATCCGATCGCTCGCAACATGCGAAACCGAATCGTCGGCTTGGTCAGTGCCCAAGCTGAAAAGTCAGGTTTTCCACTTCAGTTTCAAATGGGTTTCCGCGTACCGAAGTTGAACTCGATGGCGATTTTCATGGGCTCGATGTTGACGGTCTGGGGATTGATGATGCCGCAGATTCGCAATCTCGCGGAGATCGGCATCGCGATGCTTGCACTATCCATCGGAATTCGAATTGCTCTCATGCGAAGAGCCTAATTCGACCAACGTAATTCTACGGACCGGAGTCACGACGCTTAGGCCAATGAATGCGCAACTGCCGCGCGAGACGCTCGCACGTTGACGCGGACTCATTCAAAATCAATTTACGGAACTGCTTGTTCGACCTCGTCGGGATCTTGAGGACGAAGGATTTGTCGGGCGGGTCGCCGGGGCTCGCCGATTCGATCCATGCCGATCACGCGGATGAAGTCTCGTCCAAACGACGACATTTCTTCCGCGGGATCTTTCAGATTGGGATCTCCCGAAAGCGCGGAAGTGTCGACCATGTTGGGTCGAGCTTCGCGACTGCTGGAGAATTGGCCGGCTCGCGAAGTGTTGGCGGTGACGACACCGGAGATGCTCACGCCGCGATCAAGGTTCGTCAGCGCCTTGTAGGAATTGAGAAGCTTGGCCGTACCCGTTTTCGAGAGCAAAGTCGGATACTCGTCACCTGTGCGCAGAATGTACTTCTTCACATCCGCTGCCGCGAGCTCCTTATGATGCGACATGATCAGCACGGCAACACCCGTCACAAAGGCTGTGGCTTGCGAGGTGCCTGTCATCAATCCGAAGTTGTTGCCCGGTAAAGTCGAATAAATGTTCTCGCCAGGGGCGGCAAGGTCCACAGTTCGCACGCCATAGTTGGAAGACGGTAGAACTTTGATTTCATCTCGGTTCACGGCGGTGACGGAGATGATGTTGCTCAGTTCATAGTCCGCCGGATAGTAGTGCTTGCTGGGATCGTCGGAATTGGAACGCTCGTTTCCAGCGGCGGCGATGAACAAGATGCCTTTTTTCTCGGCCTCTTTGATGGCAGCGAACTCTTCGGCTGAGTACTCCATGCCGCCGCCCGAGTAGTTGATGATCTGTGCGCCCATGCGGATCGCATAGCGAATACTTTGAATGGTGTTCTTGAGATTGTTCGCTCCAGGAACTTTGGGGTCGTAATACTTAATGGGCATGATGGTCACTTTGGGCGCGACACCCGAAATACCAAAGCCGTTACCGCCTTTGGCGCCGACGATTCCGGCGATGTGTGTGCCGTGTCCGTGATTGTCGCTCAGATCGGCGTTGTTGCTGACAAAGTTCCAGCCGTGAACATCGTCAACAAAGCCATTGCCGTCGTCATCGACGCCGTTGGTGGCCTTGTCGCGACCTTGGCTGTCTTTGCCGGTCTCGCCTTTGTTGACCCACAAATTGTCGACCAGATCCTTGTGCTTGAGATCAATCCCGGTATCGATCACCGCGACGATAATGTCTTTGGATCCTTGCGTGATTTCCCAGGCGCGACGGGTTTCAGTTTTGAGTAAGCCCCACTTTTCTCCGACGAAGGGGTCATTCATCAAGACCGTGGTTTCCTTCGCACCTTGCTTGGGAGGACCGGCAGATTTCGCGGATTTCAAAATCACTTCGCGGGGACGCATCTGGCTTGATGCACCAGCGGCACCCATCGGCGCGACCGACGCTGGACCCTTGGTCGGCCCTTGTCCCAGCACGCCGTAGAGCGTGAAGCTTCCGAACATGCAAAGAATGAAGGTGGCGATCTTTCTGACAAGTTGAGCGGATCGGTTTTGCATGAATATCATATCGGCAAAACCGAGCTAGAAACTGACTTGATGTGGGCCAACTCTGCGAGGAGAGCTGCGATTTACGCGTCGTCGCGTAAAAAAACCGCCGCTTTCGATCTGCGGCAACGTCTCAATGTGAGACATTGCGAAGATCGGCCACCCATTCTTCGGGAAAGTACAAGTCTTCGCTGTGAAGCAAGCGCCGATAGAGGGCCACGTTGCGAATCACGAGTTTGGCGTAGGTTCGTGTTTCCTCGTAAGGAACTTCCTCGATGAAAGCGATGAAGTCTTGGCGAAAGCGGGTCTTGGTCCAATTGATCACGGCGCGTTCGCTGGCGTTGTAGGCCATCGTGGCGAGTGTCAGATGCCCGAGTCTTTCGCGAAGTTCCGCAAGATGTGCCACACCAAGAGAAATGTTCACCTCAGGCTTTTCCAAATCTCCGGGAGCCAGCGCGGGAAGCCGAAGGCGGCGAGCCGCAGCCTGCGCCATGGAGGGAATGAGTTGCATCAGGCCTTGAGCGTCGGCGGGGCTTCTGGCGAGTGGATTGAAGGAAGACTCTTGTCGGGAGATCGCCAAGGGCCATTCGACTGGAAGCTCATGTCGAGCCGATTCGCGCTGATAAATCTCAAGCCAAGGTGAAGGGTAGAGAAGATGCGGAGACTTCCGTAAAAGCGAATCGCGTTCGATGGCGCTCAGTTGGTGACTTCGACTGAATAGGTCGATGAAGTCGCCCGCCCGCGCCAGAAGCAGTGCAACTTCCAAATCAAATCCTCGAGGCGCGACCTCGCGTAAGAAATGCTTCGCCTCGCGCGCATGCCCAGCGGCGTTGATCCAATAAAAACTTTCGGTGATTTCCCAAGGCAGAAGTCCATCGCCCGCACCATGCGCCAGCATTTGCTCGCGATGCCGCGACTGAGGCGCCAAAGAGGGCAGTGCCTGTCCCAGCGCCCGAGAGGCCAGCAGACCATAGTAGCCCAGCGAATCCTCACTTGCGAGTTCGCGAAGCCAAGACTCGATGCACTCCGGGGTTTGCAAGTCTCCGATCGGCGTCGACGAGGCCACGCGATCGCGTGCGGTGATCGCCAACCAATACAAATTCCGTCGTTTCAAAAACGCGCTGGGTTCGAGTTCATACGCGCGTCTCAGGGCGTCCTCGGCGCGTCGCCAAAGTTGATCGCGTTGATCGTGATCTCGCTCGGCTTCGCGACGTAGCGCCCAGCCGTGGAGCCAGGCCACTTTAGCTAGGAAGCTGCGCGAGTCTTGATCGCCGCTGGGAAGCGAGTCGAGCTGCATGTCGCTGATCACGCGTTCCAATTCGCGCAAGTTGCGAGCCTCGTCGGCGATCGCCGCTCGAAGAAACATCGAATCCAACAAATTCGCTCGCCCTTTCAGCCGCGCTTCAGCGGCCAGGAGCACACGTCGCGCGGCTTGCGCTTGCTGATCCGTCCAGTACGCACGCGCCGTATCGATTTGCCGATTGAGCCAGCGCTGTCGCAAGGCGCGCTCGCGATCTCCATCGCCGAGCAACCCCGGCTTCAGCTCATGGATCTCGGACAGTCGGCTCATCTCTTTGCGGACTCGAATCACCTCATCGGTGCGATTTTCCAAGCGAGCCGCCCAGCGCAGTCCCTCGAGCGCTTTGAAACGATCCGCCAAAGAAGTTTGCGTCGAATCCAAGGCGCGACGATAGGCGCGCCGAGCTTGGGCGAATTGGCCCAGTAAGCGATAGTCGTCTCCTTGGCGAATCGCATCGCTCAATGTGGGACGACGAAGTCGCGCCGGCGAGATCTTTTCGATGGCAACCTCGATGGCCTCAAGCCTTGCTTTGTCGCCCAACTTCAGCGCGAGATCACGGGCCTCATCCAGAGCCGTGAGGCGCTGGGCGCGACCAGGCCAGAGCTTTGCCAGCTGAAGACTGCGATCAATAAACTCGGCGTCGAGTTTCATTCTTCGCGCGCGATCTCGGCCGACTTCTTCAAACAATGTATTGGCCCAACTCGGCACAACTTCGGGAAGAGGGATCGCATCACAAAGTTGCGCCGCCCGAAGTTGCACCAGAAGGCGAAACTCCGGCGGCGGTTCGGGTGCTGCGATCAAGGCGGAGAGCACGCTGCAATCCTTGGATTGAAACTGCGCAAGCCGCTCTTGAAAAATCGTCGATTGCTTCAATTCGCTGACTTGCTTTTCGCGTTGAATCTCCAGAGCCATTTGTTTTTCGCGCGCGCGCGTGTCGGGTGAGGTCGCGCAAGCAGACAGCGAAGCGAATGTGATTCCGATCCAGGCGAGGCGAAATGACTTGAGACTTTGCTTCGAACTCATCAGCTTCATCAGACTCAGAATCGAGGCCTCTGGCCGAAGGCGCAAGTCAGGCTGCGAGTTTCGCCAAGCTCAATTTCGCCCCAGCGGCTCCTGGCTTGGATTTCCCCGCGAGACGCACCGCAAAAGCTGTGGTGAGAATTGCGCGAAAGTCCATCACATGCTGCAGTGAAGGCTCATTGTGGTCAGCAGTTTCATTCAGGAGGTCGTGCGTATGCGTTTTGTGAAACTCAGCGTTTTGTCTTTGTTCGCCTGCGGAATGCTATCGGCTTGCGAATCCGAAGTTGAAATCACCGACGGAGAGATCCCCTCGCAGTATTTGAATGTCGCTCAAAAACACACCGGAACTTATGCGGGAAAATTCAATGGGGTTCCCGGCGAATTGACACTCAGCCTGCAGGGCCGTCGCGCCGTACTCAGCTATAAGAATCAGTTCGGTTCGGATCTGATTGATCCTTCTTGCCAGTCGATGATCGGTGACTTGCTCAAAGTCGGCGTCGAAGGCCAGGACTCTTCGAATTTTGAACTCAAGAGCGCGCGCTTCGCTTTTTCGGCCAATCGATGCTTTCCCTCGGTGGAGGGAAAGGAAGTGGTGTTGAGCTTCTCGGAAAAAGGCGGGCAGCGTCGAATCGACGTGAGCTTGGTGCGACGCTCGCAATGGGAGCAAAACTGCCGTTGGGACGGCGGCGATCCGGCCCGCGGTGTGCCGCCTCGTGAATACTGCGAGCGTCAGCTGCGAACCGACTATTATTCGGGCCGCTTCGCGAAGTGAAAGTGAGGAGCTTCGGCTCCGTCTTTGACGTCGACTTCCACGGCGCCGCCTTTTTCGAGGCGGCCAAAGAGAAGTTCGTCCACCAAAGGTTTCTTCACATATTCATCCAGGGTGCGCGCCATCGGGCGCGCGCCTAAGAGTGGATCGAAACCCTTCTTGAGAAGCCATCGCTCGGCGCGCTCGGTAAAGCTGATTTTGACCTTCTTTTTTTCCAACTGCGCCGCCAACTCGCGAGCAAACTTTCTCACCACGTTGAGAACCACATCTTCAGGCAAGGACTTAAACTGCACGATCGCGTCCAAGCGGTTCAGGAACTCAGGCGTGAAAGCGCGCTTGATGGCTTCGTTCTGCTTATCCTTCGCGGAACCCGAAGCCGTGGCGCCGATGCCGATCGACGACTTCTGCGCGTCCGCAGCGCCCGCATTGGTGGTCAAAATCAAGATCACGTTGCGGAAGTCTGCGACCTTGCCATGGCTGTCGGTGAGCGTGCCGTTATCCATCACTTGCAAGAGAATGTTCATCAAATCCGGATGCGCTTTTTCGACCTCATCCATCAGCACAACCGCATACGGATTTTTGTTCACAGCCTCGGTCAACAAGCCGCCCTCTTCGTAACCGACATAGCCGGGAGGTGCGCCGACCAGTCGCGAGACCGCGTGCTTTTCCATGTACTCGCTCATGTCATAGCGAAGGAAGGAATTCCCCAGAACTTTAGCCAGCTGCTTGGAGACTTCGGTCTTTCCGACACCTGTGGGTCCTGCAAACAAGAAGGCACCGATGGGTTTGTTTTCTCGTGAAAGCCCGGTGCGTGACATTTTGATCGCTGTCGCAAGGCGTGTGATGGCCTCATCTTGGCCGAAGACGGCGGTCTTCAGTTGCGCCTCCAAATTCTTCAGCGAAGCTTTGTCGGCCGAGGTCACGCTCTGCACAGGCACTTGAGCCATGGCCGCGACAACTTTCTCAATATCCGTGACTTTGATTTGTCGGTGAGAGTCGTCGCCCGCCTGAATGCGGGCACGAGCGCCGGCCTCGTCGATCACATCGATCGCCTTGTCGGGGAGCTGGCGCGCTTGAATGTAGCGAGCCGATAACTCCACAGCCGCCTTTAGAGCTGTGTGCGAGTAGGAAACATTGTGATGCTCTTCATAGCGGCTCTGCAGACCCTTGAGGATCTCGATGGCCTCTTCCACGCTGGGCTCTTTGACATCAATGCGCTGAAAGCGGCGCGAGAGCGCGCGATCTTTCTCAAAGTGCTGGCGGTACTCTTTGTGCGTTGTCGAGCCTATACAGCTTAAGCCGCCCGTCGCGAGCGCGGGCTTCAACAGATTCGACGCGTCCATCGAGCCACTGGATGTGGCGCCCGCTCCGACAAGCGTGTGAATCTCGTCGATGAACAACACACCTTTGGGCTCTTTTTCGATGGCTTTGACTACGGCTTTCAGCCGCTCTTCAAAGTCGCCGCGAAACTTCGTGCCCGCAAGCAGCAAGCCCATGTCCAGCGAGTAGATCACTGCATCTTCAAGAACCTTCGGCACCTTGCCATCGATAATTCGAAGCGCCAAGCCGTCGGCGATCGCGGTCTTGCCGACTCCGGGTTCGCCAATCAACAGAGGATTATTCTTAGTCCTTCGCGCCAGCACTTGCACCACGCGTTCGATCACATCTTCGCGTCCCACCAGCGGATCAATCTTTCCCGATCGAGCTCGCTCATTGAGGTTCACGCAGAAAGCTTGCAGCGGATTTTGTCCGCCCTTACCGGCTTTGGATCCATCTTTGGGGAGCCCGTCGATGTCTTGATCTTCATCTGAACTTGAGCGCTTGCTGGCGCTGCCGCCTGAAGCTTGTGAACTGGAAGATTTCGATGCGGGCGGCAGAGCCGCGCTTTCTCCGGACTCCGGCGAAACTTTGGTCACGCCATGAGCGACGTAGTTGATCACATCAAACTGTGTGACGCCTTGTTTTTCCAGAAAGTGCACGGCGTGCGACTCGCTTTCATAGAACATGGCGATCAAAACATTCGATGGCCCCACTTGTTCCTTGCCTGCACTTTGCACTTGGATCACCGCGCGCTGAAGCAGTCGGTGACAGGCGAGCGTGAACTCGGGCTTCCAATTCGCAGGCAAGGCCGGCGGCATACTGCCTTCAGCGCCAGCGGCCATGTCGCCTGAACGCAACAGGCGCACCGAAGGCATGTGGCGCTCCAAGAAGATTTCCAGATCCGCGCGCAACGCCTTGATGTCGGCGCCCACGGCGCGAAGGATTTCGACGACGTCTTCGTCTTCCGTGAAGGCGAGCAGCAGGTGCTCCAAACTCACGAACTCATGTCGAGCATCACGCGCATAGCGAACTGCACCGTTTAGAAGTCTCTCAAGATTGGCGCTCAACATGTTTCCTCCCCACATCCCTGTCGTCTCATCCGAGATTCGTTAACTTTGAATCTCAAGAGATTCCACTTCCTGTGAATCCCCGTTGTTCGTTCTCCGCGATCAGTCGGCTTTCTCCATGATGCATTTCAAGGGAAAGCGATGTTGTACGGCATAAGTGTTCACCAAATGAACTTTGGTCTCTGCAATCTCATGCGTGAACGTTCCGCATTGCCCGGCGCCTTTGGTGTGGACCTCGAGCATGATGCGCGTGGCTTCTTCGGTCGGCTTCAGAAAGAACTTCTGCAAGACATGAATCACGAAGTCCATCGGCGTGAAGTCATCGTTCATGAGCAGCACGCGATACATCTTCGGTGTCGCGATTTCGATTTTGTCTTCGGTCTCAGCGATCGTCGCGGTGTCGCTTCCGGAACCTCCGGAGTCAGAGCCCGAAGCAGAAGCTTGCGCCAAAAACGGAACAGAAGCTGAGTGCGAAAGCGGGACCTCGAGGTCTGTGGCCTCGGCCTTGGTGGTATTGAAATTCAGCGCAAAGATTTGAGTCGACATCGCGTGCAACTCCCTTCTTTTATTTTAGGTCTTCCTCGCGCTCAAGGCCAAGTCGAGGTGTTGATTCTAGACACTTTTTCTTGGCGACTCGCCGCCTCGGCTTCGGCGCAGTTTCATTGCATGTTGAACACGGGTTCACTGCATGTTGACTATGAGTTTTTCTAATCCCTCGGTCACACATGAGCGACCGCACCCAACACCACCGGCATTGACTCAGACTGAGACAAAGTCGCGGCACAATTTTCGGGCAAAGCCAAAATTTCAGTTTCGCACTTTGAGACGGGATTGTGGTGAAGCGATGAAATCGAAGTCATGCGCTGCGGGCTGATCCTGGACCCGGGCGACGGACGTGACACTTTTGCGCGCCCGAAGTGTCACTGCCGCTGATGAGTAATTCGACAAATTCATTTTTGTTTAAAGCGTGAGCCCACTTAGTCCGTGTTGAACTCTTCGACAGGCGTCCGAATTCGCCTGAACTCGACTTCGGTCGATTCAAGTTGAAACACTCGAGCGCACCAGCTTGAGACAAGGCCTACAGAAAGCGTCTCACTGTAAAACAAAAACTTGGCCTGAGTCTTGATCATCACTTCGTCGAACGGAACGCGATGAAGGCGAGTCGAAGTTCGAAGTCGAGTTCGAGTGTGTCCACAAGACCTCAACAAAGGTCGAGCTGGTCGGGCTCAACAAAGGCTCAGGATGACGATGAGCTGAGAAGTCGGTTCAAATAAACGGGCGACGATAAACTGTCGCATAAAAGGGGTAATGAACCATGGGTTCACAGATCAAGAGATTCGGTACGTTAAAGATTGGTCGGCGCGCCTTCTCGCTCATTGAGTTGATGATCGTTGTCGCGATCATCGGCATCTTGGCAACGGTTGCGATTCCGAACTTCCAACGCTTTCAAGGTAAAGCGCGGCAGTCTTCGGCAAAGTCGCTGTTGTCCGGATACTACACGGCGCAGAAAGCCACCTACTCGGAATACAACATCTATCCCGGAAACTTTTCGGGTGCGGGATACAAGCCAGACGGTGAAATTCCATACCGTGTGACGGCGTCCAACAACTCGGCCGCTTCCAGCGTGTCGGGATATGCCGCCGCTTGTACCACTTCGGCGTCCACCGCGACTTGCCCCGCAGGCTACATGACATGGACAGAAGGTCCTTCAGCTGCGGCGCCTGGTGGTACTTGTACCACCGGTGTGACGGGTACTGTCGGTGGCGTGGGTACATTCACGGCTTGTGCGGGTGCGAACATCGGTGCGTCGGTCACCGACACTTGGCGCATCAACGATGCGAAGACCTTGTCGAACACGACAGAAGGTCTGCCGTAAGAATCTTAAGATCGTCAGTCAAAATGGCGAGGTGCCCGAAATGGACCTCGCCCTTTATTTGAGAAGCTAAAAGCGCCGTTCGCGGCACACACCAAAACTCAGATCGCCGAGTGCAGTCCAAGGCTCGGGGGTCACATGCAGGGGGTCGAGATGAAAATGCTGAACATGGTCCGCCAAACGTTACGAAACCGCCGCGCCTTTTCGCTGATTGAGTTGATGATCGTTGTCGCGATCATCGGTATCTTGGCGACAGTCGCGATTCCGAACTTCCAGCGATTTCAAGGTAAGGCCCGCCAGTCGTCGGCGAAGTCTTTGCTCTCGGGTTATTACACGGCTCAAAAAGCCACTTACTCGGAATACAATATTTTCCCCGGCAACTTCTCAGGTGCGGGCTTCAAGCCCGACGGTGAAATTCCTTACCGCATTACGGCATCCAACAACTCAGCGGCTTCGACCGTATCGGGTTATGCCGCCGCGTGCATCACTTCGGCTTCGACAGCGACTTGCCCCGCGGGCTACATGACGTGGACGGAAGGTCCCTCGGCCGCCGCTCCTGGTGGTACGTGCACAACAGGTGTCACAGGCACCATCGGTGGTGTGGGGACATTCACAGCTTGTGCGGGTGCGAACATCGGTGCGTCGGTCGCCGACACTTGGCGGATCAACGACTCCAAGACGCTTTCGAACACCACAGTGGGTCTGCCGTAAGTCTCTGGCGGCCTTGTCAAACTCGAAACTGATTTTCAAAACTCAAAGGGCCAGTCGAAAGACTGGCCTTTTTCATTTAGCGATAGGCCTTACGCACATTCATGAATCCAAGTTGCGCTTTCACGCTTCGCCTTCACACAATAAGACATGAGTTCCTTGCAGCCCACCATCACGCGCGTCGGCCCCTGGCTCAGCTTGGCGCTCGGGCTTGTCCTTCTGGCGACGATTCGCCCGCCCACGCCGCGTGAGCAACCTCCTGAACAGCGACTGATTCCGCCGCCACAAATGGTGGAGCATCTCGCGTTCGGCTACCGCGAGACGATGGCGGATTTACTCTGGATTCGGCTTTTGCAAGACGCTCACATCTGCGAGCAGGTCGAAGGCGGAGTGGCGCATGTTGAAGGTGTGGTGCGCGAAGGACCGGCCTGTCACTTGAGCTGGGTTTATCTCATGATGGATAAACTCACGGACCTTGCGCCAAGATGGAAGCTGCCGTTTTCGATTTTCGGCACCATGCTGAGCGTGATCGTCGATGATCGCGAAGGGGCGCGGCGAATTCTCGAAAAGGCGATTCAGCGCTTTCCCCACGAGTGGGATTTTCGCTTCCAGGCGGGCTATCATTATCTGTGGGAAATGAAGGACGAGGCCCGAGCCGCCGAACTGATGTTGCAGGCCGCGCATCGAGGCGCTCCGCCTTGGGTGTACGCCTTGGCCGCCAACCTCATGAGCCAACAAGGCCAAGCCGCGGTCGCTCGCGCGGTCTTGGAGGATGCCATCGCCCGCGGCGTGCGAGGCCCGGGTGAGGAGCGGCTTCGCCTACGTCTTGAGCAGATTGAGCGTGACCTCAAAGTTAAGCCTCAGGCCAAACCTCAGGCTCAACCGCCCCAATCCGCTCGCCCCAGTCGGTAAATCAAATCTTGGCAGGCGGACACCTTGACGCCAGCTCCACAATCGCCATATTGAGCCCATGGCGAGCCCACAGCCCCGTGACTATTATGAAGTGCTCGGCATTCCCCGCGATGCCTCGGCGGATGCCATCAAGAAGGCCTATCGCAAACTCGCCATGCAGTTTCATCCCGATAAGAATCCGGGTGATCAAGCCGCCGAAGAAAAATTTAAGGAATGCGCCAACGCCTACGAAGTCTTGAGCGATGCGGAAAAGCGCGCGCGCTATGATCGATTCGGTCATCAGGCCTTTCAGGGCGGCGGAGGACCTCGATATCAAAACGTCGACGATGTGTTCGCCAACTTCTCCGATATTTTCGGCGAGTTCTTTGGCGGTCGCGATCCCTTTGGCATGGGACGCTCCTCGCGCACGCGCTCCACAGGTCCGGCGCGAGGCTCGGATCTTCGCTACCGACTGGAAATTCAACTCGACGATGTGATCAAAGGTGCCGAGCGCGAATTGCAGTTTGAGACCGAGTCCAACTGCGAAACCTGCAATGGCACAGGCGCAAAAAAAGGCAGCTCGCCGATCACCTGCGGCACATGTCAGGGCCAAGGCCAGGTGATTGCACGCCAAGGTTTTTTCCAAATGGCGACGACTTGCCCCACTTGTCACGGTAGCGGCACGCAGATCAAAGACAAATGCGGTGATTGCCACGGCCGTGCCCGCAAAACTGTGACGCGAAAGATTCGTGTCAGCATCCCACCCGGCGTCGATACCGGCACGCAGCTTCGTGTTTCGAGTGAAGGTGAAGGCGGATTTCGCGGCGGACCTCCCGGTGATCTGTATGTTGAATTGCTCGTCGCCGATCACCCGCGCTTTGAACGCGAGGGCGGAACTCTCTATTCCAAGCTCCAAGTCAGTTACTTGCAGGCGATCTTGGGAAGCGAAATGCAGTTTGTGAACATCGATGGCGATGTGACGGTCAAAGTGCCTGCGGGCACTCAGCCCGGGGCGCAGATTCGCGTGAGCGAGCAGGGTGTGCCGCACTTGCGAGGCAAGGGCCGCGGCGATCTGATTCTGCAAGTGGACGTGCAGCTACCGAACAAGCTCACTAAAGATGAAGAGAAGCTGCTGCGGGAAATTGCCGAGGCCAAAGGCGAAAAAGTTGCTCCGGCCAAGAAGGGCTTTTTCGCCTAGTTGCCATCTAAATTGGCATGCCAACTGAGCGCCGGACCACGATAGGGCATCGAGTGTTTGGCCTTCAAAGTGTGGTGAAACTGTTGGTGTGGACTCGACCTGCGGAGTCTTGAACTCAGTTTCTAGCCGATCAGCGTCAAGAGTTGAGAATTATGAGGTGTCGACCTTGACGACTCGGCCACATGACCCAAATTAACAGTGCGTCTTGGAGTACCTGAACTGGACAATCCGCGATCGAGAAGCGCGCGATTGAAAAGTGCGGGATTCACTAGCGGGATTCAATAAAGGAGCGGACATGGGCAAAATTATCGGAATCGACTTGGGCACGACGAACTCCTGCGTGGCCATCATGGAAGGCGGCGAGCCGAAAGTGTTGGTCAACGAAGAAGGCGCGCGAACGACGCCCTCTGTAGTGGCCTTTGCCAAAGACGGCGAAAAGTTGGTGGGGCAAATCGCCAAGCGCCAAGCCGTCACGAACCCTGAAAACACAATCTACTCAGCCAAGCGATTCATCGGCCGCCGTTACGAAGAGGTGAACGAGGAATTGCGCCTGGTTCCCTACAACGTCGTGAAAAAGGGCAATGACTGCGGTTTCAAAGTGCAAGGCGAGACGGTGACGCCCGAAGAAATCGGCGCATCAGTCTTGGCGAAGCTTAAGAAAGTCGCCGAGGACTACATTGGCGCGGAAGTCACAGAAGCTGTGATCACCGTGCCGGCTTACTTCAACGATGCCCAGCGCCAGGCGACTAAGGACGCCGGGCGAATCGCGGGTCTCGAAGTGAAGCGAATCATCAACGAGCCGACCGCGGCGGCGTTGGCCTACGGCTTTGATAAGAACAAAGAGCAAAAGATCGCCGTCTATGACTTGGGTGGCGGTACTTTCGATATTTCGATTCTCGAAGTTGGTGACAATGTCGTCGAGGTCAAAGCGACCAACGGCGATACGCACTTAGGTGGCGACAACTTTGATAACGTGATCCTCGAGTGGTTGGTGGCGGAGTTCAAAAAAGATCAGGCCATCGATTTGACCAAGGACAAAATGGCGCTTCAGCGTCTCAAAGAAGCTTCGGAGAAAGCCAAGATTGAGCTTTCGTCCATGCAAGAGACCGAGATCAACTTGCCGTTTATCACCGCGGACGCTTCGGGACCGAAGCATTTGCAGATGAAGCTTTCGCGCTCCAAGTTCGAGCAAATGACCGAAGCTTTGGTGAAGCGAACGCTGGAGCCTTGCAAGAAATGTTTGGCAGATTCGGGATTCTCGATTGGTCAAATTGATGAAGTGATTTTGGTCGGTGGTTCGACCCGAATTCCGGCGATTCAAAAGGCCGTCAAAGAATTCTTCGGCAAAGAGCCCAACAAGTCGGTGAACCCCGATGAAGTCGTCGCCATTGGTGCCGCGATTCAAGGTGGTGTCTTGGCCGGTGACGTGAAAGACGTTTTGCTCTTGGACGTGACTCCGCTTTCGTTGGGTATCGAAACTCTCGGTGGTGTGTTCACCAAGCTGATCGAGCGCAACACCACGATCCCGACCAAGAAGTCGCAGACCTTCTCAACGGCTGCGGACAATCAGACTTCGGTCGACATTCACGTTCTGCAGGGTGAGCGCGAGATGGCCCGCGACAACAAGACGCTGGGTCGCTTTGAGCTGGTGGGGATCCCCTCGGCTCCGCGCGGAGTTCCGCAGATCGAAGTTTCGTTTGATATCGACGCCAACGGTATCTTGAACGTGTCCGCGAAAGACTTGGGTACAGGCAAAGAGCAGGCGATCAAGATCACCGCGAAGTCAGGTCTTTCGGAAGATGAAATTAAGCGCATGATTCGCGATGCGGAAGAGCATGCGGAAGAAGATCGCATGCGCCGCGAGCGCGCGATTGTCGCCAACGATCTCGACTCGAAAGTTTACGAGATGGAAAAGCTCCTGCGTGAAAACGACGGCAAGTTTGAAGCGGCCGACAAGTCTTCGCTGGAATCGTTGATCAAGAAGGGTCGTGAGCTTTTGGAAAACAAAGACTCGACACCGACAGAGCTGAAAGAAGTCTTTGAAGACATCAACAAGCTCGGATCAAAGCTCGTGAACGACTTGTACAGCAAAAAAGGCGGCGGTTCAGGCGGCGGCGGATCTGGAGGAAGCTCTGGAGCGGCCTCGGGTGGAACCACAGGCGGCGGCGACGATGTGATCGACGCGGACTACAAAGACGTTCGCTAAGTTTTGAGAATTTGAGTGAAACGAAAAAGGCCCTCCATCGGAGGGCCTTTTTTTTGCGCGATGCGGGATCGCGGCGGCTCAGTTGCCTGCCGAAAAGCGATAGGCGGCCGAAGCGGCGATGTAGCCAAATGACTTGTGCAGATTCAACCCCAGTTCAGCAAAGAAGCTCCAGTCTTTCACTTCCAACGGGCGAAGTTCTGAGCCGATGACCAGTTGAAGCGGCGTGAAAGTTTCGTCAGCGCCACTTCCGGATTGAATGGTCACGCCGGTGGGGAGAGAGGCGTAGGGAATCACATCACCGATTTCGAGTTCGAGTTTTTTGGAGATCAAAGGGTGAACTCGCAATGAGTACTGCGTGACGCTGCCGATCCGCGCCAGCAGAACGCCAGCCTCGGCGCCGATCGCGGGCTGTTGATCGGTGTCGGGGAAGGGCATCCACTTGGCGAGCGCGCCGATATGAAAATCAACTTTGCCAAAACCCAAAACGCCGCGGATGGAGATGTCCTCGCGGATTCCCGTATCGAGTCGGCCGGTGAAGTTCATGCCGTCATATTTGTTGAAGATGGATTGCAGCGACACCATGGCTTGGTACTGGTTTTCGTCGACCATTTCGCCGGAATCCAGTGTGGAGTAGTAGGCGTGAGCCGTCGGTGCTGTGAGGCAGAGACCCGCAAGCAGGGCGATGGCGTAGGCGCGCGCGGAATTGAGCAATCGGGAATTAAAGTTCATGAGAGAGGCCTCCTGTCGGCGAAACGAGACTTTATCCAAGCTGAAAGCTCGGCGTTTGACAATGCCACCGACGATTGCCACGCTGAGCCGAAATGCGCCTAGCTGTCTCGCTCGTCATCATCACTCTCAATGAAGCCGAAGGCATTGAACGCGCCCTGCGTTCAGCTGAATTTTGCGATGATGTGGTGGTCTTGGACTCGGGGTCGACGGATGCCACGCGTGAGATTGCGGAGCGATGCGGGGCGCGCGTCTTTCAAGAGCCTTGGCGCGGCTATCGTGCGCAGAAAGCACGCGCTGTGGAGTTGGCGCGCCACGATTGGATTCTGTCACTCGATGGCGACGAAGCGCTGAGTGAAGCTTTGCAACAAGAACTCCGCACCCGACTGCCAGATATTTTGCGTGGCCAAGGTGCCAGTGCCTACGAGTTTCCTCGACTGACCTTCAACTTAGGAAGATGGATTCGCCACGGCGGATGGTACCCGGATCGACAGCTTCGCTTGTTCGATCGCCGTCAGGCGGAATGGCGAGGTGGCGAGCATGTGCACGAGCGCGTGCAAGCGAAGGCGGGTGGCGAGTGGCGCTGCGAGCGGATTGATGCGGATCTTTTGCATTGGCCGTTTCCCACGCATGCGGAACAAGTGGCGACCAACAATCGCTACTCGAGTCTTGGCGCTCAGGAACTTCACGCCAAAGGACAAAAGTTTTCCGTGGCTCGGCTCATGTTCAAATCCTGGAGCAAATTCATCGAGTGCTATTTTCTCAAGCGCGGATTTTTGGATGGCCTTCCGGGCTTTGTGATCGCGGTGGGCGCGGCCTACTCGGTGTTTTTGAAGTGGACCAAGCTTTGGGAGTTGGAGCGAGGCCAAAGCGCTCAAGCTTCGAACCTGCCGAGGGCTTAGGCCTTAGGGCTCGATCTGACTTTGCTCAACCAAGTCTTTGAGCAGTCGGCGGATCTCTTCGCTTCGTTCGAGCGGACCTGACATCGAGAACACCAGAATTCGCGGTCCGACCATCACGCTTTGCTCAATGTGCACCCAAGGAATCGTGCCCCACTTGAACTGATCTTCGCGTGTCAGCTGCATGGCCGCGTTTCGCGTCGCAAAGCGATCGCGTCGCTGCACATCGCGTGACTGAAGTCCGAGTTTGGACATGCGAAGCTGAGAAAGCTGTCGGTGCGCGCTCTCCAGCTCGCGTTGGCGCGGACGAGTGTCGTCGTAGCTAAATGCAAAGACCTGCACGCTCTCAAGTCGAGCCGGATCGTCGATGTTGAGCTCCACATCGTCGTACTCGCGGCGAATTTCGCCGATGTAGTTGGGCGAAGGCGGCTGCCATGCGAAGTCGCGCGAAACTTGTTTGCCAAGCCAGGTCCAGCGGTGGGGTGGCGTGATTTTGGTTTGATTCAAGATCTCAAGCGTCGGCAATTTTTGCGGACGCGCACCGGGCTCGCTCAAGCGAGCTTGTGTGGTGGGAGCTACCAGAAGCAGAGTGATGATCTGCAAGCTCAGCGCGATCGCCGAAGTGGATCGCGGCGCCGACAAAAGATTTCCGATCAAGTTCCAAGACGCCATGTTGGTCCCCCCTTTCCGCGTGGAAAACTTCAGCTCGCGATTCCGTTAACGAGTCGCGCCGGAAGTTGCCGTCGAAGGTTGGCCGGCCACTGAGCGATCCGTCGTCCCAGCAGGGCTGCCGCTGGGACCCAGATTGTTGGCCGAGGCACACTGAGGGTGTCGCGCACATGCGGTGGCGACAGCTCGGGGCATTTGCCCAGGACAGAAGGTTCGCGCATCCGTTGAAATGAAGGCCGCCGCCATTCCACCCGGCGAAACTTGGAAACACTGGCCTTGAGAAGTCACAGTGAGGTCTCGGCCATCAGGTGTGGTGAGCGACAAAGTGCCGTTTCGATCACAAAGTTTCGCGATCCCGGTCTGGCGCACCAGACGCCCGCTGTCATCTGTCGAGAGATACTGAAAGTTGAATCGACCTGAACCAAATGTGAGATGTGTGCCGTTGGTCCGATTGGTGAAATTGCGGCCTTTGACCATCGCCGCCACTTTCTTAAGAAGAGCCGATGAAGATCGCTCAGCTTCGGGAAAGCTCGTCACGCATTGTTCTTGGGCTTTTGCTGGCGTGGAGACATTCATGGCCAGAGTCGTCAGGCCTAAGAGGAGAAGGCGAGCCATGCGACCCGACACGCGTGTCTCAATTTGAAACAAGGCCGAAGGGCGTTGCGTGGGGCGAATCGAATTCTCCGAGCTGAATGTCTTTTCCATGTCCTTCTCCCGGCTTTGCCAATTGGCCTCGAAGTCTGGCGGAGAATTCCGCGCCGATCTCGTCAGGCCCAAAACCAAGAGATGAAAGATCGAGGCCAAGTCTTCGTGCCGCAAATTGGCGCTGGGAGGAAAAACCTGTTCAAGCGCTAACAGCCTGCTGTCGAACTATCCGACTGTCAGCTTGTTCGACAGGCTGTGGTGCGCCTTGGGCTTCGCCTTTATCTTTGAACGGGCGGGCGTGAGCTGGGTGCGGCTGCTGGTGCGGCACCAGGACTTGTCGGCGAAGCTGAGGACGCCAGCTCCGAACAGCGTTTCGAAACATCCGCATTGGTGCGTGCACTCATATATTGTCGCGGATCCACGGGGCGACCGTTGTGAAACAAGCCAAAGTGTAAATGCGGTCCCGTGGAGTTTCCGGTTGAACCCATAAAGCCGATCACATCACCTTTTCGGAAGCACGCACCTTCGCGAACGCTCGCTGCGAATCTCTGCAAGTGCGCATACTGTGTGACGAAGCCGTTTCGATGATCCAAGTGAATCTCAAGTCCATAGCCCGCGTTTCGATTGCGACCGATCCTTCGCACGCAGCCATCGGCCGCCGCGACGATCTTCGAGCCCGCACCGCCCGCGATGTCACAGCCTTGGTGATTGCTCGAGCTCATGCGACCATTACTCGTGCGCACGCTTCGTCGAGGACCAAAGCCTGAAGTGAATCGACAGCCACCGCCGACGCAGTCGCAAGTGGGTGCCCCCAAGAAGCGACCGCCGCTGGGTGTGCTGATCTCGCCTGCGGATCTTGCGGGTGAGCCGCCGCTTGGTGCGGGCGCGCCACCGGGCTGAGCAGGGCTACCGGGCGAGCCCCCAGGCTGCGGAGAAATTCGACCACTTTGAATTTGTTCGTTGGCTCGATCCGCGCCGGGACTATTGCCCGCGACACCCGTGGGCTGCATGGCTCCGCTTTGCACGGCACTCGCGGGAACTTGAGCGCTCTGACCGGGACGCAAGATCTCTTTTCCAAACTCGTCGACGACGGAAGTGTCAGGGCGGACTCGCAAAATGCGTTGCCCCGATTTACCGATCTCGGAGATCGCCGAGGTGATCTTCGACATGTCGAACTGTCCGCCGGCTGTGGCGCCGTTCAAGAGACCCGAAGGAATATTGAACTCAAGTGTGGTGTTCGGGTTCGAGTAGCCAATGAGTTGGCCTTGGGAATCATAGAGCGGCGTGGGCGGTTGACCGATCGTTGGTGCGATGCGAACGCGCTCGGTGGTCATGACTTCGCCGGTTGTGGCCCGCGACTGACTGCTCGGCACAAGCGTGACGAAAAAGCCGATGGTGGCGGTGATGGCAAAGAGAGCGATGCGCATGAGTTGGCGGCAAGCTTGGCGGTGTCCCCACATGAGACTCATTTCGGCTCATTTTGGTCCAAAGTTGAGTGTCTCGGAGGTGCGGCCGCAAAGATTCTCTCAGTTCAAAACCACTAGGCTCTTGGCAAGATGAAGAGATTGTTGCGGGCGAGTTCGTCTCAAGATGAGACGCAAGATCTTCGACACTTCGACCGAAAAGTAGAAGTCATGAAAACGTGGTCCGTTGTCGCAATTCAAAATGACTTGTCTCGATGGCTTGCCGGAATCGCCTTGGCTTTGAGTCTTGGTGTGGGCTTGAGCTTAGGCCTTGCCGCGAATGCCGCAGCTGATGAATCCGCTGCAGCGCCCATTGCCGCTCCGGCACCAGCGCAGGCGACGCTGGCGAAAATTGTGAGTTGTGAGTGCGAAGCCAGCCAATGCGGAGCCTGTGAAGTTGAAACAGGCGTCAGCTTCTATACGGAGAAGTGCGGACCTGCGAACTCCAAGGTGAAGAGCTGTAAGAAGCCAAGTTGCAAACCCGCGGAGAATCACAAGCAGTGCATGGCCGAACTCAAGGCCAAGCAAGACGCGGGTCGTGTGCCGGCGTCCGCAGCCGCGCCTGCACGAAGTGGCGAGATCATTTTGGTGGTGGGTGATGCGCGAGTCCGCCGAGCCGGTCAGGCCCGCGACGAAAACCTCACGCAAGGTGCGACGGTGTTTGCCGGAGATCTGTTGATGACGGGAGTTGACGGGCGCATTCGAGTTCGCTTTCCCGAACTCAGCGAAATGTTCGTCTCGCCGAACACTTCGATTCGCATTGAACAAGCCACTGGCTCAACCGGCACTTCGCGAAAAATTATGATGGACTTGATGAAGGGGAAGATTCGCTCGCGCGTGCAAGGTCGCTACGGCGAAGATCCCAGCAAGCTGCCCCCAGGCGAAAGTGCTTCGACCTTCCAGATTCGAACACGCACGGCTGTCGCCGGAGTGCGAGGCACGGACTTTGTCGCAAGCTTCGAGCCTGGCCAGCGCGAATGGACCACAGAAATTCGCACGCTAACCGGCGAAGTGGCACTTGCAGGCCTTCGTGGCGACGGTCGCCCCATGTCCGTCACCGCAAAAACTTATGCCGCACACGTGGCCGTGATTCCGGCGAAGCCCGGCGGAGCCGAGCCCACAGATGAAGAACTTCGTTCGGCACCGAATTTCCTTACACCGGTATTCAAGATGAGTGATGAAGATGTGCGCGAGTTGGATCGCGACACCATGTTCGCGTTGCGCGAACCGGTGGGTGGCGACAGCCTCGTCGATGCGGGTCGAAAGCCTGCGCAAGTCGATGCGAGTTTGTGCTCGGCCCCTTCGGGTCAGTTCAATGATTGTTCGTGGACTTGCGAAGGCAAAAACCCGTCGGGTGCATCGCGCTGTCGAACAGATTTGCCGGGCGTCAGTTGTGTGCGACGACTCTGTCGCGCCAATGGTAAGTGGGCCGAGCCCACTGTGCTTCCCACGCGCAGCGCGGATGAGTGCCAAGTGGATCGCGTACGTGTTGGTACATGCGGCGCCTATTGATCTGCAGAGTTCTGATGCTGTGAAATTGCGCTTGGCGCGATTTGGATAGGGACTCGACAGTGTTTGGCCCATCTCGGGCACTGTCTCAATTTGAGACAGAATTCATCTCCGAGAATTGAATCTCCTTGAATACGTTGAAGATGAGCCGGGGGCCGTTGGCCTCGGCCTTGCCCTGCTGAAGCTCATGGACAACTTCAGCCGTTCGACAAAATCTACGTTTCGCCTCTTCACACTGAGTCTTTGCCTCATCAGCATGTTGAGTCTGAGCCTATGGCCGCACGAGCTGATGGCCTCAGGCGCTCGCCAGGTGACGAATGTGCGAATTCAAAAACATTCAGATGGCACCGCCACAGTCACCTTCATGCCGACAGGTTCGGATGATCGAATTCAGGTGAAGGATTCTGATGGTCGATCGATCGGCCAGTTGCCGTGGACTTCGCAGTTTGTGGTGCGCGTTCGCCAAGAGGCTCTCCGGGAAGCGACGACTCCCGCAGGTATCAACATTTTGAAAGTGATCGAGAGCATCGGCACGATGGACACTCCAAGCGGTAGATTGGTGGCGGCCCAGTTGCCTTATGCCGTCGTGAATCCGCAAGGCCAAGAGATCGCGCCGGGATCCTATGTGTATTTCAATCTTCAGGAACTTGTGCGCGCTGGACAAATGGCGCCGGTTGCGGCGACCGCGCCCGATCGAAAGATCGAACATGATTTCCAGGACCGATTGCGCGAGCGCGGAGTTGTGGATGTGCCGCTGCCGCCGCGTCGTCCGCCGAACTTAGGTGTCACACGCCAAACTCAGCGCGGAGATGATCACGATCATGACCATGACCACGGGCATGATCATGGACCTGTGCCGGTTACACCTCGGTCCGTCGCGCCCGCACCCGCAGGCCAGCGCTTTCTGACCGCGCCGACTTGCTCGTGCCGAGGCCGCTCTTGCACAACGACTTCAGGTTTCGGTCGACGTCGTAGTTTCCGCGCTCGAAACGGTGAGATGGCGTCGCGCTTTCATGCCGGTGTGGACATCGCGGCTGGTGTCGGTACGCCGATCGTCGCCGCAGCGGATGGATGTATTTCGCGCATGTATACGAACTCGCGAGTGGGTTACGGACTGGCATTGTCACTGGACCATGGCAACGGCATGGAAACTCTGTATGGACACTTATCCCGATTCTCGGATGCTCAAGTTCGCCGCGGTCGATGCTTCCGGCGCGGTGATGTTGTTGGCTACATGGGCTCAACGGGTCGGAGCACGGGACCGCACTTACACTTTGAGGTGCGCCGTCACGGACGGGCTGTGCAGCCGGAATCTTATATGTTGGCCACAGGCAACCGCGAGTACTCGCGAAGCTGCGAAGATCTGCGCGTGACCAATGCGCATCTCACTCAGGGTAGTCGTGGGACGGCGGTGGCCGTGCGCGATCAAACTCGTCCGGCGACCTCGACTCGCTAATCCCGAGGGGCTGGTGTGGAACCCAAGTTGTGGGTCCAGTTTTGAACCAAGCCTCGAATTGTGACCACTTCGACTCGCTGCGCAAATAACCCCGAGGCGTGGGCGAGTATCACGAAAACTAATGAATCAGCTTTGACGACATGCGCGCCGCGTCAGCCGTGAGATTGTCCGATTCTCGGACGTTGGCCCGAGATTCGCTATGTCCGGTTCCCGTTACGGCCGATGCCGACCGATTCTCGGATGCGATGTCCGGCTCAAAAGGGAGTTCAACATGTCGACTATTGGAAACAAAAAATTCTTCTCATTAGTTTTCTCATTCATCGGACTGACAGTCTCCACAGTTGTGGCTTCATTGATGTTCACTTCGTTGGTGTTCGCGCGTTCGGTGGATCGCACACCGGTGATCGCGACGCTCACAGGTCTTGAGCACAACATTAAGTCGGTGGCGATTTTGGCTGACGGCCGCATGCAGCTGTTGGACGTCGGTGGTCAGTTGAAAGTGACTCGCTTGACGCCCGAAGCGCTTGAGAATCTCAAGTCCATGGCGCACGGCTTGGCCGGTGTTGAGTTGGAGAACGTGCGAAGCCAGATCGTGTGCATGATGATGCCGATGCCTGAACTTTCGGATCTCTCGGTTGCAGCTTACGATTGGCAAAAAGATGCTTGGGGGCGTGACCTTACTCTGGTGCTGACACAGATCAACTGCGCCGTGGCCAACAAGACTTTCCCCAAAGAGCAGTGGGCTAAAGAGCGAGCTGAGTCTTTGCGTGCCGCCATCAAGATCTTGGCTTTGAACGAGCTGAAGTGATTGCGATCGGCTGATCGTCTCTGAAACTCCCCCAATAGCATGACGGATATAAAGGCGGCTCAAGAAGTGATTCTTGGGCCGTTTGCTTTGGCGCACTCGGGGCGCGGATCTCAAAACACTGTTGGATTTTCAATCTTCCATCCTCGATCAGCGAAGTCGGTCCAAGCTGTGCGATAATGCACGGGCTGATTTCAAAATTGAGCGCGGGTCATGCGCGAAGGAGAGTGGTCATGCTGACATTTCGTTATTCATTGATGTTGGTCGCCCTGTTGGCGTTGGTGGGTGTTGCGACAGCACAAGCGACTGAGAACTCGGCCGGAGTGAACGCGGCTGAGACTTACAACATGTTCTGCGGGGATCGCGCGGCGATCGAGGCTTTTGCCCGATCCCAAGGTGCGACTTCGGTCAGTGAGACCGAGTTCGCCGAGCTCAACGAGCAACGCCAGGTGATTCTCAAGGTTCTGCAAAAGGGTGCAGCTGGACTGCAGGAGCTGCTCGATGAAGGTTCGCGAAGCGACACCGGTCCGTTTGGCGTCATTCTCGCTTGCGGAGTTCTCGATTCTATCAAAGCCGAAGTTCAGTCGAAGGGCTGCTACGATTTGGTGAGCAATCAAGCTGTGAAAGATCAGGGTGGTCTTGCCGCTTGCGCCGATGTGATGAGCCGTTTGCCACGATAAGGCGCGGCTGATCGTCAAAATGAGAAATGCGCCGGGCTCTCAACCTTGAGAATCCGGCGCATTTTTTTAAGCCTTACGGAAACTGCGTGATGGAGAGTCGCTTGGCGCGCGTGCGCGTCTCGAACCACACGTCAAATACGAGCTTCATTTCGCCCGCATAAGTCTTGGCGACCGACTTGTACTTCACTTCGTTGCCATACTGATCGCGTTCGTAGAAGCGATCATCGTAGCGAAGATCGATCGACTTAAGACCAATGGCGCTCAAGCTCTGAAGCTCGCGTGAATCTGCGACGCCGTCGAGATTGTGGTCGCGCCACACTCGCAGTTGCCCGTAGATTCGATCGTTGGCATCGATGACTTGGTCGCCGTTGGCGTCATGCTTGGCCAAGGCGTCGTAACCGTTCTCAGCGAACTTGCCGTCTGGGCCCTTGGTGTTGTTGCCAAACAACTGATCGATCCCGCGCACTTTGCCCTCGGCATCCGGAAGTGCCAAGAAGGCGAAGCTTGAGCTTTGAAACCAAGAGATCTGCATCGGCTCATAGGCGATCGGCTCGGCGTTGGCGCCCATGATATCAAACAGCACGCCATCCCAAGGAGCCGTCAATCCGAAGTGCCGCTGTTTTTCCCATTGGTCTCTGAGATCAACGAACAAAGGCGATTGGCGCGAGTCACAGAGATTTTCTTCAGGCGGAGTGACCTCGGGCGGAACGATGTCGCCGTCGCGTCGCTCAGCTAAGTTGATGTCGTAGACGACCTCAAGATTCTTTCGAACACCGATCGAGCCAACTTTGCTTGCAGCTGTGCCGCCCACTGCCCCTGGTCCCTTCAAGGCCGCCGCATGAATCAACACGCCTGTCTTTTGGGGAGCGTTGCCGTGCGAAGCATGCTCGGAACCGAGATCATCAACATAGGAGATCTTCAGAAACTGCGTCGCCTTGGGAATCTGACAGCTGCTGAGGTCCAACTTTCCGCCGGCCTTGATCATCAGATTCTGCTTGAGCTGCTGGGCATTGGTGAGAGCACACTGGCCGATGCTTTCGGCGGTGTCCTTATTGTTCACTTTGACCACGCGTTGGAACTCGATCTTCACCTGCGCTTTGGTGGACTTGTGCAAAGGTTGGCGTTGGCCCTTTTGTCCGTTCACTTTTGGAAGAGCATCGTCGTCCATTCCGCGATTCGAGCAGACGCGATGCACATCCAAGTAGGTGGGCGCCGCCATAGGTGGAGGCGTGTCGTCGCCGACGCCGCCGTTCCAGCCAATCGGGAGCTGGCCGGTGAGAGGTGAAGGACTATTGTTGAAGACGGAATCTTGAGAGAGCACTTCATTCTTGCTGGCTTGATCTAACTTTGCGGCTTGCATGGGCTGACAGTTGTTAAAGCCCACCACAAGTGTGGCGAAGATCGGAATCAGCAAGAGCGGTCGAACGAAGTTTCTCTTGTGCCTCTGCGTTGCTGGACTATTCGTTGTTGGACTTGTTGTTGGACGCTGATGACTCATGTTGCCTCCTTGGCGTGTGTTCCATCGCGACGTTACGGCCGCGATTGTTGTTGCAGACCCGAGCTGATGAGCGCGACATCCTTGGGTGCGTTTCCCCGTCGCGCGCCTGTTCAATCACTGGTTCACTCACGGCTTGATCACTGGGCACGCTTCGCGTGTGCGCCAAGTGAAGTGAACTCGATCAAATTTCATGAGATGTCGTTCGCAAGCGCCTTAAGGCGTCGCCGAATGAATCCCCCCGAGTTAGGGTGGGAGCAAGGTGCGAGCCCATCGCGCGGACGCGCTCTGTTTGAGTTCGAGGGTCTGCGATCGGTCAGAAGCTGGACAATTGTTCGATATTGAGGCGCGCGAAATGAGACAAAACTCAGTCGTCATCGAGGCTTAATTCGAGTTCGCCGAACTTTTGGTCAAGTTTGAGACATCAACACCGATTCACGGGGGCTTGCGCAGAGACGGAATGTCTCAGTTCGCGACACAGATGACCTTGATCGGTTCGAGGTGTTCTGATGAGCTTTGTTGGTCATGCTGAAGGGAGCATTATGAATTGGGGTGGCGGATTTTTGAGAGTGTTGCAGATCAGTAGCTTGATGCTTTTGGCGGTGAGCTTCACTGAAGTTTCGATGGCCGACTCCAAAACCGCGCATACGCAAGATCCCGCGCGCGAACAGCAAGCTCGAGATCCACGCTTGCATGAAGGCAAAATGTTTGTGGTGAAGTTGGTGCCCGCCGGGAAGTCCATGGAAATTCTCATCACAGGGAAGACGGCCGCCGAGGTGAAGATGACGGATGTGGGCCTGGCCGCGACGATGTATGTCGGCAAAAAAGAAATTGTCTTAGCGCCCAAGCGCAAGTCCGCGGATGCTCACGAGGCGCGCTTTCAGCTTGAGGATTTGCAGCCTGAGCGCAGCAACTTAAAGCTGCGCATCCAGCGCGGCGCTGAGGAAGAGATCATCGAGATTCCGCGATCTCGATAGGGATTCAAAGAATCCGGCGAAGCTCGCGGCGAAGGTCCGCGGGCTTGGTGAGTCCCACGGAGCGAAAGCGGATCTCCGCGCCTTTCATGCCGAGGAGTGCCGACCACGCATTCATGTTAAAGCGTGCGGCCAGTTCTTTTTGATTCACGAAATCAATTTGAAAGACTTCGATGCTTTTGAAATCGTCCTCTTTGAGCACGCGTTCCAGCGTCGGCGCTTGCAGCGTGCAATTGGGACAATCCGACTTTGAAAACACCAGCAAGATCGGCTTCCCAGCGGCTTGCACTTGGGTGAAGAGTGCATCATCAAATTTTCTCAAGATGAGCGAGTTCGCGACGCGTGGTCCAGGAGTTTCGGACTCGTCGCCGGGCGTGGGTTTGGCGAACTCGGGCACGGTGCTGCGATCCAAAGGTGGGGCCGGTTGAGGAAGTGACGAGGAGCTGATGGATGTCTTATCACAAGCGCTGATGCTGAAGGCGAGCAGCAGTGCGGCTGAGAATTGAGTGAACTTCATATGCGTGGCCTCACGGTGGATTGCGCTTCATTTCAAGCTACCAAGAGCGAGTCTATTCGCGAGGCCTCGAAGTTGAAACCACACGCTGCGAAAGAGCAAGGCCTTGGCCTAGGTCAAAAGCTGTGATGAGTTCGAGGTCACATGGGGGTGAGCATGAGTGATGCCATGACGAAGCGAGAGGCAGCGGAGCGAGAGGCCGGTGGGCGAGGCTGGTCGAAGCGAGGTTGGGGCGAGCGAATCGCGAAGATTGTTTTGTGGGGTGGACTCGGTCTGCTTGTTTCGCATTCGCAAGGAGTGATGGCGGACTCGGGCGACATGCAAAAGTTAAAGTGGTCTTCTGACTTTCGATCGCGATGGGAGTCGTTGGATTATGCGCAGGACCCGAGTGTGGTGGGTCGACGCGAGCAATACGATCAATTGTCGATGCGCGCGCGCTTAGCTTCGCGCTTTCAAGCTCGTGAAAATTTGTCTTTGCAATTTCGATTGGCGACGGGTGCCGGCGGAACCAGCACGAACTCTGTCTATGGCGATACCGTCAAAGGCTTTCGCAATCCTGAGTTCCGTTTGGATCGTGCGCATCTGATGTGGAAGCTGCCGGTGTTTGAAGTGCATGCCGGTCGCATGGTGATGGTCGCGCGTGCGGCAGGTCAGAACGACATGATGTGGGACTCGGATCTGCATTGGGATGGAATGGCGATTCGTCGCGAGTTCAAAGCGGAAGATTGGCGAGCGGGCTTTGCAGTGGCGCATGCAATCTTATCGGAGTCGAGAGCTTCGAGCGCAGCCTCGGATGCTCGCTACCAAGTCGCGCACTTGCACGCGTCGTTTCGGTCCTCGATCGGCGAGTGGGGCATGGTGCTCGGTGAAGCGCGGACTCATGGTGTTGCGGGTCTTGCCGCCATGGTCGGCACAGACTTCGCGGGCAACTCCAATGCGGCGTCGGCGTATCGTTATGAGTATCAAACTCAGTATCTCGGCGTGGAGTGGAAGGCGCTGGATGCGCCGCTGGTGATGTTTGCGCAGATCGCGCAAAACGCAGCAGTTAGCGACGCCCGTCGCGCGCAGATTGTGGGCGCGCGCTGGGATGCGAGTCGTGGCGCGGGCGGCGCTTCGGGCGGTGCGGTTGGTGGTGGCGGCGCTTCGGCGGCGAGCGGCGCTTCGAGCGGTACTTCGAGCGGTGCTTCGGACGGTGCGCGAGTCGAGGGTCTGAGTTGGCCTTTGGGGTGGTCGCTCGCTTGGGACTATCGCGAAGTTCAAGCGGACTCGACATTGGGAATTTTTACGGACTCTGAGACTTTCGGCGGTGGTGCCGATGGACGGTCGCATCGAGTGGTCGCGACGGTTCGTGCTGACGAAGATGTGAATCTGGTGGCGACTTATTTGTGGGGTGAGTCGCGCATCTCGGATCCCTTGCTTTCGAATTTAGCGCGGCGGCGTTTGATGTTGGATTTGGTCGCGGAGTTTTAACTCGGGTTTTTTTGGGGCGGGGTGAGTGGCGTTGGGTTCGGTGGTGAGAGTGGCGGCTGGTGAGTGGCGTTGGGTGAGCTCGTGGCGCGTGACGCGGAGTGACCCGCGCCAGCGCGTGTGGAGTGCGCCGGAGGCGCTGCGCCTTAGTCGCGCTTTGTGAAACTCAATGTGACCTCGCCCACGCGGAAGCCGAACTTGCTCATCACAGATCGATTGAGCATGACGCGTTCGTCGATCAGGTACATCCAGTCGTCGACATCGATCGAGTAGATCTTGCGCTTCTCGCCTTCGCCGACGGGGACTCGCAAGACGTACTTCATGCGAAAGGCGTTGCCAGCGACCTCGCCTGTTGCCACGCCCTCCACATCGTCGGCTCGCCCTTCGTAACGTCCTTCGCCCACGCGCTTGAGTTTCCAAATGCGACGTTGTTTTTCGCCATCCGACCAAACGAAGTCTTCTTCGAGGACACCGTCTTCGCCTTGCCAGCGGCCATGAAGTTGAACGACAAATCGGCGAGTCACTTTGCCCGCGCGATCCGTCAGCATGCCATGGGCCTCGAGCTTGCCGTTAAAATAGTTTTCCAGTGCGAGCTTCGGCGTTTCCGATTGATACGCAGTCGGCTGGATCGACGAACACGATACGAGGCTTAGAGCCATGATGCACACCCATTTCATTTTGTTCTCCTGAGTTTCAACTGTAGCACGTGCGGCGCTTGGCGGTGGGGTTTCAAAATTTTTTGATCGAGTTGGTGCGGGTTGGGTTGGTACGTGGGCGTGTGGGCGTGATGCGGTGTGACCCGCGCCAGCGCGGGTGGCGCGTGGGTGTCGGGGCGGCCGCGTTCGTGCTCGCCTTCGTTGTGTCCGACTTGTGTCCGGATTCCGGACGCGCGTGATGCTTGCACAAATTTTTGTTGACGCGATTTTTCGCTGAACTGTCTCGCGCACAGCCAACACAAAGCGACCCTCGCCACAAGTCCCCGCAATCGCCGCACCCACGCGGCTCACAGCTTGCGCACTTGCGCGAACCCCGCTTCGCGTGCCTCTGCACATGCACCTGCCATAGGCGATCCTCGCGCGAAAAATCTGAGCGTAAAAACCCGTGTTAAACACACGGCATGACAGACAAAGAACTCCACAACAAATTGCTGGGGCTTGTGCGCGAGGAACGTCGCGTGCTCGCCGATATCCTAACTCATCTCAAAGAGGTCGAGCGCCGAAAGCTTTACTGCGACTACAAGCGCACTTCGCTTTTCGACTACGCCGTGAAGGAACTTGGTTACTCTGAAGACCAGGCGCAAAGACGGATAGAAGCCATGCGACTCATTAAGGATCTTCCCGAGATCACTC
>ERZ761609.263-NODE-263-length-68653-cov-33.365725_pt1 | contig 68653 bp, 53 predicted proteins | sample MGYA00511163_ERZ761609 | MGnify/ENA primary metagenome ERZ761609 (study PRJEB28899, sample SAMN02445070) | bioreactor sludge metagenome | biome: EBPR sludge | place: Australia: Brisbane, Thorneside Wastewater Treatment Plant | collected 2011-12-16 ...
CATCTGGAGGGCGTCACGCTCGTCATCTCGCCGCTCATCGCCCTCATGAAAGACCAGGTGGAGTCCCTGCAACGGCGCGGCATTCCCGCCGCGCGGCTGGACTCCTCCCTCTCCGCCGACGAGGCCCGCCAGGTGTATGACGACCTCCAGAGCGGCGCTTTGAAGCTTCTCTACATCGCCCCGGAGCGGCTCATGAATGAAAACTTTGTTGTCAGGCTGAAGCGCGCGCGCATCGCCATGATGGCCGTGGACGAGGCGCACTGCATCTCCGAGTGGGGGCACAATTTCCGCCCGGAATACCTCCGCCTGGCACTCATGGCGCGCGAGCTGGGCATCCACCCCGTGCTCGCCCTCACCGCCACCGCCACGCCCGCCGTCGCGCGTGACATCTGCTCCGCCTTCGCCATCGCCGGGGCGGACCATGTGCAGACCTCCTTTCTGCGGCCTAACTTGCAGTATCACATCACCCCCAGCGCCGGGCGGCAGCGGCTCGACACACTCACCGCTCGCCTGCGCCAACGCGGCGGCCCGGCAGTCGTCTATGTCACGCTTCAGCAGACCGCCGAGCACGTGGCCACCCATTTGCAAAAAAGCGGCCTCAACGCCCGCGCCTACCACGCCGGCCTCGCCGACGAGCACCGCCACGAGGCGCAGGATGCCTTCATGAGCGGCGCGGTGGACATCATCGTCGCCACCATCGCCTTCGGCATGGGCATAGACAAGGCCGGCATCCGCGCCGTCTATCATTACAACCTGCCCAAGACCCTGGAGAACTACATGCAGGAAACCGGCCGCGCCGGGCGCGACGGCCAGCCCTCCATCTGCGAGCTGCTCGCCTGCGCCGACGACCGCATCGTGCTGGAAAACTTCACCTTCGGCGACACCCCCACCCCCCAGGCCCTGCGCCAGCTTTTGGACCACCTGCTGCGCCAGGGCGAGGAGTTCGACTTCTCTCTCTACGAACTCTCCCACGCCACCGACATCCGCCCGCTCGTCATCGAGACCGTGCTCACAAATCTCGAGCTCGGCGGCATCCTGCGCCCGCTCGGCAGCTTTTACGCCAGCTATCAATACCGCCTGCTCCAGCCCCTGGAGCGCGTGCTTGCCGGGCACAAACCCGCGCGCCAGGACTTCCTGCGCCGCCTCTTCGCCACCGGCAAAAAAGCCCGCGTCTGGACCACTGTGAACCCCGACGAAGCCGCGCTCGAACTCCAGGAACCGCGCGAGCGCATCCTCTCCGCCCTCACCTGGCTGCAGGAGGCCGGTGAGATCGAGCTGCGCCCCAGCGGCAGCCGCCAAAAATACCGCCTCTGCCCCGATGCCGCGCGGCGCGACCCCGCCGCGCTCGCCCGGCAGATGGAGCAGCTCTTCACCCGGCGTGAGGCGCGCGAGGTGGAGCGCCTGGCCCAAGTGCTCGACTACGCCTCCCACCGCCACTGCCTCGTGCGCTGGCTGCTGCGTTACTTCGGCGAGGAATTGCCCAGCGACTGCGGCCAATGCACGAGCTGCCAGGAAAAGCGCACCGGTGACGCCGACCTCGAAAGCCCGCGCCACATCCCCGCTGCCGCTGCGCCCGAGATCACCACCGAAGACGTGGCCCTCATCCGCGCCCTGCTCGACGAGCGCCACGCTGCGCTGCGCACCCCGCGCCAGCTCGCCCGCTTTTTGTGCGGCCTCACCAGCCCCGCCACCACCCGCGCCCGCCTCACCCGCCACGACAGCTTCGGCCTGCTGGACCGCGTCCCCTTCGCCGAAGTCCTCGCCCAGGCGGAGAGCATGACGGGCGGGTGAGATCATTAAAGTTCATGTGATATGCACAATATCCGTGACGGGATTCATCATGAAGTCCTGGCTGCAAGGCTGGTATCTCTGCATCTCTTGCTCCCATCGAGCACGGTTCAAAAGCAGGATCGGGGTTGTTTCCGTGTCATGCTCACCCTCGTCCCAACCATGGTCAATCTGAATGCCGCCACGATCGGTGAGCAGGTAGCGTGGATGCATCTTCTCACGGCCTCGTCTCCAGAGATGAACCCGGAGGCTCCAGCCTGACCGCAGGAGGGGAGAAAGCTTGCTCCTCAATTCGGGCACAGTGAAGAGGGGTGGAGTGGTGCCTTGAGGATCCTTGTCTTCGGGATGGCGCACATGCAGTTCGATCTCGCGAACAGATGAACCTTCCGTGTGAAGCCGGTCAAGCATCGCTTCCAGCACATCAAGAAACCGAGGTTTATGCGGGTTAAAGTGCGGCTCGACCAACTTCACCACCTTGGAGTCACGCAGCAAGGACCAAGCGCAATCCACTATCGGGCCACGTTGCCGAGCGATCGTGCGTTGAGTTTCAGGGGTGAGTTTTGGATGACGTAGATATTCGTATTCATCATCTGCAAGAACTGCGTTCTCAGAGGTGACTTCTCGATGGGAGAGGATGGCATCAAATGAGGACCAGTTGTCCTCCGCGTTGAGGTGCCAGGGTTTGTTCCCATCATACGCCGCTGCGCTGGTGACCATCCGGGTTTCTGTGGTGCCAAATGGAACTGTCAACCACGCTAGGATGCTCTTACCTTTGTTGGCGCCGATCAATTCAGCAGCAATTAGGCGGTTCACCTCCTCTCTGACGAGACCTTTCCACTTTTTTGAGAAGGCAGAGATGACGCGGCCTTTCTCCACGCCAAAGACATCCCGCAGAGCGAGGTAATGCTGCCATTGGGCAAAGAGGCAAGGGTCGAGGGCAATCTCCTTGATCATGCTTTGAGTCAGAAGAGTTCAGCGCTGCGTTCTTCAAAAAAACCCTGCGGCCATGGACGACTGAAGTCACCGTCCGGTGTGACGGGCAACTCCAAGATCTTGCTGCCTTGCTCGCCGGGTTCCACATAAAGCACGCAGATTTGGTCTGGAGTGAGCGCGAATTTGCCATCGGGAAGCTCTCCTTCCGTGGTTTCTCGAATCCTTCTCAACAGTCGCAGAATCAAATGCTCGCTGTGGGTTTCGAGGACGAAGGTGTTGCCGCGGCCGAGGGCGGACTCGATGAACAGATCTCCAAGCTTGGCTTGAAGGGCGGGATGAAGGTGCAGTTCAGGTTGCTCCACGGCAATCGCAGCTCCTTTTTCCGCCAATGCGTGGACAATGACGGGTATCAACTGGCTGATCCCCACACCAACATCTCGGTTACTGACCGCGACATTGTTCTTCAAGTCACGAAGAACCAACTCATGAAGTTTTTCGGAAATCCGGTCATTCCAGAAATTCACAGCTTCATACTCATTGTCGCTAAAATCTGGTGTTTTTGATTCATGTAGATCTTTAACTTTATATCCAGACTCATAGGATTCGTCTGCTAAATTCCATTCGCGATGAATACTTAGCGCGCGCTCCTCGTTGCGCATCGTTTCAAGTAGTGAATAGGTATCACAATAGACTTTAGATTCATAACGATAACCCAAATCAAGATGGCCGCTTCCAATCCAGCGGTTCACCTCGTCCCTGAGTTTAGAGTCATCACGAAGCCGCAACCAAGCGTCAGCCACAGCCCCGCTTCTTTCATCTTTTTCGAACAGCAGAAGCGATCTTGGCGGAAGTGTGCGCAGTGGCCCAAGGTAGCTCATTTTTGTCATTGTCCCTTCAAGGCGGACTCGGCAGTCACGGATGAGTTTTTCCAAACATTCGAGATCCTGCTTTTCCATAGCTAGGTCGCATTGTCCTGAAAAGACAGCCTGGTTGGCCAGACTTGGGATCAATCCTTGAAATTCAATCCCCAAACAGTCTCCCAGATCTTCGCCGGACCAAATGCCTTCATCCCACAAATCGGCCAAGTCCAATACCTGTGATGGATGTGTCACCACCCAAGGCGGAGGGGTGCTCCAACTGCTGGCCTCCCAAGCTGCACTGTCACTGCCTTCATCCATGTATGACCAGACTGCCGACAGCGCCCTGCTGACTTTTGTCAGTTGGACGAAGCCATCAAAAGTTTTCCTCTCCGCTTTCAGAAGCACATTCTCGCCAATTGCGATCTCAAATCCAAAGACGACCGGGTCTGTCTCTTGTTTGTCGAGCCAATCATGATAGTGCTCCAAGCGTTCGCAGTAGCGGCCCACCTTTTCGCTGATGCCAGGCTTGGCATTCTCGCTCCGCCATGTATTCCATAGCTCTTCCAGGCGCGGATCCCAATATTGACGGATTTTTTCGGCTAGTGCTTCGAAGTCGATCCGCTCTGAGCCGTCATGTTTCAGATCGATCAATTCTCCATTATCGTCGCGGACAGGATTGCCGTCTTCATCGAAGACGAAATTATGCAGGTATTCTTTGCGCAAAGATGCCTCAGTTTCTGCATCAATAAACTCGTTCTGGGCTGCCACCCAGTCCTTGATCTCATTAGGAGGCTCCGGTTCTTTGCGAACTAGCCTTTTAAGCTCGCGGGTCCAAAGGCCCAGTTCGAAGCTGACGCGGTAGTCAGGTGCGTTTCTGGATGGTAATAGAAATCCGAAGCGAATTCGCCGATGGCGGTCTTTGCCAAAAACAGCCCCGAGAAAACCTCCAAAATCCGGGGCATCATCTCTGCCGCCAGGCGATTCAAATGTGAGCGATTTGGATTTCACGGCGTGCTTCGCCCACTTCAAGCTGTGCAAGACACTTGATTTGCCGCCGCTGTTCGGGCCGAAAATCAATGTCAACGGGCGCACAGGCACCGCTTGTGCGTTGCCGAAGGCTTTGAAGTTTTCGAGTGTGAGCTGGCTGATCATGGTGGTGGAATCAAGAGACGAAGTCGAAGCAAGCTGCAACTGGAGGATCACTCGCCCCTTCTGCTGCTCCGGTGAGGTCATATCTATTCTCCGGCATTTGCGTGTTGGCGAGTGGCGTGACCCCATGCTACATGACTCCCCAGTCATGTTCCGTGAACTCGCCAGTCTTTCCGGTTTGTCCCTCGAACGCCTCGCCTCGCTGTGCGAGGTGGGGGAGGCGGGGAGCATCGGGCAGGCGGCGCGGGGGGATGCGAACCGGCAGAGTTTGCTGAGCCGGCAGATCGCGGAACTGGAGGCGGTGTTTGGGGTGGCGCTGCTGGCGCGGCAGTCGAAGCCTTTTCGCCTGACGGAGGAGGGGCGGGAGTTGGCGCGGGCGGCGCGCACGTTTTTTCAGGCGGCGGAGGATGTGCGCTCGCGCGCCGGGGGCGAGGCGCGGCGGGTGGTGATCGGGGCGGGGGAGACGCTGATCCAGTGGCTGCTGTTTCCGGCCTGCGAGGCGGTGCGGAGGGGGCTGGGCGAGCCGGTGGTGTTTGCCTTCAAAAATCTGGAAAGTGCGCGGCTGGTGGAGGTATTGCATCAGGGGGTGGTGGACGCGGCTTTGATCCGCCCGGAGGATGCGGGGCCGGGACTGGTGTGCGCGCGGGCTTGGCGGTATGAGCAGGCGGCTTTTGTGCCGAAGGCGCTCTCGGGCGGCACGGCGGCGCTGCGGGCGGTGGACTTGGGGGCTTTTTCCTGGGCGGTGCTGGAGGGCCGGGGGCATTTCCGGCGTTTTCTGGAGGAGCGGGCGCGCGCGGCGGGCGTCAGGCTGAACGCGGCGCTGGAGTGCTCCTCCTACACGCAGGTGGCGCTGGCGGTGCGCTCGGGCAGGTATGCGGGGTTTTTGCCGGAGTTTGCCAAGCCTTACCTGGGCGGCGGAGAGCCGGTGATCCGCAGGGCGTTGGAGTCGGCGCTGGCCTATCAGCGCGGGGTGGTGCTGGCGTGGCGGGAGGCGGGGGTGAAGGCGCGGCCGTTTTTGGCGGAGGTGTTCGAGGGGCTGGAGCGCGGGCTGGGCAGGCGGTTGTGAGCCTTGGCTTAATCTGGCGTGGAGACTTCGGTTTTCACCAGGGGCTTGAGTTGGAGGATGATTTTTTCTCCGATGCCCGGCACGCGCGCCAGTTCCTCGATGGAGCGGTAGGGACGATGCTCCACAATCCGAATCGCAAGCACAGGGCCGATACCGGGAAGCCGCTCAAGCTCCGCAGGGGTCGCGGAGTTCAGGTCCACGAGCGCGGTGGATTGCCTCGACGGGGCAATGTCAGCGGTATCCGTATTTTGAGCGGAGTTGCTTTTCCCTGCCATGTCCTGAGATACCAGCGCCCCCACGCACCAGATGAAAACCCAGATCAGCATGCTGGACGAGACCGCCTCCTCCCGTGGATCTGTTTTTGCTTCCGGAGAGTATGGCGCGGACGATGGGAATGCTGGTTCGTTGGGATCAGGTGCCATCGTTTTATGACGTGAATCTCGCCGTCCAACTGCTCCACGACGCTCATCTCAACCGCTTCGACTGTGCCGCCATCGTCGGCGGCGATTCCGATCTGATGATGAGATCAAGGCTGGGTGGCCGCGATGCCAGCTTTTTCCCCGTCAACAGGCTTGATGCTTTCCGCGCCTGGGTCGCGAGTGAGCGGCCACACTGATTCGATGTTCAGCAGTTCCGGAGGAGTCAGGGAGTGCGATTTTCCGTTCGCAAACACGACTGTCTGGTAAGCCAGCGGCACGACTGTGGCGCAGACACGGTCTTGTCCCAGCCGTTCGAGATGGAGGACGGAGGCGTAGGCGCGTTTGTCGAGTTTGATCACATCGCCAGCGGCGCAGGGTGCGTCCGCGAGTGAAAGTCCTGGCATGACAAACTCCATGTCCACATCCTCAAACTCAGAGGCGCGCGCATGCAAAACCCAGCCGGATGAGAACACATCTCCCTCAGTGAGCTGGCGCACTTCCAGCACCTTGTAGGAGCCGAGCAAATAAACGGGCTGCTCGTGTTGATAGTTTTTCAAATAGGTGCGCTTGAGCAGGTCGTTGCGCAGTTGAAGCTGCTCAAGGCTATAGGGGTAAAACTCGGTCAGCAGTTCGCGCGGCCCAAACGCCTTGCCGGCGGGTGCGGTGTAGAGGGTGTAGGGGCGCAGCGGGGTGACTTTTTTGAATTTGGCCAGGATCTTGTAGTTGAAGGGCTTCTCCGGCTGGGAGAACACCATGATGCTGAAAAACCAGCAAAAAGTTGCTGCTCCCATCAAAAGTGTAATGAGCACAGCCCACCAAAAGATGCCTCCACCTTCTTTTTTCTGTGTGGTGCTGCCGCCCCCATAAGAGCGGTACTCGCTTCCGTCGCTGAGAAATTTGACTTGCATGGCAAAATTGAGAAAATTATAGAAATTTAGAACCCCAAGGTTTTTTATTCCGTGAAATTTTACTTATTCGAATCAAAAAGAAAAGATTTTTTTGTGAAAAACTTGGCAATCGTCTGGATTTGGGCGGTTTAGCTGCCTTTGAGCGGCTCAAAAGATGTCCCGCAGCCGCAGCTTCGGGCGGCATTGGGATTTTCGATCTTGAAGCCGGAATCATGGAGGGACTCCAGATAATCAATCTGGCAGCCCTCCAGATAGGCGAGGCTTTCGCGATCCACGATGAGCGGCACTCCCTGCTTGGAGTCCACCTCGTCGCCATCCTGTGGCTGGGAGATGCGCATGGTGTATTGAAGACCCGCGCAACCACCTCTTTCCACCGCAATGCGCAGCCCGCTTCCCACAGGCGCGCCCTTCTCGTCCAGCAAATGCCGGAGATGTTGAAGAGCGCTGTCTGTCAGTTGGATCATGAAAGGTGGAAACGGAATGACGTTGGTGCTTTCCACATCGGTGATGACGATGCAACAGTTACTCCCGACGAACCGCGCAGCTTGCAGCCAATATGTCAAAAATCCGCATTCTTCCAGACGCGCTCGCCAGCCAGGTGGCGGCGGGCGAGGTTGTGGAGCGGCCTGCCGCGGTGGTTCGCGAGCTTGTGGAGAACAGTCTGGACGCGGGCGCCGGGCACATCACTGTGGAAGTACGGCGCGGCGGCTCGGCCTTGATCCGTGTGACGGATGACGGCGGCGGCATGGATCGTGAGGACGCGATGCTGTGCATGGAAAGGCATGCGACCAGCAAGATCCGCACCAAGGAGGATCTCGCCGCGGTGGGAACCTTCGGTTTTCGCGGGGAGGCATTGCCGAGCATCGCCAGCGTCTCGCGTTTCCGGCTGGCCACGCGCGAGCGCGAGGCGCTGGCGGGAACCGAGATCGAGATCAACGGCGGCAGACTCGCCGCGGTGAAAGACCACGGCGGGGCGCATGGGACCGTGATCGAGGTGCGCTCGCTTTTTTTCAACGTGCCCGCGCGGCGCAAATTCCTGCGCACCGAGGCCACGGAGTACGCGCACGTCGAGCAGCAGTTCAGGCTGCACGCCATCGCGCATCCGGAGACCGCGTTCACCTTGATCCGGGACGATGAGGTGGCTTTTCATTTGCCTGCCACCCGGGACCTGCTGGAGCGCATCCGCGGGCTGGTCGGAGAGGACCTCGCGTCGCGTTTGATCGAAGTGGAGCCTGTGGAGCATCATGGAATCCGGATCGAGGGCCACATCGGAGGGCCGGGCCTGAGCCGCTCGAACCGCCAGCAGCAGCTCACGTTCCTCAACGGCAGGCCGATCGAAAGCGCCATCATCAACTACGGACTCAAGGAGGGCTACCACACCGCGCTCATGAAAGGGCAGCATCCGGTGACTTTTTTGTTTCTGCGGATGCCGCCGGAAACTTTCGACATCAATGTGCATCCCGCCAAAAAAGAGGCGCGTTTCCACGACGGCTACGCCGTGCGTGAAGCCGTGGCGCGCGCCGTGGGCCGCGCTCTGGAGAGCGCGGGCCGTCTTCCCGGAGGGCACAGCACGCTCAGCCCGCGCCCCCAGGCATTTGCTCCGGCGCAGGTGCAGACTGCGCTGCCTTTGCAGACGGCGCGGGTCGCGACCGGGGACGCGCCGCGGGTTGTCCAGGCAGAGCCGGCAAGGCCGCCCATGACCAGCCGCATGTTCACCGGTCCAGACGCCAACTCGGCAGAAAAAATCATCGCCCCTTCGCCGGTGGTTACCACTCCGGAAGCGCCGCCGCCAGTTCCCAACCCGGAGGCCGCTGTTGAAAAAAAAGCTCGTGGGGTTCCTGCGTTTCGCATCATCGGTGTTCTGCACAAACTTTACATCCTCATGGAAAGCGCCGAGGGCCTCGTGCTCATGGACCAGCATGCCGCGCATGAGCGGGTGAACTTTGAAAAAATGCGCCGCGCGATGGAGCAGGGCGGCGTGCCTTCCCAGCGCCTGCTCATGCCGCTCACGCTGCAACTCAGCCCGCGCGATGCCGACGTGCTCGCGCGCAATCTGGAACCCCTTTCCCGCCTGGGCATTGAGGCCGAGCCCTTCGGTCCGAACATTTTTAAAATTGAGGCCCTGCCCTCCTTTGTGAGGGCTGACGATCCAGCCGCATGGCTGGACCGCGTGGTCGAGGAGTTGAAAAGCCTCAGCTCCCGCACGTCCAGCCTGCGTCTCGGCGAGGACATGATCGCCACCACCGTCTGCCGTCATTCCGTGAAGGCAAACGACCGCCTCTCGCTTCCAGAGCAGCAGGCATTGCTTGAGGATTTGTTCGCCTGCGAGATGCCTTACTGCTGCCCGCATGGGCGGCCCACGCTCATTCAGATGTCACTTGGTGAACTGGAGCGCAAATTTGGCAGGCAGGCGCCATGAACCGTGCGTGAATCCCGGGTTGCGCCCAAGCCTGGAGGAGGCATCCTTGGGCCGCTCATGAAAAACCCCATCCTCCACATTGTCCAAAGTGTTCTCGTCCTCGGCTTCATGGCCACGATGGGAGACATCCGCGCCCAAGATGTCTTCACCCCGTTCGCAGGCAGTTACCAGGGTCTGCTCGTGGACTCCACCAGCGGCGATCCTGCCGGGCGCGTCGAGATCGCGCTCACCAGCAAGGGCGCGCTCAGCACCACCTTCACGATGCTGAACCAAAAGACTTACAAGGCCGCCGGCAAGGCCGCGTTCGACGAGGTGAACGACTGGGCTGAGTTGGAGAACTTCAACGTCGTCAAACCCAAGGCCGGTCCGCCGCCGCTTTCGTTTGTGATCAATCTTTATCTCAAAAAGGACGGCACTTTCGAGTTGACCGGCGCCGCCGAGCTACCCGGCTACACTGGTTCGTTCACAGTGGAGGCGGGCACGGCCTCAAAGCTGCGGTTCTACAAGGCCAAAACAGATGACTGCCCGTGGATGGGCACCTACACCCTTGCCTTCCCTGATGCAGACGATCTCGGCTCCACACCACCGCCCGGAGGCGTCTGCATTGGCTCCGCCGTGATCAAGCCGGACGGCGTGCTCGCGCTTAAGGGCACCCTGGCCGATGGCACCAAGATCACCGCCAGCGCGCGACCAAGTCAGGACGGCATCTATCGCTTCCACATTCTCGTCCACAAGACGATTGGCAGCTACTTCGCCTTCTGGTTCCAACTCACAGCGCGTGGAGACGGTTGGTTCCACTCTGCCGAAGGCGATGGATGGGCGCGGTGGTCCAAGGCTGAAAATCAAAAAGACAAAACTTACCGCGATGGTTTTGATGTCGAATTTGAAACTCGTGTGACCCAGTGGAAGCCGCCTGGCAAAGGCGAGACCCTACAAGGCATCCTCGGGATGGGGGACGATCAAGTTCTCGACATCGCCTTCTTCAATGGTTTGAACACCACCACTTACGCCAAGTTCCTTCCCAGCCAGTTGGGCATCACTGCGAAGAACATCTTCCGCGTTGCCGCCGGTCTCTCGGGCAGCCCGTCACCTTTATACCCCGAGCAATGGGCCAAAGTCTTCTCTGGCAAGATAGATCCCAAGACCGGTTTGATGACACTTGTCTTGAACATTCAGGACACAGTCACCACCGGCACACTGCCAAAACTCACGACAAAAACCATCAAGCGCAAAGTGGTCATCAACGGCGTCTACCAGCAACTCATGGCGAACGACCTCCTCGTTCCATACGCTTACGGCCATTTGTTGATTCCGCCGCTTGATCCGAAAACGCAGACCTTGATTTCCGGCGGCTTCGATCTTCCGGGGCCGGTGGAGCTTGATCCCTTCGTTGCCAGCGCCGGTCAGACAGCGGGGATTTACTCCGCTAAGCTGACAGAACAGCCTCATCCGTCACCGCCGCCCAGCGGCCTGCCGCCCGTTGCTCCGGCCAGTGTCACGTTCTCCATCTCGAGTAATCTGAAAGAGATGATCTTTAACGGACGAAAACTGCCCCTCAAAGGGGACAGCCGGCCAGTTTCTCTCGTTTACACAGATGCCGACAAGAGCGCCGGCAACAATGTCTCGGTCACCGTTTATCTGAATGGTGCAGGTGTGGTTAACAGCCTGGCAACCCAATATTTCCAACTATCGGGCTTCACAGTCAAAGTGCGCAACCACACCTCCAACGCTGTGAACAAGCAGCCTTGATCCATTCTCGCACTCCTATGAAGCCCCGGCCTTATCGCCGGGGCTTTTTTCGTTAAGCCCCTCTTTCGCTAGACGCCTGCCTGCGGAGAACATGTTTCTCATTTTCCCCATTTTTCCGTCTTGCCTTCGCAGGGGTGGATTTTTAGCCTCAGGTGATTTTACATAAATCCTCCAACCTCACATGAAAACACTGTCTTCTCTCTCCGTCCTCGCCGCGCTTCTCGGCGCGTCCAGCACCGCCTCCGCCGCGCAGCCGAAGCCCGCCCAGCCCGGCGGCAAGCTGCCGGGGAACCCCGCCATCGCCCTGGTGAAAGTGGCGGACGACCTCGTGGACCCCGTGAGCGTGGCCGCGCCGGATGACGGCACGGGCCGCGTCTTCATCATCGAGCGCCCCGGTGTGATCCAGGTGCTGAAGGACGGTGTCAAACAGCGCCGTCCCTTTCTCGACATCAAGGACAAGACCATCTCCTCCTTCCTGGAGCTGGGCATGTACAGCATGGCCTTCCACCCGAAGTTCAAGGACAACGGCAAGGTCTATGTGGCCTACGCGGACCTGTGGTTCAACGGCGCCACGCTGATCACCGAATACACCGTGTCGAAGAGCAATGCCGACCGGCTCGACCCGGACAGCGCGCGGGTGATCATGCACATTGACTTCCCCTACTGCAACCACCACGGCGGCCAGATCGCCTTCGGGCCGGACGGCTATCTTTACATCGGTGCCGGCGACGGCGGCTGGGAAGGGGATGTGATCAACGCGGGCCAGGACCTGCACACCTGGCTGGGCAAGATGCTGCGCATTGACGTGGACCACAGCACGCCCGACCGCGCCTACAGCATCCCGAAGGACAACCCCTTCATCACGCCGCTCCAGCAGATGACGCTCTTTGGCGTGAGCGAGGAGGCGTTTTCGAAAATCCACCCGAAGGCCAAGCCGGAGATCTGGTCCTACGGCCTGCGCAACCCGTGGACCTTCAGCTTTGACAGCAAGTCGGGGGATCTTTACATCGCCGACATCGGCCAGAACCACTGGGAGGAGATCAACATGCAGCCGGCGTCCAGCAAGGGCGGCGAGAACTACGGGTGGAAATTCATGTGCGGCAGCCATCCCTTCCCGATGATCCTGAAAAAGAACCCGGATGGCAGCGAGACCGCCGTGGACCCGGAGAACTACCCCGAAGTGGGCGTGCTGCCCATTGGTGAGTACAGCCACGTGGACCAGGGCATCTGCGTCATCAATCTCGGCGTCTATCGCGGCAAAGACTACCCCGAGCTGGACGGCATTTATTTCTGCGCCGACTGGGGCAGCGGCAAAATCTGGGGCATGAAGCAGGTGGACGGCGCGTGGCAGATGCAGGAGCTGCTGGACCTGGCCGACGGCATCCGCCCCACCGGCAGCGGCACCGGCCCGGACGGCGCCATCTACATGAGCCACGCCACCGCCAACTACGGCGGCCCCGTGGACCCCTACACCAGCGAGCGCGGCGCTGTGTGGAAGATCGTCCCCGCCGGCAAAGTGCCTGCGGGTGCGGTGACAGCGCCTGTTTCAGCGAAGTGAGGGCCGCGAAGCCTGAGCTGAGAAACACAAACTCCACATCGAAACTCCGCGGCGGTGCCCTTGAAGCACCGCCGCTTTCGTGTTCCTGTCCGCCCTTCGAATTTCGGATTTCGAGCTTCGAGCCCTTCTCTCCATGCGTCTCATCTCCGGCAGCGCGGGCGGCATCCCGCTGGATGTGCCCAAGTCCGTCACCCGCCCCACCCAGGACCGGGTGCGGCAGGCCGTCTTCAACATGCTCGGGCCGCTGGTGGAGGGGGCGCGGGTTCTCGATCTCTTCGCCGGCTCGGGGGCGCTGGGCTTGGAATGCCTGAGCCGCGGCTCGGAGAGCGCGCTGCTGGTGGATCAGGACCGCGGCGCGTGCGAGGTGATCCGCCGCAACCTGGCCAAGACCCGCCTCGCCGGAGCCACGGTGCGCCAGGGGGATGTCTTCAAAACGGTGGGCCAACTCGCCAGAGAAAGCGCGTGCTTTGACCTCGTCTTCGCCGACCCGCCCTACGCCCACAAGCCTGGGGAGGCGGACCTCTGCGCAAAGCTGCTGGAGAGCGCGGACTTCACCGCCCTGGCGCCCGCCGGAGCCAGCGTGGTGCTCGAAAGCCTCGCCACCCGCAGATCCGCCCCGCCCGCCCCCGAGGGCTGGGAGCTGATGCGCGAGCGCGACTATGGCTCCACGCGCATTGTCTGGCTGCGCAGGGTGGGCAGCGGACACGGATGATCAAAGCGCAGCCCTGTAAAGCTCGACGAAGTCCGCCTCAGCCACCGGTCGCGGATTGAACTGCGCGGTCCATTGTTTGGCCGCGAGGCTGGCGAGTTTCGGGAGGTCTGCTTCGGTGGCTCCATAGTCGCTGATTTTGCGCGGCATCTTTGCCTCCCAGAGCAATTCGGTGACCCGGTCAGCCAGGTCGCCGTCGAAATAGCCGGCGTAGATGGCGGCTATTTCGGGCAGGGCGGAGTTGAAGCGGATGACGTGCGGCAGCATGACGCCGACGGCCTCGCCATGAACGACGTCGAAATAGGCGGTGAGGGGGTTGGCGCAGGAGTGGGCGGCGCCGAGCATGGAGTTCTCGATGGCGGTGCCCGCATAGGCGGCGCCAAGAAGCATCATGCCGCGCGCCTCGATGTCCGCGGGATCGCGCAGTACGCGGCTGAAGCCCTCATGGCAAAGGCGGAAGCCCTCGCGTGAAAAGACGGAGGAGAGGGCGCTGCGCTTGCTGGTGACGGCGGTCTCCAAGGCATGAGAGAGCGCGTCAATGCCTGTGCAGACGGTGACGCGGGCGGGTTGGGAGACGGTGAGTTCGGGATCTAGGATGGCGATTTTCGCGGCGGCTTTGGGGTCGCCGCAGGCCATCTTCACATGCGTCTCGGCGTCGGAAATGAGCGCGTAGCTCTGGCACTCGCTGCCGGTGCCGGCGGTGGTGGGGATGGCGATGAGAGGGAGCATGGGTTTTGATGCCTTGCCGGTGCCCCAGTAGTCCTGCATGCGCCCGCCGTTGGTGAGGATGAAGTTGCAGCCCTTGGCGGTGTCCATGCTGCTGCCGCCGCCGAGCCCGATGATGAGGTCGGTCTGAAACTCCCGCGCGGCTTCCACGCAGCGGTCCACATCCTCAGTGGAGGGGTTTTCCCTCACGTCGCCATAGACGCGAGCCTCCAGGCCGGCCTCCACGAGCAGGCTGACTGCGCGGGTGACATATCCCGCGCCGACGATCCCTGGATCACTGACCACCAGCGCGCGCGTTCCTCGAAGTTCGCCAGCCAGTTCTCCAACACGGGAGAGCGTACCATTGCCAAAAACGAGCCGGGTGCGGGGCTGATAGTCGAAGGGGGATGGAACGATCATTATGGATCAAACAGTGGTGGCAAGGCCACGGCGGTCTATGAAAATGGCGGCGCGGCTTTCTTAAACTCTCACGCGCAATCAATGGAGCGGCGCTTGTAGAGGAACTCGAACATGTTGCCCTCGTGCGGCTGGTCCCAGCTGATCTTCATGGTGCTGATCGGACCGATGTTGAGGCGGTCAATGTCACCGCACTCGAGCAGATCATTGATAAACGCCTCGTCCTGCGTGATGGCGGTGACAATGAGCGAGTAGCCGATCTTGGAGAGGACCTCGTTTTGCGGCACCTCGACGACGCTGGCGTAGGGGCAGAGGAACTCGCGGCTGGCGAGCGGGTGCTCCCAGGAGTCGCAGCGGATGATGGTGGGCCGCAGGTAGATGCCGCCCTGGAATTCGACTTTGCGAGGTCCATTGCGGTATTTGGCGGTGGCGTCCTCGGCGCCGGGGATTTTGAGGTCGTTGTCTATGGCGGCGTCTATGTAGTCGGCCATCTTGGGATTGGCGAAGCCGGAGAGCCGGGCGTTTTCGTCGTCGGCGGGCAGGGGTTCGACGGGGCCGAGGCGCTGGGCGATGGCGTCGGCGATTTCTTTGCCGTATTTCGGCACGATGACGGCGCTGGCGTTGATGCAGGAGCGGCCGCCGTTGTCGCTGATGGAGCCCACGATCACATCAAGGTACTCCCGCCAGTTTTCGATCTTGTCCGCGCCAATGATGATCTTGCTCCAGCCGGGGCCGTGGACCTGCACGCGTGGGTTATTCTCGTACATTTTGGCGATGTTGACATCGCCGAAGACGAGGTTGCGCCCGCAGAGTTTGACGACCTCGCCGCTGCCCTCGTGGTCGGTGGGGTAGAAGCCGAAGGCCTCGGGCGGCGCGCCTGCGGCGATGAAAGCCTGGATGAGGCGGAAGGGTGTCCAGGGCTCTTCGCGGCCCGGTTTGATGACAACCGGGATTTTGAGGGCGATGGAAGGGAGCCAGAGGGAGTTGACGGCGGGCGAGTTGCTCGGCATGACGAGACCGAGGGAATGGGTCGTCGGGAAGTAGGCCACGGGGCAGCCGGACTGCTCACCGAAGCCGCGGTCTATGACGCTCATGTCGAGGCCGCGGGAGAGGCCGTTGAGGATGACGCTCATGTGCGTCATGGCGTAATGGATCTTGGCCATGTTCCGCTTCACCATGATGTGCGGCAGGCCGCTGGTGCGGGAGAGGGTGGCGATGTATTCCTCAGGGCTCTGGGTGTGGCCTTTGTCGCCGAGAGGAAGGGTGCCGTTGAGGAACGACTCGCCGGCTTTGGCGGTGATTTCAATGAGCTGGGCGACGGTGAATTTTTTCAATGCCTTGCGTGCCTCGCTGATCTTGCCGAGGTCTTTGCGAACGATGCCCGCGTTCACCTGGCTGACCTCGGCGCAGACTTCGCCGGTTTTGTGGTCTTTGACCTGGACTTTGTCGAGGGACTCGTAGGGGCGGCCTTTGCGCAGGGCGGGAAGGTGGGGAATGGCGGACATGTGGCGTCTAGGGTGGAAAAGATGGCTGTTGCATTACGGGCGGCGGCGTTTTGAGGCAACGAAAACAATCCGCGCGCGGGCACTCTTTCAGCCCGGACGGCACGATTGGGGAGGCCGGCGCTTTACTGGCAGCGCTCGCAGCCTTCCTCGAGATTGCAGGCTTCAGCCTGGCGCTCGCCGAGCACCTCTCCGGCGAAGTCATCCTCGACAAGGGTGTCGTTTTGTTCCTTGACGGCCGTCTGCTCCTGGGGGTCGGGCTGGGGGTCTGTGTTCATGGCGCGGCCAGCCTGCCTCTGCGGACGGGGAGGGTCAAGCCTGTGTTGCCGCCATCATTTACCGCCGTAGAAACCGCCCAGCTTGCTGATGCGCGTGGGGTGGCGCAGCTTGCGCAGGGCCTTGGCTTCAATCTGCCGGATGCGCTCGCGGGTGACCTGGAATTGCCGGCCCACCTCCTCCAAGGTGCGGCCGGAGCCGTCCATGAGTCCGAAGCGCTGCTCGAGCACCTCCCGCTCGCGCGGGTTGAGTGTGTCGAGCACGTCCTTGAGCTTGTCCCGCAGGAGGTTTTTGGCGGTGAGTTCCATGGGGTCGCTTGCGTCCTTGTCCTCGATGAAGTCGCCAAATTCGGTGTCGCCCTCGACATCGCCGACCTTGGTCTGCATGGAGACGGGCTGCTGGGCCATGCGCAGCACGGTGTTGACGCGCTCGACAGGGAGATGGATCTCCTCGGCGATCTCCTCCGGAGTGGGGTCGCGCCCCAGTTCCTGAACGAGCTGTTTGTGAACGCGCATGAGCTTGTTGATGGTCTCGATCATGTGGACCGGGATGCGGATGGTGCGCGCCTGGTCGGATATGCTGCGGGTGATGGCCTGCCTTATCCACCATGTGGCGTAGGTGGAGAATTTGTAACCGCGCCGGTATTCGAATTTTTCGACTGCGCGCATGAGGCCCATGTTGCCCTCCTGGATGAGGTCGAGGAAGGAAAGGCCGCGGTTGGTGTATTTTTTGGCGATGGAGATGACCAGGCGGAGGTTGGCCTCGATCATCTCGGTCTTGGCCCTGGTGGATTCCGCCACGCAGCGGCGTATTTCCTCGATGGTGGCGCGGTATTCCTCGACGGTCTGCCAGGCCTGGAATTCGAACTGCCTGAGCGCCTCCGCGGCGGCGGCATTGCGCGGATGGGCGTGGCAATGGGCGGCGAGCTGCTCAAGTTCGTGGAGTTTTTTCTGCGCCAGGCTGATGAAGTCCTCGTCGAGCCTGGGTTTGAAGAAAAACTTGGCGCAGACTTTGAAAAGTGCCTCGCGTGAGTTTTGGAATTCCTGGAGTGCGTCTGCCCGGCGCTTGCCTGTGAGCGTGCCGGCGCGCTCGCGCAGCTTGCCGCATTTGCGGCAAAGTTCCTCAGCCTGGGCGGTCAAAGGGCGCAGTTTGCGGAAATAACTCTCTTTCTCCGGGAATTTGCGGTCTATGACGAGGCGGTCGAATCTTTCCATCCCCGCGGCGAGGGACTCGGCGAGGGTCAGGTGATGAGCGGCAACGAATCCCAGGCTTTGCAGGCATTCGCGGGTTCGCAGGTCGGCGTTTTCGATGCGCTTTGAGATCTCGATTTCCTGCTCGCGCGTCAGCAGCGGCACCTGGCCCATCTGGCGGAGGTAAAGCCGCACCGGATCGTCCATGGTGTCGGCCTTCGAGGCTTCTCGCATGGATTCACGGGCCTCGTCCGCGAAGGAGCGCGCCGCGAGGTCGGCGGCGAGCACGCTGACGGGGGGGCTGGCCGACGAGTCCTCAATGCGAATCTCCAGGGATTGCAGCCGGGTGATGATCTCGTCCATCAGCGCGGGGGTGACGATCCCGTGCGGCAGTGCGTCGTTCACATCATCCCAACTCAGGGAGTCCTGCTCTTTGGCGATTATGATCAGCTTGCGCAGCCGGGACTGGATCTCGGCCGAGTTGATGTCGTCATAAACGATGACCGGGACGGTTTGGCGCTGGCTGCCCTTTGGCGGTCTGCCGCGCCTGCGTTTCACCGGCAGCCCGTCAGGACCGAGCGTCGGCTGTGGTTTGACCGCTTCCCTAGGCGGATAAAGCCGCGGCCGTCCGCGCTTGCGTTTGAGGGGCTGCCCATCCGGTCCTGTCGCGGGTTCAGGAGGCAGCTTCTCCCTGGGCGGATGAATGCGGGGCCGGCCGCGCTTGCGCTTTTCGGGAATTTGAGAGCCGCTCTCCTGCGTCTTGCCCGCAGGCGCGGCGGGCGCTGTTTTTCGGGGGCGTCCGCGGCCGGGTTTGCTCTTCTTCCCAACATGATTCGCCGCCGCAGCCGGACTGGCTTTGCGGGCGGGTTTTGCGATTCGAGATTTTTTTTTGGAAACGGCCATGTGTGCCGTGGGGTGCCTGTGGGGGGAGGACGCGGCAGAGCGCAAAGGTGGGCGTGAATATCTGGGCATGACAAGGGCGGTCAACTGTTCTTTGTCCGCGCGCAGTTCGTTTCCCATCCCGCCGGTGTTCGATTTGACTCATTGCCCATTCTCAAAACGCGGCCAAAAGACGGCGGGCGGGACGAGATCGCGTTCCTCGTCAAAACGTGTGCCGATTTCGTCCAGCGGCAGGGCTTTGGCGATTTCGATGCCGGATTTGATGCTGGCCGGAGTGAAGACGAGTCGGGTGAGCGGCAGGCCCTTGAGCGGAGTGAGATCGGTCACGGGAGTCTCGCCGATGTGGAGGCGGCGCAGGCTTGTGCCGGCGAGCGGGCCAAGGTCTCTCACACGACTGCGGTGCAGGGTCAGAGAGATCATGGGAACGTTTTTCAGCGGGGAAATGTCCTCGACGGGAGTGCCAGTGAGCCAGAGCATCTGAATCGGGCAGCCGGCCAGAGGGGATAGGTCGCTGACGCGGGTTTCCACGGCGTTTAATTCGACAAGGGGCGCGCCCGCTAGCGCGCTCAGATCGCTGACGGGGGTGCGGCTGAGGTAGAGTTTTTGCAATGGCATGCCGCGCAGCGGGGAGAGGTCTGTGACGGGGCTGTCCTCAAGATAAAGCTCCTGCAGCCTCATGTTTTTGAGCGGCCTGATGTCCTTGATGGGGGTGGCGCTCAGGTCCAGCGCCAGCGGACTGAGGCGCTCGAGAAAGACGAGGTTGGTCACTTGGGACTCGCGCAGATTCAGCGCGAGCACCTCGCCCTGCTCAATGGCAAACTCGCCGCCGCCAGCGTAATCGGGATTGTGATATTTGATCTCGGTGTGGAGCATTTCGGCGGTCCACCAGATTCTTTTGGGGGATGCGGGCGCCCCTGCAGAGGGGGGCTGGCTGGTGACGGCTGGCTTGGCCGGGGATGCCGCAGGAGCGGCAGGTTGCGCGCCGGAAACAGGCGGGTTCTTATCACCGCAGGCGGTCAGGATGAGCAGGGCGGGCAGGAGGCGGGGCAGCTGGGTCATGGTGAGTGAGTCGTAAATGCGGAACGTGTTTGATGAAACGGGATATTATCCGTTTCATAAAGCCAGTGGTCTGCCTCGCACCAACTGCCGGACGGAGGTGATCGGGCGGATTCAGATCATGTCCATGTCCACGAGGATTTCGCGCGGTTTGGCGCCTTCTCCAGGGCCGATGATGCCGCGGTCCTCCAGGATGTCCATCATGCGCGCGGCGCGGCCGTAGCCCAGTTTCAGACGGCGCTGGAACAGGGATGTGGAGGCTTTTTTTTCCTGGCGGATGACTTCGAGGCATTTCTCCAATGTTTCCTCCTCCTCGCCGCTGACGCCGCCTCCGCTGTCCTCGAATTCCTCGCCGTCCATCTCGCCGGTTTCATCGTCCACTTTGATGTCGAAGACGGGTTTGCCCTGGGTCACGCAGTGCTCGACGACGGCGTGGATCTCGTCGTCGGTGACGAGCGCGCCCTGGGCGCGGATGGGCTGGGCGCCGCCGGGGGGCACATAAAGCATGTCGCCTTTGCCGACGAGGTTTTCGGCGCCTTTGCGGTCGAGGATGACACGGCTGTCGAGCGCCGAGGAGACCTGGAAGGCAATACGGGTGGGGATGTTGGCCTTGATGACGCCGGTGATGACATCGGCGCGCGGAGTCTGGGTGGCGACGATGAGGTGGATGCCGGCGGCGCGGGCCATCTGCGTGATGCGGGCGATGGCGACCTCAATGTCCGCCGGCGCGGTTTGCATGAGGTCGGCCAGCTCGTCTATGATGCAGACGATGTAGGGCAGGGTGTCGGGGATGACCACCTCGTGGCGGCGGGGCGGGGGCGGGGCGGAATCGCCGGTCCACATGCCGCTTGCATCCACGGGCAGGATTTCCGTCTCGTTTTCAGGTGTGGAGCCATCCGCAGTGGCGGCGCTGCCAGCGGTGTCGGGCTCCAGCACTTTGGCGAAGGCGGCGGAGGCGCGGGCGTCATCCGTGCCTGCGGAGATGGGCGGCTGGTTTTTGGCGGCGGCCGCTTTGCGCGCCTGGCTCGCGGCTGCGCGTTTGCGGTTTCGTGTGTTGAAGGCGTCAAAGTTGCGGCAGCCCTCCTGGGCGAAGATTTGATAGCGGTTCTCCATTTCCTTCACCACCCAGCGCAGCGCGAGCAGGGCTTTTTTCGGGTCGGTGACGACGGGGACGGCTAGGTGGGGCAGGTCGGCGTAGTTCTGCATTTCGACGACCTTGGGGTCAATCATGATGAAGCGCAGCTCGTCGGGCGCGAAACGGCACAGCAGGCTGGTGATGATGCCGTTGATGCAGACGGATTTCCCGGAGCCGGTGGCGCCGGCGACGAGGAGGTGCGGCATGGCGGCAAGGTCGCCGATGATGGTCTTGCCATAGACGTCCTTGCCAAGGGCGATGGGCAGCCTGGCTTTGCCATTTGAGAAGATTTCATCCTCGAGGAGCTCGCGGATGGGAACGATGATTTTTTCGCGGTTGGCCAGTTCGATGCCGACGGTGTCCTTGCCCGGGATGGGAGCCAGGACGTTGATCCGCTCCGCGCAGGTCGCGCGGGCGATGTCATTGTCCAGCGCGGCGATGCGGGCGACGCGCAGACCGTCCTCCGGCCGCACCTCGTAGCGGGTGATTGCCGGACCACGCGTGATGTCGCCGGGCTCCACCTTGACGTTGAAGCTGGCAAGGCATCGGATGATGGTGTTTTGCACGGCCAGCAGCTCGCCTTTGTCGGCCGTGACGCGCTGGGTTTCGTCGGGCCAGTGGAGCAGGTCAGTGTCAGGCAGTTTGTAGTCCTTGAACAGCACGGCCAGGCTGCCGAGTGTCCCATGCGGTGCCTGCTCGAGTTTTTGCGCGCGTTTTTTCTCCCAAACTTCGGAGAGCTTGGGCTTGTCGGCGGCGTCCTTGGGGTGGCGAACTTCGTTGGCGTCGAAAATTTTCGGGCGCTGAGGCTCAAAGGTGAGGCCGAGTTCGGGTGTGACCATCGGGCCTGATGGAGGGGTTTCGTCGGCGGTCTCGGATTTGGCGGGGCGTTTGCGGCGGATGATCCCGGTGCCGGCTGCCGGCGCGGGTTCCGCAGCCTGCCGGGCGGCGAGTTCGCGGCGGACACGCCAGCGCTCTTTAAACTCCTGAATCTCACGCCGGATGTCCTGGAGCACGAGCAGCGGGTGCAGCCCGCTGGCGAGGAAAAAGCCGACCCCGTAGATGCCGGAGAGCACGATGGTGGAGCCGGCGGTGCCGAGCAGCCCGGCTAGGAAACTGCCACCGATCAGGTAGCCGATGCCGCCACCGCCGCCAAGGGGGGTGATCTCGTCACGCTCGTTCATGATGTTTTGAACCTCCAGAAGCGCGGAGATGCTCAGGATCATGAGCAGGACGCCGAACCAGGAGCGTCCGGTGATGCGGACATGGGAGGCGAGCTTGCAGACGCCGAACCAAGTCATGCTGAAAGGGAGTATGTAGGCGGACAGGCCAGCGAGGAAAAGGGAGTAACCCGCCGCCAGGGCTCCGGCTGTGCCGATGAAGTTCTGCGTGACGGCATTTGGCTCGTCGGCGGGGCTGAGATGACACCAAGCCGGAAGGTCTCCGGGGTCGTAGGAGATGAGCGCCAGCAAATACATGGTGGCGAGAACCAGGAAGGTGATCCCTGTGGCGTCGTTCCAGGGGTTCTCTTTTTCCTGCACGCGGGCGCGCATGGGTCTGGGTTTGATGATTTCGGCGTCAGGCATGAAAAATGTAGCAGGCTGAAATTCTTGATTTTATTGATAGCTAAAATAACCGAAATAATAGCGCGGACAATCCCGAACGTGAGGAAGGAAATAAAAAGAGCGGCCCGTCATCGGGCCGCTCCTGGGGATGAGACTGCTTTTGTACTGGGGGCGTCAAGCAAACACTCCCGTGACCGGGTGGCCTTTGTCGGCGATGGTGAAGGGGCGCTTGCTGGGGCTGTAAATCACCTGGTCGAGCGGCAGGCCGAGCGCATAGGCGATGGTGGCATTGAAATCCTGGATTTTGACCTTGTCGGCGACAACTTCGCGGCCTTCGGGGTCGGTTTGCCCATGAACATTCCCGCCCTTGATGCCGCCGCCGAACATGGCTGCGGAGAAGGCTTTCGGATAATGGTCGCGACCGACGTTTTGGTTGATGTCCGGGGTGCGGCCGAACTCAGTGGCGACGACGACGAGGGTTTCCTGAAGCAGGCCGCGGTTCTGCAGGTCGGCAAGCAGGGCGGAGAGGCCGCGATCCAGGGTCTCGCAAAGTTCGGGGACGCGCACGAAGTTGGCATTGTGGGTGTCCCAGCCGCCGAGGGAAACTTCGACAAAGCGCACGCCGCGCTCGACGAGACGGCGGGCGAGCAGGCAGCCTTGGCCGAAGGACTGGCGGCCGTAGGCGGCGCGGATGTCGTCGGCTTCCTCGGATAGGTCGAAGGCTTTCAAATCCTCGGAGCGCATCATGGCGATGGCGTCGTCATACATCTCGGCATAGGCCTTGACGTTGCGGTGCGGGAAGGTGGAGCGGAAATCGGCGTCCAGCTCGCCCGCGAGTTTGAGTCTCGCGTTGAATTTCTCCTCTGTCACACCGGAATGCGGCTTCACATTTTTGAGGCCGGCCTCGGGGTTGTTGACGAAGAGCGGGCTTTGCGCGGCGGGGAAGAAGCCGGCGCCGGGATGGCGGCTGTCATTGCCGACGTAAACGTACTTGGGCAGGGTGCTGTTGCCGCCGCCCTGGAAGACGTTCAGCCAGGCGCCCATGCCGGGGTGGCGGATGGTGCCGCGCAGCTCGTAGCTGGTGTGCATCATGTAATTGCCCTGCTCGTGCGCCCCCTGGGTGGATGACAGGGAGCGGAAGACGGTGCCGTGGTGCATGTGCTGCGCGGTGAGGGGCAGGTTTTCGGCGAGCTGGACGCCGTTGGCGCTGGTTTTAATGGCCTTGGTGGGACCGCCGGTCTCGGTTCCCGGCTTTGGATCCCAGGTGTCGAGATGGGTCTGGCCGCCGCTCATATAGAGGTAAATGACGTTTTTGGCCGTGGCCGTCTGGCGCAATTTCGAGGACTGTTCGAAGGCGGCGTAGGAGCGGCTGGAGAGCGAATGGCCGAGAAGGCCGACGCCGAGCAGGGAGGAAGCTGTCTTTGCGGCGAAGTCACGACGGGTGATTTCACCCGAACGGAGGAGTTTGGAGGCGAGTTCTTGTTTCATGGGCGGAGGGATGTTGGGGGGCGGGTTGAGGTGTTGGAGGCTGGTTTACTGAATGAAGATGAACTGCTGGGTGTTGAGCAGGGCATAGACAAGGTCCTCGATTTTGTCGAGACCGGCGTCGGCGGCCTTGTTCCAGGTTTCCATTTCTTTTGAGGTTGGTTTGCGGGCGAGCAGGGCCATGTATGCGGCTTCGACCTTGTCGTCGGGATACTGGGCTTTGTTGATCGTCAGCATGAGCTGGCTGTGCCGGTGGAGGATGTTGGGCAGGAGGCTGCCATTCATCATGAAAAGGCTTTGAGGCACGCTGGCGTCGTAATTGGCGTTCTCAATGGTCTCGCGGTCGCTTTGACCGAAGTCGCGCAAAGGGTGTCCGCGCGGCGCGGGACTTTGCTCCTCCGCGGCGCGCACATAGGTGCGGTTCTGCGTCTCGCGGGAACGGAAGTAATCCCGCAACTCCTTTTCCGGCAGACCGTAGAAGCGGGCTTCCTCAGAGAATTCCTCGCGCATGGCATCCTCGCGGGCTTTGCGCTCGTCTTTGGAGAGTTCGGGACGGTCGTAGCCCGGAATCGTGACCCGTTCCGCGCGCACTCCGTAAGCCATCATCATCGTGTCAGACGCCATCATGGCAGGCTCACTGCCGTCAGTCGAGTCTTTGACGGCTTTGGAGACGGGCTGCCAGGGTTTGCCGGTCGTCACCTCATACAGCTTTTTGTGGCCGGCCACGATGATCTCCTGGGTGGAGGTGCGGCGGCCTTCGTTCTGGATGTCGTTGACTTGGCGGCGCAGATCGTCGGATTTCTTTTTCGCGTCGGCGACTTTGACAAGCAGGGCGTCGCGTTCGGGGCCTGCCTTGAGGCTGTCCGCCTCGTCCTGGAGTTCCTTGTGGCGGATGCGCGCTTCCAGATAGAGTTTTTGGGCGGCCTCGGTGCGCTCGCGGTTCTTGTCATAAACAGCCGCGCTGAGCTTGATGCCGCGCAGAGCCTCCTCGACGCTCAGGGCGTCCACTCCGTCCGCGTTTTTCTTGGCTTGGAGAATGCGCTGCTCGGCGTCTTCGCGCAGGCGCAGATTGGGCATGTCCGGGTTCGGGTTGATGAGGGTGACGAAGGAGTCCCACATTTGCTCGGCGGTCATGCGGCGGAGAAGCGGGCCGGTGAAGTGATAGGCGACTCCAGGGGGCACCTCCTCACGGGTCACCTGGCGCTGGTAGGCGCTGGTGTTGAACACCACCCTCAGATAGGCCTTCATGTCGTAGTCCAGGCTTTTCATCAGCCCCTCAAGATGAGTTTGAAGCTCGGGAATCATGGGAGTGGATGTGTCCATCAGCTCATCCAGCGGTTCGATGAGGGCGAGTCCGAAAGCTTTTTTCCACAGTCTGCTGGCGATGACGCTGGTAAATCGGGGGTTGTCTTTGCTGGTCATCCAGCGGGCGTATGCCTGGAGGGGAGTCTCTCCCGGCTGGGTCGCGCATTCGTGGCCCATCATCACAGAAGCCTGGACTGTTGAACGGGGTTTGGCGTCGCTGTATTGGTAATCATGCGGGAGCGTGAGGTTGCGATTTCTCATGTCCACGGCGGTGTAGCGCATGGTGTTGCGCACGTCGGTCATGGCCTCCTGGTAATTGCGCTGCTCCTGGCGCATGGCCTGGCGCGCTGTTTCGTATTCCTTCCTGACTTTGGCGGCCTGGTCGCGGTATTCTTTTTCGAGCCTTGCCCATTCGGCGTCGCTCATCTTGCGGTCGCGGCGCGGGCGCTGGGGCTCCTTGAATTTGGCGCGCAATTCTGATTCGCGCTCGCGCAACAGCTCGCGGACATCCTCCAGCGAGCCGCCATAATAATCCTGGGTGTCCACATTGTAAGTGTAGGCGGCCATCTGGTAGAACTGCATCTGGGACCATTTGTCAAAGGGGTGGTTGTGGCACTGCGCGCACTCGATGCGCGTGCCGAGGAAGACGCGCACGGTGTTGGCCATGTTGTCGAGCGGCATGCCGCGGTCGCGCATGTAGTAGCCGATGGCGCCGTTGTCCCACGCCTTGCCTTGCGCGGCCACCATGTCGCGGACCATCTGGTCGTAGGGTTTGTTGGTGCGCAGGGACTGCTTGATGAAGTCGGCATACGCCGCGCCTGTCACCGGTCCGGCCTGGGGGCCGTTGGTCTGGATGCGGAGAACATCCGACCAGTAATTGAAAAAGTGTTGTGTGTAGCCATCTGAGGCCAGCAGCTTGTCAATGAGTCTGGCGCGTTTGTCGGGCGCTGTGGAGGAGAGGAATTCCCCGGCTTCCCGCGCGGTCGGGATGCGGCCGATTGTGTCGAGATAGATGCGACGGACGAACGAGTTGTCATCGGCGGCCGGGTTTCCTTGAAGATTGTTTTTCTTCCAATCGGCTTCGAGGATGGAGTCAATCTGGCGTGCAGCCGAGGCCGTGTCTGGCGCGGCATGGGCACCCGCAAGGGCGGACAGGACAAGGGTCAGAGCGAAGGGCAGGGGGGAGATTTTCATCAACCGCCTAAACGCAAAAGCGGCGCACTTTTTCACAAATGAAAATAAAATGTTGGTTGGGGGCTCTCCATGGAACACTAGGCTGACCAGTCCATGAAGCCGGGATTCGAATGCTCCGCCCAGAGCCGCGCCTGCTCCAGGGTTGACGCCCGAAACCTCCCGCACTAAGCATCCCGCCCCGGCACGCATGCTGCTGGAAAACCCCAAACACACTCCCTCATCAAATGGTCAAAATCGGCATCAATGGTTTCGGGCGCATCGGCCGCCTGGTTTTTCGCGCAATCTGTGATCAAGGCCTTCTTGGCAAGGAGATCGAAGTCGTGGCCGTCAACGATCTCGTGCCCGCGGACAATCTGGCCTACCTCGTGAAGTATGACTCCACGCAGGGCAGGGCGAAGGAGGAGGTCTCCAGCAAATGCAGCCCGGAGGCCATCGAGAAAGCCAGGGTTGCCTCCGAGAAATCCGGCAAGCAGGTGGATCCCGAACCGGACATCCTGGTGGTGGACGGGCATGAGATCAAATGCCTCGCCGTCCGTGAGGGCCCGTCCGCCCTGCCGTGGAAGGACCTCGGTGTGGACATCGTCATCGAGTCCACCGGTCTTTTCACCGAGAAGGACAAGGCAATGGGTCATATCAGCGCGGGTGCCAAAAAAGTCATCATCTCAGCTCCCGGCAAAAACGAGGACATCACCATCGTCATGGGTGTGAACCATGAGAAGTATGACCCGGCCAGCCACCACGTCATCTCCAACGCCTCCTGCACCACGAACTGCCTGGCTCCCGTGGTACATGTCCTCCTCAAGGAGGGCTTCGGCATTGAGGAGGGCCTCATGACCACGGTCCACTCCTACACCGCCACGCAGAAGACCGTGGACGGTCCCAGCAAGAAAGATTGGAAAGGCGGGCGCAGTGCCGCCATCAACATCATCCCCAGCGGCACTGGCGCCGCCAAGGCCGTCGGCCTCGCCATCCCGGAGGTCAAGGGCAAGCTCACCGGCATGTCCTTCCGCGTTCCCACCCCCACCGTTTCCGTGGTTGACCTCACTGTGAAGACCGTCAAGGAGACCAGCTATGCCGAGATCAGCGCCGCCATGAAAAAGGCCAGCGAGACTTATCTTAAAGGCATCCTGGCCTGGACCGCCGACGAGGTTGTCAGCACGGACTTCATTCACGACCAGCACAGTTCCATCTTTGACGCCGGCAGCGGCATTGAGCTGAACAGCAAGTTCTTCAAGCTGGTGAGCTGGTATGACAATGAGTGGGGCTATTCCAACCGCGTCGTGGACCTGGTGAAGTTCATTGTCGGCAAGGGGCTGTAAGCTCCGGCGCGCCGGTTCATTGAATCAGACAAACGGGCCGTCCCAGAAATGGGCCGGCCCGTTTTTCATCCAGCCGCCGGACTGCGCCCGCGCCCGCATATGGCGCAACTGACTGCGGCAGCGGCGAGGACGAGGGCCGCCACCGGCAGTCCCCAGGCCAGCGAACACGCGACTCCGAGCAGGTGGCACCAGGCGCAAATTCGCAGGACTGAGCATGACGAGGGTAGCGGGTGGCGGCGTTGCTGCCAGCGACGTCGGCGGTTCATGGTCGGAAGATGCGAAGATTTCGGCTCAGGCTTGGTCGTCGGGTTTGTTTTCCTCCTCCTGGATGATCTCCGACATGGACTTGGCGTCGTCTTCGAGCGCCTGCGCGTCCATGCTGCCGCTGCTTTTCATGCGCATGGCTCGCACTTTGCGGGCCATCGCGCTGCCCGTGGACTTGATGCCTTTGTGGCTGAAGGCCACTCCGCTGCTGAGGCTGGAGTCCATGCGCATGGCCGAGGCGGTGGCAATCGCATCCTGATTGGCGGCCAGGAAGATAAATTCCCAGCCCTTTTCACCGCGGAAAAGACGGATGAGGTCGCTGATGTGCTTCGCCGAGTAATCCTGGGATGCGTTTTCCTCGCCGTCGGTGAAAATGGCGAAGATGACTTTGCCGGGTTTTTCCGTCTCGGGCAGGGTTTTGAGACGGCGGTCGGTTTCTTTGATCGTGCGCCCGATGGCGTCGAGCAAGGCGGTGCTGCCGCGCGGCTGGTAGGTGGCGGCGGTGAGTTCGGGCACATCCTGGACGGGTTTGGCGGCCACATGCACCTCGTAGGAGTCGTCAAACTGGACGAGGGTGAGGCGGGCGTCGCCGGGCACGTCGAGTTGGGTTTTGACGAAGTTGTTGAAGGCGGCCACGGCAGCCTCTCGCATGTTTTGCATGGAGCCCGAGCGGTCGAGGATGTAGGCGATTTCTGTGAGGTGTGGATTCATAAGCGCCGCACCCTGCCACAGGGGGTGGGACATTTATGGGGGGACAGAAACAAAAATCCGCGATATTTTCCACTGCTCATGTCCAGGACCACCACCCGCACAGTGAAAGCCAGAAAAACGCGCACGCATGAGGCGAGGGCCGGCGCCAGCCGCCCGGCCATGTGGCGGGTGCTGGAGATTCATAAAATCATCCGGGCTGGACGGTTCCCGAATTGCACAACACTGGCGCGCGAGATCGAGGTGACTCCGAAGACCATCCAGCGGGACATCAATTTCATGCGCGACCAGCTCGACCTTCCGCTGGAGTACGACGCGCTGCGGCACGGCTACCACTACACGCGGGAGGTCAATGAGTTCCCCATGCTGAGGCTCTCCCGCTCTGACTTGGTGGCGCTCTTCCTGGCGCGGCATGCCCTTGAGCCTTTGCGCGGCACCCGCCTGGAGCGGATGCTGGCGGAGAGCTTCAGCAAAATCGCCGATGCCTGCCCGGGGGAGGTCTCCATTCAGTGGCATGAGCTGGATCAGGCCTTCTCCGTGAAGGCTGCGGGCGTGCTTGCGGCGGATGTGAGACTTTTCGGCGACCTGGTGGAAGCCGTGCGCGCGCGTCGTGTGGTGGCATTTGATTATCACAAGCTGACAGCCGCCGCGCCCGAAGGCCGGACCGTGCATCCCCGCCATGTGGGCCAGATCGAGCACGGATGGTATTTGATCGCCCACGACCCTTCGCGCGGCGCGCTGCGCACCTTCGCCCTCCAGAGAATCACCAACCTGCGCGTGCTTGACACCACATTTGAGCCGGATGGCAGCTTCGACGCGCGCGGCCATTTGCGCGGAGGTTTCGGCGTCTGGAGCTACGACGGTGCGGGGGAGCGCCACACGGTTCGCATCCGCTTCACCGGATGGGCCGCGCGTCTTGTGGCCGAGCGTCACTGGCACCCGAGTCAGAGCATCATTGCCGTGGGAAATGAAAACAACGAGATCGAATTCCAGGCGGAGCTGCCGGGCCTGGAGGAGGTGACTCGCTGGGTGCTCAGCCACGGACGTCACGCCCGAGTCCTTTCCCCGAACGCTCTCCGCGTTGCCGTGCAGGCAGAGGCGCGCGCGATGCTTGAATGATGAGGATCGTATCTTGCCGGGACAAACCGCATCCTCGTGGTGCCGGGATCCCGGTCATTTTCGTCGGAACTTCACAAAATAGTTCTCCGTCAATAGGCCGGTTGTTTCCTCCACTTTTTGAAAACCGGCGGCGGTGACTTCGGCCTCAAAGACTTCCTGACCGGCGCGGACGTGGCCCATGATGAAGTCGCTCGTCTGGCCGGGGATGCGCTTGAAATCAATGAGCACCAGCTCTCCGCCGGGCTTCAAAGCCTTGTGCAGGGTGGCGAGGGTGGCCTGCGGATACTCGAAGTGGTGATACACATCGCAGATGAAGGCGAGGTCAATGCTCGCCTCCGGCAGCTCGACGCTTTTTTCGGTGCAGAGGATGGTCTGCACATTCGACGCGCTCGCATTGCTGGCGCGGGCTTTGATGTGTTCGAGGAAGTTCTTCGCGATTTCCACGGCATAGACCTTGCCGGTTTCACCGACGGCCTGCGCGAAGTGCAGCGTGAAGAGCCCTGTGCCCGCGCCGATGTCCGCCATGGCCATGCCTGGCTTCAAACCGGCTGCGGCGACGATCTTCTCGCGCTGGTGGAAGATCTCGCGGCTCTCCGTTTCGAACTTCTTCGTCCATTCTTCGACATTGAGCTTCGGATCGAGGAATTTGTCGTTGATGCCCGATTTGACGCTCGCGTCCTGGGCGAGAGCAAAGACGGTGAAGGCGAGAAAAAGGGCGCTGAGGCGTGTTTTCATGGTGGGAATCTTGGCAACAAATAAATCAGCAGAGCATCAGGGTTGCTTGCTGACAGAGGGAATAAAACTGTTCCGAAGCCATCCAGACTTGCCTTCTTTTGCCATAACCGCGACCCATTCTCCACTTCATGACCATTCCCACCGCCGAATCTGCCACCCGTGACCGTTATGCGGCAGCCGCCAAGGTATCTGAAGCCGCATTGTGCTGTCTGGCGAGCTATGATCCGCAGTATTTGAAGATCATCCCCGCCGAGGTCATCGAGAAGGACTACGGCTGCGGTGATCCCTCGAAGCATCTACGGCCCGGAGAGACGGTGCTCGATCTCGGCAGCGGCACGGGGAAGATTTGCTTCATCGCCTAACAAGTTGTGGGTGCTGCTGGCAAGGTCATCGGCGTGGACATGACCGATGACATGCTGGAGGTGGCGCGGCGTAACGCGCCCATCGTCGCCGAGCGCACCGGCTATGCGAATGTCGAATTTCGCAAAGGCCGCATCCAGGACCTCGCGCTTGATTTGGAGCGGCTCGACTCGGAGCTGAAAAAGCGCCCCATCGCCGATACGGCCTCGTTTCTCGCCGCCCACGACCTGGCGGAGGAGCTGCGTGTGAAGCATCCGCTCATCGCCACGGAGAGCGTGGATGCCGTCGTGTCGAACTGCGTGCTCAATCTGGTCGAGGCGCGGGAAAAGCGGCGGTTGTTCGAGGAAATCCTCCGCGTGCTGAAAGTCGGCGGACGCGCGGTGATCTCTGACATCGTGAGCGACGAGTCCGTGCCGGAGGACAAGCAACGGGATCCCGCGCTGTGGAGCGGCTGCATCAGCGGAGCGCTCACCGAGGAGGGCTTTTTGAAAGCGTTTCAAGACGCGGGCTTTCACGGCATCGAGATCCTCAAACGCGACGAGCAGCCGTGGCAGACGGTGGAGGGCATTGAATTCCGCAGCCTGACCGTGCAGGCATGGAAGGCGGGACAGGGGCCGTATCTCGACCGAAGCCAGGCCGTCATCTACAAAGGGCCGTTCTTGAAAGTGCAGGACGACGACGGCCACGCCATGGAGCGCGGCAAACGCTACGCCGTGTGCGAAAAGACCTTCAAACTGCTGCAAAACGAGCCGTATTGCGCCTGCTTCGAGTTCATCGAGCCGCGCACCGAGGTGCCGCTGGACTCCGCACCGCCCTTCGACTGCTCCAGCATGAGGCTTCGCCACCCAAAGGAGACCAAAGGCCAGGATTGCAACGCCACCACCGAAGCCGCGAACTGCCGCACCACCGGCGATGGCACGAGCTGCTGCTGATTTCCCACCATGAACCGTTTTCAGCAAAAGCTCGCCGAGCACGCGATCCCGCTCACTCGCAGTGCGTTTCAGACGCTGCAAATCAACGCGGGCCGGAAGTGCAACCAGACCTGCACGCACTGCTATGTGGATGCGAGGCGATAGGTTTTCACATTCTGCAAACGAGCCGCATCCATCGCAGCGGTGAAGGTCAGGCGGAAACCCTCAGGGGTGAGCTGCATGGTGGCGATTTCCACCGGCACCATTTTCGACCATCCGAAGCCGCGCGAAAACCGGAGGCGATGGGCTTCAACTTTCCATCCGGCGAAACCTTCAAAACCCAGCCCTCATAGCGGCCTGGTGAAGGCTGGCCTCCTCATGCACTTTTTCCAAGCGCAGCGGCTCGCGCGGAAAGCGCGTGCTGATTTCGCCAGCCACATCGGGCAAACCGGTGGCGAGGATGAAATCGCCCGCCGCATCCCGCCGCAGGCCGAAGGTGAACTCATGCCAGTTGTCCGTCACCTGCCAGTCATCGTTCAGCGTTTCGTAGTGATCCGCCACGCCATCGCCGTCCGTGTCGCGCAGGCGGGTCAGTTCGGGCCGCTGTAACACAGCGCAAGCTCCGGCCCCAGCACCACGCCGAAGGCGCTCGGCCCGGCCTCCGGCATGAAAGTGCGAAAGACTTTTGGCTCGCCGGCACACGCAGGTGGCGTGATCAGCGTCATCATGGCAGACAGCATAAACGTTGGGAAAAGCAATTTCATCAAGAGGGCATCCGTTGATGGATGATGGCTAAAGAGAAGGGCCAACGCGCGGACATGACAGGACAAACGGCCTGGCTTTTGCACTCCCTTCAACACATCCCTACCTGCCAGCTTTTTTCCTTATGCAGTCCTTCTTGCGCCCACTCCAAACCGTCATCACCACATTCTTCTTCGCTCTTTCGCCTGCCTCCGCGCAGACGGACCCGGCCTCGCTCGCCTGGCAGGAGAAGGCCGCCGGACATGCGCGCATTCTTTCGCAGGTGAAGTGGTCGCCCGTAGCCGACACGCTGCCGAACCGGAAGGGCGGCTATTTTGAGAAGGGCAAGGAATACACCGGCGTGCCCTACTCCAGCGTGCGCTCGGAGGGACGCTACATCGGGTTCGACATCGCTCTGCGCACGTTTTTGGCGGCCGTGGAGAATCCGCACAGCGTGCTCTACACGGAAAACTTCACCGGCAAGGTCGCCAACGCCGCCGCTTACTACGGCAGCGTCTGCTCGGCCTACACCAGCTACGCGCTCGGCTGCGGCATCCCGGAGGTCAGCCGCCGCTACGGGCCGCCGGTGGGCACGGGCATCATCTTGGTGGAGCCGCAGTCCGCCGAGGCCGCGCAGGTGGGGGATGTGATCTACACGCCCCATGCCACGGAAACCTCCGGCTCGCATGTCGAGATGGTCACCGCTGTGAATCGGGACAAAGAATGCCGCCTCGTCTCCATCCGCGTCGAGGAAAGCCGCCCGCCCACCACGGCGACCACCGAGCGCAGTGTCGCCAACTTCAACGCGCATCTGGCCGCAAGGAACAAGCAGCTGCTGCGCGTGACCGACCGCGAAGCCTGGCGCGGCGCCAACCGTTCCGAGCCGCTGCTTTTCCCCAACTTCGACCTCGACGCCACACCCGCCAAGATCAACCGCGCCCTGCTGCTCGATCTCGGCGACTGGGTTCCCTATCAAAAAGGCGCGCTTGTGAAATTCCACGTCATGGACCGTGACCAGCTCGGCGTTAAAGCGCTCGTCATCCAGCGCGGCAAGGACGTGGTGGAGGAAATCGCGCTCACCAGCCCCGGCCTGCACGAGCGCCGCTTTGAGGTTTGCGGCGACTACTCGGCGCACGTCATCCATGCCGACGGCTCGAAAAGCCAGGCATGCGAGTTTGCGGTGTGCGATCTCGACCTCCGCCTGCCCGGCGAAAGCGTCTCCTTGGGCAAAGAATGGAAGGTCGGATTCGGCTCCGAAAACATGGACGTCATCGCCGTCTATCTCTGGAACTCCGGCGACAGCTATGGCCGCCACCCCATTTTCCTGACCGAAGCTCAGCGAAAAAGCGGCGCTCTGACGATTCCCGCCGATCTGCTGAAAAAACCCGGCACGCTGCAAGTCTGGCTCATCGGCGAGCACGCGCTGGGGCGGCTCAAAGCAAGGAAAGACATCCCGCTGGTGAAGTGATTCTGCTTCTCACTCAAAGTTCTTCATGAGGCCTCTTCTTTTCGCATCGCTGCTGGCTGCATTCGGCACTTCAGCATCCGGCGCCGCCCAACCGCAGCGCAACATCTTGTTCGTCGTCACCGACAACCAAAACTGGTTCGACCTCGGCTGCTACGGCAACAAGGTCGTGCAGACGCCGCACATGGACCGCCTCGCCGCCGAGGGCGTGCGCTTCCGCCAGGCCTTCGCCACCGTGGCCTCATGCAGCGCCAGCCGCGCCGTCATTTTCACCGGCGTGCTCACGCATCGGAACGGCCAGTACGCCCACACCCCGCACGAGCACAACCAGCGCCTGCGCCCGGACATCACCACCGTCTTTGCCAAACTGAAGGCGCAGGGCTACCGCACCGCGCTGATCGGCAAGCAGCACATCGCCCCGCTGGACAAATACCCCTTCGACTTCACCACCGCTGAGGAAAAAGGCGAGGTCGGCGCTTACCGCATCAGTTCCAAGGACGTTGTCGGCCTCGGCAAAGCCTGCGACGAGTTCATCGCCTCCTGCGAGGACCAGCCCTTCTTCCTCACCCTCGCCCTCGGCGATCCACATCCCAACGGCATCACCGGCATGAACGGTGTCGCCTGGGGTGTGGAAGCGAAGAACGGCTACACGCCCATCGCCTACGATCCCGCCCGGATCGAAGTCCCGCGTTTTCTGCCGGACACCCCCATGGTGCGCGAGCAACTGGCCGGTTACTACCAGCAGGTCAGCCGCGCCGACCACGGCCTCGGCCTGGCCCTGGAGGCTCTGAAAAAGCACGGCTGCACGGACAACACACTCGTCATCTTCACCTCCGACCACGGCACCTCCGAGCCTGGCGCCATGGGCACGCAATACGAACCCGGCGTGCGTGCCCCGTTCATCGTGAAAAAGCCCGGCGGCCCTGCCGGCATCGTCCACGAAGCCCTCATCGCCTTCACCGACATCACGCCCACGCTGCTTGATTGGGCAGGAGTCAAAGACCCCGCCAAAGGCACCCACGGACGCAGCTTCCTGCCCATCCTCGATCAACCCAAAGCCGAAGGCTGGGACGAGGTGCTGCTGAGCCACGTCGCCCACGAGATCTACAGCTACTACCCCATGCGCACCCTGCGTGAGCGCCGCTACAAGCTCATCTGGAACCTGACTTGGAAGGCCGAGTTCCCCCTGCCCGTGGACACCTTCAGCCGACGCCTCTGGCGTCACATCGTCGAGACCAAGGCCACCCACATCGGCCCGCGCACCGTCGAGTCCTTCCTCAACCGCCCCAAGTTCGAGCTTTACGACCTCGAAAGCGACTCCTCGGAACTCCGCAACCTCGCCACCGACCCCGCCCACGCCGAGCGCCTCGCCGCCATGAAGGCCCGACTTCACCAGCGCCTCATCGAAACCGAAGACCCCTGGCTGAAAAAGTACCATCCCGACTGGTGAGGAGGCTTGCTGCCGCCCAAGACGCATGACCGGGGGCTCGGCTGCGTTTGTAAAATTTCTCCGCCACGCATGTAGCCTGCCGCGTCCGCCCTTCTTCTCACGCTCGTTTTTGCGGGCGCGCCGCTTGCCGTATCCGCCGCTGAGTCTGCTGGAGGCCCGCATCGCCTCCTACGAGCTGGGCTACCGCATGCAGACCTCCGCGCCGGACACTTTTGATCTCAAGCACGAGGACCCCGCCACGCAAAAGCTCTACGGCCTCGATCATCCCGCCACGGCCGAGTTTGGCAGCCAGTGTCTCATCGCCCGCCGGCTGGTGGAGAAAGGCGTGCGCTGCATCCAGCTCCGCCCCGGCGGCTGGGACGCGCACGGCAGCCTGCGCTCGAACCACACCAGCCAGTCCCGCGCTGTGGACCGCCCCATCGCCGGACTGCTCACCGACCTCAAACAACGCGGCCTGCTGGAGGACACCCTCGTCGTCTGGGGCGGTGAGTTTGGCCGCACGCCCACCACGGAGGGAAAAGTCACCGGTGACAAACGCGGCCGCGACCACTCCCCCGCCGGCTACACCATGTGGCTCGCCGGCGGCGGCGTGAAAGGCGGCCAGATCATCGGCAGCACCGACGAGCTCGGCTTTGTCCCCGTCGAGCGCCCAATCGGCCCGAACGACCTCCACGCCACGCTGCTCCACGCCCTCGGCCTCGATCAGCACCGCGTCGTCTTCGGCCACAACAACCGCGACGAAATCCCCACCAACCTCGGCGGCGAGGTCGTGCGGGAGGTTTTCGTGTGAATGGCGGGTGTTTGGTTCACCGCTGTGTGTCAGGTTTCCACGACATGTAGCCGCGGTGGATGTGCTGGATGTTCTGAAAGCCGAGTTCTTTGAGCCTTGCGACCGCTTTGCGGCTGCGGAAGCCTCCGGCGCAATAGACGAGCACGGGCTTCTCCTTGGCGAGCGCGGCCACTTTGGCGTCAAAGGCCTCGTCACCGATGGAGATGTTCACGGCGTTTGGCATAGCGCCTTCGCTGAACTCGCCAGTGGAGCGCACATCGAGCACCTGCGTCTCGGGATGCTCGCGGAGCCACGCATTGGCTTGATCGGCATTCAGATTGGCACACACGCGGCCCGGCGCGGCTTTGAAAAGCTGCCGGTCCCAGCTTCCCTCATAAACATACCAGATGCCGATGACGGCGACGACGATGACAAGGGTCCAAAGCATACGGCGGAAGATCATGAAACCTGAAACTTGAAACGACCCTCACGCCCCACCGAGCTTCTTCACCTGCTGGGAGAGACGTTTGAGAAGGTTGCCGCACACCTTGTCGCACAGCTCGGTGATGCTCGGGTCGGCGATGAAGCAGATGACGGCGAGGCCCTCCTTGCGGCGGCCGACCATCCCGGCATCAGCGAGCGACTGGACATGACGGGAGACATTCGCCTGCGTGAGGCCGGTGGCCTCGACGAGCTCGGAGATGTTCAGTTCGCCGCCTTCTTCGAGGGCGCGGAGGATCTTGAGCCGGCTTGGCTCGGCCAGCGTGCGGAACCAGGAGGCGATGAGCGCCAGCGCCTCGTCGGTGACAGGCGGCAGCGCTTTTTTATTTCGTGTGGAGGGCATGATTTCAAAAAGGGTTTTCAGACAGATACTATATGCGTATAAACTCATACAGTGGGCCATGAGTTCACCATGAACCCGGTTTCGTCCACTGAAAATCTGGCGAGGGTGTTGTCCCGTCCGAAAAGCACGTGACGAGCGCCTCGCTGAAACGAAGTCAGCTCAAGATCGTTCCCTAACCATGCATCGCCTCGCCCTGCCGCCCGTTCTTGCTCTCGCTCTGGCTCTTCATCTCCCATCTCCTCCGGCTTTCACCGCCGAGCGCAGTCTCGTCACGGACGAGCCGGTGTTTGCGAAAGGCAGACCGGAAGGCGCGGCGGAGTATGTGGCGAAGGCGGCGGACACCGATGGGCAGCACCTCGCGCTGACGATGCACAAGCTCCAGCAGGGACTGGACCGCCCGTTTCTCATCTGGGCCATCGGATCGAGCTACACGAACATGCTCGGCAGCGGCGAGTTCTGGCAGCGCGAGCTGCCCAAGCGCTTCCCGAAGACGAAGCAGGTCGAGTATCGCAAGATGGTCGGCAATTCCTGCCCGTGGCAGTATCTGCGCGGCTGGGCACGGCATCTCGTCATCCCCGATCAGCCGGACCTCATCATCACCTACACCATTGGTGATCCCGCTGATTTGGAAAAGCTCCTCATCGAGCTGCGCCGTCACACCACCGCCGACATCATCGTGCCCAGCATTCACTGGCGCGAACGGGACATCCCCCTGTGGGGCCAATCGGAGAACGCCGCGGATCAAGACGTGGCCGCCGTGCGTGAGGTCTGCCGCAGGCACCACGTCGAGTTCGTTGAAAACCGCCGCGACTGGGCCGCCTACCTCACCGCGAACAAGCTGGCCGTGCCAGCCCTGCTCAAAGACGCCGTGCATCAGAGCGACTACGGCGCCCACATCATCAACAGCAACATCCTCGCCCACTTCCGCGTGCCGCAGGCCTTCAGCTACGAGCCCGCGAGCCGCGAAAAGCAGCTCCAGCCTGAGAAGCAGCCCGACGGCTCCTTCACCGCCAAATTCACCGGCACACGCATCGACCTCCACGGCATCACCGCGCCCGATGGAGGCACCTTCCGCGTCCTGATCGATGAGAAACCCGCCCGCGAGTCCAATGCCTGGCTCATGAGCTATGTGCAACCCGATGCCAAAAACGCCAAGGAAGGCAAAGGCGCCAATCCGCGCGATCAATCACCCCACGGCATCACACTTGGCCAGAAGATCGTGCCGCAAACCTGGACGCTCGTCATGACCAGCGACAGCGGCGACTACACACTCACCGGCAGCGTCACCGGCCCCGACGGCAACGGTAATGCCTTCAAGCCCTTCACCAGCGCCAGCGGCCAGATCCTCATCGAGCCCGACCTCTGGCGTCGCGCCGAGCGCAACCGCACCGGCGACCGCTTCACCTTCGAGGTCAAACCCGCCGTCCTCGACGAAGTCACCTTCAAAGCCTCATTGGCCACTCCCTTCGTCCTCCGCCTCGCCCAAATGCTTTCAAATGACGATCATACCCTCCGTCTCGTGCCCACCAAGCCCGGCACAGCCACGATCAACGCCTTGCAGGGGTTTCAGCCGCCGGGGAGGTAGGCGTGTCTGAAAACCAAGTTGGAGCGCTCAAATGATGCGTCAGCACGGTAGCCATCTCGCTCCGTCGAGATGAGCAGGCAGCGTCTCAGCGCCACCCCAGTTTACGAGAAATCGGAATCCGCCATGCCCACGAAAGCCTTTTGCTCATCTCGCGGAGCGAGATGGCTACTTTGTTTCGCCTGAGCGAAGTCAGCAGACCGTCCGACGTCCCCGAAAAACCATTTGCCCGGCCACACTATATGCGTATAGACTCATACAGTTGAATAAAGCTTCACCATGACTCCGAACCGCCTCTTCATCCTCATCGCGGCGCTCGAGGCCTTGCTGGCGGGCATGCAGATGACCCGGCAGGGCTGCCCGTCCTGCGTGTTGCTGCCGAAGGCACCGGAAGCGGCTCCGGCCATCGATTTGAACCACACCACCCCAAAACCATGAAACTCGAAAACGCCATCCGCGCCCTCGCGGGCACCATGATCCTCACCAGCCTCGCGCTGGCGCATTATGTGAGCCCGAACTGGCTGTGGCTCACCACTTTTATCGGCGTGAACCTCCTCCAATCCGCCTTCACCGGCTTTTGCCCGGCGGAGACGGTCCTCAAAAAGCTCGGTGTCGGCGGCTCGTGCTGCACGAGGAGCTGATCCATTCACGATTCACTTCACGCGATGAAACACCTTTCACGCCTCTTCCCCGTCCTGCTGCTGGCCGCTTGCGGAAAGCATAACCACTCCCCCGCGCCATCCGCGACACTGCCCAGCGTCACGGTGAAGGTGGAAGCCGCGAAATGGAGCCCCCACACGGCGGTGGAGGAGGTCGTGGGCACCGTGCGGTCGAAACAACGCGCCGTCGTTGAGGCGAAGGTCAGCGGCCGTGTGCTCGAATACACCGCCACGCCCGGCGCGATGGTGAAAACGGGCGATTTGCTCGCCCGGCTCGATGTGCAGGAGATCCAGGCCAAGGTCGATCAGGCCCGCGCGATGCTCGATCAGGCAAAACGCGACTTTGATCGTCAAAAGCAGCTCATCGCGAGCAACGCGACCACTCGGCAGGAATTCGATGCGGCGGAGGCTCGCGTGAAAATCGGCACAGGAGCCGTGAGCGAGGCCGAAACGATGCTCAGCTATGCCAAAGTCACCGCGCCCTTCGATGGCGTGGTCACGCGCAAGCTCGCTGATGTGGGCGATCTCGCCATGCCGGGCAAACCGCTGCTCGAAATCGAAGCGCCGACTTCACTGCGCTTTGAAGCCGATCTTCCCGAGGCCATCCTCGACCGCGTGAAGCTCGGCGCCAAGATGCCCGTGCGCCTCGCGAAGGTAATCGAGGGCACGGTGAGCGAAATTTCGCCCGTGGCCGATCCGGTGAGCCGCACGTTCAATGTGAAGCTCGACCTTCCAGCAACCGAAGGCCTGCGCACCGGACAGTTTGGCCGCGTCTCCGTGCCCGTGGCCGAGGTGAAACTGCTGCTGGTGCCTCAAAACGCCGTTTTGAAGCGTGGACAGATGGAACTCGTCTTCGTCACCCAAAATGGCAAAGCAGCGCTGAGGCTCGTGAAGACTGGCAAGGTGCTCGAAGGCCGCGTCGAGGTGCTTTCCGGCCTCGAAGAAGGTGAACAGGTCATCGTGAGCGAAACCGCGAAACTCACCGACGGCCAACCCGTGACGATCCAGCCATGAGCGAGCTCAAAAGTACAGTAGCCATCTCGCTCCCGCGAGATGAGCAAAACGCTCCCGCCAACAACAGCGGCGTTCAAACTACGAATACGCTGCGCGACGGCGAAAGTCCCCATCTTATCTCGACGGAGCGAGATGGCTACTCTGCTTCGCATCTCGGCATCGCAGGCCGCATTGCGGCGACGTTCATTGATTCGAAGCTGACACCGCTGGTGGTCATTGCGTTCGTTTTGCTCGGGGCGGCGGCGGTGGTGCTGCTGCCGCGTGAAGAAGAGCCGCAGATCAAGGTGCCGATGATTGATGTCATGGTGGCCATGCCCGGCTCCACCGCGAAGGAGATCGAGGAACGCGCCACACGGCCCATGGAGAAGCTGCTATGGGAGGTACCCGGCGTGGAATACCTCTACAGCACCTCACGCGACAGCGAGAGCCTCGTCATCGTGCGCTTCAAAGTGGGCGAGGATCCGGAGCGCAGCCTGGTGAAGATCACCGAGAAGCTGCGTTCGAACTTCGACCGCATCCCGATGGGTGTCACAATGCCCATCGTGAAGCCAAAGAGCATCGACGACGTGCCGATCCTCGCGCTTACCTTTCACAGCGCCCGTTACGATCATCTCACGCTGCGCCGTTTGGCCGCGCAGGTGGATGAATCGATCAAACAAGTGCCGCTCGTGGCCGAGACGACGCTGCTCGGTGGTTCGCGTCGCGCCGTGCGCGTGATGCTCGATCCCGTGAAGCTCGCCAGCCGCAATCTCAGCCCCGCCGGCCTCGTGCCGATGCTCCAGCAGGCGAACCGCCAATTCCGCGCCGGCGGCCTCACCACGGGCAACAATGAAGTCCTCGTCGAGACCGGTGCCTTCCTCAAAACCGCCGAAGAAGTCGGCAATGTGGTCATCGGCGTCTTCAGCGGTCGTCCGGTGTATCTGCGCGAAGTCGCCGAGATCGTCGATGGAGGCGAAGAGCCGACGCAGTACGTCTTCCACGGCAACAAAACCAACGACGAACCCGCTGTGACGCTCAGCATCGCCAAACGCCCCGGCGCGAATGCGATCAGCGTGGCGGATGAGGTGCTGCAGAAGATCGAGTTGCTCAAAGGCAGCGTCATTCCCGCCGATGTAAGCGTGAGCATCACGCGCAACTATGGCGAGACAGCCGCGGAGAAATCGAACGAGTTGCTGCTGCACATGGGCATCGCCGTGTTCAGCGTGGCGATCCTCATCTGGCTCACGCTCGGGTGGCGGGAGAGCGGCATCGTCGCGGTGGCTATCCCGGCCACGCTGGCGCTGACGCTGCTCGTTTTTTACCTCTACGGCTTCACGCTGAACCGCATCACGCTCTTCGCGCTCATCTTCAGCATCGGCATCCTCGTGGATGATGCCATCGTGGTGGTCGAAAACATCGTGCGGCATTTCCACCTGCCGCAAAACAAAGGCCGCAAATGGTCCGCCATCGCCGTGGAGGCTGTGGGCGAAGTCGGTAATCCCACCATCCTCGCGACCTTTGCGGTGATCGCTGCGGTGCTGCCGATGGCGTTTGTGGGCGGTTTGATGGGGCCTTACATGCGCCCGATTCCGATTGGTGCCAGCGCGGCGATGTTTTGGTCGTTGTTGATCGCGTTCATCGTCACACCATGGGCTTCGATTCGCATTCTGCGTTGGGGGAAGAAATACCGGAGTGATGGAGTGATGGAGAACGGGAGTGTTGGGAATCAAAACTCCACTACTCCAGCACTCCACTACTCCAGCGCTCCGCAGCACCACTCCAGCCACGAGCACCCGGAGGACTTCTTCACGAAGCTCTATCGCAAGATGATGGGACCGCTCATCCACAGCAGCGGCTGGCGCTGGGTTTTCCTCATTGGCATCACCGTGCTGCTGCTCGGCAGCATGGGCACCGTCGGCATCGGCTGGGTGAAGGTGAAGATGCTGCCCTTCGACAACAAGAGCGAGTTTCAGGTCATCCTGAACATGCCGGAAGGCTCTTCCTTGGAAAAAACGACCGCCGTCGCTCGCGAGATGGCAGCCGCGATCCGCACGGAGCCTGAGGTCACGGATTATCAGGTGTATGCCGGTGTGGCGTCGCCTTACAACTTCAACGGACTGGTGCGACACTACTTCATGCGTCGCGGCGCGAACGTGGCGGACATTCAGGTCAATCTGGTGAACAAGCACGAGCGCAAGGCGCAGAGCCACGACATCGCCAAACGCGTGCGACCGGCCGTGGCGGCAATTGCGGAGCGTTATGGAGCTCGTGTGGCCATCGCCGAGGTGCCGCCTGGACCGCCGGTGCTGCAAACGCTCGTCGCGGAGATTTACGGCCCGGATGACGAAGCGCGGCTCAAACTGGCCGAGAAGGTGAAAGCCATCTTCAAGAGCACACCGGGCGTCGTTGATGTGGACTGGTATATCGAGGCCGATCAGCAAAAAGCCCGCTTCATCATCGACAAGGAAAAAGCCGCGCTACACGGCATCAGCGCCGCCACGATCTCACAGACGCTCAAAATCGCCGTGGATGGTGAAAACGTCGATTTGCTGCATCAGCCGGAAGAGAAGGAAGACGTCAACATTCGTCTCGAACTGCCCCGCAGTGCCAAAACCACGCCGGAGGAGCTTTTAGCTCTTCGTGTGCGTTCCGGCGATGCCAATGCACTGCCCGAACCTGGTGCCAGCGGCTCGCCGCTCGTGCCTTTGCGCGAGTTGGTGAAGGTGGAGCACGTCACCGTCGAAAAAAGCCGCTACCACAAGAACCTCATGCCCGTGACCTACGTCATCGGCGATGTGGCCGGCGTCGTCGAAAGCCCCGTGTATGCCATTTTCCAGATGAACGAAGCGCTCAAGAAGCTCGACACGCGCGAATTCGGCGGCAGCGGCGCGGAATTGAAGATCCTCAACGCCTCCATGCCCTTCAGCGATGACGAGCCCGCGATGAAGTGGGACGGCGAATGGCACATCACCATCGAGGTCTTCCGCGATCTCGGCGCGGCCTTCGGTGCCTGTTTGATCCTCATCTATGTGCTCATGGTCGGCTGGTTCCGGAGTTTCATCACGCCGGCGATTGTCATGATCGCCATTCCATTCTCGCTGGTGGGCATTTTGCCTGCGCATGGGATGCTGGATGCCTTTTTCACCGCCACGAGCATGATCGGCTTCATGGCTGGCGGTGGCATCGTGGTGCGAAATTCGATCATCCTCGTCGATTTCATCGAGCTGCGCGTGCGTGAAGGCATGCCGCTGAGCGAGGCCGTGATCGACGCCGGAGCCGTGCGCTTCCGCCCGATGCTGCTCACCGCGATGGCCGTCGTCGTCGGAGCTGCCGTGATCCTCGCCGACCCGATCTTCCAAGGCCTCGCCATCGCCCTCATGGCGGGCGAAATCGCAAGCCTGTTCATCAGCCGCATGGCCGTGCCGGTGTTGTACTACATGGCGAACAAGCATCGCCTGTCTTGACCGTTGACTTTAACCGCAAGTCGAGAGCAACATGGGCGACACTTTTCCCCGCCATGCGATTTTCGATTTCCCGGCTTCGTGTTGTTCTCTTTTCCCCGATCGTCGTTCTTGCCTCGTGCGAGAGCGTGCCGCCGGCGCTGGACAATTTCATCCACATCAAAGGCAAGCCGCTCAGCATGGCGATCCGGGACGCGAGGGCGCCGGAGCCTGAAAACATCACGGCTTCCGGCAGGCCCGCCGTTTATGACCTTGTGGAGGCTGGCAGGATCACCGGCCTGGCCGAGGAAAAGAGTGCCGTGCATGAGAGGGGAAGGGAGAATGACAAGGCGCGGCTGACGAGTTTCCGCGGCGGGGTCAGGGTTGGCAGTCGTGTGCTGGCGGTCCCGCACGCGAGCACTTCCGCTGTTTCCTCCTTTGGCTTTGGGGGAGGTTTGGTGGTGGGAAGTGTGACCGCTGTTCTCGGCGACGGCACGGTGCGCGTCCGCAAGGATCATCACCGCCCGTTTGACGAGGTGCCGGAGGAGTTCGCCACACAGCGCGGCCATTTGTTCCCGCCCGACTGGTCATGGCACCGGGTCATTCTGCACGCCGGTGATTGACGCCTTTTGCCTCACGCGCCGAGCTGGCGCGCCCACTCGATGGCGCGCAGCATGCCGGCGGCTTTGTTCACAGTCTCCTGGTATTCGGCGGCGGGGACGGAGTCGGCCACGACACCGGCGCCGGCCTGCACATGGGCCTTGCCGTCCTTGAGCACGCAGGTGCGCAGGGCGATGCACGAGTCGAGATTGCCGTCGAAGCCGAAGTAGCCGACGGCGCCGGCATAGGCGCAGCGCTTGCTTTTCTCCACCTCGTTGATGATCTCCATGGCCCGCACTTTTGGGCTGCCGCTGACGGTTCCGGCTGGGAAGGTGGCGCGCATCACGTCGTAGGCGTCCTTGTCTCCGCGAAGGCGGCCGTCCACATTGCTGACGATGTGCATGACGTGGCTGTAGCGCTCGATGATCATTAGGTCGCTGACGTGCACGGTGCCATACTCGGCCACGCGTCCCACATCGTTGCGGGCCAGGTCCACGAGCATGATGTGCTCGGCGCGCTCCTTTGGGTCGTTGAGCAGTTCGCCGGCCAGCGCGTCGTCCTCGGCGCGGGTTTTGCCGCGCCAGCGCGTGCCGGCGATGGGACGGATGTCAATGCGGCCGCCCAGGCATTTCACATGCACCTCGGGCGAGCTGCCGACAAGGCTGAAGCCCTGGGGGAATTGCAGGCAGAACATGTAGGGCGAGGGGTTCACATGGCGCAGCGCGCGGTAAAGGTCCAGCGGCGTGCCAGTGTAGGCGGTCTCGAAGCGCTGGGAGGGCACGCCCTGGAAAATGTCCCCGGCGCGGATGTACTCCTTCATTTTGACCACCATGCCCTCGTATTCCTCGCGCGTGGTGTTGCCGGCGGGAGGCGGGAGGCTGTCGTTGGAGATGGGGGCGATGGTCTGCAGCGGCTTCACCGCCAGGGGCTGCGAGAGCTTTTGAATGAGCAGGGAAATCTGCGCCCGCGCCCAGTCGTAGGCGGCGTCCAGGTTCTCATGCTCGTCGGTGTGGACATTGGCCACGAGCATCATCCTGCGCGTGCGGTGGTCAAAAATGACGACCGTGTCCGTGATCATGAAGACCATGTCAGGCAGGCCAAGATCGTCCTTTGGCGGCGGCGCCAGGGTGGGTTCGAAAAAACGAACCATGTCATAGGCCAGGTAGCCGACTGCGCCGCCGTGGAAGACGGGGATGGGGTGCGACTCCACGGGCCGGTAGGGGCGCATGAGCTTTTTCAGCTCGTCCAGAGGGTCGGAATCCGTGGTGAAGGCGCGGGTCCTGCCGCGCTCCTCGATTTCGATTTCCCGTCCGCGCGCGGTGAAGATCATGCGCGGGGAGCTGCCAAGCAGGGAGTAGCGCCCGGAGTGCTGGGTCAGCTCCGCGGACTCCAGCAGGAATCCGCAGCGTCCGTCGTGGAGCTTTTGAAAGGCGGAGAGCGGAGTCTCATAGTCCGCTGTCAGCTCGGCGACCACAGGAACGAGGTTTCCTTTCCGCGCGAGGGCGCGAAAGGAGTCGGGGTCTGGCTGCAAATGCGGAGCGGACATGCGGGAAAAGGCGCGCATGATGGATGCGAAATCCCGGCGCGGCAAGGCTTATGGGCATGGCCTGCGGGACCCGCGTTCCGGTGCCCGCCCAAAAGTGGGAGGGGAAGGGGATGCGCTGCAAATCAAGCCTGCCCGCATGCGCGGCTGCTTGTGTGACTACGCATCCGCCCTCCGGTCACTTTTTGCGAACGACGCTCTCAATGCAGCCTTCGGCCAGCAGTGTGCGGATGAGTTCGCCATCGCCGGCATCGGCGGCATTTTTGAGCACGCGGCCCGAGGAGTCCGTGGTGTAGGAAAAGCCGCGCGCGAGCACGGCGTGCGGGCCGAGCTGGCGCAGGAGGTCCCGGCGGGAGTCGAGGCGCTGCTGGATTCGTTCCAGCAACCGCGCCGCCAGATGATTCATGCCGCGTCCGGCGGTTTCGACCTTGTGGCCTGCCTCGGAAAGCAAAATCTCGGGATGCCGGCGTGCGAGGGTGTGCTGGCAGCGCGCGGTCTGGTCTGCCAGCTCCTGGATTTGCGCGCGCGCCCCCGCGTTCAGTCGCGACTCGGCTTCATCCGCCTGCTGCACGGACTGCAGAAGCTGCCACTCCGGGCCGCGCGCGAGCGCGCCCCTGGCGGTGAGATCGAGCACCCTGTCGTGATGCTCAAGGAGGTTTTCGACGCGGTTCTCCATGCCGCGCTCCCGGGTTTCAAAATGGCGCAGCAGTCCGGCCGCTTCCGGCGCGAGCAGCTCGGCGGCGGCGCTCGGCGTGGGGGCGCGCAGGTCGGCGGCGAAGTCTGCGATGGTGAAGTCTATCTCATGCCCGACTGCGGAGATGACCGGGATTTCCGAGGCGCGGATGGCGCGGGCGAGGGCCTCCTCATTGTAGGCCCAGAGGTCCTCCAGGCTGCCGCCGCCGCGCCCGATGACGATGGTGTCGGGCCGGGGCAGGCCGCGGCTTTCCGCGTTGTTGAGGATTTCCAGCGCGCGGATGGTCTCCTGCTCGACTCCCTGGCCCTGCACACGCACGGGAAAAACCAGCACGCGCACCCAGGGCGCGCGGCGGGTGAGGATGTTCAGCATGTCCTGGATGGCCGCTCCGGTGGGGGAGGTGACCAGCGCCACGGTTTGCGGGACGCGCGGGATGGGCCGTTTCACAGCTTCGTCGAAGAGTCCCTCCGCGAAGAGTTTTTTCTTCAGCGCCTCGAACCGTGCCTGGAGTCCGCCTTGTCCCTTCATGCGCACCTGGCGGACGACGAGCTGGTATTGCCCGCGCGGCTCATAGACGGAGACTCCGCCGAAGACTTGGACCTGGTCGCCATCCCTGAGCCTTGACGCCATCCTCGCCGCTCCGCGAAAGAGCACGCAGGACACTTGCGATCCCTCGTCCTTGAGCGTGAAGTATTGGTGGCCGCTGGTCTGGAGGCGGTGGTTGCTGATCTCGCCCTCCACCCAGACGCTGCCGACACGCCCTTCGAGCACCTCGCGGATTTCACGGGTGAGCTGGCTGACGGTGAGGATTTCCCTGGCGGGGTCGGTTTCCATGCGCGCCGCCATGGTGGCGATGCCGCCAAGCCCCGCCAGCGGGAATTCGCGCCCTTCTCACCAGAAAAGGCCCAGGCTGTTGCGCCAGAGGAACGCGGCCGTGGACAGCCAGCAGCGTCCCATTTCACCAAGTCCCAGGCCCGGTGTCGAGGATGACGCCAGAAACAGCACCAGCAGCACCGCCAGATTCGCGACAAAGATCAACTGCATGGAGAAAAACTCGCCGTTGCGCCTCAGATCGCCCTGCTCCATCGCCACCGTCTTCCAGGTGTAGGTGGCGTGGAACCACCAGGTGAAGCCCAGCAGGATGTAAAACAACCACGCCGGTTTGAAACTGAAGGCCAGCACCCCCGCAGGCACCGTCACCGCTTCATGCGTGTCAAAAAACAGCCCGGTTGCCAGGTGGGCGCACAAGACAATCAGCGGGTAAAGCGGCACGATGTAAGGCGCCAGGCTGATCCAGGTGTTCGACTTGTCCGTCTCGACATAGCCGCCCGCCGGGCCGTGGTCCCATTTGTAGATTTTCCCGCCGAACACCCGCGCCATGAGCATGTGGCTCACCTCATGGCCGATCACATACGAGTGCAGCGGACGCCAGCGGAACAGATACGCCATCCACCATACGACCCCTCCGGTCACGAAAAACACCAGCGGCTCGCTGCGCCAGAATTCCACCCGGATGACCGCGCGCCAGAACATCTCGGCCAGTGTAAAAGCGGTGACGGTGCCGAGAGGGAAAAGGCACATCCAGGCCACCCAGCGTTTGATTTTGAGCTTCTTCACCTCCTTCAGGCGCTGCGGATGCCGCCTCACACCCGCAGGCTTCTGCCGGTCGAGGGAGCTGCCGATTTTTTTATTGACGGGTGGGAGTGACAGCTTGGGCATCACGAGCTTTGGATATTTAGGACTTGTTAATATTCTTCACATTTTATCTGTCAACAAGCGTGGTTATCCACATTCCCGGCATCCGCGTGAAAATGCGCTGGGTGCCTCAAAAATCGCCCTTGAATCCTGAAAACCGGCATCGTGGCAGGAAACCGGCTTTTCCGACCCTTCACGGGTTGCAAGCGTATCAAACCGCATCATTCTGCGCCCCCGCCCCCCAAATCATGAACGCCTCTGTGCCCTTTCGGGCCAATTCAGCCCTGCTCGACGAAAGATACCAGGAATGGAAAAGCAACCCCGCCTCCGTGGACACCTCATGGGCGGCATTTTTCGAGGGATTCGAGCTAGGCATGGCGGAGCTGGCGAAGCGCGCCGGAAGGAGCGCCGCGCCTGACGCCGGCGGGGCCGCCCTCTCCGAGGAGGCGCTGAATTTCCGCATGAGGGTGACCAACGCCCTTCTCATGTTCCGCCGACTGGGGCACACAGCCGCGCATGTGGACCCGCTTGCCGCCGCCGGTCCGGAGGTTTCCGCCCTGACCTTGGATGGGCTGGGATTCACAGCCGCCGAGCTGGACCACGAAGTGCGCACGCAAATGTTCCGCGAGGGCAGCCCCATGAGGCTGCGGGTCATGCTGGAGGAACTGCGCCGGATTTACTGCGGCACCAGCGGCTTCGAATTCATGCACATCGTGGCCCCGGAGGTGCGCGACTGGCTGCTGGAGCGCGTGGAAAAACGCCTCGCTCTGCCGCCGCCCGCCGCACGGGAGCAGGTGGACGCTCTGCGCTGGCTGCTGGAGGCGGAGACCTTCGAGCGCTTCCTGCACCGCCGCTTTGTCGGGCAGAAGCGCTTCTCCGTCGAAGGCGGCGAGTCCATGCTCGTCGCGCTGGAGACCATCCTCGAGGGCCTGCCAGCCCTCGGCGGCAAGGAAATCGTCATGGGCATGGCCCACCGCGGCCGCCTCAGCGTGCTGGCCAATTTCCTGCGCAAGCCGCTGGAGAGCCTCTTTTACGAGTTCTCGGAAAATTATGTGCCCAACATGGTCGCCGGGGACGGGGATGTGAAATACCACCTCGGCTTTGAAACCGTGCGCCAGACCCGCGACGGCCATGAGATCTCCGTCATGCTCGCGCCGAACCCCAGCCACCTGGAGGCAGTGGACCCTGTGGTCGAGGGCATGGCCCGCGCCCGCCAGCGCTTCCTGGGCGACACGGCCTCGCGCAGCCAGGTCATCCCCATCCTTGTGCATGGGGATGCCGCCTTTGCCGGCCAGGGCATGATGGCCGAGGTGCTGAACCTCTCCCAACTCCCCGGCTACCAGACCGGCGGCACCATCCATATCGTCGTCAACAACCAGATCGGCTTCACCACCCTGCCCGCCGACGCGCGCTCCAGCCGCTACTGCACGGACGTGGCCAAGATGATTGACGCCCCCGTCTTCCATGTGAACGGAGACTGCCCCCTGGAAGTCATGCAGGCCGCCAAGCTCGCGCTGGAATTTCGCCAGACCTTCAAGCGCGACGTGGTGCTCGACATCGTCTGCTACCGCCGCTACGGCCACAACGAGACCGACGAGCCCGCCTTCACCCAGCCGAACATGGCGCGCAGCATCGCCGCCCATCCCTCCACCGCCACCCTTTACCGGCGCAAACTCATTGCGGAAGGCGTGCTCGACGAGGCCGCCGCCGACGCCCTGCAAAAAGAGCTGGAGGACGAGCTGGAGGACGGCGTCAACAGCCTTGCCTCCAAGGATGACGGCAAAGGCGGCAATCCGTATGAGGGGTTCGTCGTCGAGCCTCAGCCCGCCTATGACTACAACGTCGTGGACACCGGCGTGTCCCGTGAGGATTTGGCGCGCATCGGGCGAAAACTCATCGAGGCGCCCGAGGGCTTCCACCTTCACCCCACCATCGCGCGCCGCTTTCTCGCCGCCCGCGGCAAGGCCGTCGAAACCGGCGAGGGCATTGACTGGGCCACCGCGGAGTCCCTGGCCTTCGGCACGCTATTGACCGAAAAATACGGCGTGCGCCTCTCCGGCCAGGACGTGCGGCGCGGCACCTTCAGCCAGCGCCATAGCGTGCTCTACGACACCGAAACGCGCGAGCGTCACATCCCCCTCAACAACATCCAGGACGACCAGGGCCGCTTTTGCGTCTATAACAGCCTGCTCTCCGAGGCCGCCGTGCTCGGCTTCGACTACGGCTATTCCCTGCTGGCGCCCGGCATGTTGATCTGCTGGGAGGCGCAGTTCGGGGATTTCGTCAACGGCGCCCAGGTCATCATAGACCAGTTCATCTGCTCCGCCGAGAGCAAGTGGCAGCGACCCAGCCACATCACCCTCCTCCTGCCGCACGGCTACGAGGGCCAGGGGCCCGAGCACTCCAGCGCCCGCCTCGAGCGTTTCCTCCAGCTCTGCGCCGGCGGCAACATGCAGGTGTGCAACTTCTCCACCCCCGCCCAGTATTTCCACGCCCTGCGCCGCCAGGTTCACCGCTCCACGCGCAAGCCGCTCGTCGTCATGACGCCAAAGAGCCTCCTGCGCCATCCGCGCTGCGTCTCCAGGCTCGATGACATGGCCGCCGGCACACACTTCCGCGAGGTGCTGGACGACGAGCAGCTCGCGGGCAGCCCTGACCGCGTCGCGCGCCTCATCTTCTGCTCCGGCAAGGTCTATTATGACCTCCTGGAATTCCGCGAGAAGAACAAGATCAAAAACGCCGCCATCATCCGAGTCGAGCAGCTTTACCCGCTCAACTACGAGATGCTCAAGGAAATCGTCGCGCGCTACCCGCGCGCGCAGAAAAAGTGGATCTGGTGCCAGGAGGAGCCGCGCAACATGGGCGCCTTCTACTACATCCGCCCGCGCCTCGAGGAGATCTCCAACCACAAGCTGCGCTACGCCGGCCGCGAGCGCAGCTCCAGCCCCGCCGCCGGCTCCAAGGCCATCCACGTCCTGGAGCAGGAGAAACTCGTCGAGGACGCCTTCAGCGTGTGAGCAAGTCCCGCGCCGCAGCGATTGGCGATGTCATGCGACGGCAGTGATGGAGCTTTGGAGCATTGCGTCCTCCTTCGATTGGACGCGGAAAGCCTTCCCAAGGAACAGTACGCCGGGGGCTCAAATCGTGGTGACGCGCTGCATGGTTCATTTTCGGGTGTCTGGTCGAATCAGCGACTTATCCCTGCCCGCGTTGGGTGAGTTTCAGTGCAGGTAGGCGAACTCGTTCGAGTTCAGCAGAACGAGGCACACCTCGGCCAGCGCGCGGGTGCGGGCGTCCACATCGGCGGGCTGGAGATCGGGCACGAATTCGGCGTAGCCGTGCAGTTTTTCCTGGAAGCTGAATTTCTCGCCGGTGTTCTCCTCCACGGCATCGCGGCGGATTTCGAGCGGAGGTTTGGGCCGCGCCACGGAGCCGCCTGAGTGCCGGGCCTCTATGGCCTGCCAGTGCGCCAGGCAGTCGCCCGCCTCATCCGCTGTGGGAGCGCGGCCGAAACAAAGGCCGAAGACCCTTGTCATCACCGCCGCGCGCGCGTCCGCCATGCCGGTGTCTCCGGCCTCGCCCAGGACACGGTGGGCCAGGGCCAGGGCGCGATCATGCACATGCTGGCCGTTGAAGAGGCTGAAGACTTGCGGTGTGACGGTCGAGACTTCGCGCGCTTCGCAGGAGAAGTCGGGGCCTGGCTCGTTGAAGACCTCCATGAAGGGATCGCGCAAGCCGCGAATTTTCAGCGCGTAGAGACTGCGGCGGTGGCGCTGCGCAGGCAGGGGGTTGGGCACCCAGGCGGCGGCGAAGGTGCCCATGACCTGGCGCGGCTGGAGCGCCACTTCGAGGTTGATCTCCGGGCGGTTCGGGATGCCGCCGAGCGCGGGATTCAACTCGCCGGTGATGCTGAGCATGGCGTCCCGCAGCTCCTCGGCGGAAAGCCGGCGCGGCTTGAAGATGGCGTGGTGTTTCTCCAAGTCCTCGCGGGAGATGCCGGAGGGCGGGTTTGCATCTATTCCAGCGCTCCTGCGGTAGGCGGCGCTGGTCATGATGACGCGGTGCAGCTCCTTGAACGACCAGCCTTTTTCGACAAACACCGCCGCCAGCCAGTCGAGCAGCTCCGGATGCGAGGGCGGCTTGCCGGTGCTTCCAAAATTGTTCGGATTGCCCGCGATGGCCTGGCCGAAGTGCCAGAGCCAGACGCGGTTCACGATGGCGCGCGTTGTCAGCGGATTGTCCGCGCGCGCGATCCACTCCGCCAGCTTGAGACGGCGGCCCTTGATCTCCTGCGTACCCTGGAACTCCAGGCTTGATGTCGCCTCCAGCACCGAGAGCGCTCCAGGCCTCACCGGTGTTGTGGGCGAGAAGGGGTCGCCGCCGCCGAGGATGGCCGTCTGCTCCAGTTCGCCCGCGCGCATCCGGTCCTGCGGCATGCGCACCGGCTGATAGACGGAGGTGACCTGCGGTGTCAGGCCGTCATAGACGCTGAAGGCGTAAGGCTCGTAGCGCTCCAGCTCCCAGCGCAGCCGCTCCAGCCCCTTGCGCGCCACGCGCTCGTTGCCGTAGTCCTCCGGCTCGAAGCCGGCCAGCTTCGGCGGATACAGGCCTTCCGGCACGCCGCGTTTTTGCAGGATGGAGCGCGCCGCGCCGAAGATGTTCGCCTCGCCGCCGCGCCTGCGGTTTTCACCGGCCCCGGCGCGCGCCTGCGCCACGGCCTCGTTCCAAGCGGCGGGGTCGAGGCCTTTTTCAGTGAACCACTGGAGCGCGTTTTTCAGCAGCTTGTCATCCAGCGCCCTGAGCATGGCCGAGTATTCCGCGCGGCGCGCCTCAAGGTGGCGTTTTTCCTCGAAGCCCTCCGTGTTTTCCTCCGGCAAAAACGGAGCCGGGCGCTCTGCGAGCTGGGTCGTCGCGAAGCACGCCTGCATGGCGTAGTAGTCATGCGTGGGCACCGGGTCGAACTTGTGGTCGTGGCAGCGCGCGCATTGCAGGGAGTGCGCGAGGAAGGTCTCGCCCACGCTGTTGGTCACATCGTCGAGGAAGCGCTGGCGGGCGATCTTTGCCACCTCCATGCCGGTCAGCTCCCACGGACCCATGCGCAGGAAGCCGGTGGCGATGAGAAGCTCGGAATCAGGAGTCCCGACGCCCTGTCTGCCGGACATTTCATCCCCGGCGATCTGCTCCTTGATGAACAGGTCGTAGGGCTTGTCCGCGTTGAAGCTGCGCACCACATAGTCGCGGTAGCGCCAGGCGTTGCCGCGCTCGTAGTCATTGGCAAAGCCGCTGCTGTCCGCGTAGCGCGCCACATCCAGCCAGTGCCGCGCCATGCGCTCCCCGTAGTGCGGGGAGGCCAGCAGGCGTTCAATGAGCGCGAGCACGGCGGCGTCCGCGTCCTTTGCATAATCCAGGGCAAACTGCTCCACCTCCGCCGGCGCGGGCGGCAGGCCGGTGAGGTCAAAGGCCGCCCGCCGGATGAAGGCGCGCGCGTCCGCGGCACCCGCCACCGTCATTTCCCGGGGAAGACGGAGGGAGATCAGATCATCCACCGGGTGGTTTTTCGCGCCTTGGAGATTCGTGCCGCGGACTTCCGGTTTGCGCACCGGCTGGTAAGCCCAGAGCGCCTCCGGCTTGTAACGCCTGGCGGCCCAGTCGGGAGAAAGCGCGCCCGTGGTCCTGACGGTGACGCCGTCCTCCGCGCTCCACCGCGCTGCGTTGGCCTTGGCGATCTCCCTTCGCGCCGTCTCGTCGGGCCAGGGCGCGCCTGCGGTGATCCATTGTTTGATCCATTCCGTCTGCTCAGGCGTCAGTTTGTCCGCCTCCTTCGGCGGCATGGCTTCCCACTCCTCGTGCGCGCGGGTGGCGGCGAGATAGAGGGGGCTTTGTTCCGGTTTGCCGGCCACCAGGGATGCCGCGCCGCTGTCGCCGCCCTTGAGCGTGGACTCCGGCGCGCGCATGTCCAGCCCGCCTTTGATTTTGCCCTCGTCCTGGCCGTGGCAGGCCAGGCATTTCTCCTGGAAGAGCGGCCACACGCGCCGCGTGAAAAGCGCGCGCGCATCCTCCGCGCACCAGGCGGCGGCGGGCAGGAGCCATGAAATCAGGATGCCAAGTCTCATCAGGGAGGATAACGCGGGCGGTCGGGCGGAGATTGCCATGACTGCATTCCCGCACCGCTCGCCCGCAGTGCCAGAAATGCGGGGGCGAGCGGGAAAACGCGGCCAGCACTCGCGCCCCGCCGCGCTTTTTCCCTTTGCCGCCGCCTGCGCACCGCTGCATAACAACGCCATGCTCGAAGAACTCAAAGCAGAAGTCTGCGCCGCCAACCGCGCCCTGGAGCACAGCGGCCTGGCGCGCCTGACCTGGGGCAACGTCAGCGGCATTGACCGAGCCTCGGGCCTCTGGTGCATCAAACCGAGCGGAGTGGACTACTCCGCGCTCACGCCGGACCTGATGGTGCTGCTCGATCTCGATGGCGAGGTCGTCGAGGGCGGGCTGCGCCCCTCCTCGGACACCAAAACACACCTGCATCTTTACCGCGAGTGCCCGCGTGTCGGCGGCATTACGCACACGCACAGTCCTCATGCCACCGCCTTTGCCCAGGCGGGTCGCGAGCTGCCCTGTTTTGGCACCACGCACGCCGACCACTTTCACGGCACCGTGCCCGTGGTGCGCGCCCTGACTCCCGCCGAGGTGGCGGAGGACTATGAGCACTTCACCGGCGTGGCCATCGTGGAGCGCCTGCGCGAGCTGGGCCTGGACCCGCTGGAGATGCCCGCCGTGCTGCAACTGCACCACGCGCCTTTCACCTTCGGCAGGAACGCCTCCGAGTCCCTCAAAAACAGCATCGCCCTCGAGGTGTGCGCGCAGATGGCGCTCGCCACCCTGGCCCTAAGCCCCGGCCTGGGTCCCATCCCGGATCATATTCTGGAAAAGCACCACCTGCGCAAACACGGGCCGGGCGCCTATTACGGGCAGGTTTGAGCGCGCTGCTGGCGTCTGCCATGCTGCGCACTGGCGGGTTTTTGAGGCAGCACAGGCCACCGGTCCCTGGATGCAGGCACCCGGAAAATGGACAAGAGAAACCCATGTTTGGACACAGACAATCCTTGTCTGGAAACAGGCAACCGGCGTTTGAGTATGGGCAAACACCATTTGCCCATACTCCAGCACTAAATTTCGATGCCCAAGGTGGTTTCCGGAGTTGTTGTGAAATTCGATAATCCAGTATCTTCCTACCCGTGTCGCCGCATTTCCCGTCCTCCCTGGAAGCCCCAAGCAGTCCCCCGCCTCACACCATCTCCGTCGGGCAGTCCGGGAGGGAGGCGAGGAAGGCGCGGCCGTAGGGTTTGCTGAGAAGACGGGGATCAAGAATGGCGACAATGCCGTGGTCCTGCCGGGTGCGGATGAGGCGGCCGACGCCCTGGCGCAGCTTGAGGATGGCCTCGGGCACGCTGTATTCTGTGAATGGGTTGAGACCCTGCTCCTCCAAGTGCTCCAGCCGGCTGGCAGTGACGGGATGGTCGGGCACGGCGAAAGGCAGGCGGGTGATGATGACGTTGCTGAGGCTCTCGCCGGGCACGTCCACGCCGGTCCAAAAGCTGTCGGTGCCGAGCAGGATGCTGTGGGTGTCTTTTTTGAACTCGGACAGCATCTGGTGCCGGGGCATGCCACGCCCCTGGACGAGCAGGCGCCAGCCGTTGTCCTCGCAGAACTCCTCCAGGCGGTCTGCCTGCGCGGTCATCTGGCTGTAGCTGGTGAAGAGCACGAAAGCGCGCCCCTGGGATAGGGTGAGAAAATGGGAGATCTTTTCCTGAAGCGCCGCCGAGTAGTCGGGGCTGGCGGGCTCGGGCATTTTTTTCACGAGGTAGAGCCGCATCTGCTTCTGAAAATCGAAGGGACTCTCCAGCGTGGCAGCCTCGGCTTTGTGCGCGCCGACACGGTTGCGGAAGTAGCTCAAGGCGGTGTCATCGCCGATGCCAAGAGTGGCGCTGGTGAAGACGCAGGCTTTTTTTCCGGTGAAGAAGATGTTTTCCAACCGCGGTGAGACATCAATGGGCGCGCTGTGGAAGGAAAGAACGCGGTTGTCGCCGCCGCCGCGCTCGGCCCAATAAACGTGGCCTTCCTCGGTCTGGTCGAGGAAGGCGGCGAGGGTGGCGCGCAGGGCGTTGAGGCGTTTGGCGATGTCGAGGATTTCGAGTTTCTGGCCGTCGCTCCTGGCGGCATCGCCGGCCTTTTGCGCGTAGCGCGCCACGCGCTGGAGCGGCAGGCTCAGCGTGTCCTCCAGGAGGCCGGGCTCGCGGACGCGGTATTCCTTGCCGTAGGGGCCGCTGAATTTGCAGGCGGCCTCGGCTTCGCGAAAAAAGGTCTCGGCGAGTCCGACGGCCTGGCAGACTTCGCGTATGCCTTCCTGCTCGCCGAGGGACTGGAAGAAGCCTTTGCGGGTCTTGGGGTTGAAGAGGCGGCCCAGCTCGAAGCGGACGTTGGATTCGCTGAGGTGGAGACCAAAGGCTTTGGCGGCGATGTTCTCGATGGTATGGGCCTCGTCGAGAATGACGAAGTCGCGCGGGAAGATGAAGTTGGCATCCTCGGCGAGGGTCTCATCGGCGGAGGCGAGCAGGGTGAAAAAGAGAGTGTGATTCAGCACGAGGACATCGGCCTCGGCCATGCGGCGGCGCACATCCTGATACATACAGCCGCTGCCGGGCGGGCAGCGGCGCGGGGTGCAGGCGTGCGGCTCGCTGCACACGAGGGACCAGACGCGCGCGCCGGGTGTGAAGTCCATCTCGCTGAGGGTGCCGCCGGGATTTTGGCGGAACCAGTCCTCGATGAGTTGAAGCTCGGCGGCCTCGCTGGTGCTGAAGAGATCGCCGCTGTGGGAGAAGGCGTTTTTGAGCCGGGAAGGGCAGAGGTAGTTGCCGCGGCCTTTGAGCAGCTCGGCATGGAAGTCGCCGGTGAGTTTGCGGACGATGGGCAGGTCTTTATGAATGAGCTGCTCCTGGAGGTTGATGGTGTGTGTGCAGATGATGGCCTTGCGCCTGTGCTCCAGCGCGTGCTCGACGGCGGGGAGGAGATAGGCAAGAGACTTGCCAACGCCGGTGGCGGCCTCGACGACGAGGGCGTGGTTCCTTTCCAACGCGCGGGCGACGAGCTCGGCCATGCGCTGCTGCTGCGGGCGGTACTCGAACTGCGGCGAGGCGGCCAGCTTTCCATCGGTGGAAAAGGCGTGGCGCATCCGCTCCACGAGGCCGGAGCCTGTGGAGCCCTGCGCGGGGTCGAGAATGCTGATCATGCGCGGGCATGATGCCGTGGCAGAGCGGAGGCGCAAGGCGGGGCAGGCCGGAAATGCGAGGCTCAGCAAGTCTTGCCGGCGGGAATGGCGGCAGCCTGGCAGATGCCGTCCAGCACGGAGTCAAAATCGGAGGCGCAGGCACCGAGGTGGGAATGGAGGGCGCTGAACTCGCTGCCATGCACGATGAACTGCGCGCCAAGACCGGCAATGCCCCTGACATCATCAGCGCTGCCGACAGGGCGGCCCCATGCCTTGCCGTGCGCGCGGCAGGCGGCGGCGATTTTTTTCTGCACATCAAGCATCACCGGGTCATGCACCGCGGGTGTGCAGCCAAGGCGCAGGGACATGTCTCCCGGGCCGAGGAAAAGCACGTCCACTCCAGGCACGGCGGCGATGGATTCGGCGTTCTCCAGGGCCTGCGGCGTTTCGATCTGCACGACGAGGAAGGTCTCGCGGTTGGCCGCGTCAGTGTAGTCGGCTGGCTTGCCGATCCAGTAACCGGCATCGCGCCCGCCTCCACAGAAGCCGCGGTCGCCAAGCGGGGGAAACTTGACGGCTTGCACCAGCGCGCGGGCTTCATCCGCAGTGGCGACATGGGGAATCATGAGTCCGGCCGCGCCGTCCTCAAGCAGACGGTAAAGAGCGTTTTTTTCCTTGGTGGGCGGACGCCACACGCAGTCAACGCCGGCGGCGTGGTGGCGCCCGATCATGGTCTCGATCTCGCGCGGGTTCCAGGCGCGATGCTCGCCGTCCACCCACACGCCGTCATACTGAAAATGCGCGGCGAGGGCGGGTAGAAAGGCGACGGGCGAGCCGCAGCAGCAAATGCGCGCGACTTTGCCGGCGCGGAGTTTGGCGAGGACTTTGGATGCTCTCATGAGCGTGTCTGGGTGAGGGGCGTTGGATTTACCGGAAGGAAAAGGCGCGCCGCGCTTCACCATTCCCCTTCGCGGCTGAACTTTCCACGAACATTCGCTCCGAAGCGCGCGACGGAGTCCTCCAGCGCGGCGAGGGTTTCCACCATCGAACGACCCGCGCTCTCGCGCGCGGCGGGGATGACAGTTTCGCACTCGTTCGTGTCCATGAAGCGCGCGGCATCAAGCAGGCGGGGCTGGTCCTCCGGGGGGATGACGAGGAATCCGTGCTTGTCGGCGTGGATCAAATCGCCAGGGGAAACCCTGCGTCCGAAGACCTCCACCTCGCAGCCCCAGCGCACGGGATGCACATGCGCGTGGCCCACGCAAAACCTGCGGGCCAGGGCCTTGAAGCCGGCGTTGGTCATTTCGTCCACATCGCGGATGGCGCCGTCGGTGATGGTGCCCACGCAGCCGAGAGCGCGGTGCATGTTCGCGCTGACCTCGCCCCAGGCCGAGCCGATGACGCGCGGCTTGTCGAGATCCTGCACAACGACAATTTTCGGCCCTGGAACGCTCGCGAGGTAACGGCGGTACTCCTGTCCGGCGCCTGGGTTTGCCTTGCGGTGAGCGGCGTTGGAGGGTTCGATGACCAGCGTGACCGCGTAGCCAATCATCGGTCCCATCTGCGGCATGAAGTCGCGCGTTTCATCAAGGTTGAAGCAGGCCGCGCCGGAGTCGAGGCGGGTGATCTGCTCCCAGCCGTTGTAGATGGTGGGAGTGTTCCAGCGCTTGAGCTGCAGGAGGTCGCTGTGGCTGAGGAGGCGTGCGGTGTCTGGCATGGTTGAGGAAGCAGGCTGCGGATGCGCGCGGTGGCAAGGGAGTGCTTCTGGTTTGTTGCCAGGACCAGCGCGGAGCACGCGCCTCAGCGGCCCAGCACGCGCAGGATCCACTCCGGCGGCGCGGGGTCCATGCCCGTGCCGAAGTAGAAACCGGTGAGGTGGAAAAACAACGGGGCGGCAAAGCAGAGCGAGTCCATGCGGTCCATGTAGCCGCCATGCCCGGCGATGGAGCCGCCCCAGTCCTTGGCGCTGAGGTCGCGCTTGATGGCGGAGAGCACCAGGCCGCCGAAGAAGCCGGCCAGGCAGATGAGCAGGGCCATGAGCGCCGCCTGCCAGGGGTTGAAGGGCGTGGCCCACCAGAGGCAGGTGCTGACGAGCACGGTGCTGCCGATGCCGCCGAGCGTGCCTTCCCAGGTTTTGTGCGGGCTGACGCGCGGCGCCACAGGCCGGCGCCCGCAGGTCTTGCCCCAGACATACTGAAGCACGTCGCTGAGCTGCGCCGTGAGCACGAAAAAGAACAGCAGCTTGGCGTTCTGCCCCTCGTAATTTTTCAGCGGCAGCGCCAGCAGCATGGGCATGTGGCTGACCGCATAGACGCAGATGAGCAGCGCCCACTGGATGCGCGCGGTGCTCATGAGGAAGCCCCTCGTCTCCCCGGTGAGCACGCGGCGGAAGGGGATGAAGGCAAAGGCATAGACCGGGATGAAAATGGTGGCCATGCCATGCCAGCCCGCCCCCACCCAGAGATAATGCAGCGGCAGGATGACAAAGAAGGCCCAAAACAGCACCTCGTGGTCCGCGCGCTCCGTGCGCGTGAGCGTGACGAACTCGCGCATGACCAGAAAGGACAGGCAGGCGAAAAGCAGGGTGGTGAACAGCGGACCGAGCACCAGCACGGCGCCAAAGACGAACGACATGACCCACCAGGAGCGGATGCGCGCGTTCAGATTGGAGATCGTCTGCCGCGCGGAGTCCGAGCGCGCCCGTCCGGAGAGCAGCGCTCCGGTCACCGAGGCGATGACGAGGATGCCGAGCACGGCGCCGAGGAGGATCTGGATGTCGCGGTCCATGAGGTCAGGATTCGGGCTGGGATTCGTCGAGCAGGGCCGCGCGCGCGCGCCTCAGAAAGTCCGGCTTTGGCTCGCCCTCACGCCAGTGGATGGGCGCGCGGAAATGCGCCTGCGCGATGAGCGGCACGATGAGCAGCGAGCCTTTCGGCAGAATGCGGCTGAGGTTGTCCAGATGCACCGGTACAAGCGGGATGTTTGGGAAGCGTTTCGCCAGATGGTAGAGCCCCGCTTTGAACTCCCCCACCTCGCCATCCTGGCGGCGGGTGCCCTCCGGGAAAATGATGACCGACCGCCCCTGCTCCAGCACCGCGCCGAGGCGGTCCAGCGGGTTGTTCTCCCGCGTGATGCCTTCGCGCGGGATGAGCACGGACTGGAAGATGCCGCAGGCCACTTTTCGCCGCAGCGCGGTCCTCCCCCAGTAATCCTCCGCCGCCGCCGGCGATGCCAGCTCCCGCGCCTCCGCCGGCAGCGCGGCCCAGACGACGACAAAATCCAGATGGCTGGCGTGGTTCGCAAAGTAAATGGCCGGACCCGCGCCATGCGGCGCGGCGTGCAGCAGCCTGACTCCGGTGACGAGCCTGGCCAGAGCGGCGATGAGGCGGCGTTTCATGATGCGGAGGACTGGGCGGCGCGCTCGTGCAAGGCGCGGGACAGGGCGCGCAGCCGGCGGTGGATCGTGAGGAGGATGCCGGCGAGCATGACACCCAGAAGCCACGGAAGCGGCGCGGCTTGCGAGCCGCCAAAGGTTAGAAACGCCATGACCAGGCTTGACACCGTGGCAAGCGCCATCCGGTGCGGCTTGGCCATCGGCCCGCTAAAATCATGCGCGCCGGTGAGCGCCGCGCCCTGCATCCGAATGCATGCCGTCATCAGCGCCCCGCAGGCGCACAGCCAGCCGAGTGCGATGCCCGCCGCTGTCCCTTCCGCATATCCCAGTGCGGCGAGGATGAGCACGTCGGCGAGACGGTCGGGAAACTCGTTGTAAAGGTCGCCATGCGGAGTCTTCAAACCACCCTCCACGGCCAGCATGCCGTCCATCAGATTGCACAGCAGGCGCATCTGGATGCACAGCGCGGCGAGCACCCAGGCCCAGCCGCAGCAGTCAGCATGACCGCCCGCCAGCAGCCGCGCCGCGCCTGCGGCGAAGACGATGCTCATCACGGAGACCTGGTTCGGACTCACCCCCAGGCGCAGCAGCCCGCGCGACACGAGCGACGCCCACTGGGTGCTCCTGGACTTCAAGGGGCGGCGTGCGGAGAGGTCGTTCATGAAGCGCATCTCACCACGCGCGGCGGCTTTGCACAAGCCTGGATTCTTCAAGGCTGAAGCGGCCTTGACCGGACAGCGCCGTCTTGACGGTCCTCCATCACCGCCTAGTCTGCGGACCGTGATCCAGATCGTCTTCAATGAAATCAGCGCGGCGGAGCTTTCCCGGCTACCCACCCAGATTCAGTTCCAACTGCTGGAGGCGCTGAACATCCAGCCGGCGGATGTGGATGACGCGGCTTTGAGCAGGCGCTTCGGCGTGCTTGAACGGGCCGGAAAAAAAATCTACCGCTGCCGGGCCGGCGATCACCGCATCTACTTCGCGCTCGCCGATGGTGATGTGCGAGTCCACCGCGTGCTGCACAAGAACACGCTGGCCGATTTTCTCTACCGCAGCAACCTGCCCGGCGGCGGCGAGGACGACGCGCTGAGCCAGTCGAAGAATTTCTGGATGCTCATTGACGAGGGCGCCAGCACGCTCAAGCAGCGGCGCTGACCCTCAGCCCGCGCGTTTTTTCCGCCAGGAGAGCGCGCCGAGGAAGCGGCGGCCCCTGGGGCGCTGGCCGGCGAGCACGGCGGCCTCGTACTCGGAGTCGCTGAGGATGTCGGGATCGCCGGAGTCAAAGTCCTCCGCGCGCGGCAGGGAGGCCAGCACCTCGGGCTCGGAGACTGGGTCTTCCAGGCCAGGGCCGCCGTCCTCATCTTCCAGGATCAGGGGCTGGGTGTTGATGTCCGGCCTGTCCGCAGGCGCGGCGAGGGTGGAGGGGACGACGAGGCCGCCGGAGAAGATGAGCTTCATGGCCTCCTCGACGCTGAGCGGCGCGTCGGTGATTTGCTCGACGGGCACGACGAGCAGCAGGCCGGTCATGGGGCTGAGCGCTCCGGGGATGAAGATGGCCGCCAGCACCTTGCCCTGCGCGGGATCCAGGTACTGGCCGGTGACGAAGCCGAGCATCTTCATGTCGCCGGAGGGGTAGTCCACATAGACCACGCGCTTGAAGTTCTGCCGCGCGCCCAGGCCCTTGAAGCCGTCAATGACCTGCTTCAGGGACTTGTAGATGAAGGAGACGATGGGCAGGCTGATGAGCAGCTTGTCCATGGCGGCGACCACGCGCACGCCCAGCACATTCGTGGCCGCCACTCCGAGGGCGATGAACACCAGCAGCGGGATCATGAAGCCGACAAAGGTGACCACCGACTGGAAGGTGGGGCTGGAGGTGTCCACCACGGTGAGACCGGAGATCTCGTTGATGAAGCGGGCGAAGAAGTCGAGGATCGGCAGGCTCCAGCCATGAAGAAGGTGGTAGCCGTTCTGCAAAATCCAGAACGTCAGCAGCAGAGGCAGCGCCACGGCAAGACCGGCCAGCAGCTTGTTCCGCAGCCACACGAAGGGGTGGCGCGTGAACGAGGCTTGCTGGGCGGGGGTGGACATGGCGGTCTTGGACTCCCCAGGGAGGGGAGTACCGGGCATTTTTTAAAGCATACGAGACGATAGTCGCTTTGTCGCCGACTTCCGTTCAATGCAAAGGGCGGATGGAGAAAAAGTCACGCTCCCACGAGCATGCGCGCCGGATTCTCGATGCAGTCCTTCACGCGGATGAGGAAGGTGACAGCCTCCTTGCCATCCACCACTCGGTGGTCGTAGCTCAGCGCCAGATACATCATCGGGCGGATCACCACCTGACCGTCCAGCGCCACCGGGCGCTGCTGGATGCTGTGCATGCCCAGGATGCCGCTTTGCGGGGGATTCAGGATGGGCGTGCTGAGCAGCGAACCATAGACGCCGCCATTGGAGATCGTGAAAACACCGCCGCTGAGGTCGGCGATCTCGATCTTCCCCTCCTTGGCCTTGGCCGCATAGGCGAGGATGTCCTTCTCCAGGTCGGCGAAGGATTTCTCATCGCAGTTCCGCAGCACGGGGACGATGAGGCCGCGCTCGGTGCCGACGGCCACGCCGATGTCGTGAAAGTGGTTCTGCACGATCTCGTCGCCATCCACGCGGACATTGATGGCGGGCACAGCCTTGAGGGCCTCGACCACGGCCTTCACAAAGAAGGACATGAAGCCCAGCTTCACGCCGTGCTTTGCCACAAAGCTGTCCTGCAGCTTCGAGCGCAGGGCCATCACCGCGCTCATGTCGCACTCGTTGAAGGTGGTGAGGATGGCGGCGGTCTGCTGCGCGCTGACGAGCTGGTCGGCGATCTTCCGGCGCAGCGGAGACATCTTTTTGCGGGTGACACGGCCTTCGGGCGCCTTGGGGCTGGCGGGCGCGGCGGGTTTGGCCGGAGCCGGAGACGGAGCCGGAGTTGCGGGTGCGGACGCAGGCTGCTGCGCAGGCTTGGCCGGGGCGGGTTCGGCAGGGGCTTCGGGGTTTTCAGATTGCGCCGGGGGCCCTTTTTTCGGCTCGTCTTTGTCCTCCTTTGGCGCGGTTTTACCCTCGGCGATGCTTCCAACCACCGTGCCGATCTCGACATCCGCGCCTTCGGCCATGGAGATGCTCAGCTCGCCCGAGGTTTCAGCGGTGATCTCGGCGGCGACTTTGTCGGTTTCGAGGGTCATCAGCACATCGCCGGCTTTGACGATGTCGCCGGTTTTGAAATGCCATTTGGAGATTTGGCCACCGGTGACGGATTCACCGAGGGCGGGGATTTTGATTTCGGCCATGTGGGGGGAATTGAGCCGCCAAGAGTAGCACCCCTTTTCCCATTGCCAAGCAGCGAAGCGAACAGCGCGTCGTGGTCCCGCTGGAATCTCTGGCGGAAAAGCTGCTGATGAACCCCGCGGCGAATGCGCGCGGCCACTCAGGCGACTGGAGGTGAAGCGCGCCGGACAGGGTGCCGGAAGCGATCATCCCCTTCTGGAGGAGACCGATGCCGCAGCCTCATGAGCATTTCCTACTGACAGCCAGTTGCACGCTGACACCGTTTTCCCCTCCAATTCGGCGCCGGGGGAAAAGGCTCGGTCGCGAGTCTCCACGACCTGGAAGGCTCGGGCGCTTGTTCCCCCTGTCCGGAATTTTTTTCAGAAAGTGAGTAACAAACGGGCAGAAAACCGGTATTTGCCCTTGGAAGTCGTTTTTCCCGGCGGCACCAGCACCAGTCGCCGTCATGATTTCCACCCCGCTCTGCCATAGCTCCCAGGCTCCCGGCACCCGCCCTCATTTCGAGTGGGGGCACCACCCCCATTTTGGACAGGTGCGTCGTTTCTGGCGGCCTGACAGCTCTCATCACTGCCCAGGATCCTTTGTCGCGACTTCGTTGACACTCACGGCGGATTTTAGCTACAACCAGAGCCACATTCAGCAAATCATCGAAAAGGCTGACGAATTGATCCACGTCATGCGCCGAACCTGATGCTATCCGGCAGCCAGTAGCAATTCACCACTCACCACCTCTTCCTTCCCTTTATGAACCCACCCCGCTTCCTTCTCGCCGCCACTGCGTTCATGCTGGCACTTCCCGCCTATTCTCAAAGCCCTGAGATTTCTGTGAGTGGGAACGGCCAGAACATCAGCAATATGGCCGGCCCGCCGTCACTGGGAGATTACAGAGACTTCGGCAGCACCGACATGAACGGCGGGACGGTGACGCGCACATTCACCATTCACAACAGCGGAACCGACCTGCTTTTTGGTGACATAATGATTCTCAATTATACCCATACCCGCGACACCTCTTACTTCATAAATGGGCCGACTGGCTTCACTATCGATCCTGGAGGCATGGTGAATTTTACGGTGACCTTTGACCCATCAGAACCTTACTTAAACAATGCCGAGATATTGATCATCAACAACGACGATGACGAGGCTAATTTTTTCTTTTTTATTTCAGGCTATGGCGAACCTCCTGATATTGTCGTGAACGGCAATGGCATGGAGATTGCCGACGGCGACACCACGCCAAGCATGACGGACCATACAGACTTTGGCAACGTCGCTGTGGATGATGGCACGGTGACACGCGTCTTTGCCGTCAATAACTTTGATCTTGGCACTCTGCATCTGACTGGCAGCCCGCGTGTGGCGCTTAGCGGCAGCAGCGCCTTCAGAGTCACATCCCAACCCGTCCTTGCAACGCTGGGGTCTTTTGGCAGCACAGAATTTGAAATCACCTTTGACCCGTCTGAACCGGGACTTGCGACGGCGACAGTTAGCATTGCCAACGATGACTATTATAAGAACCCGTATACTTTTGTCATCTCAGGGGTTGGTGACGGCCCGAAGATAGCCGTGAGTGGGAAAGGTGTGAACATCTCCAATAACGACGTCATTCCCAGCGAGTCGGACGGAACTGACTTTGGCAATGTGGCAGTGACTAACGGCATGGAAGAGACAGACGGCACTTTGACGAACATCTTCACCATTAGCAACAGCGGCATGGTGGAACTCAAACTTACCGGCAACCCGCTTGTGAGTGTCAGTGGAGACACTGCATTCAGTGTGTCGGGACAGCCCCTCTCTTCCACGGTCGCGGCGGAAGGAGGCACGGTGAGTTTTGCCATTACCTTCGATCCCGAGATTGATGACACTGTGAGTGCCCTGGTGAGCATCGCCAGCGATGATCAAGATAAAAATCCTTTTGTTTTTGCGGTTTCTGGAACTGGCACGGTGCCCGAGATCAACCTGATCGGCAACGGTGCCGACATCGCCAACGGAGATGTCACGCCGAGCAACTTGGACGACACTGACTTTGGCAAGGTGGATGTGGACGACGACACTACTATTAGGACTTTCACCATTCAGAACAGCGGCCTGGCAACTCTCGAACTCACTGGCACGCCGCCGGTGGCCCTCAGCGGCAGCAGTGCCTTCACCGTGACCACGCAGCCTGCCTCGTCGAGTGTGGAGGCTGAGGGTGGCATGGTGAGTTTTGCCGTCACTTACGATCCGGGCAGCGAGGACACTGACGAGGCCGTCGTCAGCATCGCCAGCAATGACGATGATGAAACCCCTTTTACCTTCTCGATCAAGGGGGAGGGGGTAAAGCCACGAATATCCCTCAGCGGCAACGGTGTGAACATTGTCAATGGAGACGTCATTCCTGGGTTGCTGGATAACACGGATTTTGGCGGCACCCCAGCCGTTGGGGGTATTCTGAGTCGCACCTTTACCATTCATAATCCTGGCGAGGGCACGCTCAAACTCACAGGTAACCCACGCGTGGCTATCAGCGGCAGCAACGCTTTCGTCGTTTTCGGGCAGCCTACTGCCACGGTGGAGCCTGACAATGGCAGCACATTTTTTAGCATCACTTTCAATCCTGCGCTTGAGGGCATCGCCAACGCCATGGTCAGTATCGCCAGCAATGCGGAAAATTCTCCGCTGTTCTCCTTCGCCATCCAGGGTACGGGCACTGGTTTGCCCGATACCAAAAAACCCACCTTGAAGCTCGTTACGCCCGCAGGGAAGATGGTGAGCGCGGCTTTGCCGCTGACAGTGGCGGGTGTGGCGGGGGATAATGTCGCTGTGGACCGCGTGGAGGTGGTGCTTAATGGCGGCGCGCCGCTGCTGGCCGACCTGGGCGCGAGCAGCAAGCCCACGGCGGTGCCATTCACGGCGCAGATCCTGCCGGTGGTCGGGGATAACACGCTGGTGGTGACGGTCTATGATCCGAGCGGCAACAGCACGTCGGTGACACGGGTGTTCACCTTCGAGCGGCGTTATCTGCTGACCCTGGTGCGGGCGGTGCCGGCGGCGCTGGAGGCCGCGCCGGACAAGGCGGGCACGCTGTCGCCGAAGGCGGCCGTGGCGAAAAACGCCACCGCTTTGACCAAGGGCAATCCGCAGGCGAGCCAGGTGCTGCCGGGCACGCTCATGACGCTGACGGCGGCTGCGAAGACGGGCCACATTTTCAGCCACTGGACGGGTCTGCCGGAGGGGACGCAGGTGCACGGGAATGTGGTGGTGTTTGCCATGCCGGAGGCGGACACCAACGTGAGGGCGGTGTTCGTGGCGAACCCTTTCATTCAGGGGGCGTTCGCCGCGTTGGGGCCCAAGCCCTTGTTCCAGGGTCTGCTGCGGCCGGATGAGGAGACGCCGTCTGGCAATGACACCGTTGGCTTCCTCAGTGCCGCGCTCGTGCCGGCCAAGGGCAGCCTCAGCGGCAAGCTGTGGATGGACGGGCTGGTGGTCGCCTTCACAGGCGCGCTGCACGGGGATGGCTCGGTGTGGCTCAAATCGGGAGCGCTGCTGGCGTCGAAGCTGCCCTTCGCGGGCCGCGAGCTGGCGCTGACCTGGGATGAGTCCGGCCTCGCCATGAGCGTCACCCGCAGCGTCAACGCGGTCAATCACCTCAGCGCGGGCAAAGCCAGGCCTCCGCTTTACTCGAAGACCAGACCGGTGCGCGGCGCGCTGCTGGATGCGAAGGGCAGCCAGGGTTACTACACACTGGCACTGCCCGCCGTGGAGCAGAGCCCGGCCAGACCGGCGGCGGAGTTTCCGCAGGGGGCGGGCCATGCCGGACTCACGCTGCTGGGCGCCGGCACGCTGAAGCTGGCGGGCATGCTGGCCGAGGGAACGAAGGTGACGGCAGCGGCCTACCTCGTGGCAGGCGACGCGGCGGAGGTCTTCGTGGTGCTGCCGACGCCGGGCGGGAAGACCAAGGCGGGCAGCCTGCTGGGTACGCTGATCTTTGACGAGACGCCGGCGGACAGCGATGTGAGCAGCGCGGACATGACATGGTTCAGGCCCGCGGCGCAGACCAAACCGGAGACGGCGCAAGCCTACCGCTCAGGCTGGCCTGGCGGCCTCGCGCTGGGAGTGGAGGGCGCGTTATATGATGGCGCGCTGCCTGTGCAAACGGCGCTGGGCCTTAGCGCGACGACGCCCGACGGCAACGCAGCGCTGTTTTTCCGCGACGGCAAGCTGGTGGATGAAGTCAGCGCGGCCTTCAATATCGAGGGCAGCAAAGTGGTGAAGCTCAACGCGCAGGACAAAAGCTGGAGCCTGGTGCTCGCGCCGAAGACCGGGATGTTGAGCGGCGCGTTCACACCGGACTGGGCGGCCCCGGCGAAGAAGCTGCCGGCCTTCAGCGGCGTGCTGCTGCAAAAAGGCGCCGGCGCGCGCGGGCGCGGCTTCTTCCTGGGCAACGCGGCAGGCGACACGGAGCCCGAGAGCGAGATCGGAAGAGCACACGTCTGAACTCCAGTCACTGACCAA